>Ga0068855_100001548_pt1 | contig 28938 bp, 27 predicted proteins | sample KBSCornC52_FD_66592 | JGI IMG/M metagenome (GOLD analysis project Ga0068855, IMG submission 66592) | Corn rhizosphere microbial communities from Kellogg Biological Station, Michigan, USA - KBS Corn C5-2 | ecosystem: Host-associated > Plants > Roots > Rhizosphere > Soil ... | reverse complement strand
CAGCAAAAAAAGTAGGAATGTTCAGTGGAACCGCCGCCGCCACCAGCGGCGGAATAGGCCACCCTACTAATAGGCGTCTGCAAGGTAGAGAGTTGGCTGCCTTGCGCCCCCTTGGACGAGAAGTCGGCGAACCGCCGAAGTGAAAAAGGTCCCAAGAGACTACGGCCTATGGCAGTGCGTATCTGGCGAAGAGTTAGTTATTCCAAGTCGGGTGCAAATCAGCGATGTGGCTGAGTGAACATGTGATCCGCTTACAGCCATCGCTACTAAGTTCTTCGCGACCCCTTAGAATAGTAGCTTGCCCTCCTTTCTGAAGCGCGTCCGGCTCACTCTCGAGATGATCAAGTTCGAGCACTCGGTGTTTGCGCTGCCGTTTGCCCTCACCGGCGCCTTGCTTGCCTGGCGCGATTCGGGGTTCGTGCGCCAGGGCTTGTGGCTCAAGCTCGGCTGGATCGTGGTCTCGATGCTGGCCGCGCGTTCGGTCGCCATGGCGTTTAACCGGGTATTGGATGCCGAGATCGACCGCAGGAATCCGCGAACCAAAATGCGGCACCTGCCGGCCGGGCTGCTGTCGCGCGGCTTTGCCTGGGGCTTCATCGGATTCTGGTCGGTGGTGTTTGTATTTGCGGCGCGCGAATTGAATCCGCTGTGTTTCAAGCTGGCGCCGGTCGCACTCGGCGTGCTGATGTTCTATTCCTACACCAAGCGCTTCACCTCGCTCTCGCACGCAGTGCTGGGGTTCTCGCTGGGGATCGCTCCGGCGGGGGCGTGGATCGCCATGCGCGGCGCGCTCGACCCGCGTATCTTGTGGCTGACGGCGGCAGTGACACTGTGGACCGCGGGCTTCGACATCATCTATTCGTGCCAGGATTACGAATTCGACGTGGAGGCCGGGCTGTTCAGCATTCCGCGCCGCTGCGGCATCCCCGGAGCCTTGTGGATTTCGCGGATGTTGCACCTGGGAATGCTGGTGTGCCTGGTGATGCTGGTGGAAGCGTTCGCGCTGGGGGGATTGGCCTGGGCCGGAATCGCCGCCGTCGCGTGCCTGCTGCTGTGGGAGCACCGGCTGGTCTGGCCTAACGATCTCTCGCGCGTCGACGCCGCCTTCTTCACCATGAACGGCTACGTCAGCGTGATATTCTTTGTATTCTGGGCCAGCGATATATTCTGGAAATAATGGTTCTCCATGACACCCGTATTTGAAGATCCGCGACTGTCGCCTATCCGCGAAAAAATCCAGGCTGGCGAGCGGCTTTCGCTCGACGACGGCCTAACGCTGTATCGTACTCCCGATCTGCTGGGTGTGGGCTGGATGGCGAACCAGGTGCGCGAGCGCCTGCATGGCAATAAGACTTTTTTCAACGTCAACCGCCACATAAATCCGACCGACGTGTGCGTGGCCAGTTGCAAGCTGTGCGCGTTTGGCAAGAAGGCCAAGGACCCTACCGCCTACGCCTTTTCGCTCGAAGAAATCTGGGAGCGCGCCGGGCGCGGCCACGCCGAGGGGGTCACCGAATTTCACATCGTGGGCGGGCTGCATCCCGAGCTTTCGCTCGATTGGTATTGCGAAATGCTGCGCGGGCTGAAGCAGCGCTACCCGGAGGTGCACCTAAAGGCCTTCACCATGGTCGAGATCGGCTACTTCGCGCAACGCAGCAAGATCAGCCACCGCGAGGTGCTGGAGCGCCTGAAGAACGCCGGCATGGATTCGATGCCCGGCGGCGGCGCCGAAATTTTCGCCGAGCGCGTGCGCCGCATCATCTGCGACCACAAACTTTCGGGTGATCAGTGGATAGAAGTCGCGCGCATCGCCCACAAGCTGGGGATTCACTCCAACTGCACCATGCTCTACGGCCACATCGAGACCGAAGAGGATCGCGTGGATCACTTGCTGAAACTGCGCGGGCTGCAGGAGGAGACTCAGGGTTTCCAGACCTTCATTCCGCTGGCATTCCATCCGGCCAACACCGCGATGGAGCATGTGGGGACGACCACGGGCTTCAACGACCTCCGCGAGATTGCGGTTTCGCGGCTGATGCTGGACAACATTCCGCACATCAAAGCGTATTGGGTGATGATGACGCCGCAGATCGCGCAAATCGCGCTGCGCTTCGGCGCGGACGACCTGGATGGCACCGTGGTCGAAGAAAAGATTTATCGCGATGCCGGCGGAGCTACCAGCGGCAGCCTGCGGCGTAGTGAGTTGCTGCGCCTGATCCGCGAAGCCGGCCGTGAGCCGCTGGAGCGCGATACGCTGTACCATCCGGTCGAGCGCAAGGAATCCGAGACCGTTTTTACGGTGCTGGTTTAAGCCCGCTCACATTTCTCAATTAGAGCCCTCCGGCCACACCGCGCGGCGTTCTTCCCAGGTGCCGGCTTCCGTAAAGGTCGAGGGTCCCAACGCGCGCGCGAAATATCCGCCCTCCTCCGCGTCGCGAACTTCGAAGAGCAGCTCCATCTTCACAGACTACCTACGGCCGAAATGCTGCGTTCGTGGAAATCATGCTCCCACCACGCGCCGGCCTTCGATTCGATAGTTTTCAGACAACACCAGGGCGATGGCTTGGCTGTAAAGGCGGTGCTCCTCTTTTAAGATGCGGGCGGAGAGCGATTCCTCGGTGTCGTCATCGAGCACCGGCACGGCGGCCTGTTTGACGATGGGGCCGGAGTCGAGGCCTTCGTCGACGAAATGCACCGTGCAGCCGGAGACTTTAACGCCGTGCGCCAGGGCGTCGCGGTGCGCGTGGAGACCGGGGAAGGCAGGCAGCAGCGAGGGGTGAATATTCAAAATGCGCTGCGGGTAACGGCGGATGAAGGACGGGCTCAATAGCCGCAGGTAGCCAGCGAGGCAGATCAGATCGACGCGATTATGGTCAAGTTCGGCGGCAAGTTGGGCGTCGTAGGTTTCGCGCGGAGCTCCTTTGGGCGGAAGGACCAGGCCGTGCAGACCGCGCTCTTTGGCCGCAGCCATTCCCGGCGCATCGGCGCGATTCGAAATCACCACGGCGATCTCGGCGGCGAGGCGCCCGCCGGCGATGGCATCGGCGATGGCGATGAAGTTCGAGCCGCGGCCGGAGAGTAGGATGCCTAGCCGCTTCACGGGTGCGCCCTATTCGTAAATCACGCGCTCGCCCCGCGCCGGGATCACTGCGCCGATGGGAAACCACTCTTCCTTCATCTTGTCGAGAATCTTTCCGGCTTCGGCGAGCTTGCGCGGCGAGACTACGAAGATCATGCCGATGCCCAGGTTGAAGGTGCGCCGCCAGTCCTGTTCGGGAATGCGCCCGATTTTGCGCAGTAATTCGAAAATGGGCAGCACCGGCCAAGTGCCCAGGTCGATGCGCACGCCCAAACCCTTGGGAAGAATGCGCGGCGTGTTGTCGGTGATGCCGCCGCCGGTGATGTGCGCGGCGCCCTTGAGCACATCCGCGTCATCGAGCGCGCGCAGCGGCTTCAGGTAACTACGGTGCAGCTTCAGCAGTTCGTCGGCGATGGTGTTTTCAAGTTCACTCAGCCGCGTCGAAGGTCCGTGCCCGGCCACATCGAACAGCAGCTTGCGCGCGAGCGAATAACCATTGGTGTGGAGGCCGGTGGAAGGCAAGCCGATCAGCACGTCGCCGGGTCGAATCTTGGCTCCGGTCAGCAGGCGCTTACGCTCGACGGCGCCCACGATAAAGCCCGCGAGATCGTACTCGCCCGCCGCGTAGAAGCCCGGCATCTCGGCCGTCTCCCCGCCGATCAGGGCGCAGCCATTGGCTTTGCAACCGCGCGCGATGCCGGAGATCACCTCGGCCGCGACTCGCGAATCCAGCTTGCCCACGGCAAAGTAATCCATGAAGAACAGGGGCACGGCGCCCTGCACGGCGATGTCGTTGACGCAGTGGTTGACCAGATCTTCGCCGATAGTCGAATGGCGGCCGGTCAGGAACGCCAGTTTTAGCTTAGTGCCCACGCCATCGGCCGAGGAAACCAGTACCGGCTCGCGGTAACCCTTCAGCAGAAAACCGCCGCCGAAACTACCGATGTCGGTAAGCACGCCGCTGGTGAAGGTTTTGCGCGCCAGGCCGCGAATGGAATCGACCGCGCGGTCGGCTTCATCGATACTCACGCCGGCGTCTCTATAGCTGATACCCCGCTTTTGCTGAACCACTTTCTTCACCCTCTTCCGAATCATGGGAATTCTTTATGGTACGCGACGGCCGCGCCGGCTGTACACTGAAAGTGCGTGAGCCGCGTCACACAGGGCATGCTTGCCATCCGAGTTTTCGGCATCGGAATGCTCGCCCTGAGTCTTTCCGCGCAGATTCAGTTCCCCGGTTCGGGTGGTCCCTTCCCCGGTTCAGGCGGCGGGCCCATCGGCGGAGGCGGCCGCCGCGGCAAGAATACGGACTCGACGCCGGGGAAAGGCCGCAAGGACAACGCTCTTCCCGTCATCACCACGACCGGGATCTTACGCGTCATAGCCGGCAACCAGTTCGTAATAGAGGCCGACGATCACCGCATTATCTGGTATAAATCCGGCGACAAGATGACGGTCCAGAAAGACGGCAAGCCGGTCGAGCTCTCGAGCTTCGCCACAGCCGATCACATTACGGTGGATTCCATTGCCGACGATATGGGTTTTTTCACCGCTACGGGCGTGACTTTCAATAAGGCCGGGACTGCGCGCGAACAAGAACAAGCCCGGCGCACTTGGGATCTGCCGAATCTGAGCGCCAAGAAGCCGGTCCCGGGCAAGCACGGCGATGACGATGACGACCGCCCTACTCTGCGCCGCGGCACTGAGCCCTCCGCGGCCGCGTCACCGGCGGCTCCGCCGCCCGCCGCGCCGGCACCCGCCGAAAGCGGTGCCGTCGACGCTCCGCCGGCCACCGAGGTTCGCCCAAGCGATCCTCGGCCCGATCCCGATGACCCGGGCCGTCCGGAAATTCGCCGCGGCAAACCGGCGCCTCGCGAGTCGGCTAGCAACCGGGAACCCGAGCCGGCGTCGGCAATACCGGGGTCAAATTCAGCGCCGCTACCGGCCAATGCCGAGCCTGCTCCTGAAATCATTCCGGTGCAGGAAGATCCCATCATCGTCAAGGCCAAGGAAGCCGCCGCGGAATACACCGGCACGCTGCCCGACTTTTTCTGCCGGCAATTGACCACGCGCTATGAAAGCGACCGTCCCAAAGCGCCGTGGCAGGCACTCGATACCATCAGCGCCGACCTGGCTTACGAAAACGGTAGTGAGAGCTATACCAACGTCAAACTCGGCAACAAACCCCAAAAGTCGATGGAAGACGTGGGCGGCGCCTGGTCGACCGGGGAGTTCTCCTCGCTGCTCGACGCGCTGTTTGACCCCGCTAGCGCCACCGTTTTCCGCAAAGGCGCGGCGGACACCATTAACGGGCGTAGCGCCACCACCTTCAAATTCGAGGTCACCCGCGAACACTCCAATTGGCGGATCAGCGACGGCGGGCAGTTGTATTACCCAGCGTATCGAGGAACCATCTGGATCGACCGTGAAACCTCGCGGGTGCTGCGGCTCGAAAAAGAAACGCGCAACATGCCGTTGCTGTTCCCTCTAGTGAAGGTAGAGGAGGCTGTGGATTACGATTTCGTGCGCCTGGCGACCCCCAAGCCGTTCCTGCTTCCGACCGTAGCCGAGGTGCTGGCCTGCGACCAAGGCTCGTCGCGCTGCACGCGCAATCGCATCGAATTCCGCAACTACCGCAAATTCGGCGCCGAATCCGGCATCACCTTCGACGAGAAGCAGTAAGCGCTTGCGCTCCGATATTGAAGACGGCAACGCAGCGCGCCGCCGCGCATGGGTGCAACCCAGCTCGACCGGGCCGCGTCGAAGACACTGTTATACTCAAAAGTTCGACCCCGTGCGGTCATGCCGGCGAGGTACTTGCATCCCATGAATAAAGCTTTCATCCTATTGCCCGCTCTAATAGCAGCCGCACTGCCCGGCTTCGGGGCCCTCGGAGGTTCTGTCGAATCCGTGGCCACCGATCAAGTCACGCTACATGCGAAACGCGCAGTCACGCAGAACCGGGAGTACACCGTTCACCAGATCAGCAGCGGCGACGGCACCTTGATTCGCGAGTATGTAACGCCGGCAGGCACGGTGTTCGGCGTGTCCTGGAGCGGACCCACCATTCCGGACTTATCCCAATTGCTCGGAACGTATCACGCGGAATTTCAAAATGCGATGCGCGCCAAGCCTGGGCGGCGCAAATCCGGCGTGGTCCATAACGCCGATCTGGTAGTTGAAAGCGGCGGCCACATGCGCGCTTTTTATGGGCGTGCCTATGTGACCTCGATGCTGCCTGCGGGCGTGACTCCGGAGACCGTGAAATGAGGCGCGCAAGTCTGGCGGCCACCGCGGCCGCTCTCCTGATAGGTCTCGCCGGATGCGGCGGAAGCTCGCCCGTAGCCACTACGCCGACACCAGTGGAGAATACGCAGCAGTTGGTGGTGGATTTGGGTCCTAATCTCAACGGCCAGTCGGTCGGCTTTGACAATAGTCTTTATACGAATGTGAACATCTGCCTGCCGGCGACCACCACTTGCCAGACCATCGATCATGTTCTGGTCGATACCGGCAGTACGGGACTGCGCATCCTGTCCTCCCAACTGTCACTGACTTTGCCCCATGTCGCCGATGCGAGCAACAATCAAATCGGCAATTGTATCCAATACGCTGACACCAGCTACCAGTGGGGTCCGGTGGCCAAGGTGGATGTCCATCTGGCGGGCGAGCTGGCTTCTTCGATCCCCATGCAAATTGTGGGACCCTCGAATTTCCCTGCCGCTCCGGCCGCCTGTAGCGCCGGCGGGGTCGCGGCTCAGAGCGTGTCCAGCCTGGGCGCCAACGGTATTCTGGGAATCGGACTTTTCCGCCAGGATTGCGGCGCCGCTTGCGCCTCATCGTCGCCGCCGGCAGTGTATTTCACTTGTCCGTCGTCGGGTTGCACGCCGACTACCGTGGCCCTCACCGCCCAGTTGCAAAATCCCGTGTGGATGTTTCCGCAGGATAACAATGGCTTCGCAATCACACTTCCGCAAGTCGGGTCCGGCGGCGCGACCACGGTCACCGGTTCGATCACCTTCGGGATTGGCACGCAAACCAATAACGCATTGAATGGAGCGCAGGCACAGGCCGCGAGCCCGAAAGGAAACTTCACCACGACATTCAATGGGGTCGCTTATCCCAATAGCTTTATCGCGAGCGGCTTGGGAGCGTACTATTTCCTGGATTCGGCCACCACCGGACTGCCGAATTGCGCGCCGGGCGATGCTGCCGGGTACTATTGTCCACCGTCCCCGGTGAACTTGACCGCCATCACCAGCGGCCCGAATCCCAGCAGCTCCGGGACCACGGTTTCGCAGAACGTAGCCTTCTCAGTTTGGAATGCGCTGACCCTGATCGATTCCCGTAATCCCGCGTTTAGCAACATCGGTGGACCGAATCCGGGGATTTTCGCCTGGGGGCTGCCGTTCTTCTACAATCGCACCGTATTTATCGGAATCGAAGGGCAAACCACGCCCGCCGGCACCGGGCCTTATTGGGCCTACTAAGCCGCAACCGGGTTCAACCGGGGCGCGTCGGTACACTGTTATACTCAAAACTTCGACCCCGTTGGTTGTCTAACACTATTCATCTCGCATGTTGAAATCCTACGTTCTTGCAATGGCTGCCGCCGCAGCCCTGTCCGGACCCTGCTGGGGCGGCGACTTCCTGACCGGCCAAGCGGCCCGCGCTGTCATTGGCCAACCTTTTTTCAACGCCCAGAATGCCGGCGCGGCGAGCACTGCTCCCCAACCTTCCGGAGGCCCCCGAAGGCCGCGCAGGCCGGCCAGCCAGCAGGGTGCTCCCATCACGCTTTTGGGGGCTGCCAGCGGAGTGGCTTACGCAAACAACACGCTGTTTGTCGTAGACGACAATCACCTGGGTTTTTCGCCCGACAATAACCGGCTGTTGATTTATCCCGGCGTCCAGCAGATGCTGCCGGCCTTGGATGCCGAGATCCCTCCGCAGAGCGGCCGCTGTCCGGTGTGCGTCGGAACCGCTTCGCTGGTGGTGGGGCAACCGGATTTTGCGACTACGGCTACGACGCCCACCGTGCCTGTCAGCTCTTCCAGCATGCATCTGCCGACGGCTGCCGCATCCGACGGCCAGATCCTGGCCGTGGCCGACACCGCTAACAATCGCGTTCTCCTCTGGAAGTCCATTCCGACTCGCAACGGGCAACCTGCCGACATCGTTTTGGGCCAGACGGACTTTAATTCGGTGGCGCTGGTGACGGTAACCGCCAGTGCCATGCGCGGTCCCCAGGGCGTGTGGATTCAGGGCAGCAAACTGTTCGTCGCCGATACGCAGAACAACCGGATATTGATCTGGAATTCGATTCCCACGCAGAATAACCAGCCGGCCGATGTGGTATTGGGGCAGCCCAATTTCACGACCTCTCCGCCGGTGAATCAAGTCGATCTGAAGTTGCCGGCAACCGCCAACACCATGCTGAGCCCCACCTCGGTGACCAGCGACGGCATCCGCCTGTATGTCAGCGATCTGGGCTTCAACCGGGTGCTGATCTGGAATTCCATTCCCACCACGAACCAGCAGCCCGCCGACTTCGAGATCGGGCAGAAGGACATGACGCAATCGATCCCCAACGATTCGACGAATCTGTGCGCATCAAATGGGACCGACAGCGGTGGAAACGCCACCTTCCCGGCACTCTGCGGCAAGACGCTGAGCTTCCCGCGGTTTGCGCTGTCCGATGGCACGCGCCTGTTCATCGCCGACGGCGGCAACGACCGGGTGCTGGTATACAACAGCATTCCCACGCAAAATGCCGTGAATGCCGACGTGATTTTGGGTGAGCCCGACGAGTTCTCTGACGTATTCAGCAGCAACAGCAATTCCACCCTGTCCACGGCGGACATCACACCCACGCCGACCTCGCTCGCCTGGGACCCGGTTAACCAGAATTTGTACGTTGCGGACCCCACCGATTTCCGCGTTCTGGTTTTTTCTCCCGCGCAGAACCTGGTGCCGCTCAATAGCGTTGTGAACGCCGCCAGCAAGGAAGTATTTGCCGAGGCGGCAGTGTCGATCGGCGGCACCATCACCGCCGGCAACGATGCCACCATTACCATCGGCAATCCATCGGGAACGGCGGCAAACACCATTGCGTACAAATACACGGTGTTATCCAGCGATAGTCCGGACCTCGTCGCGAAGGCTTTGACGAAACTGATTAACGCGGGCAACGGAGACCCCAACGTCCTGGCAATCGAAGACGCAGGCGCGGGCATCATCCGCTTGATTTCCCGCAAGCCCGGGACCGCAGGCAACAATATTACTCTGGCGACCACCATCTCCACCAATGCCACCATTGTTCTCACCCCCAGCGGTGCGAATCTGACGGGCGGAGCGAGTGCGGCGATTATCGCGCCGGGCACCCAGGTGCTGATTCGCGGGACCCAATTGGCTGACCCAGGCGTGAACGCCACGGCGGACATGACACAGAACTCGCTGCCGTTTGCGCTGGGAGGCGTCGAAGTCTACTTTGATGGCATCCGGGCGGGCCTGTTCTCGGTCAGCCCTACCCAGATCGAAGCGGCGTTTCCCTTCCAGGTGACCGGAACGAACAGTGTCTCCGCGTGGATCCGGATTAAGCACGCTGACGGAAGCGTGACGGTGACTACGGCCATCGGGGTTCCAGTGGTGGAGCAGGCGCCGGGAATCTTCGCGGATGAAACGCTGGGGGCCCAGGATCCGCGCACAGCCGTTGCTGTGCATGCTTCGAGTTTCGCCACGGGAACGATTACGCTTGCCGGCACGGTGCAGGTGGGCGACACCGGCACGATCACGATTGGCGACGCTACCTATAACTACACGGTGGTAACCGGCGATACTCTCACCAGCATCGAAAATAATCTGGTTAAGGTGATTAACGCCGACCCGAATTCGCCGGTAACGGCTTCGGCGGGCGGAGTGGACCTCAATATACGGCTGCAGGCGAAGGTGCCCGGCCCTGACGGCAATGGCACCGCCATCACGGCTGCCGTCACTACGCTTACCACCAACACATCCGGCGCCCAATTGGTGCTAACTGCCACCAACACGGTATTGTGTTGCGCCAGCGTCGCCGGTACTTTGATAACGGCGGATAACCCCGCGGTTCCCGGCGAAACCATAAATATTTACGCCACAGGGCTGGGACTGGTCTGCGCCAGCCCCATAGTCAACAACTTTTGCTCGGTGATTCCAGATACCGCGCTGGCTGCGATTGTGGATGGCTCCAAGTATCAGGGCCCGCCGGCGAATGCGCCCTTCGCATCAATTTCGGCGACGGTCGATAACGCCGTAGCAACAGTAATTTCGGCGTCGTTGCTGGTAGGCCAGATCGGCATTTATCAGGTACAGCTGGAAATCAGCTCCGGGGTGACGCCGGATCTGCAAGCGCAGGCCACCATCTCGCAGGGTTTTAATACCAGCAATATCGTAGTAATCCCGATCGCCAGTCCGCCGACTCAATAGCGAGCAACAAGGCTCGGCTTCATGCGGAAGCTTCGTAGGGCTTGTACCCGCCACTGCGCATGGTCGCGCGGGCGGTGGCTTCGTCTTCCGGAGCCACGTAAAAAAACGCTCCGATACGCTCGGTGCGGAAAATGATTCCGCCGCTGTAGCGATCCGGCTCGACCAGATAGTCCAAACCGGATTCGGTGAGCAACTTTTCGAGCGCCAAGGCTTCCTTCAGTTTCTTGGCGACATAGATCAGGCTTAGCTCCCGATCTTCAAAATAGTCCGGCTCCCGGAGCACCTGAGGTCTTCAGCCTCCGACGCGGGCGACGAAGGCATCGAATGTACCGGGACTGACTTTATTCAGGTAATCCGAGTATTGCTGCGCGACGGTTTCGAGGTTGAGCAGAAAGGATGGATCTTTATAGGCGGCTCGGATTTCGGAGAGTACCGGCCGCATGCGAGTGGCCACCAGCAGCATCTCGCGGTTATTCGCGAAGAACAGTTCCGGATTGAGGACGCCGGCAGTGACGAAGGACGCCGCCATGTCCCAATAGCTGGAGACCATGCGCATCCGTGCGTTGCTTTCCGATCCGGGCGGGCACAGTTGCTGGATATCGGCCATGCTCTTAGGTTTGAAGTTGGCTACGAACCAGGCGCGGGCTTCGCGCATTTTTTCTTCGCGCCGCAACTGGTAAAGGCGCAGCAGCAGGTTGGCATCGTCGTAGGTAGCTTTAGCGGCTTGAGTCATCAGCCACTAGCGTAGCGCAAAGAATGAGATTTCCGCCTGCCCTCCGGCACCACCATTACATGCAACCCGCCGTATTGACGAATCATCCGCTGACGCCGGACGATGCGCTTTACTGGCTGGCATTGCGCATGACACCGGGGCTCGGCACCCGCAAGGCGGGACAGCTCCTGGAGATTTTCCGGACGCCGCTAGCTATTTTCCGGGCTTCGCGCTCGGAGCTACAGGCCGCGGGATTGGCCGCGAGCGTGGCCCAGAGCCTGGCAAGCGGTTGCGCCTTTGACGACGCGGCGGATCAGCAGAATCGGGCCGCCCAGGCGGGTGCGATGCTGATCCCCTTAACGGACCCGCGGTATCCGCCCGCGCTGCGCGATATCTTCGATCCCCCGCCTCTCCTTTTCGCCCGTGGCCGCGTGGAACTGCTTCTCACCCTGATGCTGGGCGTGGTGGGAACGCGACGGCCCACGGCCTATGGCACGGTGGCGGCGACCAAACTGTCCGCCGACCTGGCGGCGGCCGGCATGACGGTTACGAGCGGCATGGCACGCGGGATCGACACCGCCGCCCATAAAGGCGTCCTCGAAGCGGGGGGAGGAACCATTGCGGTGTTCGGCAGCGGAATCGACCAGATCTACCCGGCCGAGAACCGCAAGCTGGCCGAGCAGATCGCTTCCGTGGGCCTGCTGCTATCGGAATTCCCCATGAATGCTCCGGCTTATCCGCAGAACTTTCCGATCCGCAATCGTATTATCAGCGGGATGAGCGCCGGAGTCCTGGTGGTGGAGGGCAGCGAATACTCCGGCTCGGCGATTACCGCCAAACTGGCGAACGAGCAGAACCGGGAGGTCTTTGCGGTGCCCGGCAACATCACCTCCAAGATGAGCTGGGGACCCAATCTGTTGATCAAACAAGGGGCAAAATTGGTCCAGGAATGGAACGACGTGGTGGTGGAATTGAAGCCGGAAGACCGGCGACGGCTGGTGGAGCAGTGCCGCAACCGGCTGAATCTAAAAGCCGATAATTCAGAAGAAACCAAGTCCGCCAATCCGGCATCCGTAATGGGCAGTGCAGCGGTTGATATCTTGAGACAGCTTAAGCCCGACTCCCCGACGGGCCTGGATAACCTGATAGAGTCGATGGAGGGAGTGTCTTCCTCGGAAGTGATTGCGGCCCTGTTCGAGTTGGAACTGAACGGCTTGGTTCGCCAGCTTCCGGGCAAGAGCTTCATCCGGGTGTGGATGGATTGAACTTCCGCGCCAATGGGCTGCACAACAGCCGCCGGTTTATACATGCTAAGATTTCGGTTGTTTCATAAAAGGTAGTCGCGGGCAGCCGCGAAGGCAGTCGGTTAAGGAAGGTTTCAGCACTCATATGGCAAAGAATCTCGTCATCGTCGAAAGTCCGGCGAAGGCGAAAACGATCGGTAAGTATCTGGGCAAGAACTACACGGTGAAGGCCTCTCTGGGTCACGTGAAGGACCTGCCGAAAAAGAATTTGTCGGTGGACGTCGATAACGACTTCAAGCCGGTCTACGAGGTGATTGAAGGCAAGAAGAAGCTGATGCAGGAGCTGAAGCAGGCCGCCAAGGGCGCCGATTCAGTGTTCCTGGCGGCTGACCCGGACCGCGAGGGCGAGGCCATCTGCTTCCACCTGCAGGAAGAGCTGCAGGAGCGCAAGAACGGCCCCAAGTTCTTCCGCGTGATGTTCAACGAAATCACCAAGAGCGCCATCCAAAAGGCCTTCGAGAAACCGCTCACAGTCAATCTGCACTTGGTGGACGCGCAGCAGGCGCGGCGTATTCTCGACCGGCTGGTGGGCTACAAAATTTCGCCGCTGCTGTGGGATAAAGTTCGGCGGGGGCTTTCGGCCGGGCGCGTGCAGACGGTGGCGCTGCGCCTGATTGTCGATCGCGAGCGCGAGATCAAAGCTTTCATCAGGAAAGAATACTGGAGTATCGACGTCAATCTGGCTGCCAAGAAGCCGCCGCAGTTGAGCGCGCACCTGGCCAAGAAGAACGACGAGAACGTCGAGATCGCGAACCAGGCGGAGGCGGATGCGATCGTCGCCACGCTCGACGGCACGGCTTACGTGGTGCGGTCGGTTGCCAATCGCGAGAAGAAACGTAATCCGGTGCCTCCGTTCATCACGTCGACTCTGCAACAGGAATCCGCGCGTAAGCTGCGCTTCAGCGTGAAGCGCACGATGATGCTGGCGCAGAAACTTTACGAAGGCGTGGAGCTGGGGAAAGACGAAGGCGCGGTGGGTCTCATCAGCTACATGCGTACCGATTCGACGCGCGTGTCGGCGGATGCGCTGGAGGAAGTGCGCGGGATGATCGCCGAGCGCTATGGCGTGGAGTACCGTCCCGAAAAACCGAACTTCTATAAGAGCAAGAAAGACGCGCAGGATGCCCATGAAGCTATTCGTCCCACATCGGCGCTGCGGACTCCGGAGAGCGTGGCGAGTTTCCTGGCGGAGGACGAAGCGAAACTTTACGCTCTGATCTGGCAGCGCTTCGTGGCGTCGCAGATGACGCCGGCGGTGTTTGACCAGACCACCATCGATGTCGATGCCAAGGGCAAGGACGGCGCGGCCTACATTTTCCGGGCTACCGGCAGCGTGGAGAAGTTCAACGGCTTCCTGCGGGTCTACAAAGAAGGCAAGGACGCGAAGGACGAAGACGACGAAGAGGAGAAGAGCAAGCTGCCGGCAGTGACCCAGGGCGAAGTGCTGAAGTTCAAGGCCATCCTGCCGGAACAGCATTTCACAGAGCCGCCGCCGCGCTTCACCGAGGCCACTTTGGTGAAGGAGCTCGAAGCCGATGGCGTGGGGCGGCCATCGACTTATGCCTCGATTCTGTCTACCATTCAGGATCGCGAGTATGTGAGGAAGGAAGGCGGCAAGTTCACTCCCACCGAGTTGGGCATGGTGGTGACGGATCTGCTGCTTGAAAGCTTCGACGATCTGTTCGATACCACTTACACGGCGCGCATGGAAGCGGAGCTCGATGAGATCGAGGAAGGCAAACTCGACTGGCGCACCGCCATGGGCGACTTCTACCAGCGTTTCGAGAAAGATCTGGAGCACGCCGCGCTGCACATGACCGACATCAAGCGCATGGAGCGGCCGACCGAGTTCGTGTGCGAGAAGTGCGGCAAACCCATGGTGATCAAATGGGGCAAGCACGGCAGCTTCATCGCCTGTACCGGGTACCCGGATTGCACCAACACGCGCGAAGTGGCCGAAGAGGGCGCGACGGAGCAGGACGAGGCGGTCTATTGCGACAACTGCGGCCGGCCCATGGTCCTGAAGAAGGGACGCTTCGGTCAGTTCCTGGCCTGCTCGGGCTATCCCGATTGCAAGACCACCAAGCAACTGGGCGAGGCGCAGAAGCCCAAGGACGTGCCGCTCGATGAGGACTGTCCGCAGTGCGGCGGCAAGCTGGTTAAAAAATACGGCCGCTTTGGCGAATTCGTGGCCTGCGGGAATTATCCCAAGTGCAAATACGTTAAGCAGAAGACCATCGGCGTGAAGTGCCCCAATTGCTCAGAGGGCGAGATCATCGAGCGGCGGTCCAAGCGGGGCAAGACTTTCTACGGATGCAACCGCTATCCGGAGTGCGACTTTGTGGCGTGGGGCAAGCCCATCGCCGAGAAGTGCCCGGACTGCGGCGGCGGCTATTTGATCGAGAAATACTTGAAGTCGGGCGCCTTCGCGCAGTGTCCCAACGCCGAATGCAAGTTCAAGAAGCCGCTTGAGGTGGCGCCGCCGGTCGAGGTCGCGGTCTAATGGCGGCGGCCGCCAGCGCTGCCAGAGTGGATTATGGAATCGACGCGCCACTGATTGCACGCGGCTGGTTTGGACGCGCGGGATGGTCGCTCGCCGTCGGGCTGGCGTTCTGGTTCATGAACCGGGTGGACGATCCCGGACCCGCGGTGCACGTGCTAGTGGCGCTAGTGCTGGTGGCACTCGCCTGCGCGGCGATTGGGTGGTTCAAGATCTATTCCAGCCGCGACGGCAAGCTGCAGCTTCGCGAGCAACTGCTGGACCAGCTGGCGCTCCAGGGCGACGAAAGAGTTCTGGATGTGGGCTGCGGCCGCGGGCTGCTGTCGATCGGCGCGGCCAAGCGGCTCAAGACCGGCAAGGTCACCGGTATCGATGTCTGGAATCCACAGGATTTGTCAGGCAACTCCGCCGAGGCGGCGAAGGAAAACGCCAAGGCCGAGGGGGTGGCGGACCGGGTGCGGTTTGACACTGTGGACGCGCGCAAACTGGTATATCCCGAAAATCACTTTGACGTAGTGGTTTCCGCCAACGCGCTGCACACTCTGGCGGACGACCACGAGCGGGAACAGGCGCTGCGCGAAATCGTGCGGGTGCTGAAACCCGGTGGACGCCTGTTGATTTTCGACACCGCCGAGACCGGCTATTACGCCCACGTACTGCGCGGCTGCGGCACCCACGATGTGACGCTTTCACCCTGGACTTTCCTGTGGTGCCGGCCCTCCCGCAGCGTCATGGCGCGCAAGTAAGGGCTGCGCTCACGATGTTACCCTGTCATTAGGGAGTCCTTTAGTTTGCCTGGTTTGGGTTCGTATATGATGTGTTTCCTCGCGCTGGGGCTGACTTCAGCCGCGTCCGCCGAGGAGTCACTGGTTCCTCTTTTTGTCATCGAGCGTAATGTGAACGGAAACGTGGTTCACTACGACGCGAAGCTCAAGGACGGCAAATTCGATCCGCAGCAGCCGGTGGTGGCTTACTGGGTGATGGGTGAGAGCGGGAAACGTCAAGAGCTCAACGTACTCGAAAGATTGAAGGCGTATGGCTTCACTATTCGGCCGGACAAGCAACCGGAGGCCTTCCGCATGACTCTGGTGGCGGATAAGAAGAAAGAGATTCGAGTCTTTCTGATGGGCTCCGCGGTGCGCGCCGAAGCGATGATCGGCGGCTGTGAAGCCTATCTGCAGAGAATTTTCATTGCTTCGAAGAAGTCGTGGATGCTCAGCCTGCCGGAGTACGCGGAGATGATCGGCAGCGACATGTCGACAGGCGCCGAATGCCGCGAGCGGGTAACGCCCAACGAGCGCTAGTATTTGCCGCCGGACTGGCTGGAAACCTAAGGATGGGCGAACAGCGTGCCGCGTCCCAGCAGCCAATCGGGATCGAAGCGCCGCTTCACCTGTTTCATTGCCGCGATTTGATCCGGCGGATATTGGATTTCGAGCAGGTGCGCCTTGCGCTTGCCCAAACCATGCTCGGCGCCTACGGTGCCGCCCAGTTTCACGGCTTGGCGGGCTAGGTCCGTCATCACTTCCTTGCCGCGCTCGAACTGCTCGCGGTTCTCAGGGAAACTATTGACGTGGACGTGGGCATCGCCGATGTGGCCGTAGATCACGTAGCGGCCGGGGGCGTCCGCATCCAGCACGCGGCGGTAGATGGCCATCATCTCGCGATTCTTGTCGAAGGGCACGGCGTAGTCGGTTCCAAACTTCACAAAGCCGGTGCGGCGCACGCGGTCGTTCGCCTTTTCGGCCAGGGTGTGGCGGAACACGCGGAAACGCTCGCGATCGGACGCCGAGGTGGCAAACCAGGAGTCATTCTCCAGGGCAGTGCTCATGTCGATGTCGGCGTCGCCTTCGATCTCGATCATGAGCGCGGCTTTTTGCGCGACATCCATCATCTGGAGCGAGGCGTGATCGATGTATTCGATCATGTTCAGACCGGGCGTCGGCCGCCAGCGATCCACTGCCGCCATCGCGTCTTCTTCGGAGCGGAAGAATACCACACCGCCCAGGCGCTCCCCCGGAGCGGGCAGGAATTGCAACTGGGCTTCCGTCACAACGCCTAACGTTCCCTCATTGCCGACCATCAGGTCCACCCATTCCATATCCGGCGCCAGTGGATAGCCGGCCGAATGTTTGGTGGTGCGTGGCAGCGAAATCCTCGGGACTTCGAAATCGATCTTCTGGCCGCGCTCGAGGGTGACGATGCTGCCATCCATTAGCGCAACGCGAAGCGACAGCACGTGGCGGCGGGTCGCGCCATAGCGGAAGCTGCGCGAGCCGCTGGAATTGGCTGCGATGTTGCCGCCGATCGAAGAGGTGTTCTCGGTGGGATCGGGCGCATAGAACTGGCCCGAGCTGGCGGCCGCAGCTTGCACTTCGCGGAGCAGGACTCCGGGACCCACCACGGCCCTGCCCTTCCCGACTTCGAGTTTCCGCATGCGGGTGAGCGATATCGCCCAGCCGCCCTGCGGGGATGCGCCTCCCGCCAAACCCGTAAGCGCGCCACACACCGTAACGGGAATCTTTTCGAGGGATGCGCGCTGCAAAATCGCGGCGACTTCCGATTCGGTCTCGGGGGCAAACATCTGCTCGGCGTGCCCCGGATAATTCGAGGCGTCGGTGATATCCACTGCGCCCTATACCTCCAGAATCACCGGCATGATGAGAGGCCGGCGCGAAGTCTGCTTGCTGATGAAGCGCTTCAGGTCGGCGCGGATCTTTTCCTGCATCACGCCCCAGTCGCCGCGTTCTTCGGCGGTCGAACCCTCGATGGTTTTGAGCACTATCTGACGGGCGTCGCGCAGCAGATCGGTGCCCTCATCCATCGACATGAACCCGCGGCTCACAATTTCCGGCAGACCTTCGGCGCGCCCGGAATTTTTATTCATGGCAATGATAGGCAGCACGAAGCCGTCTTCGGAGAGATGGCGGCGGTCGCGAATCACCAGGTCTTCGACGACGTCGCCGATAGAACCGGAATCGATGCACACGCGACCCACTGTGACCGGCTGTCCCTTGCGCGCGCCTTCGGAGTCGATCACCAGGGTCTGGCCGGATTCCAATATGAAAGTCTCCTTGAGGCCAAGATGGCTCAAGTGTTGAGCCAGTTGAGCGTGCTTTGCCATCTGGCGATACTCGCCGTGGATGGGAACGAAGTAGCGCGGGCGCACCAGGTTCAGGATCAGCCGCAATTCTTCCGCGCTACCGTGGCCGGAGACGTGAATGGGCGGGTTCATCGAGCCATACACCACATCTGCGCCGCGCTTGGCGATGTGGTTCATCATGCGGTAGATGCCCTTTTCGTTGCCCGGGATTATGCGCGAGCTCAAAGCCACGGTATCGCCCGGCTCGAGCGACAACGACTTATGATTATCTACCGCCACTCGCGACAGCGCCGACATCGGCTCGCCTTGGGTGCCCGAGGCCACCGCCACCAGCTTGCTGGGCGCGGTCTGCATGATATCCTGCGGGCGCAGCAGAATCCCGTTGGGAATGGTGAGCAGGCCCAGGTCGTGCGCGATCTCGGTGGTATTGTTCATGCTGCGCCCGAGGAAGGCGACCTTGCGGCCGTACTCCTGCGCCAAATCCAGAATCTGCTGCAAGCGATGAATGGAAGAACTGAAGCAGGAGATCACCAGGCGCCGCGGCGAGCGCACGAATAAATCTTCCAGGCGCGGACCCACGGCGCGCTCACTTTCGGTGTAGCCGGGCCGATCGACGTTGGTCGAATCGGACATCAGCAGCAGCACGCCGCGCTTGCCGTATTCAGCCAAGGTGTGGAGGTCGAACAACTCATTGTCGGTGGGCGTGGGGTCCACTTTAAAGTCGCCGGTGTGTATGATGACGCCGAGCGGCGTGGTAATGGCCAATAGGACGCAGCTCACAATCGAGTGGGTAACGTGAATAAATTCAATGGAGAACGGCCCCAGAACCAGTTTGCCGCCCGGTTTGACTTTGTGGAGCTTGGCCTGATCGAGCATCTGGTGTTCTTCGAGACGCCGCTCGACCAGCGCCAGCGTGAAGGCGGTGCCATAGACCGGGATGTTCATCTGCGCCAGCAAAAACGGGATGCCGCCGATGTGGTCTTCGTGGCCGTGGGTGAGCACGAGGCCGCGGACGTGCTCGCGGTTCTGTTCGAGGTAGGTGAAGTCGGGGGTCACGATATCGACACCCAACAGCTCCGCGTCGGGGAACATCATGCCCGCATCGAGCACGATGATGTCGTCGCCGTAGCGGACGGCCATGCAGTTCATACCGAACTCGCCTAGCCCTCCGAGCGGGATGATCTGTAGTTTTTTATCCGCCATGTGTGAAATTCAAGGGTAGCAAGCCTGGAGAGGCACCGCGCGCGGGCTTTGAAACAAAGGCTCGCACCAAACGTCTCACAGGCAAGGAGTACTGGAGTAGTTATGAAGTATCTAACAATTACTACGTGCATAGGGTTGCTTTTCGGGGGCTTAGCGAATGCTCAGGAAACTCAGCGTTTTTCATTCAACCTAGGAGCGGGCTTCACGCAGCCGGTTGGTAACACCGGCAGATATTTGGATACCGGCTGGAATACCGGGGTCGGTGCGGGCATAAACTTCTCGCAGTATGTGGGACTCATGGTCGATGTCAATTACAACCGCTTTGGAATTAACGGAACCACGTTAAACAACCTGGGATTTCCGGGCGGAGACGTGGGAGTACTTTCCGCGACCCTCGACCCGATCGTCCATCTGACTCCTCACGGGCGTTTCGACCTGTATTTAGTGGGTGGGGGAGGCTTCTACCACAAAAATCAAGAATTTACCGCTCCCGCGGTGTCCGCAATCACGGGCTTTAATCCGTTCTTCGGCTTTTATACGGCGGCGGTTCCGACTACCGCGGTATTATCCTCGTATTCGGTAAACAAGCCGGGTGTCGATGGCGGCCTGGGTATTGCGTTTGGCACTAAATGGCATGGGAAGTTCTTTGCCGAAGCCCGCTACAACCGCATCTTTACTAATAACAACTTGCACACGGACTATGTTCCGGTGACGTTCGGCTTTCGCTGGTAATCACGGCGGTTTCGCACGCCTGCACGGACGACGGGCGGACATTTGATGCCTGCGAAGTAGGTGCGCGGGCATCAGCGTTCGTCCGTCTCGCTTGGTGGGGCTTCGGCCTCGACGGCGGCCGCACGCAAGCGATTGCCGCGTTAAACACCTTGAAGTTACACTGATACCAGATCAGTTCTCCGCGGCGCTTGCTCTTCAATTCCCTGCTTCAGCCGCAGCGTACTGATTCTAAGGGCGCGTAGCTCAGGTGGATAGAGCATCAGCCTTCTAAGCTGAGGGTCGCTGGTTCGAGTCCAGCCGCGCCTACCAAAACCTTTTCAGTAATTTGTGGTTACGGCACGACCTCAAGGCCGCTGGCAGCTATCCCGCCACCGTATTTAACAAGATAGACACTTGCTGGCTGGCCGCTTCGACAGTGAGGCCGGAGTTGCCCTCGAGAGTTCGCTGAACGGTGCTTACCACAGCTTCCGTGACTCCCGCCAGCTTGCTGCCAATTCCCAGGATCGTCGCGCCGCTGGCTCCCGGGGCGGCCTGGATGTCCGCGGATGCACGCGTCAATCCGCCAAACATAGTGAACAGCGCCATTCGGATTTGGGCTCCCGTGAAATTGGCATCCACCTTGGCCGCTGCCGCAATATTCAAAAGAAAGAGCGCCTGATTGAAACCGTTTAGCGCGTCCGCTCTCGCAATACCGAAGAATGGAACGGGCAGGTTGACTTGCGTTTCCTGGACTTGAATTTCGAGGTCCACAGCCCGGAGAATATTCCGCAAACCCGCGACGATCGCCGCGGTCAGGGTAGCCTGCGGTGGGACGCTCTTTCCCGACAACGGTAACAGCAGAGACTCGCCAGGCAGCCTAGGCAAAGGCTTTGGAGGAGGCAAAAAGGAGAACTTCAAACCCAGTGCCCTAGCCGTAAGCGGTCCCACGATGCCGTCAACTTTCAGGCCCTTCTGTTGTTGCGTGAGGCGAACCGCGGCGTCGGTCTTCGCTCCGAATCCACCATCTGTCACCAGCCTCGGATTCGGTTGGACTTGGTTGTTCAGCGACGCTTGCACGGTTTGCACGTCGTTGCCCCTGGAACCCAGTGCAAGCGGTCCGCGAATACTATCGGTCTGAGGCGTTTCTAGAACAGGCATTCTTTCCTTACCGGGTCCGCATTACTCCCACCGGCGGCTGGAGTGGAACACCCATTGCGCTCCGAAAAGTAGCCCACCGACCGTTCAACTCTACCAGAAACGATTGCGCTAAACCGTTACCCAATGGATCAGTGCGCGGCGACGGGGCGCGGCACATGAAATGACATCAGGATGATGGTCCCGTTGATGGTGTTGAACCAGTGGGGCGTATTTTCGGGAACGATGATGAAGTCGCCTTTGGCGACGTTCCGGGAGGAGCCGCCTTCGATGGCGGTGCCGGTGGCGTTCTCGGGGTTGGCCTGCTTCTCGTTAACCAGCTTTCCACCGGTCGTTAACGTCGCGGAGCCGTCGATCACATAGAACATCTCCGCTTCCGTTTTGTGCACAGCCGCGGGGCCGACGGCGGCGCGATATTCCAGGCTAGCCGTATAGGGCGCCAGGTGCAGGATGGGCTGGGCAAATGTGGGCTGGTCCGGTTTGCGTTCCTTCTTGGCCTTGGCGATGAGCGCGGCGACATCGGAGGAGGAAGCAAAGGTCTTCATGGCCTGGGCGGCCGGTTGTTGAGCCACCGCAACGGCGGCTAAAAGCGTGACGGCGAAACTAATTCTGAGGGTCTGCATTCAAAGAATGCTATCACAAGCGTCAACCGACTTCGAGCATCACCCAGCCGGGGAGGCTGGCAGGTTGGTTCGCTTCAAACACCACTCGACGGGTTTTGGGGAATGGCATTCCGGTCTGGATAGCGCGCTGGTAGATGGGCATCTGCCGCAGGATTTTGCGGTAGGAATCGTCTTCGGTTTTGAGATACGCCGATTTGCCCAGCAAGCCGCCGCCCCAGCCGATGGATAACAGACAGGCGTGGTCGCTGGCGCGGACCTCGGCGAGGCGCGCGGCGAGTTGATCGAGCTTGGCGGTGAGCTTGGTCATGCCGGTGCGCTGGGCGTATTCGCGGTGGCGTTCGATCTGGCCTTCGGCGTAACGATTGGAAGCCTGGAACATTTTGATGCGATCGGCTGGCAAACGCTCGCGCCAAATGCCGTCGAACACGGTGCCGGGAGAAGCCATCTCGGCAAACAGCGGCGTGCTCTCATCGACGCGCTTGGCTTCGAGCGAGCCGCGCGCGGATTTCCATCCGAGCTCGAAGCGGTCCCCTGCGCGCGCGATCAGAGTGGCGGTGCGGAGCAGATAGACTTTCATGCCGGAGTAGGCCACCACGTCCGAATCCGCCACGGAAACGCGGCGCATGCGGTTGGCGCCGGATCCGCCGAGCACAGCGTCCTCGGCTTTGTTCGAAAAGTAGCGCGGGACTCGGTCTTCGACGCGCTCCGCCAACTCGCGCACGGTGTTTTCGGTCCAGCGGTCAAAGACCGACCCGGTACGCAGCGCTCCTTTGAGAGCGGTAGCGGGCAGATAGGGTCCGGTTGCGTTGGTGGCGAAGGTGGGGATGAACAAATCGGCCGCGTGGGCGCGCTCATAGAGCGGGATCGAACTGGTGTGTTCAAACGGCAGCCGGCGGCCGGCGAAATTTTGCGCGAATCCGCCCCAGGAAGCAAAATCCAGCTTGTCGGCTTTTTTGAGTTGAGCGAGATAGCCTTCAAGACGTGGTCCCTTGGCGAGCAGGCGGAAAATACGGCGCTGGTCGAGGACGTTGACGTGATCCTTCCACACCATGTAGTCGATCGGCGCCAACTTCTGGCCGTCGCCTACTAGGGTGGGGGTGAGGCATGTGACGCGATACTTCATGCAGGCACCTTCAAGGGCACCGGCAGCGACAATCCGAAGCCGGCGCGATAGACGGGATGAGCGAAGCCCTCCGGCGCTACGTCGGCGGCGGCTCCGCGCGGTTCGGCAGGCGATACCAGCACGGAACCTTCGGCCACCATGCGCGTGTTCTGCTTCATCTGTCCCCATCCGGATGTGCTTTCAACACGGCCGCTGCGAGTGGTGAGCGAGTAGTTGCCACGCCGCCAATCGACGGCATCGCTTTCGGCGGGGTGGAACAGCGACAACATCCAATGCCCGGTTTCGCTACCGGCACCGTTTGAATGTGCGAGCAGCACGGGATTTTCACGGAAGTCCGGCATTTCCGAACGCCCCCATCCGCGGGATCGCTCGCCGCCGAATCCGGAATCGGCCAGCAGCCGGATAGCGGCTGGGACGCGCTGGTTCCATCGTTCTTGCGCGGCATCATCGGCGAAAGTGGCGATGAACCACAAGCCGCTGCCGGGCGTGAATTCCAGGCAGGCCACTGAGTGCGGCGTGGCGCTGTCGCGGGCGCGATCGACTGCGGCGCTCGAACGAACCGAGGCGCGAAATAAGGTGGAACCCGCCGGCGCGGATGACGGCATCAGACACTCGCTCTCGCCATCGACCACCCAGGCGTCTTCGCTCAGCGGCTTTCCCGCGAGCAGGGCGTCGACCACCGGAAAGGGCACGAAGCGCGCACCCTTCCAGCGCACTTTCGACGACGCCGCGGGAGGCCAGATGTGCCGGGGCGGCAGCACATACAGGGTCTCCTGGTGAAACGGAAAACAGGAGCTGAAGCGCACCGCCGGGGCGCTGCTGCGGGCCGTGGCATCCAACCAATCATCGAGAGCGCCCAGACGCCCCATGGCACCGCACACTGCGGAGTACAGGGCATCGCTATGGTAAATGCGCTCCACGCGATCGCGGTCGCCGGAATCAGGACCGATGCGCCACGGCCCGGTGGGCCGCAGGCGAACCAAAACAGAAGGCATGCTTAACTCGCCAGCTTTTCCCCGAAGGAGCCGTCGTTGGCCAGGGCCTGCACCGCCGTCAGATCGGCAGCCGAGGCGAGCTCCGCTTCCGAGCTGCCGGAGGAATAGAACGCGCGGTTACGCCAAACCAGCTTCAGGTTTGCAAAACGAACGCGTCCGCTGCCGCGCGAGCCGCCGCCGCCGAGAGCGTCGTCTTCAAGCAGGCGCAGCCCCTCGATCAGGCGCGCCGCGAGCGCTTTGTCTTCCTCGCAAAGAACATCCAATACCATCCGCACCTCAAAACGCGCGCCGGCGGGGACGCGTTCGAGAGTGCGCGGGTTGGCTTGCGAGGTAATGCGGTCGATGGCGTTTTCGCTCTTGACCTCAGTGATTTCGTCGTCCAGATTCTCCCGCATCTGAGGCGTGATGCTTTCGGCCACCAGCGGCGCATCATAGATCGCCAGGCGCGCCGGCGTGGCCGCGCGCGTGTCGAGCGCTTCGCCGGCGACCCGATCCATGCGCCCCGGATTGCGGCCGAACAGGAGGCAGATTTCGTCATCGGGACGGTCGCTTTGATGAATGCGGACCTCTTGCCCTTTGCGCTTGGATAGATACACCAGTTCGGCGGGCGTGGTCAGGCCGAGGGCGTTTTCAAGCAGCGAACGAATCCGGCCGCGCAGCGAACTGCCGGGAATATACGGCAGGCCGAAAGCATCCTTGACCACCGGATTATCGGCTCCGCCAATTTCCAGCGAGCCTTTCCCGGCGCCGATATGCAATCCGGTTTCGCAATGCAGCTCGCCCGACAGAATCAGCTTGCCCACCAGTTGTAACTGTGTCTGAGCGGTATGTGTGCTCATAATCCTCTTCTACTCGTTGTAAGCGACAATCGCTTCGAACAAATCTTTGAACCGCTCGTAACCCCGGGCGTCATTGCGCCGGGTGACCTGTAACAGCAGGCGCTCAAGAGCATCCAGGCTGCGCAGGGAGTGGCGCGCGATGGTGTACGCCAGGCGCGCGCGCAACATGACGAAGTGATGCTGCCGTTCGCCGGCCGGCGCACGGACGGCGCGGCGAACCGCGTTGTAGAGCCGGCGCAACTGGCTTTTGGTGCCGGAATCCATATCGCGCATTCGCGCTACTACGGCATGCGCCTGATTATCGAGATACAAGCTATCGGAAATCAGCTTCTCGAGTTCAATCTCGGGCGCCATTTCAAACGGCCTGCCGCCACCGGGACGGTCACGGCGGTCGCCGCCAGGACGACGTTCGTCACCAGGACGCCGGTCGCCGTGGGGGCGTTCACCACCACGGCCTTCGCGTTTTTCACCACCGCCGCGGTTCTCCGGCCGAGGCGGGCGCTCCTCGCGCTTCGGCCCTGGCGGGCGCTGACCTTGCGGACGGCCTTCCGGTTTGGGTGTTGCCGCGGCGGGCTCAGGGGGCTGAGCGGGCGCGGTCACCTCCGGCGCGGGCGCCTCAGCCGCTGGCACTTCCGCCGCAGACGTTTCCGCCGCCGGGGTCACTTCGGGTTGCACATCATCAGACATACTTATTGATCCTCTACGCTTCCGCCGACAATCTGGCCCATTCTAACGCCACTCTCCCGGCGGGGCGCAACTTCACGGTGACCGCGCTCCTGCCGATCAGATCCGCGATCAGCGCGGTGCGCGCCTTCTGGTATTCGCCGCGCGCGGGTCCCAAAGAGGGCCGCGCGGCACTCATAATGCGGCGGATGCGCCGATGATACCGCCAGGGCCGCTCGCCGCCCATTTTGCGAGCCTGGCGCTTGGACATCTTCGACTGCGTCTCGCGATAAATTCCGCATAGATCCCGCAAATATTGCGGGGAGCATCCGAAATCCGTGACCATGCGGAGTAGCAAATCCTTCAAGTCAGCCGCATCGGTAAACTGCTTCCATTCGAGGGTGCGGCCGAGCAGCCAGATGCAATCTTTGTCGGCCGATTTCGCGGCCTCCAGGCGCCGCCCGGTTTCTTCGAAGACCGATCCCAGCGACGCGTCCCCCGCCGGAGCGAGCGCCAGCGCCATGGTGATCGTTTTGCCTTCGGGGCCGGCGAAATCCGTCAGGTTGGTTTCGGTAAAGCGCCGGAACAAACGCTCCATCTCCCGCGCCAGTCCGATCAGGGCGTCCCAGGCGCCGTAGACCGCGAAGTCGTCGCCGCCCGAATAGATCACGGTGACTTTGCGCCAGAACTCAGGCATGGAACACAGCACTTCAAGCTCGCCGGCGAAAAATTGCTTGTACATCACGGAGAGCTGGATGTGCTCCTCGATGGTCTGGGCGCGGCGGATGCGAATATCGAAATTATCCACGTCGCCCCGGAGTACGCCCCAGGTGCCGAGGCCGGCCGCACGCGACGCCAGCGTGCTGGTGGAGGCAGGTTCGGTGCCCGCGTCGTTAGGCGCGGCGTGGCGCGCGAAGGGCAAGGACTCGGGCGATCCCGTGAGACTCCAAACGTGCCTGCCTTCACCGACCAGTATGCGTCCCGGCGTCTCGGGCGACCAACCCACGGTTTCAGCGTCGCGCAGCTTCCACCCGAGTTGCCCCTCGAAGTATGCGTCGGAGTCCGCGGCCGGCGGGGTGCCGCTCGCAGACGATTCCGCCAGCCAAGGGGTTCCGCGCAGCCGCGTCATTTGCTCGTTGAGGCGCCTGCGCACATCGCTCCAGTCACCCAGGTTCTCGGTGACGCTCCAGATCAGCTTCACCACTCCGTCGCTGAGCGCCGCGATTTCCGCAGCTGCGGCGTCGAGGAACGTATCCGCCGCAGCGCGCACCTCTTCGGGCAGCACCAATAAGAACTGGCCGCCGCCGCTGGAGCCGAGCAGAATCCTCGCCAGGCCCAACTCGGCCAGGAGAGCACGCGGCAGGATTTCGCCCAGCAGACTGACCCAGTGCGACCGCCCTGTAAAGGCGTGGTCGCGCTCCCCGCCGGCCGGCGCCAGCAGGAATTCTTCGATTCCCAAAAGTTTTCCTTGAAGAAAAATCTGCACAGATGATGCCTGAAGGCGAAACCCTCACTGTATCATGCCCGCCAAACGTCGTGATAGGCTCAGAGTCGTCCCATCGAGAGCATCTGGAGGTCTTCTACGGCTTCATTCTTTTCGCCAACGCCTAACGGGATGGATGCTGTCGCCGGATAACCGGGACGTGTGGGGCCGCCCGATGGGCGTGATTAACCGCCGCCAAAATGCGACTTCAGGAATTGCCAGATTTGGAGATGCGGCCCGGGGCAGCGCGGCCAGGGAGCAAAGCTGATGATTTTGGTTTTGCGCTCGACCCATAACCCGAAGTCATCGGCGCCCGGATAAGCCACATCGAACACCACCCCGGCATCGCACGAGTCGGTATTGCGGATCTGCAGGGCGGCCGTATTCTTGTACAACCCGGCGGGTCCCCAGTCTTCGGCGAATTTTTCGGGGGGATAAAACTTGGCGCTGTCCGGGGTCTGCCACAGTTGATAAGCTTGCTGATACTTCTGCTCTTTGAGGAGCGTAATGAAGCGGTCGAGCGTCCGTTCCTCGCCCCAATTGCGGAAATAAAAAAACGCCGACGTGCCGACGATCACCGCCGCCAGACCCCACAGGATGATGCGTTTGCGGAGCCGTTCGCGCCGTGCGTCGGTGACTCCGTATTCATCCAGGTAGCCCGCCATACGGTTGCCTTGCTGTTGCTCCTCTAATCTTTATTTTACAGGGTAGGTCTTGTCGTAAGCCGCGATCGATTCCTCGGTGATTTCAAGCGCAGGCTTGAAAAAGACGATGTTCGCCGAGTCCACTACCACATCCAGTCCCTTTTCATCCGCGAGTTTTTTCACCACTTCAGTCATCCGCTGGGTGGCGCGCTGCAGAATGTCATTGCGGTCTTTTTCGGCGTCTGCCTGCACGTCTTCGGTAATGCGCTTGGCTTCGCGCTGTTTGCGCTGCCCTTCGGCTTGCAGGTCGACCGCAGCCGCCGGCGGAGTCTTCGGATCCTGCAGCTTGGCTTGAATGTCCACCATATCTTTTTGCAGCTTTTCGAGCTCATCCTGCTGCGGCTTGTACTTGACGATCAAATCATTGGACGCCTTTTTCATCTCCGAAGTTCCCAGAACGGCGCGCTGAAAATTGACTATCCCGACCTTCAACTGCGCCGAGGCGGTGGACGGAGAGAAGACAGCAGAGGCACACGCCAGCACTACGGGCAGGAACGCAGATCTCAACATTTGGTAAGCGAACTCCTTTTCCCGCTATTCTAGCAGTTACGGCAAAGATCTTACTGCAACATCTCAGTGAGGACGCGTCCTACACTGCCGCTAGGCGTCTCGATGTCGAGAATCGTCGCGAGCGTGGGCGCGATGTCATTGGGGGCGACGTTTGAATTATAACGGCCCGCCTTAATCCCGGCGCCCCAAAACAGAACCGGCACGTGGGTATCGTAATCGAACGGCGAACTGTGCGTAGTGGCGATGCCGCCGAAAATCCAGTAGGGATCGAGAATCAGAATGACATTTGCCGAGCGCACCTGATTGAAGCCGTTGCGCACATCGACGCCGACCTGGTCGGCGGCCACCGCGCCGTTCAGCAACTGGGTGCGGGTGTATGCGCGGAATACATGGGGCATGGCCCGTAGCGCATCGGCGACGGTCTGTTCGGCCTCCGCCAGACCGATTTTTTGCGCGCGGGCCGTCTCGTCGTTCAAATAAATCCCCGCCTCTCCAGCAAACGAAATCCAGTTGGCGCCGCCAAACTTATCGTGCAACAAGAGCTCCAGTGTGGACCGCAAGCGAGTGAGATCCAAGCGGCCGCCCGGCAGCTTACGCTTCTGATTTTCTTCCGGCACCGGCGCCACGCCATGATCGGCGGTCAACACAACCAGCACGTTCCCGGCGCCCGCCTGGGCCTCGGCGGCCCTGATCAGATCGCCGATCAGCGCATCTACACGGCGCGCAGCGTCGTGGACCTCCTCGGAATTGGGCCCATAAAGATGCCCCAC
>Ga0068855_100001544_pt1 | contig 28965 bp, 20 predicted proteins | sample KBSCornC52_FD_66592 | JGI IMG/M metagenome (GOLD analysis project Ga0068855, IMG submission 66592) | Corn rhizosphere microbial communities from Kellogg Biological Station, Michigan, USA - KBS Corn C5-2 | ecosystem: Host-associated > Plants > Roots > Rhizosphere > Soil ... | reverse complement strand
CGGTTCCGATTCGCGCACGGAGGTGCGCGACTGGCCGCAGGCATGATAGCGGCGGGGTGCAGCCCGCCGGCCGTATCGAGTGCGGACTCCATAACCAATTGCTTGCCTGCGTAAGGTGAGGTAATAACTTGCACCTGCACCCGCGAGTACGCCTGAAAAGGCGCGGTTGAACCATTCGCGGTATGGCGCCTCGCGGAAATATGCGCTGAGCGTCTCGATGTATGTCGCCGCGTCGGCATCGGATGTGATTCCGTCCTTCGGCAGGTTGCGGGCAGCCGGGAAACGCGAGAGTCCGTCGTGGCTTTCGGTCGCGCGCGGGAATTCGGCGCAGGAGGGGTTCAGACCGACGGTGATGATTCTAAGGTCCGAATGCTGGTATACAGCCAGGTCACCGAAGAACAGGATGGGAACGGCAGGCCGAACAATGTGAAATTCGCGAGCAGAATCGAATTCTTCCCAGGCCAGATCGATGAGGCTGCGTAGATCGGGGGCAGAACAGAAAAGGGCGGCGTCATAACAAGCGGATTCTACCATAGATGGTCATGCTCACGCCGTAACCAACTGTGCCCCCAGCGTCGTTCCAGGATACGACCGGGCCGCCTGCGGGATAATGACCGGTTCGTGCGGCTGCTCGGGCATCGATTCCGCCATCGCGACCAGCGCGTTCATGGTGAGCGGGCGGGCGTGGGTTACGGTGAACATGATGCCCCGGCCACGGCAGATGATGATACCGCCGCCGGCCCGTTGTCGTGGAGCGCGGCCGCCATCTGGCTCTCGTTCAACTGCGACCAGCTCGCCATCCAAAACACTTTCATAAACGACGGGGGAGATACTCACCGCAAAGGCGCAAAGCCGCAAAGAACGTCGAGTACAAGCGAACCACGGAGTACACGGAGAGCGGCGACCGATTCGGGCTTTCTTTTTCGCGTTTTTTCGCGTGTTTCGCGGGCAAAACGCCTTTGACTTTGCCGTTCTTTGAGTCTTCGTGTCTTTGTGGTGAGAATCCGCCGTGAGTCAGAGCTCGTCGCGGTCGCGGAAGTCCGGGGTGAGGCCGGTGCGGAACATCTGGTCGATCTCGTCCTTCGATACGAGGATTTCGCGGGGTTTGGCGCCTTCCAGCGCGCCGACGATACCGCGCTCCTGCATGATGTCCACGAGGCGGGCGGCGCGCGTGTAGCCGATCTTGAAGCGGCGCTGGAGCATCGAGGTGGATGCCTGACCGTTGGTGACTACGAGCTTGACGGCCGATTCGAAGAGCTCGTCGTCCGCATCGTCGCCATCCCCGCTCATGGATGACGAAGACCCGCCGAATCCGCCGCCCACCTCGACCGGCGTCATGGTGTAGCGCGGCTTCTCCTGCTCCTTGAGGTAGGCGACCAGGTCGTTCGTCTCCTTCTCGCTCAGGTAGCAGCCCTGGATGCGGACCGGCTTCGAGGCGTCGATGGGGAGGAAGAGCATGTCGCCGCGGCCGATGAGCCGCTCCGCGCCCGCCATGTCGAGGATGGTTCGGCTGTCCACCTGCGAGGAGACAGCGAACGCGATGCGCGAGGAGATGTTCGCCTTGATGAGGCCCGTGATGACGTCCACGGAGGGGCGCTGGGTCGCGATGACGAGGTGAATTCCGGTGGCGCGCGCGAGCTGTGCCAGGCGGCAGATGGACGTCTCGATCTCGGCCGCTGCCTGCATCATCAGGTCAGCCAGCTCATCCACCACGATGACGAGGTAGGGCAGCTTCTCGTCATCGTTGCCGTCCTGTACCATCCGCTGGTTGTAGCCGTCGATGTTGCGCGTGCCGATCTTCGAGAAGAGCTCGTAGCGGCGGTCCATCTCCCGGATGGCGGAGCGGAAGATTCCCGCGGCCTGCTTCACATCCTTCACGACCGGGTGCATCAGGTGCGGGATGCCGTCCCAGAGGGAGAGCTCGACGCGCTTGGGGTCGATCATGAGGAACTGGAGGTCGCGCGGCGTGCAGCGGTAGAGCAGCGACGCGATGACCACGTTGAGGCAGACCGACTTGCCGGAGTTGGTCGAGCCGCCGATGAGGAGGTGCGGCATCTTCGTCAGGTCCGTCATGCGGATCTGGCCGGACACGTCCTTCCCGAGCATGAACGTGAGCTTCGAGGGCGCGTTCTTGAAATCGGCCGATTCGAGGCATTCGCGAGTGGTGACGATGGATGCCTGGGCGTTCGGCACCTCGATTCCGATGGCCGATTTGCCGGGGATGGGCGCCTCGACGCGCACATCGATGGCGGCGAGCGCCATGGCGAGGTTGTCGGCGAGCGAAACGATCTTGGAGACCTTGATGCCGGGCGCGAGCTGGATCTCGTAGCGCGTGACGGTGGGGCCGGCCGCAATCTCGACCACGTTCGCGCCGATGCCGAACTGGTCCAGGGTCTGCTCGAGGACGTCGATATTGCCCTTCAGCTCCTGCTGGCCCCGCTTCGGCTGGTTGGCCGGCGTCTCCTTGAGAAGGGTGAGCGGCGGCAGCTTGAAGGTGACTTCGAGATTCGGGCCGCTGAGCGCGGGGTCTTTGCCGCCAGCCCCGCCCTTCTTGTCGGGCTCCTCAGCCTGCTTTTCAGCGGGGGCATCTGATTCATCAGTCGTCGCGAAGAGATTTGCGAGGCGCGACGCACGGGCTGGCGCTGTCTCCGGCGCCTGCTCGGCATCGCCCTGGCTGAAAGTCGACAGCAGCCCGCGCCGCTTCACCGGCACGACTGCCATCTCCTCGTCCTCCGCGCCAGGACCGCGACGGCCGCTCAGCTTCGGGCGCGCGCCGCCACCGATCTCCTTCGCTCCCCTCTTCTCCTGAGAGCGCTGGCGCACGGCAGACACGCCCTGCTTCGCCGCCGCATAGCCCACGTCGGCGGGCCGCTTCAGGTGGCGGAGAAGCTCGATGAAGGGCTTGTCGAAGAGGAGCACCGCCGCGGCGCAGAGCATCAGCGTCAGGAAGAGGTAGCTTGCCGCCGGCCCGAAGAGCTTCAGGAAGACCGTGCCGATGACGCCGCCCACGATTCCGCCGGCCTTCGGGAGCGCCGGGTTGAGCGTATCCGGGCCGGTCATGAAGCTGTCGCCGATGACCGAGACGTGCCGCCAGGTCGTGTAGGCGAAGAAAAGCAGGAGCGAGCCGTAGGAGGAGTGCGAGAAGGACATGCGGTCGAAGCCGATGAGGAACATCGACCCGACGAACATCATTATGACCGGAATCACGTAGGCGCCGGTGCCCGCGAGGAGGCGGAGGAGGCCGTCCACGCCGTCGGCGACCGGCGCGCCCTGCGGCAGGGTGAGCCAGACGAGGCAGGCGGCCCCGACAAAGAAGAGAATCAGACCGGTGAGGTCGGCGGCCCGCCGGCTGGACGCCATGGAGGGCGGCGCGCCCTTCGTCTTTATCACGCATTTCCTCCCGGACCCGTCGGAGCGCACACTGCTCATTCACGCTCACCCGGGTCTCAACCGGCCATATTCTAGCAGAGTTCTGTCCGCCGGTCAAATTGCGGGGCCGAACCGACCGGCGGGTCGAACCGGCTGCCTATTTCTTGAAGCCGCTCATGGCGAGGCGCTGCTTGCCAGTATTCGCCGGCGTGGCCGTGTGGTGCGACGGGTCGAACTTCTTTGGAGAGGCGTCGTCCGTCGGGTTGCCGGAGAGTGCCGCGCTCGCGGCGTTCCAGGCGGCGCTGACGCGGCCCAGGTGGTCGCCTATCCAGTCGAGCTGGCCCTTCTTGTCCGTCGGGTTGAACGCGGTCTTGAGGCCGTCGCTATAATGGCCCATGTCGTCGAGCCCGCCGTCGCCGAGCGCGCAGGCGGCCAGCCGGCCACGATTGTCGGTGGATCCACTCAGCAGCTCCGCGGCCGAGCCGATGACGACGAAGCCCTTGTCCGTGATGACGTGGGTGCGGCCGTCCGGGTGTCGGAAAGTGACGGTCTTGAACTTCCATACCCTGACCGACTTCCCGTCTACGAATTCAGTGGACGGCTCGTCGGCATAGGTGGTCTCGATGATGCGCCCATCGGAATCGAACCGGGTGATCCGGCCCTTGTCATCCTTCGTGACCTTTGCGGACGCCACCCGATAGACCTCCAGCGTTGTCGTGCTGTACGATTCGGGAAACGCGCGGATAAAGAAGCCGTCGCCGACGTACGACCACGGGCCCGGCTGCACGTCCTTGCGGCTGTCCTTCCCCCATGGCGCGTCGCCAGTCTTCACCGCGATCCGCTCCAGCTCGTTGTAGTCGGTGATTCCCGTAATCTTCGAACGAAGCTCCGCGAACGTGTCGACCGCCTTGCGCGCGAAGCCCGGAACGAGGCCGCCAATCCGGCGCTTCACCTCGTTGGCCACCTCGGCGCGCTTCGGTTCGATGTTCAGCATGACGATCTCGTTCGGGGCGAGCAGGGGCGCCACGCGCGACTTGAACCCGTTGTCGAACGAATCCCACTGCGCGCCGTCCTCGATCCCCCAGATGAGCCGCTGCACGTCGTGCTGTTCGATATTCGGATGCTCGACGGAGCGGAGAAGCACGTTGCGGATCAGGGGTGTGCGGTCGCCCTTGAGCGGCGCGATGAGGTAGCCGTCTCCCTTCGTGGGACCGTATGTGCCCGCGTGCAGGCAATACGTGCGAATCACGGAGCGGTAGTAGCCCGGCCCCATCACCCAGTCGTCGGGAATCGGGCGGACGTTGTCTTCGTCTACCCGGAGGTAGGTGGCGACGGGCAGCGCGTCCTTAATGCTGGTGGTGACGGCATGTCCCGGCTCCCAGAGCGGAAGGCTGCCCGAGAGCGCCTCCACGCCCTGAGATGCGGCCGGCATCCCTGAGAAGACCGGCAGTGCGAGAATCAGCGAGAGGGCGGGGATGAATCGGATTGCGGGGGTTTGCATGTGCTTCTCCATTGGCAGCGGCGGTTCGAGGAGCCACTCGACCTACGTGCCCGAACCGTTGGACGCGTACCGACTATGTCTCGGCGCCGTCACGAGCAGAGCGCCGCGCGTGCACTACTTTCATCAGAACCGAGTGTGCTTCCTCCAGCTCGCGAACGAGTCGCTTCATGCGGCCCAGCGTCTTCTTGTCGAGCCGCTCGCGCATGATAGGGCAGATATAGGCTGTGCAGCCGAACGGGCGGAGGTCCTTTGGGAATGTACAGCCCTTCTCGCCGAGGTATTCGCAGGTGGGGTTCGGCTGGTCCTCGAACGCGCCCCCCAGCGCCAGCGCCGCGCGGCCTGCCGCCTGCTGCACGGCGTCTCCCGCGACCGTCGAATCCACCTTCGCCTTCCATCCGGTCGCCTCGGCAAGCAGGATGTCCGTCGGCGCGATTCGCGCCGGGCGGACGCAGCACGGCGCGGGACACGTGGGACAATGGACGGTCGTGAACGCGTCGAAGTCCTTCCGCAGCGCCCTCTGCGCCCGCCTATACTCTTCGAGAGGATTCCGCGCCATTGACATCAATCCCGATCCCACGAAGGTGGGATTCGTTTCGTAGTGAGGGGATTCATCCCCGGGCGTATCCCCGGGCGTATCCCCGGATTCCTCGCCATGATTCGTCACGGATTAAATGCATCGTCGACCGGATGATAATCGAGCAGCCTCGACGTCTCGGTCAGGTCGAGCCAGGTCGTGTTGTTCTTCGACACGCCATGCACCACCGCGCTCACGATTCCCTCCGTCTCCACGCACCGGTCAAGCAGGTGGCAGAGGTCGCGATAGCTGATAAAGATGGAGCGGAGAAAGTCGGAGGCATTCCTCGAAAGGTCGCTGAGATTGAGCACCGCCCCGATTCGGATGCTGATGTGTGACAGCCCCTCGCAGTGCGCGAAGTAGGCGCCCACCGATTCGCCGAAGGCTTTTGAAGCGCCGTAGACATTGCCGGGGCAGGGCGGGTCGCTCGCCCTCACCTGCCGCTCGTGCGGGTAGGCGCCGACCGCATTGACGCTGCTCGCGAAGACGATCCTGCGGCAGCCGGCATCCTTCGCCGCCCGGAACATATTGTACGTCGCCTTGAAGTTGGGGTCCAGCAGGTCCTTGTAGAACTCGGCGGTGGTGCGCGGGTCCGCCGCGAGGTGAATCACCGTGTCCATTCCCTCGCACGCCTGCCGCGCTGCCTCCGGTTCGGCGAGATTCAGGGTCAGCGCCTCGTGCCCGGCAGGCTCGTCAATCGGCTTCACGTCCACCAGCCGGAACGAGTACCGCTCGCCGGCGTGGTTGCGATACGCCGTTCCAATCCGCCCCGCCGCGCCCGTCAACAACACTCTCCGCTTGTCGCTCAAGACCGTGCAACCTTTCCGCCCATGAATCCGTCAAACCAGTAGATGAATGACTACTTCTGCCCGCTGGCGCGGCTAATGATGCGGCTCCGTTTCGCAATAATGATGGCATGGCCGGGCGCAAATCGAGATGTTGTCTGCCCGGCAGGAATTGGGTTCGTTTGGTAAAATCAATCATTCCCCGTTTCCGCGCCATCAACCGAACACTCAGGCCCGTGCCGCCGTCGTTATGATGGATGGGTCGTTACACGTAAATGATGCTACATTGCATCCCGCGCGACGTATAGAGAACCAGAGCCGCGCGACGTTCTACTCTGTATTGGCTCACCGAGGCTTTTTAGATGCCGGACTTTTCGCTTAGCACCGATACCTGGGACCTGCACCGCCGCGCCGAGCGCGACAAGGCCCGCCACAACGAGAAGATCAAAGAGGTGATCAAGCAGAACCTCGGCGACATCGTGAGCCAGCAGGACATCATCACGGCGGACCAGGGCAAGATCATCAAGATCCCGATCCGGGGTCTCGAGCTGCCGCGAATCCGGTTCGACAACGGCGACCGCGAGCGAATTGGGCAGGGGCAGGGCGGCACGCAGCCAGGCGACATCCTCGGCCGCGCCCCCAGCCAGCAGGACGGCCAGGGGACGGGCAAGCAGGCGGGGCAGGAGCCGGGCGTCGACTTCTACGAGGCGGAATTCACGCTCGAAGAGATAACGCAGATGGTCTTCGAGGACCTCCATTTGCCGAACCTGAAGGAGAAGGGCGTCAAGCAGATTGTGAGCGAGCACGCCGAGTTCAACACCATCACCAAGCGCGGGCTCGCCGGCAACCTCGACCGCAAGCGCACCCTGCTGGAAGCGTGGCGTCGCAACGCCCGCGAGGGGAAGCCCGGCTGGGAGGTCCGCAACGAGGATATGCGGTTCAAGAACTGGGAGGTCGTAACCGAGCCCCAGCGCAACGCCGTCATCTTTGCGATGCGGGACGTCTCCGGCTCGATGGGCGAGTTCGAGGCCTATATCTGCCGCTCGTTCTACTTCTGGATGCTCCGCTTCCTCCGCACGAAGTATAACAGCGCCGAGATCGTCTTCATCACCTGTCACACCGAGGCGAAGGAGGTCGACGAGAACGCCTTCTTCGGCCTCGGCGATTCCGGCGGCACGCGGATGTCGGAGGCATACAAGCTGGCGATGGAGATCGTCGCGAAGCGCTACAACCCGCGGGAGTGGAACATCTACCCGTTCCTCTTCTCGGACGGCTACAACTGGGGCGATTCGGAGTGCGTGGATCTGATGAAGCAGATGGTCGACATCTCGAACCTGGTCGGTTACGGCGAGATTGCGAACGACGTCTGGAGCCAGTCCATCAACTTCGCGCCGCTCGGCCAGGCCTATCAGGAAGCATTCGCCGAGGAGCCCCGCGTCGTCCTCGTCCGCATCAACAACAAGGAAGACGTCTGGCCCGCCCTCCAGCGCTTCTTCAGCAAGCACCCGGAAATGCTGACCGTGCAGTAAGGGGGTTCTGGAACCACGAATGAACACGAATACACACGAATAAGAGCCGGATTCAGCCGGGATGAACATTATGAACATAATAACGGCAACGCCCCTTCCCCATGATGTTCATTCTGTTCATAATGGCTGCCGCTATTTTTGACGTTATTCGCGTTCATTAGCGTTATTCGCGGTCTCCCGTCTTTGACGTGCTTTGCGTCTTTGTGGTGAAAACCGATGAGTCCTTCCGAACGATCTGAGCTGGAAAAGTGGATCGAGATTATCTGGGAGCGGGCCCATGAGATGGGGCTCGACCCCTACCCCACGCACTTCGAGCTGGTGCCCGATCACGTGGTCTACGAGCTGGGGGCGTACGGGCTGCCGGCGCGGTTCTCGCACTGGACCTTCGGGCGCGACTACCACCGCCAGAAGACCAGCTATGAATACGGGATGTCGAAGATATACGAGATCGTCTTCAACACCGACCCGACCCAGGCGTTCCTCCTCGATTCCAACTCGATGCTCTCCCACAAGCTCGTCGTCGCGCACGTATTCGGACACTCCGACTTCTTCCGCCGTAACGCCTACTTCTCGCACACCGACCGCAACATGATCGAGACGGTCCGACTCCACGCGCGCCGGCTGGCGGATTACGAGAAGGAGCACGGCCCGGAAGCGGTCGAGCAGTTTATCGACGCGGTGATGTCGATCGAGGAGCACTTCGACCCCACTGCCACCTTCTACCGCCAGAAGTCGGAGGAGGAGTACGAGCGCGACCGCCTGCAGCCGGGCGGCCGCGTCACCGAGTTCGACGACCTCTGGAACATCGCGGACGGCCGCGCCGAGGAAGCGCCTCCGAAGCCGCGCAAAATCCCTCCGGAGCCGGACAAGGACCTCCTGCGCTTCATCCGCGACTACGCCCCCGACCTCGAAGACTGGCAGCGCGACGTGGTGAGCATCCTCCGCGAGGAGATGCTCTACTTCCTCCCGCAAATGCGCACGAAGATAATGAACGAAGGCTGGGCGTCGTTTTTCCACGAGCGAATCCTGACGGATCTCGACCTCACGCCCGAGGAGCATTGGGAGTTCCGGCGGATGCACGCGTCGGTGCTCTCCCCGGGATCGAAGATGTCGATCAATCCCTATTACGTCGGCTACCAGATGCTCCACGACATCAAGAGGCGCTGGGACGGCGAGCGGGACGAGGACGACCCGGAAGAGGACTGGATGGGCGTCGGCGTCACGCGACCGTCCGGCGAGGGGATGAAGAAGATCTTCGAAGTCGTCGAGGACGAATCGGACATCTCGTTCCTCCGCAAGTACCTGACGAAGAAGCTGGTCCGCGATTTGGATATGTACACCTACAAGCTCGAGGAGGTGGACGGCGAGCTGATGTGGGTGGTCCAGGACACCGACTGGCGGCACGTCCGCGACGCCATCGTGGACAGCATGACCAACTTCGGCTCACCCGTCATCATGGTCGAGGACGGCGACTACAACCGGCATCGCGAGCTCTACCTGAAGCACTACTTCGACGGCAAGGAGCTCGACCGCGACTACACCGCGCGTACGCTGAAGTACGTCCACTTCCTCTGGGGCCGCCCGGTCCATCTGGAGACCATCGTGGACGAGATGCCGCTCCTCTACACCTACGACGAGGACGGCCTCACTGAAGAATCGATCTAGCGCCCGTCGGCATCGGGCGCGCGTCCCACACCACGCCCATCAACTCTGCGATCCGACGACCCCTCTTCCCCGTTACCGGGGGCTTGGGAACTGTCCCGATTCGCACCTATCACTCCCTCCATGCTCAAACCACCTGCCGATCGAAAAAAACTTCAACTATTTTTCGTCAAGGTGTAGTAAAACGCCCGTTTTTGCAGCCTATATATATAGGAGCACACATTTTTCTACCCGTTTTGGGGAGGGGGAGCCGAAACCGACACCATGAACAACGACAACAGCGTCTGGGACATCCGAGACAGCCTGAATCAGAACTTCCAGCGCGTCCTGAACGCGCTCACCGCTTTTGAGAAGGGGGCCGATGTCGGCCCCCTTCTCAGCATCTCCGCCGAGCTGCGACAGAACATCGCGCTCGCCGAAAAGTCCTATCAGTCCATGCGGAACGCCGAATCGCAGGCGCTCTTCGAACAGATCGTGCTCGATGTCATCGCCGAGGCCAGCCCCGCAATGCGCAAAACGATCCTGAGGAGGCTCAACGAACGTGAACAATTCTGGAGACGAGAGTTCGGCGGCACTCGGCCGCCCCCTTCCTGAACAGAGCGCGCCCACCGCGATCTCGCGACTGGCGCTTGGTAAGCTCGCGCGATTCTGCGAAGGCGCAAACTCGCGGTTTATCCGAGAGGCCTGGCAATGGCGGATGCAAGCCTTCCGCGCAAAGCCGGGCCTCTTCGCGCGCCAGATACTCGGCTCCATTTGGTGGGACCAGCAGGAGCGCGTTGCACGCGAGATTGTCCGCCGACGCCGCGTCGCCGTCAAGAGCGGCAACGGCGTCGGCAAAACCTACCTGGCCGCCGACATCGCGCTCTGGTTCCTCTACAGCCACTATCCGGCAGTCGTGCTCACAACCGCGCCAACCGCGCGCCAGGTCCGATTCGCCCTCTGGGAAGAGATTCGCCGGCGCTGGCGGCAAAGCGTCGTCCGCCTTCCGGGCAGACTCTACGAGACCCGAATCAAAGCCGGCGACGGCTGGTTCGCACTCGGACTGGCAACCGACGAAGGCGACAAGTTCCAGGGATTCCATGCCGAAAACCTGCTCATCATATTCGACGAGGCAAGCGGCATACCTGATTCTATCTGGGAGGCCGCGGAAGGCGTCGCCGTCGGAGAAAACAACAAAATACTCGCCATCGGCAACCCGCTCACGACCCGCGGCCGCTTCTACCGCGTCTTCCAGCGGGCCAACGAATGGGCAAAGCTCACTATCAGCGCGCTGGAGCATCCGAACATCATCGGCCGCGGTCGCACCGTCGCCGGAGCCGTCACGCGCTCCTCGATCAGCGCCCACGTAGCCGAATGGTGCGAGCCCGCGCCACAAACGACCAGCTCAGAGCCAAACACGGAGAACTCAACACTCGAAACTCGAAACGAAACACTTGTTGCCGATCACTCCTGCCCTGAAGACACGGAATTACAGCACAAACCGGAATTGCAGGACACCTTCGAATGGGAAGGTCGGACTTACCGGCCGAACAACATCTTCCGAGCGCGCGTGCTCGGCCAGTTTCCCAACGCGGACGATGATTCGCTCATCCCCCTGCGCTGGATCGAATCGGCCGAGACCAGAACCGTAAACGCGATTCACGACTCACGTACCGCGCAACATGCGGCAGGCATCCGCCGCGTCGCGGCCGATGTGGCGCGCTTCGGAGGAGATTCGACCGTCATTGGACTTCGCATCGGAATGGAATTGAAACGAATGGACGTCGTGCAGGGGCACGAGCTCATGGACGTGGTCGGCCGAATCGCCAACTTCGCATATGAGGAGCGCCCCGAAAGCATCGCCGTCGACGGAATTGGAATGGGGGCGGGAGTGGTCGACCGACTGAGAGAGCTGGAGATACAGGGGATAGAATGCGTCAACTCGAGCCACACAGCAAACAACCCGGAGCGCTTCGCCAATCGGCGGGCCGAGCTATACTACGGACTCAGGGAGCGATTCCGACTCGGAGAGATAGCGTTGCCACGTCTGCCCGAAAGCGAACAGCTCAAGGAAGAGCTGGCCTCTATCCGCTACCGGCTCACCTCGCGCGGCCAGATTCGAATCGAATCGAAAGAGGAGATGAAGAAGCGCGGCGTCCACTCTCCGGATCGCGCCGACATGCTCGCGATGTTGTTCGATTCATCGCTCGATTGGATCGCCGGCCCGCAGCCGCGTGGCCAGGAGCAATCGCCATCCGCACGCTTGCGTGCCGAAATGAGCGGCTGGTAACCCATCCATCAATCCAGCGCTCCCGTTATCGGGGGCGGAATGACCCAACGACCGATCGACCCGATGACCCATGAGCAGGTTTCCACCGCTGGCCCGGCGAACCTTGCTCCCACTTGCCCAACCTCACAGGAGAGAGCTCGCCTCATGAATCGCATCCTACGAATCGCCCTTACATCCGTTCTTCTCGTCCCTGTCTTCGGCGCGCGCGCTGACGGCCCCAACGACAACAAGGCGGAGAACGTGCGCCCCATCCCGCCGCCCGGCGTGCCGGTGAGCGACGCCGACCGCGCGGACCTGGAGAAGGGGATCGCCGCGCTCGGCGCGCGGATCGACGACCTGCGGCTCACGTCTCAGGGACAGCCAGCCAAACGGGAGCTGATTCCCGACGTCGAGATCTACTACAACGCCGCCCGCTACGCCCTCAAATACAACGAGTTCTTCAACGCGCGGGAGATTCCGGTGGCGAAGTCGATGCTCCAGCAGGGGATGGAGCGGGCGCGGCAGCTTCAGGACGGCCATCCGGATTGGACCACGCAGACCGGACTGGTCGCGCGGGGCTACGTCTCGAAGATCGACGGCTCGGTCCAGCCCTACGGCCTCGTGATTCCGCCCACGTTCTCGGCCGCCGCGCCGCACCGTTACCGGGTAGACTGCTGGTTCCACGGCCGCGGCGAGACGCTCTCCGAGCTTAACTTCATCAACGACCGCCAGCGCAATCCGGGCGAGTTTACCCCGCCCAATACCATCGTGCTCCACCTCTACGGCCGCTATTGCAACGCCAACAAGATGGCCGGCGAGATCGACCTCTTCGAGGCGCTCGACAGCGTGAAGAAGCGCTACCCGGTAGACGACAATCGCATCGTCGTGCGCGGATTCTCGATGGGCGGGGCCGCCTGCTGGCAGTTCGCTGTCCACTACGCGGGCGAGTGGGCCGCCGCGGCGCCGGGCGCAGGGTTCAGCGAGACCGCTGACTTCCTCAAGGTCTTCCAGCAGGAGACCCTGAAGCCGACCTGGTTCGAGCAGAAGCTCTGGCACATGTACGACAGCACCGACTACGCGGTCAACCTCTTCAACTGCCCGACGGTCGCCTACAGCGGCGAGAACGACAGCCAGAAGCAGGCCGCCGACATGATGGTGAAGGCGCTCGCGAAGGAGAACATGACGCTAACGCATATCATCGGGCCGGGCGCGAAGCACTTCTACGAGCCTAATGCGAAGCGCGAGGTGAGCCGCCGAATCGACGCCATCGCGGACATCGGCCGCAACCCCGTCCCGCCGGTGGTTCGATTCACAACGTGGACGACCCGCTACAACAGAATGCTCTGGGTCCAGATCGATGCAATGGAGAAGCACTGGGAACGGGCGCGCGTCGACGCCGACATCATCGAGCTCAAGGCCCTCCGCGCCCGCGCGGCGAACGCCGGGGCGAGTGCAAAGGTGCCTCCGGAGCTCGCCGAGCTGGCCGTCAAGACATCCAATGTTCAGGCCCTCACGCTGGACATGGGGCCGGGCGAGTGCCCACTCGACAACACGCGCCCACCCACGGTCCTGCTCGACGGCCAAAGGTTGACTGCCGCTCCCATCGGCACGGACCGCTCGTGGACGGCGCATTTCAATAAGGTCGGCGGCAAGTGGGTTGTCGCGCCATCCGCGGATGACGGCACGCTCCGCAAGCGGCACAATCTCTCCGGGCCCATCGACGATGCCTTTATGGATAGCTTCATCATGGTCCGCCCGACCGGGACCGCGATGAACCCGCGGACTGGAGGCTGGGCCGAGAAGGAGATGAATCACGCCATCGACCACTGGCGCAAGCAGTTTCGGGGAGAGGCGCGCGTAAAGTCCGACGCCGAGGTCACCGACGCCGACATCGCCGACAGCAATCTGGTCCTCTGGGGCGACCCGTCCAGCAACAAGATTCTTGCCCGAATCGCGGACCGGCTTCCCATCCGCTGGGACGCACAGGGCGTACACGTCGCCGGCAGGACATATCCCGCCGCAACCACGGTGCCAGTCCTCATCTACCCGAATCCGCTCAACCCGAAGCGCTATGTCGTCCTCAACAGCGGCTTCACGTATCGCGAGTACGACTACCTGAACAACGCCCGGCAGGTCCCGAAGCTCCCCGACTGGGCCATCGTCGACACGACCACGCCCCCGAACTCCCGCTGGCCCGGCAAGATCATGGACGCGGCATTCTTCGACGACACCTGGAAACTGACAAACGAACGGAAGTAGCGGAGATTCACCGCGAAGACCCGAAGAGCGCCAAGAACGGCAAAGGCGGGATTCTTACCGCGAAACACGCGAAATGACGCGGAAAAGGAATCGTGAATCTCTCGCCGTTCCCCGTGTTCCCCGTGTTCTCCGTGGTTCGATTCGCCTATGACGTTCTTCGTGCCTTCGTGTCTTTGTGGTGAGAATCCCGCCGTTAGGAGATTTGCATGCCGATTGTCGATATGCCGCTGGCGGAGCTGTACGAGTACCGGGGGAGGAATCCGCGGCCGGAAGACTTCGATACGTTCTGGGACGCGGCGATTGCGGAGATGGAGTCGGTCGAGCATGAAGGGGAGTTGGTGCCGCATGCGCTAAATGCGCCGTTCGCCGAGTGCTTCCACCTCTACTTCACAGGAGTGGGCGGCGCGCGGATTCACGCCAAGTATCTGCGGCCGAAGAACGCGACCGAGCCGCATCCCGCCGTGCTCATGTTCCACGGCTATACGGGCTCGAGCGGAGACTGGTCCGACAAGCTCGGCTACGTCGCGCAGGGGTACAGCGTCGCCGCGCTCGACTGCCGCGGGCAGGGCGGGCTTTCGGAGGACACGGGCGGCCATCGAGGCAACACGCACAGGGGGCACATCATCCGCGGCCTCGACCACGGCCCGGAGAACCTGCTCTACCGCCAGATTTACCTCGATACGGCCCAGCTTGCGCGAATCGTGATGTCGCTTCCGGAGGTGGACGCGAATCGGGTCGCGGCGACCGGGGGCTCACAAGGCGGCGGCCTCACGCTCGCGTGCGCGGCGCTCACTCCCCGCCTGAAGAAGGCCGCGCCGGTCTTTCCGTTCCTGTGCGACTTCCGCCGCGTCTGGGAGATGGACCTGGCCGCCGGCGCTTACGAAGAGATTCGCTCCTTCTTCCGCATGTACGACCCGCTCCACGAGCGCGAAGAAGAGATCTGGACCCGCCTCGGCTACATCGACGTCCAGCACCTCGCCCCGCGAATCCGCGCGGAGGTGTTCATGCCGATGGGCCTGATGGACACCATCTGCCCGCCCTCCACGCAGTTCGCGGCATACAACAAGATCACGTCGCCGAAGCGGCTGCTCATCTACCCGGACTTCGGCCACGAGAACCTGCCCGGCAACAACGACCACATCTTCGACTTCCTCGCCGACCTGTGAGACTCGGGGTTTCAACACAAAGTCACAAAGACACGAAGAAAGTCAAAGACAACTAAACCACGGGGAGCACGGGGAAGAGCGGGCGACTCAATATCCCATTCGCGTCAATTCGCGTTATTCGCGGTGAGATTCCCTGACGGCTCACCGCGCCATTTCGTAGCTTACCGAGACCATCTGTGGGTCCGCGTCCGCGTGAATCGTGTAGGTGGCGGGTAATGCGGTGATGAGATGCGAGGCGGTCTTCTCGACGCCGTTCTCCTTCCACCGATGGACGGCCATGAAGGGATGGAACGCGCGGGAGGCGATAGGGTCGCGATAGTCGGCGTCGGCGCGGAAGCTGAAGATTCCGACGGTGTTGTTCCCGCTCAGCTCGTAGCGGAGCAGCGCCTTCCGGGTGTGGGCGGGGATGTCCGTCGTGCTGACGTAGCGCGTCATGCCGGGGGTGGGTCCGTGGATGGCGGCGGCCTCCCTCCAGGTCCTGCCGTCATCGAAGCTGAGCATCATCTTCACGACGTCCTTGTCGCCGCGCGCCCGTATCTGCGCGCCGAACCGCAGGGACGCGATGTCGCCCGGCGTCTCGATGGGCACGGTCATGGTCCCGACGCCGCCCTTCCACCAGCAGGAGCCGTCCTCCACGTTCATGTTGTCGAACACGACGCCCATGGTGCCGGTGGTCTCATTCTTCGTGAACCCCTTGTCCGGCGTGATTCGGCAGGAGACTGTCCGCGTCGCGATGTGTGAGTCCGAATCGCCGGCCACGGTAATCGTGTTGTCGCCCTTCGCCAGCCACGGAAGGGTGCGCGGCGCGTGCTGGATGTCGTTCTCGATGGCGAGCGTGTTCAGGCCGGTCCTCTTCCCCGCGCCGCGAATCTCGATCTTGAGCTGGCAGCTGTAGCGCCGCGTGACACGGTCGCCGAGACTGACCGTCTCCGTCACCGTTCCCGGCTTCGTCGCGGACCATAGCGGCTCGAACGTCCGGCCGTTGTTCGTGGAGAGCGAGAGCGAAACGGTGTCGCCGGCAGCGCACACCGCCGACACCTTCACGCGGCCGCCCAGATAGACATAGGGCGAGCTCATTTCAATGACTGCGACGCCCGGCTTTGTCGCATCCCTGCGAACGAGCGACGTGCCGCCGGTCCGGTTTACGAGATTGTCATAGACCAGCGCGCCCTGCGCGAGGTCGCTAGCGGCGAGATCGGGGGCGTAGCGGTGGTATCCGTTCGCCACGACGCCGCCGTTGTAGCCGGGCAGGAACTCGGAGACATAGGCGAGGTCGTTCTCCGGCGCGCGCGCCTTCAGCATGTCGAATCCCGGGTCGCCGTTCACGTGGAGGCCGCGATTGGACGCCTCGCGCACCAGCGATTCGCCGGGCCGGAGCGAGAAGAGCGCGCGGTGGCCGAGCTGATAGCCGTATTCGTAGACCTCGCTCTTCCGGTTATACTCGGACATCGTGGCGTCCCAGCCGTGCGTCCGCGCCGGGTAGTAGCCGGATTTGTTGTAAGGGCAGGCGGCGAGCAGGGCCGGTCCCTTCTCCTTCCAGCCCATCCAGCCGTCCTCGCGCATCAAGCCGACCAGCTTGCCGGAATTGCCCTCGAAGCCGGGATTCTGCGCGTACCAGTCCCTCACCGCCTGCGAGATCTCGTCCACGGAGGCCATTGTGCCATCCGGCTTCGGGAAGAGCGTGATGAGGGAGCAGTCGAACATGTGCCAGCCGTCCACGTCCGGCGCCCCGGCTCCCGATAACGGGGGAGTCTTCGCTCGCAGGGAGGGGGCTGAATCGTCGTGGTACTTCACTTCCGGGACGCTGTGGCCGTTCAGGATTCGCCCCCGTGTCTCGCGGCCGTCCAGTCGGTTGAGCGCTTCGAGGATCGACGAGCAACAGCAGCACATGCAGTAGCCGTAGACGTTGAACAGCTTGACGGGGTCGTGCGCCTCCCAGTCGGCGGCCAGAAACTCGTTCGGCGGTGCGGTCTGGTGGCGGTAGCGGACGGCCGCCGTCCAGAGCGCGACCGACCGCTGCTGGTCGGTCATGCCCGGCTTCACGAACGACTTCAGGATGTTCTCCGGCGTCGTCACGTCGTCAACATGGTTCGAGAGGACCTTCAGGTTGTTGATTCGCGCTCCGGCCCGCTCCGGTTGACTCTGGGCATGACCGGCTGAGGGCAACACGACGGCCGCGAGAAGAAGGGCAATAACGGGTCGCATAATGGCGATGCCTCCCTGATAATGCGTATTTCCGACAGGGACACACGTCCCTGTCGGGGATGGGTCCTTCGAACCGTCAACAGCTCACATAACCGCAGCCACGAATGGGTGCCTCGGACGAACCAGCCTTCTCCCGGTCCACAAGAGCCAAACCCATGAGGAGAGCATACCGGTACTAATCGTCCGCAGGACGCATCCCCGGCAGGGACACACGTCCCTGCCGCTCACTCCGTTACGAAATCGTAAATGATGGGGCGGGGCTGGGTTTCGGAGCCGATTCGGTACGCGGATCGCAAGGTGTCGGCCGCGACCGCCGCGGCGGGCTGCTTCTCGTCGCGAACGTGGATGTCGGCGAGGACGTCGCCAGCTTTGACCTCGTCGCCAGTCTTCCTGTTCAGAACGATGCCCACGGCCGGGTCGATAGTATCGTCCTTGCGCTGGCGGCCCGCGCCGAGGTCGACGGCGAGCGTCCCGACCGCCTCGGCGTCGATGGATTCGACGAAGCCCTCTTTCTCGGTGCGCACGCGGAGCACGGTGGTGTGGAGCGGAAGGAGATCGGGGTCCGCGACGATGGCCGGGTTGCCGCCCTGCGCCTCGATGATCTCGGCCAGCTTCCGTGCTCCGGCTCCTTCGGCAAGCGCCTTCTCCGCGATGGTTCGCGCTGAATTGTCGTCGGTTGCCTTCCCCGCCAGCACGAGCCCGCGCGCCGCGAGCACGAGGCAGAGGTCGCGGAACCGCTCGTCCACCCTGCCGCGGCCGGTGAGTGTCCGGCACGCCTCCGCCACTTCAACCGAGTTGCCGACCGCGTAGCCCAGCGGCTCGTCCATGGCCGTCAGCGCGGCAACGGTCTTCACGCCGGACCCGTTGCCGATTCGCACCAGCGTCTCCGCCAGATTGCGCGCATCCTCCAGGGTTTTCATGAACGCGCCGCGCCCCACCTTCACGTCCAGAAGCACGGCGTTCGCCCCGCCCGCCAGCTTCTTCGACATGATGGAGGCGGCGATGAGGGGAATCGATTCGATGGTCGCGGTCACGTCGCGGAGCGCGTACAGCTTCTTATCGGCGGGGTCGAGCGCGGGCGACTGGCCGAGGAGCGCCGCGCCAATGCGCCGGACCTGGTCGCGGGCTTCCCGGATCGAGAGATTGGTGCGGAAGCCGGGGATCGATTCGAGCTTGTCGACGGTGCCGCCGGAGAAGCCGAGACCGCGGCCGGACATCTTCAGCATGGGGACGCCGCACGCGGCGAGGAGGGGCACGACCACGAGCGTCGCCTTGTCGCCAACGCCGCCGCTCGAATGCTTGTCGAGCCGGACACCCTCCACGTCCCCCCAATCGACGATATCGCCCGAATCACGCATGGCGAGGGTGAGGGCGAGCGTTTCGTCCGGGTTCAGGCCGCGCAGGAACGCGGCCATCAGCCAGGCGGCGACCTGATAGTCCGGCATGGTGCCGTCGGTGACCGCGCCCACGAGCGACCGAATCTCGTCCGCCGTGTGCGCCAGCCCGTCCCGCTTATTCCGAATCAGATCGTAGGGTCGCATATCCCGATTCCCGCCTTACCGATACATGTTCGTACGATTCTTCGCAAAAACCTCCGCCCACTCTTTCCTTATGGCCGCTGTCTATGCGAGTGAACCCCTGTAAGCGGCCATTACACAGCACTCAGCACTTAACACTCAACACTTCCTCGGAGGCGGACGATGAAGGTGATCGACGAGGCCCGATATATCTGCGTGGACGTTGCCAGCAACAGCAACAAGTTCTGGAACATCGCGGTGCGAGACGACCACTCGGCGGTAACGGAGTGGGGAAGGGTCGGGGAGGCGGGAAGCCGGAAGGAATTCGCATTTGGCGACCCGTCGCAGGCGAGGCGGTTCTTCGAGACCAAACGGCGCGAGAAGGAGGGCAGGGGCTACTCGCCCCTCCGCACGCTCGGCTCGACGGACGCGAACCGCCACGCGCGGCTGGCCGAGGTCGCGCTGGAGCAGCTCCATGCCGACTGCGAGGAGACTCAGCGGCTGGTTGCCCGGCTGGCCCGCGCCAACGTGCATCAGATTCTGGCGCATACCAGCCTTCAGTACAACGCGAGCACGGGCGCATTCTCGACGCCGCTCGGCATCGTCACGCGCGACGCGCTCATCGAGGCGCGCGGGCTGCTCGGCGAGATCGCGGCGCTCGTTCAGGCCGACCGTTACGACGACGCGCGGCTTCCGGGAATCCTCTCGCAGTATCTGATGCTGGTCCCGCGCGACATCGGCCGCGCGAAGCCAGACCCCCGCAGGTTGCTTCCCGATCTTGCCTCGATTCGCGAGCAGAACGGGCTGCTGGACAACCTCCAGGCGAGCCTCGACACCGCGCTCAAGCCAGTCGAATCCGAGGCGGGGGAACCCGCTCCCCGGCTCTTCGACGCGAAGCTGCGGCACGTCGTGGACCCGCGCATTATCGAGGATATCCGCCGGCGGTTCAGGCGGACTGCCCAGAAGATTCACGTCTCCTCTTCGCTCGACGTGGCGCAAGTCTTCGAAGTGGAGATCGGCTCCATGCGGGACGCATACCAGGCGGGAGCGCGGCGGGTTGGCAACGTGCAGACGCTCTGGCACGGCTCGCGGATCGGGAACCTTCTCTCCATACTGAAGAGCGGATTCATGATTCCGCCCGTGAACGCGCCGCACGTCACGGGCCGGATGTTCGGGAATGGCGTCTACTTCTCGGACCAGTCCACGAAGGCGCTGAACTACGCGAGCGGGTACTGGAGCGGCACCCGCGAGACCGGCTGTTTCATGTTCGTTTGCGATGTGGCGCTGGGCCGCTCCTATACCCCGCGAACGTGGCAGGAGCCCTTCCCGCATCCCGGATTCGACAGCACGTTCGCGCGTGCGGGCGTCAGTGGGGTGATGAACAACGAGATGGTGGTCTACGACACCGCGCGGGTGAACCCGCGCTATCTGGTCGAGTTCGCGCGATAGGAGGCAAACCGATGAACGAAGTGGTGGTGGAGGCGGTACAGGAAGCGCTGGTCCCGCGGCTCCGATTCGGCGAGATGTTTACGGCGTGGGACGTAACGCGCGAGGTCCGGGACCGAATCGGCCTTCCGCACAGGCTGCTGAAGCAGATCGTCCACGCGCTCTTCGTGGACGGGTGGATGGGAGAGGGCTATACGCGTACGCTCTGCGACGTTGGCGGCGACCGCGGCCCGGCGTGGGTCTACCACCGCGAAGGGGATGACCCGGCCTGCTATACTACCGAGATGCTGTTGGAGCGGCTGATGCGGTGACGGGCAGCCAGCAAACTTAATTTGCGAGATTCAGCGAAAACGCATAGGATTTCGCGCCGAACGAGCGAACAACATACTGTACGTTTGAAACAAAGGCTCCGGTGCAGGCTTTCCCATAGGGGGCCACCGGCCTCGTTGTGATTGGAAACGTGGGGGATTACATGCGCAGGTCGAAGTTGGATAGCTGGAGCTGTGGGCGGCAGGCAGCGATTATCGTTGTCTGTGCGGTCGTTGCGGTCCAGGCGGTGGCATCGCCGGCTTCGGACGGGTGGCAGAAGCTGGCGCGAAACCAGAACGCGGAAGCGGCCGCCGCATTCCGATCCGCACTGAAGGCAAATGCTTCGGATGCCGACGCTCTGCGCGGGCTGGCCATACTGAGCGGGATGGAGAACGCGGACGCGCGCGCCCTCGAGCAATGGGCCTCCTTCTGCCACGCAGCTCCCGCGAGCTGGCAGGCGGCGGCTTGGTGGCCGGAGGTCGTGCAGGACGCGAGAGAGACCGGGCGATGGACGCTTCTCGACGCTGCCGCGCGGGATATCGTGGCGGCCAGAGGCGTCGCGCCGGAGATGACCGCCTCCGCGAGGCTGGCGCTTGCCGACGCGGCGGATCGCGCGGGACGGGCCGCGGATGCCGAAGCCCAATGGTCCCGCATGGGATTCCTTCGCCAGTGGCGTGTCTGCGGACCATTCGACAATATCTCGCGATCGGGCTTCGACAAGCGGTGCGCGCCCGAGAGCGGGATCGACTTCAGCAAGTCCCTCACGGGCAAGGACGACCGGCTTCTCCGGTGGCATGGTCTGGGCGTGGTGTCGCGCGACGGGCAGTGCGAGGTCGGGCAGGCGCTCGGAGATTCCGGAGCCTCGGTGTTCTATGCGGCTGGCGCCATCTTCTCCCCGAAGGAGCAGCAGGCGCGCCTCTGCTGGGACCCGACAGGCGCGAGCAAGGTCTGGCTGAACGGCCGCCTCGTCTTAACCGACAGCATCTATCGGATCCGGCAGCCGCTCATTGCGGACCCGTTCTGCGCCCCGGTGACGCTCCACGCAGGCTGGAACACGCTTCTCGTCAAAGTGGCGGACGAGTACGGAGACCAGGCATCCTTCGCCATCCGCTTCACCACGCCGGCGGGCGCCGACCTGCCGCCGCTGCGCGCCGATTTCGCATTCGTAAGCGCGCGCCCGGTCGATCCGGCTCCGAGCTCCACTGAATCAGGTGCTGCGACGGTGGCAGTTCCCGCGATGGCTGCCCGCATCCGCAACCCGGAAACGGACATCGAAGCGGCCGCGGCACTGGCGCGGTGGCTTTCCGGCATGGGCGGTTACGAGGCCGCGATTGGCACGCTGCGAACGGCCATTGCCCACGCTCCGGATTGCGCGTGGCTGCACGCCGAGCTCAGTGCCGTTCTGCATCGTGACCGGCAGGCGGACGACGCCCGCGCCGAGCGCGATCTCGTCCGAAAACTGAATCCCGGCATCGTTTCGGCGGAGCTCGACTATCTCACCGACGAGAATCAGGGCATCGCAGCATCCGACGTGATCACGCGCCTGAAAAAGCTGCGGCAGAACCATCCTCAGAGCGCGGAAGTTCTCTGGGCGCTCTCCGACGCCTACAGCCGCGCAAAGATGAACGCGGAAGCGCTTCAGACCGCTCGCGCAGCGTATGGGGTGGCGTCCGGACCGGAGAATGCCAATCGCCTGTATGAGTTCTACACCGGCGAAGAACGCGTGGCCGACGGCAAAGCGGCGCTCGCCGCCGGGCTGAGACTGACGCCGAACGATGAGACGCTGCTCATGACCCTCGCCGATTCCCTGGCCGAAGAGGGAAAGAGCGCCGCGGCCGCCGCCGAGCTAAAGAAGTTCCTCTCCGTCTGCACGCCCTGGCCGCACATCCACGGCCGTCTGGCGGCGCTCTACCGCTCGACGAAGGACCTCCGGCAGGCGGCCGCAGAGCTGCAAATTGCGCATGGCCAGCGGCCGCAGGACGGCTCCCTGTGTGAGGAATTGGGCGACGTGCTGAAGGAGCTGGGGCGGAAGCCCGAAGCGATCTCACTCTATCAGGAAGCCATCCGGCTGGACCCCTCCAACGTGCGTCTGCGGGAGCGCCAGCAGATTATCTCCGGCGACCGGCCCGCGATGGACCTCGTGCCGGCCACACCAGCAGGACCGATGATCGCCGCCGCTCGCGCGGCGAAGGCGGACGGCGCCTCGGCCATCCTCTTCCTGGATGAGGGGAGGCAGCTCGTCTATCCGGACTTCGCCGCCGTCTGTCGCTACCACCGAATCGTCAAGGTTTTCGATCAGGCAGGCGTGGAGCGGTTCCAGACCATTCAGCTCGCCCGCCCCGAATCATCCTCGAACGTGACCGTCGAGACCGCCCGAATCCTCAAGCCCGACGGCAAAATCCAGAACGTCGCGGATTCGGCCGCGGGCCGTGAGGAGCAGGATAGCATTGCGCTCCCGTCGCTCGCTCCGGGCGACATCGTGGACATCGCGTACCGTGTCGAGACGTTTCGCAGGGGCGCGCTCTCGCGACAGTTCTGGTCGGAGTGGTTTGTCGACGTCCCGGAGGCGGCCGTGAAGCTTTCGCGGTATGTCTTCATGACGCCGCCGTCGCTGAAGTTCGCCACGTCCGTTCATGGGCATGCACCTGAACCGAAGACCACGGAGGTGAAAGGCTGGCGCGTGACCGAGTGGCGCACGACGGATGTGCCTCCGCACAAGCTGGAGGCGCTCGGAGTTGGCCGCCTCGATGCGGGAGTCTGGATCGATATCTCCACCGTGCCGTCGTGGGACCTCATTGCGCGGTGGTATCAGGACCTCTCTCGCCCGCGGTGCGTACCCGACAACATTGTGAGGGCAAAGGCCGCCGAGCTCACCCGCGGCGCGAAGTCGGAGGAGGAGAAACTTCACGCCATCATCGCGTTCGTCCGGTCACTCCAGTACCAGACGACTCCGTTCCGCATGTCGGCCTACGTTCCCACCGAAGGCAGGCGCGTCCTCTCGGATCGATTCGCGGACTGCAAGGACAAGGCGGCGTTGCTGGCGGCGCTCCTCGCCTGCGTGGACATCCGGTGCGACATGGCGCTGGTGAGCGGACGATCGCACGGAACCACGCCCTACCTTCCGTCGCCCCGGTTCAATCACGCCATCGCCGTCGTTCACACGCCCAGCGGTCCACTCTGGGTCGATTCGACGGCCGACCAGATGGCCGTGGGCGATTTCCCTTCCGAGGATCAGGGAGTGCCGGCGCTCGTGATAAACGACAGCACGAAGGAGCTGACGACAACGCCCGCCGCACCTTCGGAGAGAGACCTGATCACCGAGACGTATGACATGAGCCTCGAAGAGAACGGCCGGCTGGCCGGCACGGCAGACATTCGGGTAACCGGAAACCTCGCCTGGGAGCTTCGATCCGTGCTCTCCACGGTCCCGGTCACCAAGCGCCAGGACGCGCTCCGCGGAATGGCGGGCGCGTTCGTGAAGGGCTCGACGTATGAGAGCGGCTCGCTGGAGGGGCTCGACGAGCCTGACAAGCCGCTAATCATACGGCTGAAGATCCACGCGGATGACTTCGCTTCGAAGACCGGAAACCTGCTGCTCGTGAAGCTGCCGTGGACCCTCGGCCATGAGGCATCGGACAGCATGCTCGCAGACCCTGGAAGGCAGCAGCCTCTGGAAGTTTCCGCGGTGCGCGCGGCGTCGAAGAGCGTGGTGACCCTCCGGCTGCCGGCAGGGTATTCGGTCCTCGACCTCCAGCCGGAGACGAAGGGCGACTCGCCCTGGGCGTCCTACCGGATGAGCTGTCATGTGGAAGGCGGCGTTCTGCACGCGGTGGGAGAGCAAAAGATTACCGCGCTGCGGGTTCCTCTGGCGGATGTGAAGCCCTATCTGGAGATACTGCGCGCGACGAGGCAGGAAGCGGGGAAGCAGCTCGTGCTGAAGAAGTCCTAACGGGTGAGGAGAGGAGGGAGACAAGGAGCAACGGCGATCACTTCATCGCCTCATCACCTCATCATCTCGCCTTCGCTTCGTTCCACAGGGCGTCCAACTCGGCGAGGGACATGTCGGTTAGCGCGCGGCACTGCTCGCGGGCGCGGCGCTCGATGTACTGGAACCGATCAGTAAATCGCCGGAGCATCTGACGGAGCGATTCTTCGGGATCGACTTTCTGCCAGCGCGCGATGTTGACGAGCGTAAAGAGGAGATCGCCCAGCTCGGAGGCGATCTCCTCGCGGTCTCCGCTCGCGATGGCCGCCTCCAGCTCGCGCGTCTCCTCCTCCATCTTGGCGACGACATCCTCGAACCGCTCCCACTCGAAGCCGACCTTCACCGCTTTCCTGCTGATCTCCATCGCGCGCATGAGGGCCGGGAGGCCCGCAGGAACGCCGTCGAGGACCGATTCACGCCAGCCCTCGCCCTTTTCGGACTTCTTGATCTGCTCCCAGTTGCGCAGCACCTCCGCGGAATCGGCAACGGCGAGGTCGCCGAAGACGTGCGGATGGCGGCGGATGAGCTTGTCGACGATCACCTCCGTCACGTCATCGATGTCAAACGTTCCGACCTCCGCCTCGAGCTGGGCGTGGAAAACGACCTGGAGGAGAACGTCGCCGAGCTCCTCGCAGAGGCCGTCCATATCGCCTTCGTCGATCGCCTCCAGCGCCTCGTAACACTCCTCGATCATATACTTTCTGAGCGTGAAGTGGTCCTGCTCGCGGTCCCACGGGCAGCCGCCCTCCCCGCGCAGCCGCGCCATGACGTGGACGAGATCGTCGAAACCTTTCTTCCGCTTCTCTCGCGGCAGCGGAGGTACGTAGACGCTGGTAAGGTGGTCCGCGGCGGTGCGGTCAAGGCGGTGGAGGGGGAGGATATCCACGCTCTCCTCATTCGGCACGCCGGCATGGCGAACGACCGTCACCTCCCAGTCGTCCGGGTAGTGACTCATCAGCGCGAGCTTGGCGGCCGAGGCGGTTTCCCGGTCGTAGACCTGGTAGAGCAGGAGCCCGAGGTCGACGCGCGGCGCATAGCGGTCCAGCTCGAGCGCATCGAGGAGCACGAGGCCGTCTCCCAACGGCAGCCGCAGCGCGGCGAGCGTCGGCTCGAGAAAGCAGGCCGAACCGACGATGCGGACCGGAATCCCCTCTTCGCGGGCGCGGAGCAGAATCCGCCGCACCGACTCCTCGCCGACCAGCGGATGTCCCGGCACCGCCAGTGCGACATCGCTGACCTCATTGTTTCCCCGCGCCGATTCGAGAATCCGCTCGGTGATGGAATCGTACACGGCGTCAAAGCTCTCGCCCGATTCATACAGGTAGTCGAGGCTTTCGTATGGGATGCCGGCCGCGTCGAGATTGGCGACCGCCGGATGGCGGGCGGTCCGGACAAACAGAAGCGGGGCCGCGCGCAGTGCGTCGCGCGCGGCCACCGAGAGTCCGCCGGCATCCGCCGGTCCCAGTCCAATCAGGGTTATCATGTCTATCCGATGGCAGCCCGCCACATTTCGGGCCTCGCTGCTGCCGTTCTCAATCAGCGCATAGGCGCCGCAGGCATCGCCGCGGACGGCGGGGCGGCCGCGTTCTTGATCTGGTCCACCAGCTTCTGATATCCCTCGATGTTCACCTGGATGTCCGCCGACTTTCTGGCCGCCGAGATGTCCTGCTGTATGCGCTGCCCGAAGTTGGGGTCCTTCTCCTGCAGCATATAGCGTTGCATGATGAACTTCGCTTCGTCGGGCGTCGGGGGCTTGCCAGGGAGCTTCTCGACCAACTGAACGATGAGAATCTGTGACGGTGGCGCGGGTTGTCCCGCAACGGGCGCCGCGCCGCCGAGCTTCACGGGCTTCTTCGCGTATTCTCCTGGCTTCAGGTCCTTAACCGCATCCAGGAGCTGTGGGGGCATCGCACCCTGTGGAACATTGCCGATATCGCCGCTCTTATTCCGGGAGTTGGGCTCCTCCGACTGTGTAAGGGCAACCGTTTCGAATGCGACGCCCTTGTTCAGCGTGTCGAGCGCTTTCTGCGCCTTCTCGGGCGTCGAGACCTGAATCACGCGGAGGTGATACTGGTCCTCCGGAGTGAGCTGAGCCTTGTATTGGTCGTACTTCTTGTTTAGCTCGTCGGGCGTAATCTTCAGCGGGGCCATGGCCAAACCCATCTGGATCAGCGTGAGTCGGGCTTCCCGCTTGTAGTCGTCTTCCGAACGGAAGGGATTGTTCGGCAGGAGGGCGAGCATCTGATTCGACTGGTACTTCTTCGCCACCGCCACGAACTGGTTTACCTCGGCATCGGTCGGCTTGATACCCTTCTGAGCCGCGAGCTGCTCGAGGATCCGTTCCATGATAATTCGCTCGGCCGCGAATTCTCCGGCTTTGCCTGGCCCGAGTCCGCGAGCGGCCGGCGCGAGGTCCGCGAGGCTCACGTCTCGCACTCTCTTGTTGAATTCGTCCTCGGTGATCGTATCCTTGTTAACGCGTATTGCGACTTTCTTCGCATTGCCGCCGCATCCAGACAGCACAATAAGACCCACAAGACAGGCCACGCCGGTGGCCCAGGTACGTTTCAAAATGGGATTCTCCTCCACAGCAGCTTGCGCGATTAGTGCGGCGCTCGACGTTAGTTTACCTTAGCCCGCGGGTTGCCGCGAACTAACTCGGGCCGCCTCTGCCGATTACGGCGACAATGAGGGCGAAAGTGCCGAACGCAACCCCCTGGTCCCGGACAAGGCGACAAGGAGAGGGAGAGACATTGGGCGCCGCCTATTGCAACGTGGCGCGCAGGCCGAGGATGAGCTCGACCTCCCCGGTCGAACAGCCGGTCTGCCGCGCGATGGCCGCGGGTTCGATCCCCTTGTCGTGCAGGGAATAGACAGCCGCCATTCGCGTTGCCGATTTGTCCGGCTCCGTTACCGTTTCGCTGCCATCCGCACCAGATTTCTCGGCCGGTGGGCGGCGACGAACTGGCTTGCCGGATGGCTTTGCGGGTACCGCCTCCTCAATGCGGCGGTCCAGCGCCGCGAGCAGGTCCCTCGCCTCAAGACACCGCGCTTCCAACTGGGCGGACGTCTGGCTCGATTCGAGCTTCAACTGCTCCAGGAGCGCCGCTATGGACCGCTGGAGCGCCTTTACCTCGCTCAGGACCGGAATCTGGGCCGCGCGCGCGGTGAGGTCGGATTTCGCCTGCTGGAAGAGCAGCCAGCCCGCGACGAGCAACAATATGTTCACGACCAGGATGATGCTGGACCAGGCGTCCATTCGGTGACCTCGCGCAGGCGCGCGCACATTCATTAAGGGCCGCGGTATTCCGCTGCTTTGGCGGGAGGCTTGCAAGTCAAGTAAAGCAGAGGTCGCCTGTTCACGCAGCGAATCATGCTTCGATGTCGAGATGGCGCTCCGGGCCGGGGGTTTGCAGCGGCGCGACGACGGATCCGCTCTCAACCATCTCCGCTTCGGCGCCTGACAAGACGGGTGCCTGGCCATGACCGGCGAGTGCATCGGGGCTCAGCTCGATGGCGTCCTCAAGCGGCGATTCCGGGGTCTCGTCCCGTTCGTCGGAGTCGCCTTCGTGCGCCGGGTTCTTCCCGCCGCCGAACATGAAACCCGCGGTCTGGCTGTCTTCGGAATCATCCGCCGCGGCGCTCGACCGGACGTGGCGGAGCGCGTCGAGCCCGCTGGTCTGCGGGATGGATGGGCCGGCCGGCTGAATGTCCAACTCTGGTTCCACCTTTCACCGAAGGCGCTGCGGCTGTCCTGACGCAGTCATGCCGTGCGGGTGGTAAACCTTGCCGGTATTGCAGCCGGAGTATATCACAGGCTGAGATCGGCTGTCAACGAGAGTGGCCGACAGCTCGACCGCCCACTCACTCACCGCTCATGTTAGTCGGCCGGACGAACTCCGAGACCGACGACGGTGCCGGTTTCGTCCAGCGCGCAGGCGACTTCGACCGGTGTCGTGCCCAGCACGGCCCGGTAGAGAACGCTTCGCCGCAGGCCGTCCGCCCGCTCGGATACGAACGTGAACGACTTCAGCGAGCCCATCGACCGGAGGTCCTTGCGCGGTCCGTCTCCCTCCGGCCCGAACAGGAGCCTCTGCATGTCCGGCGAGAACGCCTTCCGGTCCGCGTCGCCACGGATAACACCCGCGAACAGACCTCGCAGCCGCGCCGTCAGCTTCGGATCGGCGTCCGTGGCCGCTAAAGCTGGCTTCGCGGGCGGCGGCTTCAGCGCGGGAACATAGGCCTCGGCGATCGATTCCGCAATCGAGCCGGGGTTCGCCGAGCCGGAGTTGGTGAACACGACGACCGTCAGCCTGTCATCGAGCAGCCGCCGAATGTCGGTGGTGAATCCCGGGATACCGCCGCCGTGCGCGACGCCGCGGTGGCCCGGCCGGTTGTTGATTCCCCATC
>Ga0068855_100001542_pt1 | contig 28971 bp, 32 predicted proteins | sample KBSCornC52_FD_66592 | JGI IMG/M metagenome (GOLD analysis project Ga0068855, IMG submission 66592) | Corn rhizosphere microbial communities from Kellogg Biological Station, Michigan, USA - KBS Corn C5-2 | ecosystem: Host-associated > Plants > Roots > Rhizosphere > Soil ... | reverse complement strand
TGACCCGCGCGGCATCGCTGCCCTTGCGTCGGACCTTGGCGGCAAGGCCATCGACATCGTCAAGATCGAGCGAAAGCACCTTGATGCCGCGCTCCTCAAGCAATTCGGCGAGGTGCGGAATGGGATCGTTGCCGAGACCCCAATCATCTCGAACCGAACGGGCTGCATCCTCGGCGTCGCGTATGTCGGCAACGGGATGCGGCGCGCTTCGCGGCTGCTCCCATTCGACGCTGCGCATCTGGAGCATGTCCTCGACGGCGAGATAGCGTTCGAGCATATGAATAGCGCGCGCTTCGAGCGTGGCCTCCTCACGAGAAGACGTTCCGACCTTCTTACGGAAGTCCACGCCTTCAAGCGAAAGCTCATCCTCGCTCAGCAGATACTCCTCCGATACCGCGAGTGCTTTCGCAAGCGCGATCAGCACGCGAGAACTCGGCATATCCTCGTTGCGCTCATATTTCCCGATGGCCTGGGCGGAGACGACGCCGCCCATGGCTTCGGCCAGAGCGCGCAGCGACAGGCCGGAAGCCGAGCGTGCGACCTTTAGCTTGTTTCCGATCATGATGGCCTCCTTGACGACCTCACAACAGGGCCGGTTTCCATAAGTGCTATATAGGAGCATTTTTGTAAACCAAAACCCCTTGAAATGCGGTAAACAGCCCCCAAATTTGAACGCATGCCGCTAAATCCAAGTTTTCTGTAAACCGAAATGGCGTCGCGCAACAGGGGCCGGGTTCTCACCGGCAGGGAATGTCTGATCGGAAAGGGTGGGCGATGGCTTTGAGTAACACGCAGCTGCGATACTATGACAGCAATGTACTGCGCTTGCCCGCGGACAAGCGGAAGGAATATCACGCACAGGTCGATCGGCTGATCACCGAGTTGTGCAAGAGCGTGCGGGACAAGACCGAAATCAAGATTACCAAGGTGGTGAAGGCAGGATCGTTCGCGAAATATACGATCCTGCGCAAGACCGTGTCCGACCCGGTCGACGTCGATGTGGTGTTCTACATCGCGGGCCGCGACGTGACGAAAGAAACCCTCGATACCCACCATGGTCATGGTGCGGGAAGGAGCCAGCCTACCGTTCGACATTACCACATTTTCCGGCCTTCACTGGAAGGCCAGCGGAAGTGCGGATGACCGCAAGCGGGCTTTCCGCGAGCATTGGAACGCGATCCGCAATCGTCCTTCTCTTGTACCGACGGAGCCCCTGATCTCATGAGCGACAAGCGCGAGATATTCGTCTCGGTCGACGTCGAAACGGCAGGACCGATCCCCGGCGAATTTAGCCTGCTCTCGATTGGCGCCTGCTCGGTTTTCGGGTCGGAGAAGAGCTTTGCCTGCGAATTGAAGCCAATCGGTGACAAGTTCGACCCCAAAGCGCTCGAAGTGACGGGCCTCTCGCTGGAGACGCTGGCGCAGACCGGGGACGATCCTCCCCTCGCCATGGAGAATTTTGAGCAATGGCTGGCCGAGCTTGCCGGCGATGATGGTGAGGTCGTGTTCGTCGGCTTCAACGCACCGTTCGACTGGTCATTCGTGAACTATTATTTCCATCGCTTTCTAGGACGGAACCCCTTTGGGTTTACGGCGCTCGACATCAAGGCGCTGTATATGGGAGCGACGGGATGCTCCTGGGCAGACACCCGCTCGAGCCGGATCGCGCAAAAGCTGGAGCCGACCCTTACCGGCACACACGATGCCCTGACCGATGCTCGTTATCAGGCGGAGATATTCCGGCTGATCCGGGCAAAGCTTGTGCCTCAAGGGGAATGAAATCCTGAGCTTAACCAAACACAATTCAAGCCAAGCATAAGTCAGGCTTCTTAGCATTGGTGTGCGCCACACTTGCCTGCCGCAACACCAAGTGCCGACCCCATTAGCTGAACGAAGGACGGCTCCACGAGGCCAGCGTCTGATTCCGGTCAGTCCCCATTGTCCAACAAAGCGGACATGATGACCGGCCCGTGCGCGGTAATGATATGTCCGCTGCTGGTGGGCGAAATTTGGCCGCTGAGCGGCGAGAAAGGGTCGTTTAACGAAGTTTGGTTCTGTTAGGCCTGGCATCGTCGATCAGGCGCGGAATTAAGGGGGACAGTTCGCGCGCCAGAAAGCCCGCCATAGCCACCTGACGTGACAGAACTTCGCCCGCCCGGCCATGCAACCAGCTTCCCCATCCGGCAGCCGTGAGTGGTGACGCGCCCTGCGCCGCCAGCCCGCCGATGATGCCCGCTAGCACGTCGCCTGATCCCCCAGTGGCTAGGCCCACGGTCCCGCCCCGATGTACGAATATTTCGCCTGACGGCTCTGCCAACAGGCTTTCCTGTCCCTTCAACAGGATGACCGCATTAAACCGCCTTGCGACATCACGCGCCACGCCTTCCAGGTCGGCCTTCACCGCTTCTACTTCCAGCCCGGACAGATGGGCCATCTCGCCATGATGTGGGGTCAGGATGACATGCCCATCATGCGCCGCGATAAGTTTCTCCAGATATCGCGCCGATGTCAGCGCCGCCGCGTCCAGCAAAATGGTGCGCGAAGCGTTGGGCGCGCTGAGGAGGTCCGCGACCAACTGGTCTGTCCGCTCCCCGATGCTCATGCCAGGGCCGAGGATCAGGGCGTCGCAGCGCAGAAAGCGTTCGCGCAGCACATCCGCCGCCTCCGCCGCGATCTCGCCTTTTTCGTCAGAAGGCAATGCAATCATAGCCGCTTCGGGGATTAGCACGCCCAGCGCCATCGCCACTGCCTGCACCGTCGCCATCTGCAGCTTGCCAGCACCGGTGCGTAGCGCTGCCTCGCCCGTCAGCCGCAGCGCGCCGGGCACAAACTCCGCCCCGCCGACCACCAGCACGCGGCCACGGCTGTCCTTGTCGGACACAGTATCAAAGCCCGGCAAAGGATGAGCGGCGAGCCACGCTTCGTCGATTTCAATCACCCCCGCGCACCCGCGATGCGATCCGGTGCCTTGGTGACGGGCGTCGCTTCTTCCTCCATGGGCGCTGTGACATTGTAGCGTTGCAACACCAGCTTCCCTGCCTCCGCATTGAAACGATAATCGGTGATCGCGCAGTTGGCTACGTCGCCCTTGGCATCAATGGCGAGTATCTCCTGCTCGCCCAGATTTTCGATAATATAGCGTAAGCACAGTACCACGACCTGATGGGAGAAGATCATTACCCGTTTGCCCGCATAATGGAGCGAGATGGTGTCCATTACAGACCGCAACCGCAGGATCACGTCGCACCAGCTCTCCCCGCCCGGTGAGCGATGGTAAAATTTACCGAGCAACTGCCGCGACGCGGCCTGTTCGGGCTGGAGATGGCGGATGCCCGTGTGGGTCAGTCCATCCAGTATCCCAAACTCTTTCTCGCGCAGGCGCTCATCGAAGCAGATCTGCTCGTCTCGGGGCGCGCCGCCAACGTTCCGGAAGATATCGGCAGTCTGGCAGGCGCGGAGGTAAGGCGAGGATAGAATGACCTCCGGTCGGTCTTCCTTCGGCTGCTCTGCGAACCAGCGTCCCAGCGCCGCCGCTTGCTCCCGCCCGAGATCGCTGAGTGGCACATCGGCATCACGGATAGAGAGAAGGATGCGATCCTCCTGCGCCTCATGCGCAGCATCGCGCGCGACGTTCCCGGCGCTCTGCCCATGGCGGACGATGATCAGCTGGTTTGGCCAGCGGCCGGATCCACCCAAGGCATTCTCCTAAAAAAGCAGGCAATTCTTAGTAAGTGCTCGCCAGCCCCGGTAGTTCCCACAAATTAGCATGTGGAGCTTGGTACGGCGTCATCTGTCACGCGATGGTAGCAGGCATTAGAGAAGCGGACGTCGGCAACCCGCTCCCAAATTTCAAAGGCTTTTCCTCCGCTTTGGGTCGATTTCAACGTGACTGCTCGATGCTGTTGTTTGCCGCATATTCTCCGGTGACCCTTGCTTTTGTCCTCGATATTCCATATTTTGTGGACAGAAAGGTGGCCTGATGTCCAAGCCTATGACTTTGAATGTGCGCGTCAGCGGTGCTCTCAGTGACTTTGTCTCCGCTAATATCGGAGACGCTGGTGCCTACGAAAATGTGAGTGAATATGTCCGAGACTTGATTCGGCGCGATAAGGAACGGGTCGAGAGTGAGCGCTTGGCGCTCCTCCAGGCTGAGTTGGTCAGCGCATTTGCCGCGCCGGAGGGCGACTATCAGTCTCTTGATGCTGACGCGGTCATAGCCCGCAACGCTCATAACTGAGTCTCATGATCGGATATCGCGTCCAGCAGGCCGCCAGTCGGCGGATTGACGACATCTACATCCACACGCGTGAAACATGGGGGGAGGATCAGGCCAACCAATATATCCGGGCCCTTTTTGCACGGTTTGACGATATTGCTGCGCGGCGCCTTGCCTGGCGGGATGTGCCACGGGAACTGGGCATTCAAGGGTTCTATTGCCGGTATGAGCGCCATTATATCTACTGGCGTGTTTTGTCAGATGGTGCCGTTGGTATCGTGACGATTTTGCATGAACGCATGCATCAGATCGATCGTTTTCGACAGGATTCTCCACACTGAGGTGCTGAACCAGGATCGATTTAGAGCGATCCGCCGAAGCTCTACATGGCTCCCTATCTCCTTCTAAAGTCGCCATTTGGTGGCGATCTCGACTTGCACTGCTGCTGTATGACAGTACAATGACAGGGTGCTGCAAATGGCAGCGCCGAGGCGTGAGACCCTCGCTCGATGGATTTTCTGACTCGTCGCATCTGCGGCCGGGTGATCGGTGCGTATGTCCAAGCCATTCGTGGCCAAAGGCATCGATGCATGTTCTCGAGCATGGTTCTCAACTCCCGGCTTTTTGCCGGCACTGCCTTGCCAACTGCGTGGGAGTGTCAGGTGCAAGCGGTTGATGCGATCCAGTCGGGAGGTCAGTGCTCATGGGACCGATCATGAGCACCCAAGGCGTGGCACTTGCCGAAAGCGATCCGCTTCCACCCGATTTCGACAGGCTTGCTGCGGGAAGCGAGAGCCTGGCGCAGATTTATCGCCAGGAACGACCGGGTCTCCTTCGTTTCCTGTCGCGTTGGGCCACGAAAGATCGGGCAGAGGATATCGTCCAACAAATTTTCAGCCGGATGGCGGCGAAACCGCATGAACATGGTGCGATTCAGGCTCCGGGCGCCTATCTGCGGCGTGCCGCATCGAACCTGCTTCATGACGAGGCCAAATCGGCATGCCGCGCAAGTGCGGCTGACGATATTGTCATCGATGATCTCTCATTGGCGGGGGGCGATCCCGTGGCGGTGCTTGAGGCCCGCGACCGGCTCGCCCGCATCGAACAGGCAGTTTTGCGGCTCAAGCCCTTGACCCGAGAGATATTTCTGGCTTGCCGTCTCGACGGCTACAGCTATGCCGAAATCGCGGCCAGGACCGGGCTGAGCGTGAAAGGGGTGGAAAGGCAGATGAGCAGGGCGATCAAGCAACTGGGCCGGCATTTGCGGGCGCATGACTGAAAACGACGGCTCATCCATTCCCAATTCGATTGGTGAGGCGGCAGACGAGTGGCTGAACCGGCTGCAAGGCGGGGCGGATTTAAGCACCGATCCCCGGTTCAAAAAGTGGATCGATGTCGATCCCCGGCATGGTACGGCATTCGAAGAGGCGAAGAAGAACTGGCAGCTCAGTTATCTGCTTGGCGACCGGGAAATCGGTCGTAACCGGCGCCTCCCTTTCGCGCCTTTCTGGATGCGCCGGAACACCCATCTTGCAGCGGCTGGCCTGGGTGTCGCGGTGGTCGTTGGAGTCTCGGTGTTCAGCCTGATGCGTGTCGGCGGCCCGCTTGAATTGACGGCGTCAGCGCAGGCGGCCGTCTATGAGACCGGAATTGGCGAAATCCGAACCGTTCGGCTTCCCGATGGCTCGACCGTGATCCTCGATACCGCAAGCCGGATCGAGATTCAGTTCACGTCGAGCGCACGAAAGATCCAGATCGCGCGGGGTAGAGTACGCTTCGATGTGGCACCCGATGGGCGGCGCCCGTTTCGCGTTGTCGCGCCGATCGGTGAACTTGTCACTGGCGGTAGAGAGTTCGATGTCAGCGTGATCAGCACCCCGGCCTTGGTGACCGCGCTGAAGGGCATTGTCGAGCTGGGCGCCGCCTTCGCCTCGCATGAACCGAAGCAGCTGCCGGCCGGTTCCAGCTTGGCCCAAGGCGAGGCTTCCATCCGTCCGGCACCGAAATCTGAAGGTTTGTGGGTGAATGCCATGCTCGCGGCGGACGCAACGCCGCTTGAAGAGGCCGTCGCTTCCATGAACCGCTATAATGTGGTCCAGATCCGGCTGTCCGATCCGTTGCTGGCGCATCTTCGGATAAGCGGAGCCTTTCGTTTTCACGATCCCAAAGGGTTCGTGGAAGTCGTGTCGAAGAGTTTGGGGCTTGCCGCGCATCAATCCGGTGAGATCATCACGCTATCCGAGGCGCATTGATCGCTTTCCGGTCCTTTCAAAAAAAATTTGTAGGGTGATTCTTCCAGCGGTCGTCTCCCCACTGTCCCGCCCATTGGCGGTACGGGGGAGAAGGCCATATGCACCGACTATCGCTCTCAACGCTTTATCTTTCCGGCAGCATTGCCGTTGTCGCCATCGCCGTCACGGCCCCGGCCGTGTTGGCGCAGCAATCGGAACCCATCGCCGTCGATTTGCCGGCGCAGCCGCTTGGCGCGTCCATCCGCGATCTTGCATTGCGCTCGGGCAGGACGGTGCTTGTCGATGCCGATCTGGTGGAAGGATTGCGGGCCAAGGCGCTGCGAGGAAGTTTCACGCTCGAAGATGCGCTTGACCGCCTGCTGGCCCATTCCGGGCTGACCTATGAACAGGTGGGGGAAAGCGTCGCCATTCGAAAAATGCCCGGAGCAGAAAGGGGATCGGGGGCCGATGCAGGCAGCGGCATCATCGTCACCGGCAGCCGTATTCGCGGTGTACCGGTATCGTCGCCGGTCCTGATCCTGGACAATCAGAGCATCAGGGATAGTGGGCTGGCGGATCTGGGCGACGTGGCGCGATCCCTTCCACAAAGCTTCGGTGGCGGGCAAAATCCGGGTGTCGGGTTCAACGTGCCGTCCAGCACCGGCGGCAACGTAGGCGGCGGATCCACCGTCAACCTGCGCGGCCTGGGCAGCGACGCAACGCTGACGGTTCTCAATGGCCGCCGCGTGCCTTATGACTCCGCGCGGCAGGGCGTTGATATTTCCGCCATCCCGCTTTCGGCAGTCGACCGGATCGAGGTCGTGGCCGATGGCGCTTCCGCGATCTACGGGTCCGATGCGGTGGGCGGCGTCGTCAACGTGATCCTGCGCCGCGACTATGATGGCGCCGAAACCCGGGCGCGGATCGGAGGGTCGCCCAATGGCGGCAATTTCCAGCAGCAATATAGCATACTTGCGGGAAAGCGCTGGGCAGGCGGCGGCGGCTTTCTGACCTATGAATATGGCCGTAACAGCGCGTTATGGACCAACCAGCGGGAGAAGTTCGGCCGGATAAGGCCGAACATCACCGTCCTGCCTGCCAGCCAAAGGCATGCGGTCGCTGGCAGCGTCCATCAGGGCCTGACCGATACGCTCTCGGTCGAGATGGACGGGCTCTATAATAGCCGGACCGGCACATTCTCCTATCCGATGAGTGTTGCCGCCAATCTGGCCGTGAACCGTATCACCCAGAGTTACGACAGCTATACGCTGGCCCTCGCTGGCGCGGCTCGCCTGTCCCTTGGTCCCTGGCAACTCAGTTTCACCGGCACCTTCGGCAAAGGTCGGACCTATTTCCAGGGCGACACCTTCATCAACAATATTTTCACCAGCCGCGCCTGGGGGCGCTACAACAACCAGACGGTCACCGGCGAAATTGCCGGCGACGGACCGCTTTTCAGGCTGCCGGGCGGCGATGCGAAGCTGGCGATCGGCGCGGGCATCCGTGCCAATGACTTCGAGATTTATCGCGGCGTCGGCAATATCACCAACGCCAAGCCGTCGCAGGACAGTGTCTATGCCTTTGGCGAAGCCAGCTTCCCGCTGGTGGACGCCGCACAGCATGTTCCGCTCATCCGCAAATTGAGCCTGAGCGGTGCGCTGCGCTATGAACGGTATCGCGACATCGCCGAGGTGGTGACGCCAAAATTCGGGTTGATCTATGCGCCGGCCGATTCCATCGACATCAAGGCGAGCTGGGGCAAATCCTTCAAGGCGCCGAGCTTCATCCAGCTCTATTCGATCGAGCAGGCGCTGCTCTATCCGGTCGCGACGCTGGGCGGCAGCGGTTATCCGGCCGGGACCACGGCGCTGCTGGTGAGCGGCGGTAACACCGGCCTCAAACCCGAAAAGGCGCGCAGCTGGTCGGCCAGCATCGCCCTCCATCCGCCCGCTCTGCCCGGCGCCTCGCTGGAACTCAGCTATTTTCACACCCGCTATGTTGACCGGATCGTCAACCCGATTCCGACAGCGGGCAGGGCGCTCAGCGATCCCATGTACCGGAACTGGATCGTCTATGCGCCGACGGCCGCACAGCTCGCCGATGCGATCGCGCGCTCGGACCAGTTCATCAACGCCACCAGTGGGACCTATGATCCGGCGAAGGTCGCGGCCATTGTTAACGCTGCCAACGTCAATGCCGGTCGCCAGACCATCCAGGGTATCGATGCGCAGGCGAGCTATCAAAGCGACCTCGGCACCGGCAAGCTCAATGTCTCGGCGAACGTCACCTATCTCGACAGCGAACAGCAGATTTCCGCCTATAGCCCGATCACGCAGCTCGCAGGACAGCTGTTCAATCCGCCCCATTGGCGCGGTCGAGGAACGGTAAGCTGGAGCGACGATGCCTTCAGCGTCGCCGCGACGGTCAGCCGGATCGGTGGCGTCGACGACGCCCGAACAGCCGCCGTCAGGCGGATTGACGGAACCATGACCGTCGATTTGAGCGCGCGCTATAAATGGTCGGACGGTGTGGGTTGGCTCAGCGGCATGCAGATCGGCCTATCGGTTCAGAACCTCCTCAACGATCTGCCATCGGTGGTGGCGACCTCGCTCTATGCCTATGCGCCCTATGATTCGACCAACTATTCGCCGGTCGGCCGTTTCATCGCTCTCGAATGGGTCAAGAAATGGTGAGGGCGCGCCGCATCATAGATTTTGCCCTGCTGGGTGGAAGCGTGGCGCTGCTCGCTTTCTGCCGCGAAGCGCGGGCCGATTGCGCCGATCTCCTCGCGCAAGCGCCGCCGCATAGTAAAGCGCGGGCGATCACAGCCAGGGATCTGGTGGAATTACGCGACATCGGGCGACCTGACGGTGCCCTGGTGGGAAACGCGCGCCCGCTGAGCCCCTCGCCGGACGGAAGGCGGATCGCCTTCATGATGATGCGCGCCGATCCCGCGACCAACGGCTATTGCATCGGCCTCGCCACCATGGATGCAAAGCCTGGTTCTTCGCCGCGTCTCATCCATCAGGGCGGAGACATCATCCTGGGTGCCGGAGATTATCGGGGCGTGATCCTCTCGACCGGCTATCCGGTCCTGCTCGCGCCGGCCTGGTCGCCGGATGGGAAGTGGATAGCCTTTCTCCGCCGCGACCATGGTTTGACCCAATTATGGCTTGTGGCGCCGGATGGACAGGCGGCGCACCCACTTACGCGATCGCCGGTCGATATCGAGCAATTTGCCTGGAATGCCGATGGTACGGCGCTCATCTATTCCAGCCGTCAGGGACAGGTCGCCGAACGAGAATCTGCGGCGCAGGAGGCGCTGGCGGGCTTCCGCTATGATGATCGCTATGTGCCGATGATGAGCGACAAGCCGATGCCCATCGCCGCCATCCCCCTGTCGGTCACGCGATTGACACTGGCGGACGGGCAGGTGCAGCCGGGAAATGCGGCGGACCGCGCGCTGCTCCCGCCCGATCCGATCCATTATGACGTCGAACCCATCATCGCGAAGGCCGATGACGGCCGCCGCGCCATCGCCCAAAACAGCACGCCCAATCCTGTCAGCCCGATGGAGATCTCGGTAACGACCGCGGTTGGCGGCACAATCGCGTGCAGCAGCCCGACCTGCCAGGGGCGGTTCACCGGCCTTTGGTGGATGCCGCACGGCGGGCCCTTGCTGTTCCTGCGCCGCGAGGGCTGGAATTTCGGCACCATGGTTCTCTATCGATGGCAGCCGGGCGCGGGCGCGCCGCAACGAGTCTTCGGGACGAACGATGTCATCAGCGGTTGTGTGGCTGCGGTGGCGCGATTGACCTGCCTGCGCGAGAGTGCGACGGTTCCGGCGCGCATCGTGCGGATCGATCCCGGTTCGGGCCGTTCGGATCTGCTTTACGATCCCAATCCGGGCTTTGCGTCGATCCGCTTCGGGAAAGTCGAGCGGCTCGAATGGCGCAACGATCGTGGCTTGGAGGTCAAGGGCGATCTGGTCTTGCCGCCCGGTTATGGCGGAGGCAAGCGCCTGCCGCTGATCATCACCACCTATAGAAGCAACGGCTTTCTGCGCGGGGCGACTGGCAATGAATATCCGATCCATCTGTTTGCCGAGCACGGCTTTGCAGTGCTCGCGCTGGACCGGCCATTGCCGGTTTTCGCGGCGAAGCGAACGGAAGGCGATCCGGTCAAATTGCGGGAAGCCAATGACCGCGACTGGGCCGAGCGCTGGAGCATGCAATCCTCGGTGATGGTCGGCGTGCAGCATGTGATCGACATGGGCGTAGCCGATCCCGATCGGATCGGTATCACGGGTCTCAGCGACGGGTCCAGCACTGTGGGCTTCGCCCTCATCAACAGCAAGCGCTTCGCCGCGGCTGCCATGAGCACCTGCTGTCTTGAGCCATGGTCGGTCAACTCCACCATCGGTCCGGCATTCGCCGCTATGATGCGAAAGCAAGGCTATCCTCCCGCCACGTCTGATGACCGGGCTTTCTGGAAGGTGGGCTCGATGATCCGCAACGCCGCCGCGATCGACACGCCGCTGCTCATGCAACTGGCCGATCGTGAATATCTGACCGCGATCGATGTGTTCGCGGCGCTGCGCGAGCAAGGCCAGCCTGTCGACATGTATGTCTTCCCCGACGAATATCATAATAAATGGCAGCCGCTGCACCGGCTGGCCGTCTATGAACGCAATCTCGACTGGTTCCGCTTCTGGTTGCAGGACAAGGAAGATCCCGATCCGCGCAAGGCCGATCAATATAGTATCTGGCGAAAACTGCGCGACCAGCGGAAATCCGATGCGAACCATTAAGACTGTCCCGCAATCCAGGCCTCGACGTCAACGAGTTGCATGATGCGGAGATAGTCCGTGCCCTGGACGATTCCCTCCGCGTCCAGGGCACGTTCAAGGCGTGGGACATCGATAAGTCCGGCGCGGCGCAGCGCTCCATCGAGAAGCATGGCCCGGATCAGCAACCGGTTGCCTTCATAGATTTGCGCCACATAGCTGTCCGGCGTTCCCTTGACCCTGCGGTCCAATATTTCGGCGGGGAGCCGATCGCGAAATGCGTCTCGCGCCACGATCCGGTTCTGCCCATCCCGATACCACCACCAGCTCGGAATCTTGAGGCAGGCCTCGACGACGGGTTGGGAGGCGAGGGGCGTCATATGGCGGACGGGACTGAGGAGATCGCAACTCTCCGCCCACCCCTGGGCAGCGACGATCATCGCGATATGCGCGGCCGTCCCGGCTTCCGCGTCGCGCGGGGGCTCAAGCCAGGGATGGTTCGGCACAAGCGCGCTGTCGCCCATTATTTCAGGGGCAAGAAAGGAGGTTTCCACCGGCCAGCGGAAAACGGGCGAGCGCCTGAAGATGCGCGCTGCCGCGCGGCGCAGCACGGTGCCGACCCCAACCTCCGCCAGTCTCGCGATCGAGAGGGCCGTAGCGACTGCTTCCGTCAGGCTCCCGCCGCGCCGTAGCGCATCCGCCACCGGCGCGACCGAACGCAGCGCAAAGAAGACATTATCCCCGCCACCGCCGTCCAGGGTCAGATCGGCGCCGGTCCGGCAAACCGCCTCTTGAAGCAGTTTCGTGGTTCCCTGCATGAAGGATCGGGTGATCGGATTGGGCTGGCCATGGGCGTCCGACCGTGTGAGATCGACCATATCCACCTCCCACCGTGCCTCGATCTGGGGAATGCGCAGCCGAGACGCGACCATGCGGGCGAAGGCCCGTTCGTCGCCGACGCCGCCCTGGCTGGAGAGATTGAGGCTATCATAAGGACAGCCATGGGTGCTGAGCGAGGCCGCCAGCACGGAAGAATCGAGCCCGCCGGACAGAAGCACTATCGCCCGCTGAGAACCCAGCGTGCTCCCGCGCGTCGCGGTCGAAACAGCCTGTCTTACGAGGCCCGCCGCCTTCTCGCGATTGTCGATCCAGTGCCGGCGGCCGGCCTGTGCCCAGGGGCTCCAGATTCTGTTGAGCCGAATGGAATCGGGCGAAACATGGAGGCAGGAGCCGCCCCGCAGTTCCTGTATGCCTTCAAGGCAGGTGCGGTCGGCGGGAATGTCGCGCAAGGCGAGGCGCCGCGCTATATCGGTCCATGCGACACCCCGGCGGGTCCAACCCGCCATCGCCATCGCCTCCATGTCGGACGCGACGAACAGCCGGTCATGCTGACGGGAATGGAAGCAGGGGAGGCGACCGAAGGGCGATCGCAAGATGTGGTAACCGTGCCGGTCGGCATCTGGCATGATGGCAATGAAATTCCCCCAATAATCCCGGAATATTCGGCGCAATGCCGGCTCATCGACAGCTTGGGCGAAATCGGGCGGAAGATGGGCGGGATCGCTCTTGTCGGTGGCGAAGATCGACCCCAGGACAAGGGCGTCGCCGCAGCGCATCAGCGGGAGATTCTCGCTGGTGGCGAGAAAGAAGGGTCTATCCTGACGGATGGTCATGCCGCAGGCATCGGCCTTCCCACGGCGCTTTTGCACGACGGACGGACCTTGCTCCGGGCTGAGCGGGATGATGGCGATGAAGCTTTCCATCAGATGGTCCTGATCGGACAGAAGGGCCGGGCATTTTCAGGATCGTCACCGATGATCCTGCCGTCGATCTCGACCCAGCTATGCGCCTGGAAGGGATCGCATTTCACGCCCAGCACCAGGTCCGGGCGGAAATCGGCGGTGAGCAGCCATGAGGCGAGCGAAAGGGACGTCGCCAGGCATTGGTCGCGAGCCGAGGAAAGAAGCGCGGCGCGCTGATAGGCAAGGCCGATCCGGGCGAGCATCTTGTGGGAAGGCGGTTTTGCGGTGGAAGCCGACTTTCGGCGCGCGATCGCCGCAAGGTTGGAGGCGAGCGGCTTTTTCCGCAGACGCCGGCGCCAGATCGCGCGGAGAAGCAGCGCGCGGCCAATGTCGATGGGCGATGCACGACCATTGCGCAACTCTATCCCGCGATCGGGCGGCCCGACCCGAGCGCAAGGCTGCGGACGCACGGCCGACGGCGACGGGGTGATGATCCCGGTGCGGATCAGTGCGACGCCTGCGTCATCATCGAACGTGCCATGATCGGCGAGAGCCGCAAAGGCCCGATCGAGTTCGGGACTGAGCCCGAAATAGCGGTCCGCTTCGATATCGAGGAAGACAATCCGGCCGTCCGGCCGGCAGAAGCTCAATCCATCTCGCAGGGCAAAGCCGCTCATCGGGCACCTTTCACGCTGGTCGGCGCGCGGCCATCGACCGCGCGCCGCTTGACGTCAATCGTCGGCAAGACCGGTAAAGGGTTCACCGATCGCAAGATCCTCGCGCAGGCCGCCCATGCCCTTTGTTTCGATGCTGGCGGCGCCGAGATCAATCACATCTTCCTTGCGTTCCATGACAATACTCCTTGTCTCCGCTACAAATTGCAGCAATTTTGAGATTAGGAAGGAGAGGGCCGTATCTGAAATCTATACGGATCCGATATCGCGAATATATTTCGTACCGATCCTATATCCTGGAGCTGGCCTGGCCATGATCCAGACCGCTTTTATTGATGGAGGAGAAAGGATTGAGATTGAATCGAATCCCAAGCATAAGGACGCGGCTCTTGGAATGCCGACTTCAAGACTGCGTCGTCTGGATCGGTGGCCTGGCCCACCTTGTTGAGAGGCCGCACAGGAGGAGAGCTGAATGGCAAGGGAAATGGCGCGCAACTTGACGCTGCGCGCCACATCTTCACTCGTCGGACAGGCCGGCCGGCTGTTCACCGATACCGACATCGCCGGTCGGTCCGCCCAGACCCTTGGTCTCGACGCTGACGGCGCCGAGTTCGATCACGTCATATTCGCGTTCCATGACAGTCACTCCTTGGCTTGCGCTGCGGAAAGGTGCAGCACCGACAAGCTTAAGGGGAGGCCGCCATGATCCGAACTCTATACGGATCTGATATCGCGAATATTTCAACGCTCTGTGCATCATGGTCGCTCCGCGAAACCTTAGTCGCCGCGATAAATGTCATGCAATAATCGGGCGGCCGTGCGATGCCGGCGCAGATGATAGGCCGAGACAGCCCGGCGCAGCGAGCGGACGTCCCCCATGCCCGTCCATCGGATGAGGCCGTCCAATTCCGCTTCGACATCGTCCAGGACGTCCGGTTCGCCCAGCCGCGCCGGATGGAGCCGGCTGTTGATCCGCGCCATGGCGTCGGTATGCTCGCGGTTGCGCGACGTGGCCGCGATGCGGTGGAACAGATCGGCCGTCCGATCCGCATGGGAAACCATGTCGGGATCGACTTCGATCGCCTGGAGCAAAACAGGGCGGCTGCTTCGAAGCGCGAGCGCAAGGATGTCGCCGGACCAGCCATAGAGATCCTTGAGGCCCGGTTCGTCGATCAGCGGAACGAGGAAGCCGCTGCCGCTCCGGCTTTCCACCAGGCCAACACCCACCAGATGGTTGAGCGCCTCGCGGATGGGCGTCGTGCTCGATGCGAGCGCGGACGCGAGTTCGGCAGGCTCCAGCCGGGTGCCGGGCCGATAATGGCGTTCCATGATCAGGCGCTTCAGCCTCTGCTGGACCCGTTCGGATGTGGGGCCGGCGCTCATCCTCTTCAGCCCTGCTCAGCCGCGAACTGCGCGACCATCCTTTCCTGGTCCGGTCGCAGCGCATCGATCGCGCCGAGCGGCCGATCATGGTCGTCTCCCAGCAATATGGAGGGACATTGCCCTTCGAAATTGCCAAGATTGGGCCGGTGCTGCCGATACCCCGCCAGGGCTGCGAGATCGGGCGCGAAAGCGCGGGCGACATCGGGCGGATAAGCGAGCCAGGGATTCTCATAGGGTTTGAGCCAGCCGAGGGAATAGCCGACCACCAGCCCGCGCCGCTCGGCTCCGCTGCGGTTCGCGCCCGCGCCGTGCAAGGTCGAGCCGAGGAAGACCAGCGCAGCCCCCGGCTGCAATTCGATGGCGATGCCGTCGCCACTGGGTTGCTCCTGGGCGTTGGCGCCATGGCTGCCCGGCCATAGGCGCGTGGCGCCATTTTCGGTGGTGAAGGGTGTAAGCGGCCAGATCACGTTGATGAGATATTCGATTTCGCCGATCGGGCCACGCCACATGTCCTGGTCGCGGTGCGGCGGTTGGGCCGGGGCGCCGGGATGCACGGCGATCGCCTGCGTGACATTAAGCTGGATGCAGTCGCACCATGGGCTCAATATCGTCTGCGCGAGATCGAGGATCAGCGGATGGCGCACAAGCGCGTGCGCATGCAGCGACCGGATGAGAAGGCGCCCGAAACGCTTGGTCGTCTCCCCATAGAAGACGCCGGTGCCGAACGGGGTCTGGGTAAAGGGCTTTTCCAGGTCCGCGTTCAATGCGGCGAGGGTGGCGGCGGGCAGCGCATCGGATATGGTGCACCAGCCCCGGCGGAGCAGGGTTGCGGCGAGATCGGTCGATCGGGTCATGATGTGTCCCTCCTCAAGCCGCGAAGGGAACGGGCTCATAGACGCCCGCTTGCGCAAGGCGGTCGAGCGTGTCGGCCTTGATCTCGATTTCCAGCGCAGCCAGCAGCGAGCCGTCGCACAGCTGCGGCATTCCAAGCGGCCGGCATGTCCAGCCGAAGGCGAGGATCTGCTGGAACCAGCTCATCTCGGCGATGGCCACATAGCGCGTTATGCCGTTTGCCAGAGCATGTTCGGCCAGAGCCGTCACGAGGCGGTTGCGGGCTTCCCGTCGTTCCGGCGCGCGAAGATTACGGTCGAGGCAGAAGCGCGTGATCTCGAAGATGGTCTCGCCCTGGGGCGGGGATCCCGCGCACAGGCTGGCATAGAAGCTGTCCAGGATATGTGGCCGCACGGTCGGCAGCAGCCGGGTCGAGGCGAGGTGGGTACCATCGGGTTCGGACAGGATCACATAACGGGCATGTTCATCGTCGAACTGGTCAACTTCGAAACGGCCGTCGAGCACGGGAACCTGCCATTTGAGGAGGTCGACGAAGACGGATTTGCGGGCCGCGAACATGGCGCGCAGGACATGATCGGGCACCGGACGGAACGGTTCTTTGACGATGTGCAACATGGGGCAGGTCTCCCTTGATCGTGGTCGGCCAAGGGTCGGCCCAGGGGCTGATTCGCCGCTATTCCCAGAAATGGGAATGGCGCCAGCCGCCTATGTCGCTGATCGTAAGGGTTCCGTCCGCCAGAGCCAGGCCGATGAGCATGACCCGCTTGTTGACCTCGTAGCGCGAGCAGGAGTCCTTGATATGCTTTGTCACGGTTCCCTTGCGAATGCCCAGGATTTCGCCTGCCTCGTCGTCGCTCTTGCCCAGCGCCATCCACTGCACGCATTCGCGCTGGCGATCGGTGAGGGGAGCGTTTCTTGTCCCTCGGCGGACTGCGCCCAGCCACAGGCGGCGGGCGACATGGAAGGCGCAACTGCCGACCAGTTGCGCCAGCCAGAGCTTGTCGTCCGGGATCGGCACACCTTCCGCATTGGCGAAAGAGCAGGAGCCGGGCGGAAAGCCGCCGAGATTGGACGGCACGGTGAAACCGTCGCCAATCCCTTCCTTGCGCCCGCAATCCAGATGATCCTTGTCGTTGCGGGTCAGCGGGATAAGGCTTGGGATGCTTGTCCAGCGGAAGCCCCAGTCCGTCACATGACATGCGCGATGAACCGGGTCGGAAAGCCCCAATGCGTTGGCGGCATAGAAGTCGGCCCAATGGGCTGGATAATTGTGGATGTGGATCGCCATGCCGTTCGCCGCGAGCACATCGACATGCTGCGTGATGGCGAAATATTGAAATCCCATAGTTCCCGCGATGTCACTGAGCGCCATCGCCATATCGTCCTGATTTTGGACGCGTTCGATATCGTTCAAAAATTCCTGCACATTATAATGCACGCTCATTTGCGCATGTCACGACGGCGAGCGGTGTCTCGAGCCGCCGGTCGTCCCGCAGCCGTCCTTTCCCCGGATTTGTGGCCGATGGGCGGTTTCTCACGCCGCTCGCCGACTGGCTATGTCATGAAATTGCCATATCATGATTCGTTTTCAAAAAGAACGGGTTGGCGTCGACGGGGCTGTTCGGTTCGGCGCATCGGCCGGGCGTTTATGGCGTGGATCGGGTGGATCCCGGCTTTTGGCGCAACGGCGTATCAAGGCTGATCGTGGCGGCGGAGCAAGACCGCCAGGCTTCGGTCGACTGGCGAAATCCCGCCGTCTATGACGCGCTTCGACAAGCCGATCGTGCGGCCATCATGTGGGAATGGCTGCGTCGCGACCCGGACTATACCGCATGGCACGCGACCGCCAGCCATGCGACGCGCGGCTCGGGGCTCGCCCGGCAATGGGGGGTTCACTTTCGCTGAAGACCCCGGCCTTCCGGTTTCGGAGGCGCGGGTCATCTGGCATGCCGATTTCGATCCTGCAATCCTGCCGGTGTCGATCGAAGCCGGGGCTGCGGTAGGTGAGGAGGCGATCGACGTCGCGGCGCTCGCGCCCTGGCTGCGCGCGGCGAGCGATCCGGCGGGCAGGGAGTATGTAGCTTTGACCGATGGCCGCCGGCACATCAGGCTCGACATCATGGCGGGCAGTCTCCTGCGCGCGCGCGGGCCGGTGCTGCTCCGCTATGATATGTGGGGAGCACGAACAGCTTCGCTTCGCATGAGGACGCTGGAGCGTTTCCTCGATCTGGTGCGCACCGGCCGCTTCCGCGCGCCGCTCTATCCCGGTGATCCCGCGGTTGCGCGGGGCGTCGAATTGCTGCGCGTTCATGATGCCCGTGCATCGGGCGCAACCCAGCGCGATATCGGCAAAGTCTTTTTCGGCGCGGAGGCGGTGGAGCGGGGCTGGGACGGGGGGACCGACCATATAAGGCAACGGGTCAGGCGGTTGGTGAAGTCGGCACGCGACATGGCGGAAGGAGGCTATCGACTGCTCATGCAATCGCGCTGATGGTGGGCTGTGATTTCGGTGGAGGAGGTTACGCCCGACCGATAGTCCTGCCTATGGGCGCGAAAGTGGATCGGTCATTATCGACGATCCGATCGAGAGTCGGTCCCGGCGGGTTCGGTCGACAGAGCGACTGGGCGACAAAGCGGCTTCAAAGCTGTGCATCGCCTTTGATCTTTTCGTTTGCTTGGCAACCCGGCCGGTTGGGTGGCTTGAGCATTCGGTTGCCTTGTTTTCCCTGTTATCGGGCGCCCAGCGCCACCTGCGGCGGCGCTGCTGCGCTCTCACGGCTCCGCCGCCGAACCCCGCCTTGCGGGTTTCGTCCATCCGGTTTCGATCGCTGGCGCGGGGGCCGGCCTTGCCGCCCCGATATGGGCGCGGCGCGGGCGCCGCGGCGTTGGTGGTTTTGGTCCTCCCTTCAAGCGGGGATGGGCTCTGTCGCCCTGCTAGGCCCGCGCGCCCCTTACGCAAATGGCGGCATGCCGCCATTCCTCCACTTGCGTTCCGGCCCTTGCGGGTGCGTTCGGCGCTTTGCCGCGGGCCTTGCCGCCCACCCCCGCTCACATGGGAGAGGTGTGGTCAAGGCCTATTGTACGACGTTCGACTGTGATCGGTTCTGACCGACTTTGGACGGACCGGTATCGGGCAAGCGGGTGGCAATAACTGCCGTGGCAGACACCATCAGCTTTCCCGATTGGGATGGTGTTTTAGGAAAGTACCCACCCTTATCAATCAGGTGACGGAGGCAGAACCGGTCGGCTTCATCACCTTTTCGAACTGAAAGGCGTCACCATCCGGAAGATCGCTGCCCCCCGGCGGATCGTTGGGATCACGATGATGGGCGTTGAAGAACTCGATGATTTGAAAACCACATTTGTTTACGTAGAAATGGATGTTCCGCCGTTCGAAATAAGGAGTATGCGTTCGCCAGACGACGGTATCAGGATAGCGTTGCTCTATGGCGTGCCACGCCTTCAGCCCGATCCCGTGCCCTTCTTCGCCGACCCTTACGAAAAACAGTGCCAACTCGTTGTGACGGGTCGTCCGATCGATGTTCAACACGGCCCCGCCGACAGTTCGCCCCGCGCACAGAATATGCAGTGCTACCGCCCCCGGCCCGGTGAGCGCTCCGTTCAGCACCGCATCCGATGGGATTGGCTCTTCTATCGGCTGCCCAAATTCCTTAACGACAGCCACGGCAAAAGCCTTTTGCCGTTGGAAAGACGATCTCAGGGCCTCGATCCGGATCGAATAACGGAAAGCCGGCATTTTCAGAGCTCCCCGCTCATAAAAGGTATCAAGCCACGGTTGACGCGTGCTTGCGCTGTTCAAGTCGTAAGGAGATGGTTTCCTTCACTGAGGGCCATTCATCGTCCGCTACACTGAACACTACGACATCTCCAAAAGCCCCGTCCTTCATCGGAATGACACGCCTGAGCATGCCATCTCTGTGCGCGCCCATGCCCCCGACAGCACGCTGCGATGGTTCATTCTCGCTATGCACGAGGAACTCGACGAGGATGCAACCAAGTGTCTCGAATGCAAAAGTCATCAACAGCAGCTTGGTCTGAAGGTTCGCGATCCCCTTTCGATAAGGCGTTGCATACCAGGTGAATCCGATCTCCAGCTTCTTCCGCCAGGTATCGAACACACGGAACCAGCTTGTTCCGATCGGCTCACCGCTCGCCAGACAGACCGCAAACGGGAAGCTGCGACCAGCCCGCTTCTCTACGAGAGCGCGATGGACATATGTGACGACATCCTCCGGCCGTGGCACAAAGCCCATGTCATGCTCGTATGCCGTCGCAGTCTCGGCCGCCCCTACAAGGCCTGGGATATGGTCGATTGAAAGCGGCTCTAGGCGAATACCGCCACCTGCAAGTTCGTTGATTCTTTCTGGCCATTCCCATGACATAAACCACCTCGCTACACACGAGACAGATTGTTTACATTTGGATTCAAAATGCAATATTAATATATTATTGTTGCCAAAAATAATCTGTTTCATGCTGCTTCACGAGCTAACCCGAGGATAAGCGATGCCAGCTAGAAGTATCAACATATCGGTGGCTGATGGCGTCATCGACGCACAAATCATAACGCCGTCATCCTCAATAAGTCCGTCTAAAAACCCGCCTGTGGTAATGTTCTCCGACATAGGTGGAATGAGGCCCGCAACAGAGACGAAAGCGCAAGCCGTAGCCGATCTTGGCTACTCTGTTCTTCTCCCAAACATACTCTATCGCTCCGGTAGAGGGCAAATTGTGCCGGTGGATAGACGCTTTGATGATCAGGATATGCTTACGGAATTGGTGGAGTGCGGCCGGCTTTTGACGCCTGAGGCTTTGAGCCGAGACTTTGTGGGCTTGGTGAGCGCCGTGGAACGTGAGCCGGAATTTCGTGAGGGTAGGATCGGAACAGTGGGATATTGTAGAGGCGGCGGTATCGCCATTCGTCTTGCCGCACTTTATCCCGACAAGGTTGCAGCAGCAGCGGGATTCCATTCATCGAACCTAGCGGACCCGAACGATCCCAACAGCCCCATGCTCGTCGTGAACCAAGTCACCGCGCTAATCTATCTCGGCCACGCGGATAAGGACGATTACCTGCCACCCGAACAAATCTCATTATTCGACCGAGTTCTTTCCGAGAACAGCGCACACTTTATGACGGAGCTATACCGGGGCTATCGCCATGGCTTCACAACATTGGATACCGACGCTTACTCGCAGAAGGCTGACATTCTCCACCTTAACCGGCTTCGCATGGTGCTCGGCGAGGCGTTGACAGACTGATCCCGAGCCTTCTCAAAAACGAACCCGCAGCGGGAAAGCGCGCCGGGCGAAGGTGGGCAGCACCCTTCGGATCAGCCCACTTTCCCAGAATCTGTTCCCGAAAGTCTTTTCCCGAAACTATTCATTGGAGATGGAGAAACGGGAAATCTCGGGCAGTTCGAGCGGCGAAATTCGGGATCATGCACCAAACAATGGATTAGCCTGGGATAGGGCGCAAGCGACCAAAACGCATCGTCGGTTCGATGCGCTGGAACGATGTCCGCCACTTGGTAACAGTGCGCTACTGTCTCCTTCTCCTTAGACTGTAATCCAGGTCTGAGCCGCGTCGATGGCCAGGCGAGCATGCTCACCAGTCCAACCTCACATACGGTCGCCGCTCATGGCAGCTGCACCAACTCCCCGAATCCGTCGGGCAGGCTCAGGAGAACGAGACCATTCTTCGCGGGCGGCATTTTAAGCCAGCGGGGGTGTCGGTTCGTTCACCGGGATCCGCCGGCGACGTCGCCGACGAAACTGAAAACGAAAAAGCGGTTATGCGGACTTGAAGACGGCGCCCTCGATGACGACGCCGTGACGCGCGAACTTCCAGAGGGCGATGAGCAGCTTTCTCGCCAGCGCCACGATTGTCAGCTTTTTGCGCCGGCCGCCGTCCAGTTTCACGCGATCATGAAACCAGCGCGACAGCGCCGAGTCCGGCTGATGCAGTAGCCAGAACCATGAGAGCTGCACCATGATCGATCTGAGCCGCGGGTTACCGGCCTTTGAGATGCCTTGCTCGGAGTTGATCGAACCGCTCTGCCAGGGCGACGGCGATAGCCCCGCATAGGATGCGAGCTGCCGGCGATTGTCGAAATGACGATAGAGGCCTTCCGACCAAAGCACCTCGGCAAAGTCTGGTCCGACGCCGCGCAACGTCATGAGTTGCGCGGGACATGCCGGTGATTGGTCAGCTGCCGGCTGCTGCGCAACGAGGCTGTCTCGCACTCTCTCGATGGTCTTCAGCTGGGCGAGAATGAGCTCGATCCGATCAAGGATGCGCTCGGCCGCGGCGCGAAGATGCTCGCCGATCGGCCGACCATCGCCAGTCACCAGCTCGGCAAACCGCTCCCTCCGGTCGCTCTTGAGCGGTTCATAGCCGGTCACGCCTTGGCTAAAGAGCAGGCCCTTCAGGCGATTGACCAGCGATACGCGCTCATGGACGAGGGCCTTGCGTTCCCGGCTGTTGCGGCGTCGATCCTCCTCCTCGGGCGTCGGCACGACGACCATCGAACAGACGCGGGGATCGCCCCGCTTGAAGGCCAATAGGGTTCGCAGAAGCGTCTCGCTGTCGAGACGATCAGTCTTCGCCCGTCGCCGCCGCCGAGATGTCGCGATCGATGCGGGATCGACGACATGGCTCTCGATCCCTTCCCGATCGAGGACACGGTGAATCCAGAACCCGTCGAGCCCAGCCTCCTGGATCGACACGAACGGGAATACCCGTCCAGTTTTCGCTTCCGCTTTCGATCTGATCGCATCGAGTTGCTCGAGGAGACCGCCGACATCGCCGGCGGGCATGACGTGCTTGGACATGCGCTCGCCGCCGCCCGGCGACAGGGACGTAATCAGCCATTGCGACCGACTGAGTTCCATCGAGAAGAAGATCGCCGAAATCGTCGTCTGAATTGGTGCGTTGCTGACTGCATCGATCATGTCCATCTCGGCCTCCAATATAGTCGCCGACGTCCAAGACGGACGTCGGCTCGAAATCATCATAGTCAAGCATCTGCGGTCATCGCGTGCCGCGATGGCGTTGTTTGAGTCCTGGCCTCTGGTCGGGGGTGGGCGGTGCTTCCTGCTAGGCCCTCTTCGGCGTGCCGCAACATTCGCTTCGCTCATGTCCTCCACTCCGTTTCGGCCCTTCGGGTGCGGCCCGCCGTGCGCAGCGGGCCTTTTCGGTCGCACCTGCCGCCCACCCCCGACCGGGGCCAGGAACGCGCGATTTGGTGTCGTGTGTGGCCCGGTCTGGACCTCTCCCATGGGGTCTTATGCGGGGGACCAATGTGGGTTTTAGGGTGGCGCTTGGAGGCTAGGCATGACGTCTCATTCTTCATCCCGCGCCCTTGTCCGGCGTCGGAACCATGACCGCTCAGGCGAGCAAAAGCGCAAGAGCGCGCAAAGCCCGCGCGAGGGGCAGGCGACCAATCTCTATGAGCAGGTGACGGCTCGTATCATTTCTGAACTGGAGGGCGGGCGGCTGCCGTGGGTGCAGCCTTGGGGCAAGCCGGGCGAAGGGACGGGCTGCGCGCCTGCGCTCCCCCGCAATGCCCTGTCAGGCCGACATTATTCGGGCATCAACATATTGCTGCTCTGGGCCGAGGTGATCGCCAAGGGCTATCCCAGCCAGCGCTGGTTGACCTTTCGCCAAGCCTTGGAGGCGGGCGGGACTGTCCGCAAAGGCGAACATGGCTGCATGGTCGTCTATGCTGATCGTTTCATTCCCCAAGCCGAAAAGGCCCGCGCACAGGACAGCAGCGAGGGCGAGACGGATAAAGCATCGGTCCGGAGGACCGATGCCCGCCGAGCGCGTGCGGTTCCCTTCCTGAAGCGCTTTACAGTGTTCAATGTCGCGCAGTGTGAGGGGCTGGATGAACAGATTGTTGTCGATCCCGATCCTGTGCCTGAATGGGAAATTGTGCCGATAGCCGAAGAAGTCATCGCGGCAAGCGGCGTGGATTTTCGTGTTGGCGGCGACAAAGCCTATTATATGCCATCGCTTGACGTCGTGCAGGTTCCGCCGCAACCGGCCTTTTTCGAGCAGATCAACTATTATCGCACATGTCTGCATGAACTGACCCACGCGACGGGTCATGCTTCGCGATTGGCGCGTGATCTTGCCAACGGCTTTGGATCGCCCGGCTATGCCCGCGAGGAACTGATTGCTGAAATGGGATCGGCTTTCCTCTGCGCATCGCTTGGCATCGTGCCGACCGTGCGTCATGCCGATTATTTGGGGAGATGGCTCGCCGTGTTGCGGGAGGATAGTCGGGCGATCTTCCGTGCCGCCCGCGCCGCCAGCCTTGCCGCCGACTGGCTGCTCGAACGGCATCGCGCTTCGCGGGACTGCGATGGCGGCACCAAGCGCGACGCTCCGGCGAGTGACACCGGCGCAGAACAGGGGAGGGCGGCATGATCCTTCTTCCCGACGAACTGCGTGCGAAGCTGCGCGCCGAGGCACGGCGCAGTGCGGAGCAACCGGGCCATGATCCCTGCCCGCTCGCCAAATTCTTCAATCCGCTTGGCCCGGCGACTTGGTTGGTCACTGAATTGGCGCAGGATGGCGATAGCTTGTTCGGCCTTGCCGATCTGGGGTTTGGATGCCCGGAACTCGGATATTTCTCCCTCCGCGAGATCGAGGGCATCCGTTTGCCTTATGGCCTGCGCATCGAGCGCGATTGTGCCTTTGTCACGATGCACCCGCTCTCGGTCTGGGCGGAGATGGCCCGCCGCGCGGGATCGATCCTGCAAGCCCAGACCCTACTCGCCCGCAGCCTGACGGCGCGGCGGACTGACGAGCTTCCGCCGCCCTGATCGGCGGCAAGGCGCGGGCGGCCGCCTGCCGCCCATCCCGAACCGGCTCCGCAGCGCATCGACGCTGACCGTCTTTCGCGGCGGGATCGGCTTATCGTATAAATGAAAGTGAAACCCATGAAACTCGAATTTATCGCGCTCGACAAGCTGTGCATCAGCAAGACCAATATGCGTTATGCGAAGAAAGCGCCGGATATCAGCGATATGTTGCCGACCGTGCGCAAGCGCGGTGTCATCCAGCCCATCATCGTGCGGCCCTGCACGCAAGCGGCAACGGCAACGAACGCCAACACGCCCGGCTCTGCGCCCGAATATGAGATCATCGCGGGAAGCCGCCGCTTCCATGCCGCGCGCACCGTCCGGGAAGAACAGCGCGCGGACGGCGAGGCCGATGCCGAATGCACGGCTTTGCCCTGCGCCATATTGGACGAGGGCGACGATGCCGATGCCATCGAAGCCTCGCTTATTGAAAATGCGGCCCGGCTCGACCCCGACGAGGTGGTGCAATGGGACGCCTTCACCCGGTTGGTCAAGCAGGGCCGCACGGTGGATGATATATCCGCGACCTTCGGTCTCCCTGAAATCGCGGTGCGGCGGGTGCTTGCGCTCGGCAACCTCCTGCCGCGAATCCGGCAGCTTTACGCCCGCGAGGAGATCGACCGTGCGACCGTGCGCCACCTGACCCTTGCATCCAAAAGCCAGCAGCGCGCGTGGCTGGCCCTGTTTGACGATGAGGATGGATATGCACCGACCGGCCATCAGTTGAAGGCATGGCTGTTTGGCGGCCAGTCGATCCCGCTGCGCCATGCCCTGTTCGATGTCGAGGCCAGCGGGCTGGTCGTGATCGCTGATCTGTTCGGAGACGATGCCTATTTTTCCGATGCGACGGCCTTCTGGGACACGCAACAGGCGGAGATAGAGCGCCGCCGCGACCTGTGGCTGGACGCCGGGTGGAGCGATGTCGTCATTGTCCCGCCGAACGAGCATTTCTCGGCCTGGGAATATGAAAAGGCACCCAAGCGCAAGGGCGGGCGGGTCTATGTCGATCTGCGCGCCAATGGCGAGGCGATCATCCATGAAGGTTATCTCAGCCGCAAGGAAGCGCAGCGGCGGGCGTCCGGGCAGGGCGAAGTCGACAGGCCCAAGATCGCTCGCGCCGAACTGACCTCGACGCTCAACTGCTATGTCGACCTCCATCGCCACGCCGCTGTACGCGCGGCCTTGCTCGACCGGCCCGGCGTGGCGCTCCGGCTGATGCTGGCCCATGCCATCGCCGGGTCGTCGCTCTGGCGGGTGCAGCCCGACCCGCAGACCGCGCGCAACGAGGATGTGGCGCAGAGCCTTGGCCAGTGCCGGGGCGAAGCGGTTTTTGACGAGCGGCGGCGCGCGGTGCTGGCGCTTCTGGGGGTTGACGCCGACGAGCCGCATCTTGTCGGGGGGCATGATGCACCGGAACTTGTGACGCTGTTCCACCGGATGCTCGACCTCCCCGATGCCGCGCTCATGGATATCGTCGCGGTCGCCATGGGGGAATGTCTCGCCAGCGGCAGCATGGCCGTCGAGGCGGTCGGTCTCGTTCTCGGCGTCGACATGGGCCAATGGTGGACGGGTGACGATGCCTTTCTCGACCTTCTGCGGGACCGGGAACTGCTGAGCGCTTTGCTGGCCGATGTGGCGGGTGATGCTGTCGCCGCCGCCAATGCCAAGGAAAAGGCCAAGACCCAGCGCCGGATATTGGGCGATCATCTGCGCGGGGCAAGCGGGCGGCAGGTCCGCGCCGGATGGGTGCCACGCTGGATGGCCTTCCCGCCCTCGGCCTATACCGCGCGCGGCGGCGTCGGGACGGTGAGGGCGCATGAGGCGGCCTGCGCCGCCGCGAGCGCGGCGGAGGAGAGGGAGGATGATCCGGTGCCGCCGCAGGGCGGCGCGGCGCTGCCCCATCCCGAAGGACGGGAAGCGGACAGGCCCGAACAAAGCGCGGGGGATGGAGAGGAGAGGCTGGCTGCATGATGGAAAGGGTGGGGCCGTAGACCGGTCCCGCCCTCCGTTCCCTTGGACGGTTTTCCGAAAAATCCGCCGCGCGCCCGCGCCGTTCCGGCTTGGGCGCGCGGATTTGTGCATCTTTTCTTGCCTTGAGCCATGGTCATCCCGCATGGGTCCGCTCGACAAGAACAGGGGCAGATAATGAAGATTCTGGACGATGTGGCGCGCTTCGTCGCGCGGCTCGCGCCCGAGCCGGTGTGCGATCTATGCATCGCGCAGAAGCTGGCACTGGAGGAAGCCGGGCTTGCGGCACAGGCGAGCCATGAACTGGCGGGGAGCCAGGGCTATGAACGGATGAAGGGCGTGTGCAGCCTCTGCGGAGAACATGGCATGGTGATCCATCGGCGCTGATCGGCGGCCGAATCACTGCGCTTTCAGGAGTTCGAAACTCGCCGATCGCGCAGCGCCTTCTTGCCCATTTCATTTCTTCGAGGGGTGACACCGCCCGGTGGGCCGACTATCCGGCGCTCTCATAGCATCGAAACATAGGGCCGCCTGAATGACCGAGATTTCCGCCGATACCGACCTCCTGATCACATTGACCGCCGATATCGTCGCCGCGCATGTCAGCCACAACAGTGTCGCGCTCGGCGATGTGTCAGCCCTGATTGGCAGCGTGCATGGCGCGCTCAAAGGTCTGGCCGCGCCGGCGGCACCGGCAACTGAGCCCCTCCAGCCCGCGGTTTCGATCCGCGCCTCGGTGAAGCCTGATTATATTGTCTGCCTGGAGGACGGCAAAAAATTGAAGATGTTGAAGCGCCATTTGATGACGCGCTACGGCATGACGCCCGATGATTATCGCGCCAAATGGAGCCTGCCCGCCGACTATCCGATGACCGCGCCCAATTATGCCGAGGAACGCAAGGCGCTTGCGGTCAAGATCGGCCTTGGCCGCAAGCCCAAGGGGGAGGCGGCGCCCGCGCCGTCGAAGGCACGCGGCCGGAAGAAAGTGGAATCCGCGCCCGCCGAGTAACGGGGATCGGCATGGCTGGTCTGGTGAGACCGGCCAGCTTCATCAAAAATGTGGCGCCGGCCCTGACGGGCTGGCGCTGCTTTGTTTGAGAGAGGCAGGAAGTCTAGCGGATCGCTCCAGCGTTGCGGGCAAGTGCGCGCTCGATCTTCCGGTCGGTCTTATATTGGCTGAGCGCATAGACGGCCCAGATGGTGGCGGGCAGCCATCCGATCAGCGTGATCTGGAGCAGAAAGCAGACGATGCCCGCGAGCGGCCTGCCGATCGTGAAGAAGGTCAGCCAGGGAAAGATAAGGGCAATCAAAAGGCGCATAGTCTATAGCTCCACGTCGCGGCCATCCGGCCGCTCAGAACTGGCCGGACAGGATGGATTTTGCCCCTTTCGCCTCGCAGGATAGCTGCGAAACCGGGGGCTGGAAACCCCTTGTCCGCCACTATTTCCTATCCAAACAGGGGCTTATCCACTCGTCCGGCGGCGCGCGGAAGATCAGCGCTTCGAAGGCAGAAGGCCGAAGGATCAGAGGCTCTTGGCCGCGCCAGAAGGAGCCAGCTGCCTTGGCGGTTCCGGCTTCCCTCCGCCCAACGCCAGACAATTTGCGGCCAGGCCCTGTATCGGGCGTGGAAGCTCCGTCATGGGGATGATCGTCGCTGGCCGGGCATCGCCCTCCTCGCGGTTCTAGCTATCCTCACTCAACAGAGCCTCGAAATCGCGGCCACCGTAGAAAATCCCGACGACGATTACCGCGGTTTCATCGACCGCGAACGCGATCGTCACCCGACGACGCCAAGCGGTTGTCCGCAGACCAAGCCGCAGATCGTCCCGCATCGTTCCGCGACGAGGATAGTCGGTCAGCGTGCCGATATGATCGAGGATGCCATTGGCGAAGCGCTGTGCGATGTCCGGGGATGCGGCGGCCGCGATAGTGTCGTAAATGGCATCGAGATGGTCACGCGCTTCCGGCGTGAAGACAATCGAATATCCCACCTTCAGCCGCGCTTGGCGGCTTGCTCGTGACGCTTGGCGAGACCGGCGCGCACATCGTCGAGCGATATGCCCCGAGAGGGATCGGCCCGATAGGCATCATAGGCCGGAACAACCTCATTGCGTAGCCATTGCTCGACGGCCCGGTCGCGCGCCTGGAGCGCGCGCAATCCGTCGCGGATCACTTCGCTTTCGCTCGCATATTCGCCCGACGCTACCTTGGCGCGGACCTGCGCTGC
>Ga0068855_100001541_pt1 | contig 28975 bp, 25 predicted proteins | sample KBSCornC52_FD_66592 | JGI IMG/M metagenome (GOLD analysis project Ga0068855, IMG submission 66592) | Corn rhizosphere microbial communities from Kellogg Biological Station, Michigan, USA - KBS Corn C5-2 | ecosystem: Host-associated > Plants > Roots > Rhizosphere > Soil ... | reverse complement strand
CGCTGGGTTGCGAGGCGCTTCCGGCGAGCTTGTGTCACTCGATTCGCCGGACGTCAGAATACGCTCGGCCACCAGGGCGTCCTGGGATGCTGCTGGAGCCCGCGGCGAGTCGGCGTTCGGTGGTGCATCGACGCTCGGTCGCGCATCGGTGCTCGGCCTGGGCTCACTCGGCGCGGTCTCCTCGATCGGCGCGCCTTGGAGGAAGCGCGTAACCAACGACGCAAACTCCGCGGTGTGCGACAAGAAGGGCGCATGCGCTGCCCGCCGAAACTCGACATAGCGCGCATCCGGCAACGCTTCCGCGAGCGCGCGCGAGGCAGCAGGCAACGTAACCCGGTCGTACTGCCCAGCGACCACAAGTGCCGGTGTACGGATCAGACCCAACATGGAGCGTAGGTCGCTGCTCTTCAGGGTCGCAAGTCCGGCGACCAGCGCCTTCGGATGTGCCTCGCCATGTGAGAACAACGAGGCATGGAGCTCGGCGAGCACCTTCTCGCTCGCGGAACTGCCGCGCACCTGGAGCTCGAGAAACTCACTGACCGTACGCTTGTAGTTCGCCCGCAGTTGAGTTGCCAACTTGTCGAGCGCCGCTGCCGGCATCCCGAATGACCAGTCCTCGCTAGCCGCGAAGCGTGGCGTGGTAGCGACCAATACCAGCCGCTCGACGTTGCCTGGCATCGCCGCGGCCAGATCCAACGCGATCTGCCCGCCCAGCGACCACCCCAACAGCGAATAGCGATCGGAGCGCGATGCCAACGCTGCATGTACCTGCCACGCCTGCTCGGCCGGAGTGCGCGCTTTCGGATTCCAAGCGCTGCGGCCATGCCCGGGTAGATCCACGGTAATGACCCGAAAGTGCTTCGTCAGTCCGCGAGCAAGCCCATCCCAGACACGCAGGTTGAGCCCCCAACCGTGCAGCAACACCAGGTCGGGTCCTTGTCCGCGGATTTCGACGTAAAGATCACTCATGACAATGTTGTCCGGTAGCGTTCGGTTATTTCGGCAAGGGTTTCGACGAGAGTGTCCACCTGCTCTTCGGTGTGAGCGGCAGACAGTGTGATTCGCAGTCGCTCGCCTCCCCGCGGCACCGTCGGCGCGCGGATAGCCACTACCCTGAAGCCCGCCTGGAGCAATTCCTTCTGTGCCCCAAGAGCGCCTGCGGAGCTGCCCAGCACCAACGGCTGGATGGGTGTGCTGGATTCGAGCACCGGCAACCCTTCGGAACGGGCCGCCTGGCGAAATCGCTCGGTCAACGCAAGTACCCGCTCGCGTCGCCACGCCTCACGCTGCGCGATCTCCAGCGCTTTTCGAGTCGCTGCCGCCACTGGCTGCGGCAGGGCGGTCGTGTAGATATAGGGGCGCGCCCTCTGGATCAGGAGCTCGATCAACTCGCGCGAGCCGGCGACGAAAGCCCCGAAGGATCCGAAAGCCTTGCCCAGGGTACCGACCAACACAGGCACCTCGTCCGCGCTCAACTCCTCAGTCGAGCCACGACCGTTTTTTCCCAAGACACCGAGGCCGTGCGCATCATCGACGACGAGCCATGCTCGATGAATCGCCGCAGCTTTCGCAAGACGCGAGAGAGGTGCGATATCGCCATCCATGCTGAACACACCATCCGTCGCGACGACGGCAGCCTCGTTCGTGCTCTCTTCGAGCATACGGTCAGCGTCGTCCGGGTCAGCATGCCGATAGCGCTTCAAGCGTGCGCCCGAGAGCAATGCACCGTCAATGAGCGACGCGTGATTGAGACGGTCCTCGAGGACCCATTCACCACGGTCGGCCAGCGCACCGATGACACCCAGGTTGGCCATATAGCCTGTCGAAAACAACAGTGCGCGCTCTCGCCCTGTGAAAGCAGCCAGTTCTTCCTCGAGCGCCTCGTGCTCGATGCCGTGCCCGGTAATCAGATGGGAGGCCGCGCTACCGGCGCCAAAGCGCAGCGCGCAGGCGCTCATCGCGGCGGCAATGGCGGGATGATGCGCAAGTCCGAGATAGTCGTTGCTGCTGAAATCAACGAGCGTGCGGCCGTCGACCGCCGTGACGAGCCGATTGCCACGCTCGACGAATCCATCGATCGTGATGCGCCGGCGGGTCAGCGATTGCCGTTCAATTTCCGCGAGCGTGGGTTCAAGCAGTTGTCGTTTCATGCAAGCGCGTGATAGCAGGGCCCGCGCAGCCCGATGCGGTCGCTTCGCCCTCATGCGACCGAGCGGTTAGCGAGGGAACCCCCAGCGGGGGCGGCAGCACTTCCGGCTTCAAACCCAACCGCGCGAACAACTGCCGATCGCGCTCGGTCTCCGGATTCCCGGTGGTCAACAGCTTCTCGCCATAAAAAATGGAGTTTGCGCCCGCGAGAAAGCAAAGCGCCTGCATTTCATCGCTCATCGACTGTCGCCCCGCCGACAAGCGCACGTGCGAGCGCGGCATCAGCAGCCGCGCGACGGCGATCGTGCGCACGAAGTCGAAGGGGTCCACGTCAGGCGCTCCTTCCAACGGCGTTCCAGGGACGCGCACCAACTGGTTGATCGGCACACTTTCCGGATGATCCGGCAGATTCGCGAGTGTCAGAAGCAGACTCGCGCGATCGGTACTCGACTCCCCCATGCCGATGATGCCGCCGCAACAGACTTTGAGTCCTGCATCGCGCACCGCCCCGAGCGTGTCGAGACGGTCCTGGTAGGTTCGGGTCGTGATGATCTCGCCGTAGTATTCCGGAGAGGTGTCCAGATTGTGATTGTAGAAGTCGAGGCCGGCGTCCTTGAGCTGCTGCGCCTGCTCGGCTGTCAGCATCCCCAGGGTGGCACAGGTCTCCAGACCCAAGGCCCGAACTTCCCGGATCATTTGCGAGATCACGGCGATATCGCGTGCCTTGGGCGCCCGATAAGCCGCGCCCATGCAGAAACGCGTCGCGCCTGCCGCACGCGCCCGCTCCGCGCTTTCGCGGACCGCTGCGATCTCCATGAGCGCTTCGCGCTCCAAGCCCGTGTCGTATCGAACGCTCTGTGGGCAGTAGGCGCAATCCTCGGGACAGGCGCCTGTTTTGACGGACAGCAGGGTGCTGGTCTGTACCGTGTTCGGCGTGTGATTGGCCCGGTGCACGCGCTGTGCATGGAAAAGGAGGTCCATGAAGGGCAGCGCGAAAAGGCCTTCGACCTCAGACAGTGTCCAATCGTGGCGAATCGATCCCAGCGCGGAAGTCATAAAGTACCCGAGGGTTTGCAGCCTAAGACATGGCAGGGATGTTCAGCGGGGGGTGCCCTGATGTCAACCGTGTCGTGGATGACAAGTCGACATTTGGTCAATTTTTGAGCAAGTGCGCCACCAGCGCCACCCCCACCGCAACCGCCCCAAGTACGGCAATCAGGACGGCGGCGGCCGCGCAGTCTTTGACGATGCGAATACTCGGATGAACTTCCGGATGGAGGTGGTCGGCGAGGTGCTCGACGGCAGTATTCAGGAGCTCGGCCGCCATCACCCCGCTGCTGGCCAGCATCACCAGTGCCCACCAGACCGGGGAGGGCCGCAATACCAGCAGCGCCAGGAGCACCAGGATGAACACCCCTAGTTGGATCTTGACGCTGTTCTCGGCGCGCACCGCGTGCCAGAGCCCCGCCAACGCGAATCGCAGGCGCAGCAGGAACCGCTGATTCTTTGTGTTAGTTTGCGTAGAGGTACTGCAACAGGATGCCGACAAAAATCACCATGCCAACATACTGATTATTGAAGAACGCTTTGAGGCAACCGGCCGGCTCGCGCTTGCGGATCAGCCACTGTTGATAGAGGAACAGCAGGCCGGCGGCCACGATGCCTCCTTCGTACCAGCCGCCGAATTGCATGGTACGCCCGGCGAGCACCAGCGCAGCCAGCATCATCGCCTGCATGACACCGATCAACAGCTTGTCCATGTCGGCGAACAAGATCGCGCTGGATTTCACGCCCACCTTGAGGTCGTCCTCGCGGTCGACCATGGCGTACATGGTGTCGTAAATCACCGCCCACATGACCGCCGCTATATACAAAACCCACGCTACACGCGGCACGGCCCCCCTTTCCGCCGCGAATGCCATGGGCACACTCCAGCCACCAAAAGAGATCCCCAGGTAGAGCTGCGGTAGGGGAAAGACCCGTTTTACCAACGGATAGGACACCGTCAGCGCCGCGCCCACGAACGCAAGCTTGATGGTCAGCAGATCCAGCCGGGTCACTAGATAGAGTGCGATCGTGATCAGTAGGGCAAAGAACAACAAGGCTTCGCTCGGCGAAATGCGGCGCGCGGCCAGAGGTCGATCGCGTGTGCGCCGTACATGCGGATCGATATCCCGGTCCGCGAAGTCGTTGATGACGCACCCTGCCGCGCGCATGACAAATACCCCTGCGACGAAAACCCCCAGGACCTTGGGGTCGGGTTTGCCGCTTCCCGCGATCCACAGGCCCCACAGCGCGGGCCATAGCAGCAGCCAGGTACCGATGGGACGGTCGAAGCGGGCCAGCAGCGCGTATTCCTCAATCTGGCGCTGGATGCGATAGAAGAAGGGCGCCTCCCGTGACGGCGCCTCGTCGAATTGCTGCATTTCCGGTGCGATCACGGCCATCTGCTATCCCACCCGTCCATAACGCTCTCCCGACCCGATCCACCGGGCGGCGAGTGCAGCGATACTATCCCTCACGGGATTATCCGGGTGGGAGGATAACAGCAGCTCCGCGGCATCCTGGACCCGCGGCAGCAGGTCGGAATCCCGCATGAGGTCGGCGACCCGCAGCTGCGCGAGACCGGTCTGGCGGGTACCGAGCAACTCTCCAGGGCCTCGCAGCTCCAGATCACGCCGCGCGATCTCGAAGCCATCCGTGGTCTGTCGGATGACCTTGAGGCGTTCGCGGGCGAGTTGCGACAGAGGGGCCCGATACAAAAGCACGCAAGTGCTGGCCTCTGAGCCGCGCCCCACCCGTCCCCGCAGCTGATGCAACTGCGCCAGTCCCATGCGCTCGGCGTTCTCTATGACCATCAATGTCGCGTTCGGGACGTCCACGCCGACTTCGATGACGGTCGTGGCGACCAATAAATCTATCCTGCCCTCTTTGAAGGCCAGCATTGCTTCGTCTTTCTTCGCCGGCGGCATGCGTCCGTGCACGAGTCCAACACGTATCCCCGGCAGGGCCTCGGCCAGCGCCGCCGCGGTTTCCTCGGCCGCTTGGGAGCGAAGCTCCTCCGACTCTTCGATGAGCGGACAAACCCAATAGGCCTGACGACCCGCCCGGCAAGCCTGCACGATACGCATGACGACTTCGTCCCGGCGCTGCTCAGGGACGACTACCGTGGTAATGGGAGTGCGCCCGGGCGGCAGCTCGTCGATGACGGAGATATCCAGATCGGCGTAGGCGGTCATGGCCAGCGTGCGCGGAATAGGGGTAGCGGTCATGATGAGTTGGTGCGGAATGCGGCCGTGCTTCTGCCCCTTTTCCTGCAACCGCAAGCGCTGTTGAACTCCGAAGCGATGCTGCTCGTCGACAATGACCAAGGCGAGGTGCGCGAAATCGACGCCTTCCTGAAAGAGCGCGTGTGTCCCAATGACCACCCGGATCTCACCCGTCTTGATGGTCTCGAAGACGCTGCGACGTGTCTTTGCGGGCTGCGATCCTGACAACAGCGCTACCGTCAGGCCGAGCGGTTTGAACCAATTGGAGAAATTTCGCCAGTGTTGCTCGGCCAACAACTCGGTAGGCGCCATCAGCGCGGCCTGAAATCCGCTGCCCGCCGCGCGCGCCGCCGCGGCAGCCGCTACAACGGTCTTGCCACACCCGACGTCGCCTTGGACGAGGCGAACCATCGGTTGCTGTCCCCTCAAATCGGCATCGATCTCGTCGAGCGCGCGCGCCTGCGCACGAGTCATCTTGAACGGGAGCGCCTCGAGGAATTTCCCCTCGAATTCTTCGCGGTCATCCAACGCGGGCGCCGGGTCGGTCTTCGCCGCACGCTTGAGAACCTTCAAACTCACGTGGTGTGCGAGGAGCTCTTCGAACGCCAACCGGCGCTGCGCGGGATGCCGACCGGCGGTGAGCGCGGCGACTTCAGCCTCGCGAGGCGGGCGATGCACGTAAATCAAAGCCTCCTTCAAGGAAGGCAGGCCAAGAGGCTCGATCAAGTGCGCGGGGATCCAATCGCGCACCCCTCCGGAGGGATCTTCGAGCTCCCGGAGTGCCTCCGTAATCAGCGCGCGAAGCCGTCCCTGCGGCACACCTTCGGTCAGCGGGTAGACGGGTGTGAGCGTTTCCTCCAACGCTTCGGCCTCATCCACCCGCACACGGCGGTATTCCGGATGGACAATCTCCAGTCCGAACGGACCCCGCCGGATCTCGCCGAAGCATCGGATCCGTGAGCCGCGCGCGAGGTTGTTTTGTTGTGCGGCCGAGAAGTAAAAAAACCTGAGTGTCAGAAAGCCGGATCCGTCGGAAATCCTGCAAAGCAACTGCCGGCGCTTGCGATAGGTGATCTCGGTGAGCTGGATCTCCCCTTCGACCGCGGCCCGTACTCCGGGGAGCAACGAGCCAATCTGCCACACACGGGTCCGATCTTCATACCGCAAAGGCAATACGAAGAGCAGGTCTTGCACTTGCGTGACGCCCAGCCGCTGGAGCTTTTCGGCGAGCGCGACACCAACACCGCGCATGGCGGTGATTGGCCGCTGCTCGCGCGGCGGAATCGGGCGCTCTTTCGCGAACGCTTCAGCCAAGGTAAAGAACGCACTCGATCTCGACACGCGCCCCACGTGGGAGCTGTGCGACGCCGACTGCCGCGCGCGCCGGAAAAGGCTGCGTGCAATAGGTTGCCATGATCTCATTGACCTTGGTGAAATTCGCCAGATCGGTCAGGAAGACATTCACCTTCACTGCGTGCGCCAAAGAGCCTCCGGCTGCTTCGGCCACCGCCCGCAGGTTCTTGAACACTTGATGGATCTCCGCCTCGATGTCTCCGGAGACGAGTTGCATGGTGGCAGGGTCGAGAGGAATCTGCCCGGATAAGTACACCGTGTCGCCCGCGCGTACGGCTTGCGAGTAAGGACCAATCGCCTGCGGCGCGTTGCTGGTGTGTATGGTCTGGCGGCTCATCGTTACGGGTCCTTGCAGTCGAGGGTTAAGCCTGGTGGTCATCATCGGTCGAATCGGGCTCGTCGGCTTCCTGCTCCACGCCGCGTAATGGCTCGCCTCTCGCGTTGCGGTGTGCGTGGGCGGCGAGCGTTCTGGTGACGCGTGTGACATCGGGCATGCGCCGGATGACGCGCACGACGTGCGCCAGGTGCTTGCGATCACGGATCCGAAGCTCGAATGTCAGGATGGAGTCGTCGCTGTCCTGCTCCTCGATCGAGACGTGGTCGATGTTGGTTTCGGTGCTGGCGATGGCTGCTGCCACGGCGGCGAGCACGCCGGTGCGGTTTGCGACGTAGACGCGGATTTCCGAGCTGAACTCGCGATCCGGGCTCTTCTGCCAGCTCACGGGCAGCCATTTCTCCGGATGCTTGCGATAGTCCTCCACGTTCACGCAGTTCTCGCGGTGGATCACTACACCGCGGCCCGCGGACAGGAACGCGAAAATCGGATCGTAGGGTATTGGAAAACAACACCGAGCGTATTGGACCAACAATCCCTCGGTGCCCGCGATGGCCAGCGGCGCCGGGGCGGCACTGCCGTCCTCCGCATTGGTACCCTGACCACTGGGCAACAATCGGCGCGCCACCAGGGGAGCGAGCCGCTCACCCAACCCGATCCTCTCGTACAACTCATCGAGATCCTTCATCCCGAGCTCGCCCAGCGCTGCGCGCTGCGCATCGGGATGGACGTCGTCGAGAGACACACGGAATTCTCCGAGCGCCTGGTTCAAGAGTCGCTGTCCGAGCGCGATCGCTTCAGTGCGGCGCAGGCTCTTCAGATAGTGCCGGATCGCGTTGCGCGCTTTCGCAGTGACCACGAAGTTCACCCACGACGGATTGGGCATCGCGCCTTTCGCTGTGATGATCTCCACGGTTTGACCGTTGCGTAGCACAGTGCGCAGCGGCGTCAGACGCCGATCGACCTTCGCGGCTACACAACGATTGCCGATGTCGGTGTGCACGGAATAGGCAAAGTCGACGACCGTCGCTCCGCTGGGCAGCCGCAGGATCGTCCCCTTGGGGGTAAACACGTAGACCTTGTCGGGGAAGAGGTCGACTTTGACGCTTTCCAGGAACTCTTCCGAGGAGCCGTCTTCCTGCAGCTCAACGAGGTTGGACAGCCATTCCCGCGTGCGCGCCTGCTGCATGGAATCGGCCGCCAGCTCGCCGCTCTTGTACTTCCAATGTGCGGCGATGCCCGTTTCCGCGACCCGGTGCATGTCATCCGTCCGGATCTGTGCCTCGATGGGTACGCCGTTCGGGCCAAACAGCGTCGTGTGTAATGACTGATAGCCATTCACGCGCGGGATCGCGATGTAGTCCTTGAAGCGACCCGGCATGGGTTTGAATACTGCGTGTACGATGCCCAGCGTGCGGTAACAAGTGTCGGGTTTATCGACGATCACGCGGATACCGTACACGTCGACGATTTCACTGAGGATGGCTCGTTTCCGGCGCATCTTGTTGTAGATGCTGTAGAGATGCTTCTCGCGCGTCTCGACACGCGCGGCGATGCCCGCCTTCAGCAATGCCGCATTGAGTTGCTGCTCTATCTTCTTGAGGAATTCCTTTTGATTGCCACGCGCTTTCTTCAGCGTGCGCTCCAGGACCTGGTATCGCCTTGGATAGAGCGCCTGGAACCCGAGATCTTCGAGCTCCAGCTTCATGTTGTAGAGGCCAAGCCGCTCCGCGATGGGAGCGTAGATCTCCAGAGTCTCCCGCGCGATCGCACGGCGCCGCGTGGGGGCCATGGCGTCGATGGTCCGCATGTTGTGCGTGCGGTCCGCAAGCTTTACCAGGATGACGCGCAGGTCGCGCACCATCGCGAGCAGCATTTTGCGGAAAGACTCGGCCTGCGCCTCTTCGCGGCTTTTGAACTTGATTTGATCTAGCTTGGTGACACTGTCGACGAGGTCAGCCACCGTTGCGCCGAACCGCGCCGCGAGCTGGTCCTTGGGCGTTGGTGTGTCCTCGATGACATCGTGAAGGATCGCTGCGATGAGCGTGTCAGCGTCGAGGTGGAGGTCGGCGAGAATCGAAGCCGCCGCGACCGGATGAGCGATGTACGGCTCTCCGGAAAGGCGCTTCTGTCCTTTGTGGGCCGAGGCGCCAAACTCGGCGGCCTCGCGGATCCGGGCGATCTGCTCGGCGGGAAGGTAGCTGCCAACTGTGGCGAGCAGCTCCTTGAGCCCGGGGGTGCGTCTTCCGCCGGGGAGCAGTCCCAGGAGCGAAGACGCGTAATCCATAGTGCTGGGCGAGTGGTTCGGCGGGGCGCCCCCGTCTAGGCGACCCCGTCAGTCTCCGAGGCCGAATTGCGGAGCACGGAACGTGGACTGCATCTCGATTTCAGGGGCGGCGGGCTCGGCCGGTGGCTCCGGCTCCCGCAGCATATCGACAGTCACATTGCCGGCCGCAATCTCGCGCAGGGCGACGACGGTAGGTTTGTCGTTCTCCCAGGGGACGCTGGGCTCCGCGCCATTGGCGAGCCGCCGGGCACGTTGCGCCGCCAGCAGCACCAGCTGGAAGAGGTTATCGACGTTTTGCAGGCAGTCTTCGACAGTAATTCGGGCCATGGCTCAATGTCTTCAAGGCAAAAAGGAGGCGCGCCCGCTGGGCACGAAAGGTCATTCAGTGTACCCGATCCTGGCGGCCGCGGCGAGCCGCCCTCAGGTGAATCGGCGGGCCTTAGCCGAGAAGGTCCTTGAGCAAGTACTCGAGATCCGGGCGTCCGGCGCGTAAGTCCTCGCCTTTCCCCGAAACGATCCGCATGAGGTCTCCCACAGCGTGCTCGAAGTCGTCATTCACGACGACATAGTCGAACTCCCGGCAATGGGTCATGTCGCCCACGGCGTCCCGCAGCCGCCGCTCGATCACCTCATTCGAGTCGGTCGCCCGATTACGCAGGCGCTGCTCGAGCGAGCGTCGCGACGGAGGCAGGACGAAGATGGTTCGGGCTTCGGGCATCGCTCTGCGAACCTGCTGCGCGCCTTGCCAGTCGATTTCGAGCACCACGTCGTTACCCTGGCCGAGTTGGGCCTCTACGGGCGCGCGCCCCGTGCCGTAGTAGTTGTCGAATACGCGCGCATGCTCGAGAAACTGACCGCCGGCGACCAGTCGCTCGAACTCGGGCACCGAAACGAAGTAGTACTCGCGGCCTGCGACCTCTGTCGGCCGCTTGTTGCGCGTGGTATGTGAGATCGAGACGTGCAGCTCGGGCATGCGCTCGAGCAGGGCTTTGACCAGCGAAGTCTTGCCTGCCCCGGAGGGCGCGGCAATGACAAACAGCTTGCCGCGTCGCGCGGACGACGGCGGGACGGGATTTTGATTCATTCCAGACAGAGGCGCCGATCAGGCCAGTCAGGCGCGCAACTTACAATGTTATTGCCGAGGACGCGAGAGCTGGCCGCCCACCCCTGGCCGGGCGCCCCTAGCCGGGCGCCCCTCAGCCGGGCGCCCCGATTTCCTCGAGCTTGTCTATCAGCGCGATCAATGCCTGCGCGCGATGGCTGAGCGTGTTTTTCTGCTCGGGCGGCAGTTGCGCCGCGGTGCTGTGCAACCCTGCCGGAATGAAAATCGGATCGTAGCCAAACCCGCCGGTGCCGCGCGGCTGCGTACCGATCTGACCTTCCCACGTACCGTGCGCGACAATAGGGTCACGATCGTGCGCGTCGCGAACAAACACGATGACGCAGTGATAGCGCGCTTGCCGGAACTCGGCCGGGACGCCGTGCAATTCGGTCAGGAGCTTCTGCAGGTTGTCGTGATCGCTGGCGTTTTCGCCGGCGAAGCGCGCTGAGTAGACACCCGGACGGCCGTCCAGGGCGTCTACCTCGATTCCTGAGTCGTCTGCAATGGCCGGCAGCTGCGCGATCTTGGCGCCGTGCCGTGCCTTGATCAACGCGTTCTCTAGAAAGGTTGTGCCGGTCTCGGCCGCCGGATGGATGCCGAGACTGCTTTGGGTGAGCAGCTCGAATCCCAGCGGCGCGAGCAGCGCGCTCATCTCGCGGAGCTTTCCAACATTGCCGCTGGCGAGAACTACACGTCGCACGGGAAGCTCCTCGAGTCAGGCTCCGAGCGCTTGCACTTGCAGGCCAAACAGGTGACCGATCCCACTCGCCGCGAGGTTCAGCATAGCGTCGAGCTCGTGACGGCGGAATGCATGCCCTTCGGCGGTCCCCTGGATCTCGACGAAGGCACCGCCGTTGTTCATGACAACGTTCATGTCCGTCTCGGCTTGCGAATCCTCCGCGTAGTCGAGATCCAACACCGGCACTCCGGCAACGATACCGACCGAGATCGCCGCGATCTGCCCGTGCAGTGGGCTCGCCGGGATCGCGCGTCGTTTGACCAACGCCTCGCAGGCTTCGGCCAGGGCCACGTAACCGCCCGTGATCGAGGCGGTGCGGGTGCCTCCATCAGCCTGCAGAACATCGCAGTCGACAGTTATGGTGCGCTCACCTAGCGCCTTCAGATCGGCGACCGCGCGCAAGGAGCGCCCGATGAGGCGCTGAATCTCCTGTGTGCGGCCCGACTGCTTGCCGCGAGCCGCCTCCCGCGCGGAGCGGGTGTGGGTAGAGCGCGGCAACATGCCGTACTCGGCGGTGATCCATCCCTGCCCCTTGCCGCGCAAAAACGCAGGAATTGTCTCTTCGATGCTCGCGGTACACAGCACTTGGGTGTCCCCGAACTCGACCAGAACGGAACCTTCGGCGTGCTTGGCGAAGCGACGCGTAAAGCTCACGCGCCGCAGCTCGTCGGGCGTGCGCCCACTCGGTCTTGGCATTTAGGCAATGGCCTCCGGCGTCCGAGACGCAAGGCCGTCCACTATGGACCTAGCCAGCGCACGGCCGCCACTGTGGTGTTGTCACTGGCTGCTCCGGTCCGGAGGATCGCACGTTGGGCGAGCTCTAGAAGCTTTTCCTTGAGCGCCACGTTTGCGGCCGTGAGTTCGGTAGCGATTTCGGCGTCCTTCATACCCGCCCAGAAGCCGTCGGTGCACACCATCAGTACATCGTTCGGCTCCAATGGCCGCCGACGGGTCAGCGTCATGTCCGGGACTATCGGATCTCCCCCGAGACAACACTCAACGAAGTTCCGCATCGGATGAATTTGTGCCTGGTCGGCGGTAATCAGCCCTTCGCGCAACAAAAGCTCGACATGGCTGTGGTCGCGGCTGCGCGTCAGCATCTGTCCGTGCCGCAGATGGTAGATCCTGCTATCGCCGATGTGCGCCCACCACGAGGCTTTTTGCTGGATGAGACAAACGGCGCAAGTGGCGCGGGGGCGCTGCTCGATCGGCAGCGTCACACCGAGCTTCACGACTTCCTCGTGTGCACGGCCAAGTGTCAGATGCAGAAAGCCGAGCGGATCGAAGAGAGGCTGCGGAACCTGTGCGAACGCATCCAGAATGAACTGTTGCGTGACCTCGGCAGCCTTCGCGCCGTTCGCATGACCTCCCATCCCATCGGCAACCACCAGCAGCACCGCCTGCTCGGTGATCGCAACGGCGACCCGATCCTGGTTCTCCTCGCGCCCGCCCAGGAGGCTGATGTCGGCGTAGTCGACCCGCAAGAAGAATTCCATGCATCTGTTAGACTTGGTCGCGCTTTATATCACCCCGCAGCAAGCGAGCGTAGCTGTCGGCTACATAAACTAGAGCCTATCGAAGCATGATCGCCAGCATGACCGGTTTCGCCCGCCGAGAGACTTCCGGCTCTTGGGGTTCTCTCGTGTGTGAGTTGCGGAGCGTGAATCACCGCTTCCTGGAGGCGGGCTTTCGCCTTCCGGACGATTTGCGTGCCCTGGAAGGCGAGCTGCGGCAGCGAATGGCTCGCGATCTCAAGCGGGGCAAGGTGGATTGCTCTATCACCTATCGCCGCGTGCAGGGGGCCGAAACCGCCTTGCAGATCGATCCCGCGGCGCTCGAGCGTGTGCTTGCGAGTGTCCGGAACATCGCCCGCACCATACCCGAAAATCACATCGTCAATGTACTCGATGTGCTGCGTTGGCCTGGCGTTTTGCGCGACGAGAGCAACAACACCGAAGATCTGCTCAAGGTAACCCATGGGCTGTTTAGTAGCACACTGGAGGAGCTGGTCGCCGCGCGTGCTCGCGAAGGGCAACGTCTGCGGGAGCTACTCGAGCAGCGCTGTGCCGGTTTGGAAACGCTCGTGGCTCATGTGCGTGCACGTCTTCCCGAAGTGCATGCGCGCGTACGTGCGCGACTGGATGAGCGCCTCGCGGAGCTCAAAGCCAATATAGACCAGGATCGTCTCGAGCAGGAGCTGGCCATGCTCCTGCAACGACTCGATGTTGATGAGGAACTCGATCGCCTGACCGGCCACATCGAGGAAATCCGCCGCGTAATCAACGGCAGTGAGCCCGCCGGCCGACGCCTCGATTTCCTCATGCAGGAGCTCAACCGTGAGGCGAATACCCTTTCGTCGAAATCCCAGGACCTGGACACCACCCGCAGCGCCGTGGACATGAAAGTCATCATCGAGCAGATGCGCGAGCAGGTGCAGAACGTCGAGTAGCGCCTTGGGCGGTCCAGGCAAGGCCAATTCAGGACATGGAAGGCGTTACTCGTGAACGGATTGCGCTGGGTATCTGCCTGGCATCGGGGGCAACAGCAGCGGCATTCATTGCGCGTGCATACAATGTGGCTCTGGTGTTGTTGTACACCTCACTCGTATGGATGCAGGTTGCGGATTGGCTTGGAGGCAGGCACTGGTTCCGCCTCAGACACGCAACCATGACTCAGATCTACCAGGAAGCCAAAAAGGGAACACTGCGAGCGAAGCTGCCTGCACCCGCTAGTTACATCAGTCGCGCAGCCATGGTTCTGCTCGTCGCGGCGATCATCTGTTTCTTCGTCAAGTGAACGATCGGCAAATACCGCCCCTTTCGCTTTACGTGCATTTCCCGTGGTGCGTTCGCAAGTGCCCGTATTGCGATTTCAATTCCTACACGTTGCGCGGCGGGCTGGAGGAGCTGCGATACGTGGAGGCGTTGGAGCGCGATCTGCAGTCGCAAGCTGAGGAGGCTCGCGGGCGCGAAGTCATCAGCATTTTTCTCGGCGGGGGAACGCCGAGTCTGTTTTCACCGGGCGCTATCGGACGCTTGATCGAGTGCGCGCGCCGTCATCTGGTGCTCGCGTCGGATGTGGAAGTCACGATGGAGGCGAACCCCGGCGCCGTGGAGCGCGGCAGGTTTGGGGAATATCGCGCTGCGGGTGTGACTCGCGTGTCTTTGGGCGCGCAGAGCTTTGATGAGCGGCGACTGGCGGCGTTGGGGAGGATCCACTCGCCCGAGGAAACGCGGCGTGCCGCGGAAGAGCTACATGCTGCGGGTCTCGCCAACTTCAATCTTGATCTGATGTACGCGCTCCCGGGACAGGACGTTGCCGCTGCCATTCAAGATGTGGAGGCGGCGCTCGCGTTGAGTCCCGCGCATATCTCCCACTATCAGCTCACCATCGAGCATGGGACCGTCTTCGAGGCACAGCCGCCTGTCCTGCCCGATGACGATGTAGCTGCGGACATGCTCGCGGAATGCACCCGTCGCGTATTCGAGTCGGGCTTTTCTCACTACGAGGTCTCGGCGTACGCGCGCGAGGGCCGCCGATGTCGTCATAACTTGAATTACTGGACCTTTGGCGACTATGTCGGGCTGGGTGCGGGAGCGCACGGCAAACTCACCAGGGATGGCGCTGTGTTCCGAACTCAGCAGCTTCGTGAACCCCGGCGGTATCTGGCTTCGATGCCCGCGGCCGTCAGTCGCTCCGAGGTTGCTGCCGGGGATTTGCCGTTCGAGTTCATGCTGAACGCGCTGCGGCTGGTGGAGGGATTCGAGATTTCGCTCTTCCTGGAGCGTACGGGGCTGGCCTGGGAGACCGTGAGCGCGACCGTCGAAGGTCTCGTCGGGCGCGGTCTGCTTCTTCAGGACGAAGTGCGACTTAAGCCCACCGCAGAAGGCCTGCGATTTCTCAATGACCTACTGCTCAGTTTCGTGCCCGACCAGCGTCGCCAAAGACCGAAAATGTCCGGGCCTTTTGCTTTGTCAACGCCGTCATGAGGGTCTGAAGCGCCGGTCGCGGCGGCTTTATTCACAGGTGGCGGGTCGCACATTGGAGAATGAGCGTATTACGCGCTAAACCGTCCAAGTAGCTCAATGAGATGCTTCTAAGTCATTGACGAATAACGGCAAAAAGGGCTGGTCATTTTTTGACCAAGGTAACAAATATGCAATCTAGCGCCGAAATGGCGCGCTGCAATTGAAGCTCATCCACAGAGTTATCCACAGCTTCTGTGGATAAGGAAACGCCAAAGTCGAAACCCTCGAGCGCTACCGGGACCGGGAGCTGTACAAAGCTTTACGCGAGGCTTGAGACCGGCGAATTCAGCCTGTAAACTCGCGCGCCCTTCAGATCGGGCTTTAAACCTGTGATAGGCGCCGCAATGATGCGGTGAGCCCTTCCACCTTGAGTCAGTGAGTATCCCATGAAAGCCGCCACCCACCCGGACTACAAAGAGATCACCGTTACCTGCACGTGCGGCAACACGTTCAAGACCGGCTCGACGCTCGGCCATGACCTCCAGGTCGAGGTCTGCTCGAACTGCCACCCCTTCTATACCGGGAAGCAGAAGATCGTCGACACGGCGGGCCGGGTCGACAAGTTCCGCAAGAAGTACGCTGCTGCCGCCGGCGCCAAAGGCTGATCGGCTCGTCTGCGCGGACCTCTGCCAACCTGAGTGTCTCTGAGCAACCTCTGCCGCTAGTGGCGCCCAAAGTGGGCGCCACTAGCCGGACCTTGCGGCTGGCGGCGTCGCTGCTCGCGTTGGCGGTGGACCCGTAGTCTGTAGATCGTAGTCCGTAGATCCAAGACCCAACATGCGCGGCGCTCAGTTCCACCAGCAAGAGCCCTCGCCTCTCCCCAAACTAAAACCCGCGTAATCTTCGCTCCATTGCGACAGGCCACCGAGTGTCTACTCGCCGGTAACCGTCCCCTCGCGTGCGTGCGCCTTGATTCGGCGCACGGTCCATGTAAACCTCCTTGGATCTGTCGATGCGTATGCCTGCTCGCGCAGGCTCGGCCGCGCACCGCGAAGCTTTCCGATCCTTTTTGACTTTGAAATTCTTTACCGCATGAGCGACAAAAAATTCGAGCTCGTCGACCGATCGAGTGAGCGAAAAGCGCAGCTTCCAGTCCGTAATGGCACCATCGGCCCGTCAGTGGTCGACATTTCCAGCATTCAGAAAGACCTGGGCGTCTTCACTTACGACCCCGGGTTCGGCATGACCGCCGCCACCGATAGCCGGATCACCTATATCGACGGTGATGCGGGGCAGCTGCTCTACCGCGGCTACCCGGTCGAGCAGCTCGCCGAAAAAAGCTCTTTCATGGAGTGCGCGTACCTGTTGTTGGCCGGTGAGTTGCCCAGCCGCAAGCAGCTCGACGAGTTCACGAGCAACATCCGGTACCACACCATGTTGAATGAAACGCTGCTGCGTTTCTTCAATGGCTTTCATCACAATGCCCATCCGATGGCGATGGTTTCGGCTGTGGTGGCCTCGATGTCCGCGTTCTATCACGATACGATGGACATCTATAACCCGCGCCACCGCGAGATCTTCGCTCACCGCATCATCGCGAAGATTCCGACGATCGCAGCGGCCGCGCACAAGCACGCCATCGGTCAGCCGTTTGTTTATCCGCGCAACGATCTCGACTACTGCAGCAACCTGCTGCACATGCTGTTCGCGGTGCCGTGCGAGCCATACCAGGTCGATCCGATCGCCTCGCAGGCTCTCGATCTGCTGTTCATCCTCCACGCCGACCACGAGCAGAACGCGAGCACCTCTACCGTGCGCCTCGCCGGCAGCACCGGCGCCAATCCGTATGCAGCGATCTCGGCCGGCGTCTCCGCGCTGTGGGGCCCCGCGCATGGTGGCGCCAATGAGGCCGTCCTGGCGATGCTCGAGCAGATCGGTACTGCTGACAACATTCCGAAGTACCTCGACCTGGCGAAGGACAAGTCGAGCCACTTCCGGCTGATGGGCTTCGGCCATCGCGTCTACAAGAACTTCGATCCGCGTGCGAAGATCATTCGCGAGATGTGCCACAAGATCCTTGCGCGGCTTGGACGCTCGGATAATCCGCTGTTCGAGCTGGCTCTGCGCTTGGAGGAGATCGCGCTCAAGGATGAATACTTCATCTCGCGCAAGCTCTACCCCAACGTCGATTTCTACTCCGGGGTCATCTACAGCGCGATCGGCATTCCGCGCTCCATGTTCACGGTGATGTTCGCGATCGCTCGGACCGTCGGGTGGGTCGCTCACTGGCAGGAGATGATCTCCGATCCGCACATGCGAATCGGACGTCCGCGGCAGCTGTACACGGGCGCGACCCGACGCGATTACACCGAGATCGGCAAGCGCGGCTGAGCCGCGCTCAGCTAGCTGGTGGCTTCATCGAGCAGTGCCTCGACTTCCACCGCATTCGCGCGTCGCATGGGTCTCCCATCCACGGGGCTTACCGGTGCCTGCCGAATTCCGTCGGTAGGAAACACCGTCGCCTCGATCTCATGGTCGTCCATCTCGAAGCGCACCCCCGGATACGCTAGCACCCGCTCTGAATTCATGCGCACGCGCTTTTCCGTCACCTCGTAGGGCACGTGCTCATCCATCAGCTTCAGAGCGACCGATTCGGCACCGCTATCCGTAAAGAGGTGTAGCTGCACGTCCGAGTGCTCCGTGGCGGTACCGCTCAGGACGGGGCCAACCAGGCGGGGCTCAAACTCCTGCAGGTAGCGCATGGCGCTCAAGGCGGCGCGGCGCTGGGCGTAGAGCGACTCGGTGTGGGATTCGCCGCCAAACAGGCGTTGGTATTCCACTAGCGCCATCTCGATTTCGGTGTTCTTGGGAAGGACTGCGGAGCCGTCCGGGACACCCAGGCGGTCTGCCGCTTTCTTCTTGGCTACAAAGAAGTCCCGGATACCATGCTCGGCCATGATGCGCGCAGCTTCTTGCGCCAGCGCGCGCCGCAGATTGTCGCTGCGGCTGGGATGTTTCCTGGTCATCGCTCGTCTCTTGACTAGGCCTTCGGCCAACTTTCCTCGGGGTCGAAGCGATTGCGCGAGCTGCCCTCGCCCATGCTCCGGTGTGCACCTCGCGGGCCCACCCGTGCGTCGCATGCGACGCATCCCCGTACATGTAGCGGCGCTACGCGCCGGAAAGACCCCTCCGTTCAACAGTACCCACTCAAAAGATGGGCTCGCCGCCCGCTTGTCCGGCTTGTCCTCCTTCGGCGCTGGGCGCCGCTGGGCCACGTTCGGCCACCGTTGGGAGATGATCGGCCATGAAAATTTCGGATACGCCGTCCGGGTTCTCGGCACTGACGAGCGCCCCGGTGCTCGGCGAGATGCGCAGGGTAACAATACCATCCGGCATCGGCCGCTTCTCTTGCGGCACACCTTTCAACGCCTCGCGCATGAAATGTATCCAGATGGGAAGCGCCGTTTTCGCGCCCTCCTCGCTCTCTCCCAGCGGGCGTTCCTGGTCATATCCAACCCAGACAGTTGCTACCAGGTGGGAAGTGAAGCCGTTGAACCAAGTGTCCTTGGGTCCGTTTGTGGTACCCGTTTTCCCCGCGATGTCGGAGCGGTTGAGCTGCAGCGCGCGTCGCCCGGTGCCGTGTTTGATCACGTCAGCCATCATGTCCGTCATGATGTAGTCATTCTGCGGAGAAATCACGCGCGGTGCCAGCTGTTCGGCTGATAAAGGACCCGGACCGCCGCGTACTGCGTCCTCGGCCTGAAGAATCTGCTCGGGGGTTCCAGACGGCGGCTGAGCTTGGCTCACCTCGGCCGGATGCTCGCAGGGCTCGCAGGCGATCCGCGGTGTGGCGCGATACACCACTTCGCCCGCGGCGTTCTCGATGCGATCTATGTAGTACGGTTGCACCCGGAAACCGCCATTGGCGAACACCGAGTAGGCGCTGGCCATCTCCAGGGGGGTGACCTGCAGGGTTCCCAGCGCGAGTGTCAGGTTCTCCGGCAGTATCCGTTTATCGAAGCCGAAGCGCGTCACGTAATCGGTGGCGTACGGCACTCCCAACTCGCGCAATAGGCGGATCGTGACCAGGTTGCGCGAGAAGGCGAGCGCTTCCCGCAAGCGGGTCGGTCCGCCAAAGCGACGCTCAAAGTTTCCCGGTCGCCAGGATTCCTCGATACCCTGGCCTTCCAACACGAAAGGCGCATCGAGCAGCGTGCTTGCGGGGGTGAAGCCGTTTTCCAGCGCGGCCGAGTAGAGGAAGGGCTTGAAACCCGAGCCCGGCAGCCGCTTCGCCTGCGTCGCGCGATTGTACTTGTTCGAGAAGTAGTCGAATCCGCCGACGAGTGCGGCGATGCCGCCATCGTCCGGATCCACGGCCACCAAGGCGCTCTGCACCTCGGGCACTTGCGCCAGCTGCGCATGGCCGGAAGAGTCGGCGACCACGTAAACAACGTCGCCGCGCGTGACGATATCCTCCGCACTCTTCGGTGCGGGTCCCACAGTCTCATTGTTATTGGCCTTGCGGGCCCACGACAGACCGTCCCACTCGATCTGCGCGAAGCCGCGCGCCTTGGCGTATACCTTCACCGTCCTGGGTGCCACCGAGACAACCACGGCCGGGAGGAGATTGCCGACCGACGTATACTCATCGACCAACTCCTCCAGCTGCTCCGGCTTGGTGTTGGTAGCGAGCTGTGCATGGCCGGCGGGGCCGCGGAAGCCGTAGCGCCGGTCATATTCGATGAGCCCGATGCGCAGGGCGCGGTTCGCGGCGGCTTGCAGGCGGCCATCGACCGTGGTGTATACCTTGTAGCCAGCGCTTTCCGCGGCCGCCCCGAAACGCTGGCGGAGCTCGAGCCGCGCCATCTCCGCGATGTAGGGAGCTTCCACGTCCGACAGCGGCGCGTGAGCGCGGGCTTGGACCGGCTCGTTCATCGCCGTCTGCCAGGTGGCATCGTCGACGAAGCCGAGGACTTTCATGCGCCCGAGCACATACGAGCGGCGCCCGGCCGCGAGCTGCGGATTGACGATGGGATTGTATCGGGAGGGCGCTTTCGGGATACCCGCGATCGTGGCGGCCTCGGCGATGGTGAGTTGGTCGAGCGTCTTGCCGAAGAAGGTTTCTGCCGCCGCTGCCACGCCATACGCCCGCTGGCCGAAGAAAATAACATTCAAATAGAGACCGAAGATCTCCTGCTTGGTGAACTCGTGCTCCATCTGATAGGTGACGAAAGTCTCCTGGAGCTTGCGGCGATAGGTCTTGTCGAGCGTCAGGAACATGTTGCGGGCGGCTTGCATGGTGATGGTGCTCGCCCCCTGGGTTTTATCGCCCGATACTATGTCAACAACGACCGCACGCAGCACACCCAGATAGTCGATGCCGTGGTGCTGGAAGAACCGGTCGTCCTCGGCCGCCAGAAAGGCGTGTTTTACGACCTCGGGAATCTGCTCGTAAGTGACCGGAATGCGCCGTTGCTCGCCGATTTGCGCGATCAACGCGCCACTACGCGTGTAAACCCGCAAGGGCACCTGCATCTCGACGTTGCGCATTGCCTGCGTCGAGGGAAGTGAGGGCTGCAGGTATACATAGCTGCATGCAAACGCATACGCGCCGAGAAGTGTGACCAACATCACACTGCCTGCGGCGGCGACCAAAATCCGAAACGCATTCCATTTCACAAAATCAACTCTCTTCAGCTTGCGCTCCCCACAGGGGCTATGCATAGTAGCCGCCGATTCAAGGGCAAACTCACCGAAAGGTGGGGACGCAAAGCTTCCGGTCTACGGGACGTAACGTGCCTATGACAGCGGGGTTGCCGATCGAACGTTAACCCACTTACGCGCGCTCACCCAAGCGCGTGGGCCACAAGTTCGACCGACCTTTCTGGCATCGCATCCGAAATCCCCCCAAGGCTCGAAAGCCCGCGTCCCCAAGGTACTTCTTGGACAAAGCCGGACTACATTCGTTGAACGGGATTTCCGCGACAATGCTGCGTCGTGACGCTATTAGCAATTTCGGCAGCCAAAGCAGGGCCGCTGGCAGGACGGTTCGGTTCCGTGAGCCCCCTCACGTTCAATTTAACTTTGCACTGATATATAGTTGTTCCAGAATTGAGATGGGGCGGTCATTTTCGGGCGTAACGTCCTGAAAAGGAAAGAATAATGTTCCTCCTGCAGCGCAAGTATCGCCCGCTTCTGGGACTTGACATAACCACTTCGTCGGTAAAACTGATCGAGCTGGCCATGGCTGGCGGTCAATACCGGGTCGAAGCGTACGCGGCTGAGCCGACACCCCAGAATGCCATCAACGAGAAGGCCATTGTCGATGCCGAAGCGGTCGGCGAGGCCATCCGGCGCGCCGTAAAGCGCGCGGGAGCGAAGACCACGCAGGTCGCGGTCGCGATCAGCGGTGATGCGGCCATCACCAAGGTCATCCAGATGCCACGCTCCCTGCGGGCCGGCGACCTGGAAGGCCAGGTAGAGATGCAGGCCGATCAGTACATCCCCTTTCCGATGGATGAGGTGAGCTACGACTTCGAGGTGCTCGGGCCATCCGAGAAGGACCCCGAGACGAACGACGTGCTCCTCGTCGCCACCCGTACAGAGAATGTCGAGCAGCGCCAAGCGGCCGTGAAAGCCGCCGGGCTGACCGCGAAGATCGTCGATGTCGAGGCGTTCGCGCTCGAGAACGCCTGCAAACTCATGACGCACCAGATGCCCGATGGAGGAATCGACCGGACCATCGCGGTGGTCGACTTCGGTGCGAGCAGTACGACTTTCAGCGTTCTGCGCAATCTCAAGGTCATCTATACACGGGACTTCGCCTTCGGCGGGCAGCAGCTCACCGAGGAGATCATGCGGACCTACGGGCTCTCGATGGAGGAGGGTGGCCGCGCCAAGAAAGAAGGCGGCTTGCCCGGCAACTACCAGTCCGAGGTGCTCGACCCATTCATCGACGACATGACTCAACAGGTGAGCCGGTCGTTGCAGTTCTACCTTGCCTCCGGATCCGGGCGTGAGCAGCCCGAGAAGATCCTGGTCTGTGGCGGTTGCGCCAACATCCCGGGGGTCGCTGACGTGATCGCGAGCCGCGTCGGCATCGCCGCCGAGAAGGGCGATCCACTCGGTCAGATGAAACTATCCTCCCGCGCCAAAGCGCAGGCCGTGCAACGTGACGCGACGGCATTGCTGACGGCGTGTGGTCTCGCATTGCGGAGTTTCGACTGACATGCCACGCATAAACCTACTGCCCTGGCGCGCAGAGCAGCGAAAAGAAACCAAGCTGAAGTTTGCGGTCGCGATGGGTATCGCCGGGGTCGCCGCACTCGCGACCATGGGCGCCGCCTACGTGATGTTTGGCTCCATGATCCAGGCGCAGGTGCGCCGCAACGATCAGCTCCGCGCCGAGATCAAGACGCTCGACAAGCAGATCGAGGAGATCAACAACCTCGAGAGCGCGAAGCAGAAGTTCATCGCGCGCATGAAGATCATCGAGCAGCTGCAGCGCTCCCGGCCGGAGATCGTGCACGTGTTCGATGAGATCGTGCGAACGCTGCCCGAAGGCGTGTATCTCACGAGCGTGCGCCAGAACGCCACCAAGCTGAAGTTCGAGGGCGTAGCGCAGTCGAGCACGCGTGTGTCCTCTTTCATGCGCAACATCGATGGCTCGGACTGGCTGAAGAATCCGGAGCTGGAAGTCGTGCAGACGGCCAAGGCGGGCACGGCCGGCTCCAGCTTCACGCTGACCGCCGACGAGGTGAGCCTCGCCGCCCAGGCGGATGACACCAACAGCGGCAAAGGCGGCAGGAAGGGCACCAAGGGCGGCAAAGTCTTGGCCAGCAACGGGGGTCGGCAATGAACTGGATCGAAGAGCTGCAATCGCTCGATCCGCGTGACCCGGGGCGCTGGCCGTTGCCGGTGCGCGCCGGCGTGGTCGCGCTCGGCTATCTCCTCGTGACCATCCTGCTCATCTATTTCTTTGTATGGGACGACGAGCGGCCAGAGCTGCAGCAACGCGAGAACGAGGAGCAGACGCTGCGCCAGGAGTTCAAGACCAAACACTCCAAGGCAGTCAACCTCGATCTCTACAAGCAACAATTGAAGGATATCGAGCGCTCGTTCGGCGCGCTGCTGCGGCAGTTGCCCGGCAAGACCGAAGTGCCGAACCTGCTGGTCGATATCTCGCAGACGGGCCTGTCCGCCGGTCTGGACGAGAAGTTGTTTCAGCCGCAGGCGGAAGTGAAGAAAGACTTCTACGCCGAGCTGCCCATCAGGATCCGGCTCACCGGCAGCTATCACCAGTTCGGCCAGTTCGTCAGCGGCATCGCATCGCTCCCGCGCATCGTCACCTTGCACGACATCGACATCAAGTCGGATAACAGGGATGCCTACGACCAGCTCAGCCTGGAGCTGACGGCAAAGACCTATCGGTACCTCGATGAGGACGAGATCGCCGCCGGCGATGCCGACAAGAAGAAAGTCACCCGCCACGGGCCGGGTTGATCCAGGCCTAACTCGAGACCGGAACATCACATGCACCCTAGGCACAAGTTTGTTCGTATCTGCAGCGCTCTGGCCTGCGCTGCCTATCTTTGCATGACGGCCTGCTCGAGTGCGGATGACGACTTGTCGCGCTTCATCGAGGACACGAAGAAGGAGCCGGGCGGCCGCGTCGAGCCACTACCCGAAGTCAAGCCGTACGAGACGTTTGCGTATTCGGCCGCCGAGTTACGCTCGCCGTTCTCGCCGAGCGGCCCGGGTGGCGGCCCTGGCTCCGCGGGCTTGCGCCCGGATGCCAAGCGCAATCGCGAATTCCTCGAGCAGTTCCCGCTCGATACCTTGAAGATGGTGGGCACGCTGAGATTGTCAGGTCGCGTCTACGGGTTGGTGAGAACCAAAGACGGCCTCGTCCATCGCGTCTCGGCCGGTAACTACCTCGGCCAGGCCGACGGCAAGATTACCGACGTTACCCCTTCGAAGATCAGTTTGATCGAAATCGTCCCCGACGGCCTCGGCGGGTACATGGAGCGGCCCGCCGGGCTTGCTCTAAACGAGTAGCAGCGTAGGTTTCAGGGAGTCTCAAGCAATGCGTTTTCATCGCCGCCCAATCTTCAGGATCCTGAGCACGACGGCGTGCCTGTTGGTTCTGGGTGTATTCGGAACGCTCCCGAGCCAGTCTGCGCGTGCCGCCGACGCGCCGAAGCTCGAATCCATCGACGTGCAGCCGCTGGCCGGTCAGCAGGTGCAAGTCGTGATGCACCTGTCGGGCCCTGCGCCCCAGCCACTGTCTTTCACCATCGACAATCCGGCGCGGATCTCCTTCGATCTGCCCAACACCGAGCTCGCCCTGCCGTCGCGTCGCATCGACGTGCACACCTCGGGGCTCGATTCGATCCTCGCGGCCGAAGCCAAGGACCGCGCCCGGCTGGTGTTGAACCTCGACAAGCTCGTGCCCTATGACACCCGGGTCGACGGCAACAACATCATTGTCATGCTCGGCTCGTCCTCATCCGGTGCAGCCGCCGCAAGCGGCGGCGGACAGTCCGCCCGCAGCGGCGGGAGCATCGATTCCAGTGGCGCGCGCGAGATCCGCAACATCGACTTCCGCCGCGGTGCCGATGGCTCCGGGCGGGTGATCGTGAAATTGTCCGACCCCCACATTCATATCAACCTGCGCCAGATCGGTGGTCAGATCGTGGTTGACTTTACTGACGCTGGCCTGCCAGCGCAGTACATGCGCCGTTACGACGCGACCGACTACGGCACGCCCATAACGGGCTTCGATGCCACGCGCGTTGGTAATGGCGCGCGCCTCTCGATCAATGCGAGCGGCGACTACGAGCAGCTTGCCTATCAGTCCGACGATCAGTACGTCGTGGAAGTACAGCCGAAGCGCAAAGCTGCGGTAGCGCAGGATGAGAAGCCGCAGTACACCGGCGAGCGCCTGACTCTCAACTTCCAGGAGATCGAGACTCGCGCAGTGCTGCAGCTGCTTGCCGACGCTAGCGGCCAGAACATCGTCGTCAGCGACTCGGTGAACGGTAACGTCACCCTGCGCTTGCAGAACGTCCCCTGGGACCAGGCTCTGGACATCGTGTTGCGCACCAAGGGCCTCGACAAGCGTCGACAGGACAACGTGATCATTGTCGCGCCCCAGGAAGAGCTGGCGGCCCGCGAGAAGGCGGACCTCGCCGCGAAGAAGGACATGCAGGAGCTCGCGCCACTGCGCGCCGAGTACTTGCAGGTGAACTATGCGAAGGCCTCCGAGATCGCCGCTCTCATCAAGACCCAGAGCGGCTCGCTTCTCTCACCCCGCGGCAGCGTCGCGGTGGACGAGCGCACCAACACCCTGTTGCTGCAGGATACGAGCGATCGCCTTGCCGACATTCGCCGGCTCGTGGCGACCCTCGACATTCCGGTCCGCCAGGTTCTGATCGAGTCGCGCATCGTCATCGTGAACGATGACTTCGAGCGTGACCTCGGTGCTCGCGTGGGCCTCACGACTGTGAATGCCAACGGCAACGGCGTTATCACCACTTCCGGTAGTGCCTCCGCCACCGACCTCATTACCGGCACGGCTGCGAGCAATGCGGCCAAGACCGGTAATCCATTCCCGGTGAGCTATCCGGGCGGTGCCGCGGCCCCGACGCGCTACAACGTGAACCTGCCTGTGGCCAATCCGGCCGGCGCTTTTGCTCTTGGTATTCTCGGCTCGAACTACCTCGTGGACCTGGAGCTGTCGGCGGCGCAGGCCGAGACCCGCGCCTCGGTCGTTTCCTCGCCGCGTGTGATCACGGCGAATCAGAAGGAAGCGACCATCGAGCAGGGTGTGGAGATTCCCTATCAGCAGTCGGCCTCCAGCGGCGCGACCACCATTGCCTTCAAGAAAGCGGTGTTGTCACTGAAAGTCACCCCGCAGATCACTCCTGACAACCGCATCATCCTCGACCTCGACGTCAAGCAGGACAGCGTCGGCACCATCGTCGTCACGACGGGCGGCGTGAACGTTCCGTCGATCAACACGCAGGAGATCGCGACCCAGGTGTTGGTAAACGACGGTCAGACAGTTGTGCTCGGCGGCATTCTCAAGACGACCGATCGCGGCGTGAGCACCAAGGTCCCGCTGCTCGGGGATGTCCCGGTCGTCGGCAACCTCTTCAAGACAACGCAGAAGATCGATAACAAGGACGAGCTGTTGATTTTTGTGACGCCCAAGATCGTACGTGAAGGGGTCAACGTGTATTGATGCGGGGGAAGCCGCGTCGCTACGAGTCAGGTTTTGGAATAGGAACAATGCGCACTATTGCATCGATTCTTGCTGTGTTTGGACTCACTCTCGCGCTTGCGGGCTGCGGGGGTAGCAGTGGCTGTGGCAGCCTGTCGGGAGGTGGCACCGCCGCCGGCACGGGCAGCTGTAATAATTCGACGCCCCCGCCCGCCGGCTCGACGGTAGCGTCGCTCAGTGTTTCCAGTAGTGTGGCTACGCTTCCGGGCGACGGCAGCAGCTCGGCTACCATCACCGTCCTTGCCAAGGATGCGAACAACAACGCCGTGGGTAGCGCGCCCGTCACGCTGTCCGCGAGTGCGGGTGCGCTCACTGGAGCCGCGACCTCGACGGACAAGAACGGCAATGTCACCGCGACCCTTTCCGCGGCGGGTCTGTCTGCTGGCGCCAGCATTACGGTGACTGCAACTTCGGGATCGGTGTCCGGCAAGACGACTCTAACCGTCGCGGCCGTTCAGCGGACCGTTACCGTGCAGACCAGCTCGCCTCAGATCCCTTCTGACAATACCAGCCCGGCTACCATCACTGCCGTCGTCAAGGACGCGAACAACAATTTTGTGCCCAACGTGGTGGTCCAGTTCCAGGCCAGCTCAGGGGGCCTCGTGGTCAACCCTCCAGCCGCCGGCGGTACGCCTGGCTTGACTGACTCGAGGGGTACTGCAACAGCGACATTGTCTGTCGGCGGCGATCAGTCGCTTCGCACGATCACGGTAACCGCCACGTTAGGCACCAGCACCTCTACGGTCAATGTCAACGTCGTCGGCACGACAGCGGGCCTTGCGGGCCCGAGCAGCCTCGTGCTCGGGAACACGGGCACGTATACGATATCGCTGAACGATGCTGGCAAGAACGCGCTGCCGAATCAGAACGTCCAAGTGACGTCCAGTGCCGGCAATACGCTTAGCGCAAGCACGGTCAAAACCGACGCGTCAGGACACGCAACATTCACCGTCACAGCGTCGAAGGCAGGAGCCGACACGCTTAGCGCCTCGGCGCTGGGGACATCCGCCTCACTGAACCTCACGGTTAGCAGTCAGCAGTTCCAGTTCACCGCCCCGGCTGCGAGCGCCTCGATTGCGATCAGCGCCTCACCGTGCACCCCCAACATCCCTGTCTCGATCAACTGGCAGGATAACGGTATGCCGGTTGCGGCTGGCACGACCGTGAGCTTCTCGTCGACTCGCGGCACTCTGAGTGCATCCAGTGCAGTGACAGATGCTTCGGGCAACGCTCAAGTCATGATCTGTGCGACCAGCGCAGGTCCTGCCACCCTGAGCGCGTCGGGTTCGGGGGTGAGTGCAACGCGGGCCATCACGTTCATTTCCACTAATCCGAGCGCGGTTGATCTGCAGGCAAGTCCTTCGACTGTGCCGATTACGGGCCAGAGCACGCTGACGGCCATCGTCAGAGACGCCGCTGGTAATCTCGTTGCCAATCAGGCCGTCGACTTCACTCTCAGCGACGTAACGGGCGGATCGCTTTCGCTCGCTTCAGCCACCACCGACGTCCAGGGCATCGCACAGACGGTCTACACGGCGAGCAATACCGCGAGTGCGACCAACGGCGTGTCGGTCAACGCCAAACTTCACAGCAACACGGCAATCAACAAGACTGCCACCCTGACCGTGGATGGTGCGCCGCTGCACATCTCCTTCGGAACGGGTAACAAGCTGCTGGAAAACGGGACACAAACCGCGTTCATCATGAACTGGTTCGTGTCAGTGCTCGATTCAACCGGGCATCCGGTCCCGAATACGCAGGTCACGCTGACCATCCATTCATCGTCGTCGCCTTTCGCCGGTTACATGAAGGGTGCGTACACGGTGTGCGGCGGTAGTTGGGTCCAGTACGACGGAACCCATAAGGGGGATTGCGCCGCAAGCCCTCAGGTCCTACCCACTCCGCCTACGGCCTGCGCCAACGAGGATGTGAATCTGAACGGTCAGCTCGATACGGGCGAGGACCTGAACGTGGATGGGGCTCTCGAGCCGGGCGACATCGCTCTGGCTTCTCCAGGTGTGGTGACGACGGGATCTGATGGAACGAGCACGTTCCAGGTCATCTATCCTGAGGATCACGCCAATTGGGTGCAGGTCACACTGACAGCAAACGCGACCGTGTCGGGTACAGAAAGCTCAAACTCCACGACGTTCGTGCTGCCGATTCTGGCGTCGTATCTGACGAACGTGGGAAGCTCGCCGCCCGGAGCTGTCAGCCCCTACGGTACCGGTCTCTGTGGCGATAAGCACTGATCCTGCCTCCGGTTAGCAGCAGAGCGGCCGCCTTCGGGCGGCCGTCTCTTTTCAGATTGCCAAAATTCCTGGCCTTGACGCGTTTAACCGCCGCCCACCGGATTGCCTCTGCCCGTCGCCCCGTGCTTGGTATGCTTATATTAGGCATGCTCGGCAAGACGAACGTATTCCTCATCGGCCCGATGGGCTCCGGCAAGACGGCCGTGGGCCGCTACCTCTCTCGGCTTCTCGATCTCACC
>Ga0068855_100001538_pt1 | contig 28986 bp, 24 predicted proteins | sample KBSCornC52_FD_66592 | JGI IMG/M metagenome (GOLD analysis project Ga0068855, IMG submission 66592) | Corn rhizosphere microbial communities from Kellogg Biological Station, Michigan, USA - KBS Corn C5-2 | ecosystem: Host-associated > Plants > Roots > Rhizosphere > Soil ... | reverse complement strand
TAGGCGGAATCCTGTTCGGGTTGGGCTGTTTCGGGGTTGCGCTTTTGATATCGCAGGCGTTTTATTTCTACACTCCAGCGGCTATTCAGATATGGATTGCATTGATCCCCGCGGCTTTTGCGATTACTTACGCGCGCACGCGCTTCGCTTCTCCTGCGGTCTCCCCGGGACCTTCGGTACGCGCCGTGCTAGCGGAAATCAAGAGTCCCGGTGCGGTCTTGTTTAGCCTGATTTTGTTTTTTCAATTCGGCAACGAGTGGGCCATCGCCGGATGGCTACCGCTGTTTTTGAGCCAGCGCCTGGGGATGAGTCCCGCGGATTCGGTGCTGATTCTGGCGCTCTACTGGATGGCGTTGCTGGTGGGCCGCGTGGTGGCCCAATGGATTTTGCCGCGGGTACGCCATACGCGGCTACTGCTGATGAGCGTGCTGGTTGCAATGTTCGCTTGTGTGATTTTGCTTGACACCAATAACGGCTTTGGCGCGGTAAGCGGAGTGCTACTGTTAGGAGCAGCGTACGCCCCGATATATCCATTGGTGGTGGAGAAGATCGGACATCGTTTCCCGTACTATCATCCGGGTTTCTACAACGGGATCTTCTCGTTCGCGATGGTGGGCGGCCTGCTGGCTCCGTGCACCTTGGGCTATTTCGCTTGGCTATTGGATGTGCGGGCCGTGATGGCGCTGCCTTTGATAGGCTCGGTGATCGTGTTCGTACTGCTGGCGCTGATCTGGCTGGAAGCGCGGCTGAACGCGCTCCTGCATCCGAGTACGTGATGCGGCCCCCCCTCATCGCGCTGGCTTGCTTCTCTTTGGTGTGCGCACCCTGGTGCTTCGCGGCGGATCTCGGTCAGCGCCTGGACCAGTTGGCGGCTGAAAGTCCGGGAGTGGGGTTCGTCGGCATCCAGGTAGTGGAAGCGGCCACGGGCAAAATGCTGTATCAGAAAAACGCCGACCGCCTGTTTCTGCCGGCTTCGAATTTGAAGATTCTGACGTCCGCGCTGGCGCTGGAACGCTTGCGGCCCGACTACCGGTTCACGACGCGAGTGGTGCGTGAGGCTTCAGGCGACGTGGTACTGCTGGGGGCGGGCGATCCCTCGCTATCGGGACGCGTGTTCCCCTATAAAAGAGACCAGCGCTCCGGCCCGCCCCTGCAGGCAATCGAGCAACTGGCGGACGGAATCGTTGCTCGTGGAGTGCGGCGAATCGATGGCGACGTTATTGGCGACGACCGGCTGTTTCCCTGGGACCCATATCCGCCGAGTTGGACGCTCGACGACACGCTGCGTGACTATGGCGCGCCTGTGAGCGCTCTTTCTGTGAACCAGAACACCGTCAGTGTTGCGATTTCCGCGGGGGGGAGAGCGGGTGAAGCCGCCGCACTGGCGCTCGCACCCGCGTTCGAATACTTGACCATCGAAAACCGTGTGAGGACCACGGCGCGGGGCGGTGAGTTTGCCCTGCACGTGCGCCGCGTTGCGGAGTCGCGCCAATGGGAGCTCACGGGAACCATTCCGGTGGGCCATGCGGCAGTAACCAGAATTTTGCCAGTGGACGATCCGGCGCTCTTCGCCGCCGCGGCTTTATACGACGCGATGACGCGGCGGGGGATCGCAATTCACGGGCGCGCGCTGGCGCGGCACCGGGTCACGGGCGAAGCGTTTGCCGCGGTGGAGGGTGAGGAACTGGCATCGCGTACGTCGCCGCCGCTTGCCGAGTTGCTCCAGGTGATGGATAAGGTGAGCGAGAATCTATACGCTGAGATCCTGCTGCGGGAAGTCGGCCGAGTGACTCGCGGCGAGGGCTCGACCGAGGCGGGGCTTATGGAGATGAGCGCCTACCTTGCAGACACTGCCGGCGCGCAGGCGGGCGACTGGCGTTTGGAAGACGGCTCCGGTTTGGCGCGAAACACGTTGGTGACGCCGCGCCTGTTAACGCACATTCTGGCGCGCCTAGCGCAGTCGTCGAATCGCGACGTTTGGCTGTCGCTGCTGCCCGCGGGCGGCGAGGATGGAACCTTGAGCCAGCGTTTGTGCTGTATGTCGGGCGGCCGCGGCGTACGCGCAAAAACCGGGACGCTGAATCGGGCGCTCGCGCTCTCTGGTTACGCTGACAGCTTGAGCCACGGACAATTGGCATTTTCCATCCTGGTAAACGATTTTCAGGCGCCGCCAGACCAAGTGACTGAGTGGATTGATAAAATAGCTACGGCTTTATTGGAGTGAATGACGCATGCCAATCTTTGAATATCGATGCGATGATTGCGGGAACAAGTTTGAAAAACTGGTGCGGCGTAGCGCGGAGGCCGATGGGGCCGCGTGCCCGTCATGCGGGTGCGATCATGTGACCACCCAGGTTTCAAGCTTCGCTGCTCGCACGAATGGCATCGGCAAAGATGCCGCGCCGACGTGCGCGCCGGGCATGTGCGCAAGTCCCGAGTGGTGCGGGCGGAATTAGTGCGCGCAGACGCGCGCCGAAACCCTATGATTTGAGAGTGCGTTCGATGGTTTGCGCCAGCAAGGCGGGCAGGAACGGTTTCTGCAGGAATTCGACGCCCGCGGCCCGCGGCTCATAGGGATATCCGCTGGCGATAATCGCGCGCAGATCCGGAATGCGCTCGCGGGAGCGAATCACCAGCTCTTCGCCGCTCATGACGGGCAGAGTGAGATCCGTCACCAGGAGCACGTAGCGCTGTGGATCAGCGTCCAAGAGCTGGAGCGCGGCGTCCGGATGGTTGCACGCGTCTACGCGGTAGCCCAGCCGTTCTAGATATTTTTTCAACAGGCCCGCCAGCGCCGGTTCGTCATCGACCAGCAATAGGCAGGGAGAGTCCATGATGGGGTGCGCTACCACAGCGCGAGAGGGAGTGTCCCCGGGCTGAATAGCAACCCCAGCGTAGCGCGCGTAGAGGTGCGGTTATAATTGGCCAGATCCACCTGCTCCCGGCCGACGTCATAGCGCGCCGACAAATGAATGCCAAGTCCCAGAGTGTAGGTGAAGCCAGCCGAAGCCGCATACCGTGCAGTGTTCCCCGTGTTCTGTCCGACGGACGCCAGACTGTAATATCCGCCGCTCATCCCTATGTTCAGTTTACGGATAGCGGTATAACTGATCGACATGTTGGCGTCGTCCAGTCGCGCCGTGCCGGACACTCCATTTCCCGAATTCAGTTCACGAGTGTAATTGAACCCGAGAGTGGCGCGCCGGAACCGGCGTTGCAGCCTCGCTGATCCGCTGGGAAATATGTTCCGAACATAGCTGTTTAGCGGCACGGTTGACTTGCCGAAAAGAACCGCGAGAACCGGATTAAGAACAAAGTTGAACTGACTGTTGACTTCACTAACCGTCACGCCGGCCTCTAGCGAAAAGGTCCAGAATCGTCCTATAGCGGTGGCAAAGTTGCCGTGGTAAGTGTTCGAATCGGAAGCGCCATTAAACTCTGGGAACTCGAAATGGGAATGAACATAAGTTGCGCCCAAGGTAGTGGTCTTGGACATCCGGTGCGACACGTTTCCGGTGAAATTATATCCCCACGAATTGGATAGACCCGCTGATTTTTGGTCCTGAAGGAACGCGTTTCCCCCAAAGGCAAAAGAGGTGCGTGCCGATTTAAAATAGGTTGCGTTCGCTGAAGATTGCAGGAACGTGGTTCGCGAGTCGAATAAGAGCGTCGCCGGAGTGAATGCGGAATTCAGATCGTTAGACGGAGAATTGAACAGCTCGGTGGTCGCCATCGAAGCGGTGCTGGCGGATTCCCGAAAGTCCAGCGTCCAGCGCCGCGAGGATTGCAGAGTATAGCCCAAAGTGAAGTGTTGATCGCTGCCGTCATAGCTGCTCGAATTCACGTGCTTGCGGTAGTCGCCAGCGTAATCCAGTCCCAATTGCGAACGCTTCCAGCTATGCACACCGTAGACGCCCCCATCCAGCTCAATTCCGTAGAGATTATGAATGCGTAGCAGGTTCCCTTGGGCATCCAAAGCGAAGGGCTGAAGGTTGGTATCTACGGAACCCGAAATCCCTGCATAGTAGCGCAGATCAACCTGCTCGCCGCTGCGGATACCGATGTTGCCGACGCCGCTGCTCAGAACCCCGGGTCCTTGGTAATCGCTCAAATTGATGGTGGTGTCCTGCGCCTCGGCGGCGGAAGTGGCGGCCACAATCAGCGCCGCGCCCAGTACTCGCCCCAGGAACTTATTTCCGATACCCGGCGTCAAATTTCTATGCAAGGGTAGGATCTCCCATCCGATAGACTGAAATGGACAATAACTCTTCGAGTCTGACGCTTGGCACTTGCCGCTGTCAAGTCCGCGAGAAACAGGAGGTTATGAAAATGTTTTGGCGCTTGTGGCCTGCTTGCTTTCTATTGCCGGTGCTTTCCGCCGCCGATCTTCCCATTACTCAAGTCACGCTGTATAAGCACGGCGTGGCGCACCTGGAGCGTTCCGGCGAGTTGAGGCCCGGCGAGACGGCCCGTCTCGACTTTAAGCCTGACGACATGAACGATGTCCTGAAGTCGCTGACAGTGACTGACCGCAACGGCGGCATGGTGAACGGGGTTCGTTACGATTCGAGCGACCCCTTGGAGAAGCGTCTGGAAGATTTCCCGTTCCGGTTGGGTGCAGGTGCGTCGCTTGCGGCGTTTCTCGATCAGATGAAGGGCGCGCGTATTGAATTAAAGCTGGGTGCGGGCGATGCGGCGGGAGTCATCATCAGCGCGCGAGTGGTGCAGGAAAGCGACAAAGACCGGTCGTCGCAGCGCGAGGTGCTGGTGCTATTGATGGACTCGGGTGACATCCGCAGTTTCGATCTGGGCGCGGCCAGCGCCGTGAAGTTGAGCGATCCGAAGCTGCAAACCCAACTGGCGGCGTATTTGACGGTGCTCAACCAGTCGCACGCCCGCGATCGACGCAGCGTGTATATCGATGCGATAGGCTCGGGTACGCGGCAATTGACGGCAAGTTATATGACGCCGGCCGCCGTGTGGAAATCGAGCTATCGTCTAATGTTCGGCGCGGCGGGTGAGCCTACGCTCGAGGGCTGGGCGATTATCGATAACACATCGGGCGATGATTGGAACAATGTGCGGCTGGCGGTGGTGTCGGGCAAGCCGGTTTCGTTCATTTCAAAGCTGTACGAGCCGCGATATGTGCAGCGTCCGGTGGCGGAGCTAGCGGAAAATCAGGCGGCCGCTCCGGTGGTCTATCAAGGGGCGATGGAAGCGGCGAAGGATAATAAAGCGTTCGCGGCGCCGCAGGCAGCCCAGGCCCGCATCGGCGGCAACTTACGCGATCTTCCCTTGAACAGTCGCGCCCTTGACCTGGTGGCGCCTTCTTCGTTCGGCGGCACCGCCGATGGACGCCAAGCCGGCGAGTTGTTCGAGTATAGTTTCGCTGCACCGGTAACTGTAAAGCAGGGCGCATCGGCCATGCTGCCGTTTCTCCAACAGAAGATCGGCGCGCGCAAACTGCTGGTGTATTCGGAAAGCTATGGGCTGAATCCGCGGGATGCCGCCGAACTCACCAACAGCACGGGAAAGACGCTCGACGGCGGACCGGTTACGGTGTATGACACGGGATCGTATGCCGGCGAGGCGCTCGTCGAAACCCTGCCGATGGGAGATAAGCGTCTGATCAGCTACGGCGTGGATCTAGGGACACGCGTCACCACGGCGTTCGATTCTTCGCAGGCAGTGGTGCGCGAGATCCATTTCAGGCGCGGCGTGCTCACGACGCGTTCCGCGCTGCAGGAGACCAAGACTTACACCATAAGGAATGTGGACCCGAAGGCCAAAACCCTAGTGATCGAACACAACCAGCGGCCCGGCTATACCCTGTTGGAGCGCAAGCCCAGCGAGACCACTCCCAGCGCGTATCGCTTCGAAGTGAAGCTGGCAGCGGCGGGAACGGAGACCTTCCCGGTGCGCGAGGAACGGGTCTACGATCAATCGGTAGCGATGACCAGTCTGACGTCTGACGTGCTGGCGACCTATGTTCAGAACAAGGCGCTGAGCGAGACGGCGCGGAGGCAGCTTGACCAGATCGCGCAGAAGAAGATCCAGGTCGCCACTAACGACGCGGCGATCCGCCAGGCCGAAGCGGATGTCACCAGCCTTACGCAGGATCAGAACCGTCTGCGCAGCAACATCGAGAGCCTGAATCGCGTAAGCGGCCAGCAGGATCAGGTGCAGGCTTATGCGCGGCAATTGGCGGCGGCGGAAACCAAGCTCGCGGCGCTGCGCGATACCCAGAGCGATTTACGCAAGAAGAAAGCCGCGCTCGAATCTGACCTTAATTCGCTGCTGGAACGGACCGACTTTTAGCTGGCAACTGGATACCGTCGCCGTACTGCGCGAAGTTCGGGATGGTGACAGGCAGGTGGCCGGTGATGGGGATCTCACCCATCAGCGCCTTCACGACCGATATTTCTGAAGGCGTCGCAGTGCTGAAGGCAGCCAGATAGCCCGCGACTTTGGGGAATCCAGAAAGAAGATAAGGATTGCCGAAGGACACCAGCGCGACTGGCGTAGAGCCTTGCGAAAGCCGTTCGAGATAGGCGGGCAGATCGCCGCCCAGCATCGGATTGGTGGTGAAGGTGGCGAAAACCAGCGCCGAACATACCGAAACATCGCCGATCACCGCGTCAAGTGCCGCCAGCGGCAGGGAATTATCAACGAATGCGATACGAGCCTGCGGCGCGCGCTTGTGGAATTCCTGCGCGAGCCGCTGGCCGAAGGACGACAGACGCACTCCGGCGGATACCACCAGGCACGCCTGATTGGGTGCAAACAGCGGCACCACGCCACCTTCGTTGCGCACCAGAGTCAGGGCGCGATCGGCCACTCTCTGCGCTCGGTCAGCTTCTTCATCCAAATCGAGCGCATCGCTCACGGCGTCGAGATCGACGATCCTCTTCCTGGTTAGACCTACGTGAACCTTGGCCTCTAGCACGCGAAGCGCGCTTTGGTCGATGCGCTTGCGCGAGAGACGGCCGTTTGCAACCGCGGCCAGCACAGCGCGGATGGAAGCGTTGGGATCGGCAGGCATCAGCAGGACGTCGGCGCCGGCTTCGATGGCGCGTACAGAAGCTTCGCCGGTGGTAAATTGCTTGGTGAGTCCGGCCATGTCCATGGCATCCGTCACTATCAGTCCTTTGAATCCGAGTTCTTCGCGCAAGAGCCCGGTGAGCACCCGGGAGGAAACCGTGGCGGGAATCGGGTTGGGTTCGATCGCGGGAACGGTCATGTGCGCGGTCATGATGGAATCGACGTTGTGTTCGATCGCGGCTTCAAAAGGTTTCAGCTCAACTTCATTCATGTGGTCGCGGGTGGCTTCGAGACGTGCGAGATCCAGGTGGCTGTCGATGCTAGTGTCGCCGTGCCCCGGAAAATGTTTGGCGGAAACCAGCACCAGGTTTTTGGGATCGGAGTGCGCGCCGTCAATGTAGGCGGCCACGTGCTGCGCAACTTCATCGGGATTCTCGCCGTAAGAGCGAATGTTGATGACCGGGTTCTGGGGATTGTTGTTGACGTCGGCTACCGGGGCGAAGATCCACTGGACCCCCAACGCGCGCGCCTCCCGCGCAGTTGCCAGGCCCTGGCTGCGCGAAGCGTCTACGTCGCGTGCTGCCGCAAAGGCCATGTTGAAGGGATAGCGGATAGTGTCGCTGACCCGCATCGAAGACCCGCGTTCAAAATCGGCGCCGATCAGCAGGGGGGTCTTCGAGAGCTTCTGCATCTGGTTAAAGAACAACGCCATGGCGTGCGGCTCGGCGGTCCGCGCTAATCCGTATTGAACGCGATTCACCATAATCAGGCCGCCGATGTGGAGATCTTTCACCCAGTGGCGGAATTGCATATATTCCTTCGAATGCGAACTGGGGGCGTCGCCGTAATAAGCACCGATAATCAATTGTGCGATACGGTCTCGCAGCGTCATTGGGCGCAATATCGATTGTGCGACGCGTTGTTCCGTACCGATCTTTGGTGCGGGCTTGGCGGGAGGCTTTCCCGCACCCCTCGCGAGGAGGCAGAACAGCGCGAATGTAACGACGGTCCGCATCGCCCTTAGGATATCTTTAATTCGGCAGGTGCACGCGGTGGCGGTAGGCTGGCGGCGGCGATTTGGGCGATATCCAGCAATTTCGGCGACCTCCCGGAGTTCGTGTCCGCTGCCAGCGCGTCACGAAACATCGTATTGCAGAAGGGGCAGGCGGTCCCGACGATATTCGCGCCGGTAGCTACCAGTTCCTGGGCGCGGTTATGGCTGACGCGCTCGCCGGTTTCTTCGCCGAGAAAAGCGAGTCCACCACCGGCGCCACAGCAGAAGCTGCGCTCGTGGGAACGTGGCGGATCGATCACTTCGCCGGATAGAGCCAGCACCGCGCGCGGTTCGTCGTACACGCCGCGATAGCGTCCGAGGTAGCACGGGTCGTGATATACGATCTTGTCGCCAGCGGCGGTCCGAGGAAGCTGATTCTGATGGCGCGCCATGAACTCGCTGTGATGTTCGATCTGGGGCGCCAGACCGAACTCCTTCCAGTCCGTCGAAATAGTGCGCACGCAGTGGGGGCAAATGGAAACGATCTTCATGACTTTCGCTTGCTTCAGCGTTTCGAGATTCTGCTCGGCAAGCTGCTGGAAGACTAAATCATTGCCCAGGCGGCGGGCCGGATCGCCGGTACACTTTTCTTTCTTGAGTACTCCGAAGGTAGTTCCGAGGTGCGCCATGATCCGCGCAAATGAAGTGATAATTTCGCGCCCCTGCGGATCGTAGGCGCCCATGCAGCCGAGCCATAGGCAATATTCCTGGGTCCCATCGAAGATCGGGAATTGCTGCTTCTGAATGAATTTGTCGCGTTCGGTAGCGCTGAAGCCCAGCGCATTGCCATTGCGTTCGAGCGCCAGAAACAGTTTAGTGCCATACTCGTCTTCCCACTTGCCGGTGTTGACCGCGCCGCGCCGTAGCCCGATGATGATGGGCAGGTGCTCGATGCCGACGGGGCATTGGAATTCGCAGGCGCCGCAGGTAGTGCACTGAAATACTGCTTCCTGCGAGAGGTGCTTGCCGAGTAAGGGCTCTTCAGAGCCTGCCCCGACATCGTTCAGGTAATCGCGCACGCCAAGCGCGATTTTCTTGGGGTCCAAGAGCTTGCCAGTGTTGTTGGCAGGGCAATGCTCGGTGCAGCGGCCGCATTCGACGCAGGAGTAGGCCTGGAGCGCGACAATGCGCGTAAGGTCTTTGCCGGTGTCGAGTCCAAAATCTTCGTCTCCCGAGAGCGGCGGAATGTGCGAGAACTCGCCGCGGGAAAGAAACACGGTGAACGGGCTAAGCACCAGGTGAAGATGTTTGGTGTGTGGGATCAGAGGCAAGAAAACCAGTAGTGCAAGTGTGTGCGCCCACCACAGCGGTTTGGTATCGCCATACCAAAAGATGGCTAAATAAGTGATCATGAGCGCGAAGATCAGAAACGCGATAACGCCGGATTCACTCGACACTTCGCCCAGCCAGCGCGGGCGGATCACAAAGCGCCGCACGAACAAGCCCGCGATCGAGATGGCGACTGCCACAGCAAACACCGCGGCGAAATAGAAATAAAATTTTCCGAACCAGCTTTCACGCGGCAGGAACCCGAGGCCGGCGCCCGTGGCGAGGTGGTTCAGCGTGATCAGCGCAAAAGCGCAAAATCCCCAGAAAACGAAGGCGTGAGCCAGGCCTGGAAGAGGGCGTTCGCGGATCACTTTGCTCTGCAGCAGGACTTCCGAAATGAAATCCCACAGCCGTTTCGCGAGTGAGCCGAGCTCGAAATCGGCATCCGGCTTGGCTTGGCGGATTCTGCGAACAACCTTGCCGAAGCGCAGCCAGAAACCGCAGGCGGAGGCCGCCAACAACACCAGAAACACTGTGATTTCAAGAGGAGAAAAGACTGGCACCTTCTCAAAAGTAGCATGTGCATTCGCGCAGACGGTAAAGTTAAGTGATGGAGCATCTGATTTCGGGGGCCGCCGGTTTCATTGGTTCGCATTTGTGCGACCGGTTAGTGGCGGATGGCCACAGCGTCGTGGCGCTGGATAATTTGATCACCGGCTCTCGCCGTAATCTGGCGCATCTAGAGAGCCACTCGCGGTTCCGCTTTGTCGAATATGACGTGACGCAGCCGCTAGCGCTCCAGGGCCCCTTCGATCACGTGTGGCATTTGGCTTCTCTGGCGAGCCCTAAGGAGTATCTGGCGCATCCCATTGAAACCCTGGAATCGGGATCGACTGGGACGCGCAACATGCTGGAAGTCGCGCGGCGAGATGGAGCGCGATTTCTGGTGACATCGACTTCGGAATGTTACGGCGATCCGCTGGAGCATCCGCAGGTGGAAACCTACTGGGGCAATGTGAATCCGGTGGGCGTGCGTTCGTGCTACGACGAGAGCAAGCGTTACGCGGAAGCGATGACCATGGCGTACCATCGCTATCACGGCGTGCGCACCAACATCGCCCGCATCTTCAATACCTATGGACCGCGCATGGCGTTGAAAGACGGGCGGGTAGTGCCCGCGTTTCTCGATCAGGCGTTGCAGGGCCAGCCACTGACGATTTTCGGCGATGGCACGCAAACGCGAAGCTTCTGTTATGTTTCCGACCTGGTGGAAGGATTGGTTCGCCTGGCATCGTCCGAAGAGCGTTATCCGGTAAATCTTGGCAACCCGGCGGAGTTGACGATCCTGGAATTCGCCGAGCGCATCAAGCAACTGATGAGCGTTGAAAATACGATTGTGTTTGAGCCGTTGCCCCAGGACGATCCGCAGAAGCGCCGGCCGGATATCAGCAAGGCTAAGCGCCTCCTGGGGTGGGAGCCAAAGGTAGCCCTCCACGACGGGCTGCGCGAAACCATCGAGTACTTCAAGGCGCTTGCTTGATCCAAACCTTAGCCGCTGCGGGGCGGCCGAGCTGTACGGATCTGCCGCCGACCTTGAGCGTGAGCGTCTCGTCGTAATTGCGCGATACCATGCGCAGTTTCGCGCCGGGGCGGATGCCCAGGCCATCCAGATATTCAAGCAAGCGCCGGTCGCGCTCAAAAACGCTCGTCACCTGCGCGGGGCCGCGGCCAGAAATTTCGTCGAGAAGCTTCCAGCCGCGCTCGCGGCGATCCTGCGGGCGGTCCATGCCGACGCGGTTGCCATGGGGGCAGGACTCGCCCTCGCCCAATTTTTCACGCAAGCGGTTTTCGAAGTCGGCCGAGACAGCGTGTTCCATCTGCTCGGCTTCGTCGTGAACCTTGTACCACTCCATACCAAAGATCTCGGTTAGCATACGCTCTATCAGATGATGGCGATTCATCACGCGGTTGGCGATCTCGCGGCCTTCGCGCGCGAGCGTAATTTCGCCGGCCGTGGTCACGCGGATCAAGCCATCGCGCTTCAAACGGCGGATGGCCATGGTCACGGCTGGCGGCGACACTTGCAGCCAGCGGGCCAAGGTGGCGGCGATGACCACTTCACCTTCGCCTTCCGCCTCCGCTATGGCCTTCAGGTAATTCTCTTTAGAGATGGTGATGCGCACTCATTGGTGATTGTAATATGGCGGCGTTATGCTGAGTGAAATCGCATACCCGCGAAGCTGACTACGCTGGCTTCGTCGATGTTCCACTGCTGATAATCGAGAAGCTCGCCGCGGGCTTGCGGCACAGCTTTGAGGAAGGTATAAATCGGCGCGGAGCCGCACCATTTCAAGTCATCCTGATTCTGCTGCACCAAATCCCAGAAGCCGCGCGCGTCGCCGGATTCCATGCGCTCGATGCGGACGCGGTCGCGCTGCGCTACCTGGGCCATTTCGTCGCGGCCGGCGATGGCGGCCATCCGGTCACCGTACCGTTGGCCCATATGCGCCATGTCGACGCCTAGAACCCACAGCAGTTTACCGTCCTCGCGAGCGGCGATCTCCCCGAGCGTGCCTAAGATGCGGCGAACGTTCTCGTCATCCTCCGGCAAACCGCCTTCGTAGATGCTGCGGAAATAAGAACCGCACAACACTGGCAGAATACGGATATGCGGTCCAAAGAGGTGTTGCAAGAACACAACCTGAAACTCAATGGAGTGTTCGATGGCATGACAGTAGTCCTCAGAAAGCGCGGCGGATCCGAGTGCGCGCTCCAGTTCGTCAACCAGAGGTATGTCGGTAATAGCTTCACCATAAGGCGTGAGGAAGGATTTGCGCGTGAGACCCAGGCGTTCAGGATGGCCGTAGTGAGAGGTGCCGAGGATGACGAAGGTGCGATCGGCTTCGGAGGGCCTGAGCGCGGAGTACGCCGCTCGATAAGCTTCCACGCCGCCGAACGGGCTGACGTGCGGTGCTGCGACCGCGAGCAGGCGGCCAGCCGCGGAGCCGTTGGATTTAGCGCCGTTCAAATAGCCGGCGAAGGTTGTGCGCAGGTCGTCGGGCTCGGCGGGATAACCTGTGCCGGCATGCGCGGGTTCGCGAACCGGAGCTTCCGCGAACGCGTGTTCTGCATGCAGCCGGCGGCGCGCGAAATTATCATCTTCGAGGAAGCCGGCGTCACTGAGCGTCGTCAGTAAGCTATTTCCCAGATCGCCGGCCTGTAAGTCGCCGGTGACGCGTACCAGGTGGGCGCGCAAATCCAGTCCGCTGTGCTTGCCATCGAAAAATTCCAGGCACTCGACCAGCGCGGGCGGAACAATCAAGGTGGCGTCAGAGAAATGGAACGGATCGCGGATGACCAGGCCGGGTTTGTCCTCGAACGGCGAAGGGATGAAATCGAGGGACATTCGTAGGCGCGGCAGCATGATCGGTTCCCTGAGCACGGGAATCACCAGCATACAACGACGGACGGAAGCGGGCAGACTAGAATTGAAGGGACTCCCTTGCCCATTCAGAATGCATCACCTCTAGACGAATATCGTGCGCGGGCGGAACGCTGGCGAATGGAACATGCCGCCAGCGCAACTCGCTCGCGACAACTCGGAAACGCGCGCCTGGTGACTGGCCTGGCGGCGGTAGCGATCGCGGCGCTGGCGATCGGCGCGGGCCTGCTCTCGCCGTGGTGGCTGTTGGTTCCGCTGGCGGTTTTCGTGGTGCTAGCGGTGCTGCACGATCGCGCGGACAAGCGCCGCGATGCAGCATTACGGGGAGCCGCGTATTACCAGCGCGGTTTGGCACGAATCGAGAACCGATGGGTGGGCAAGGGCCATCAGGGCGAAGCTTTTCGCGATCCGAAGCACTTGTATGCCGATGATCTGGATCTGCTGGGCGCGGGATCAGCATTCGAATTACTTTCGACTTCGCGCACGGCCACCGGGGACCGCATGCTGGCGGAATGGCTGCTGGCACCCGCGGCGCCTGAGATCGTGAGAGCGCGGCAGGCGGCAGTGGCCGAGTTGCGGGAAAGTTTGAACCTGCGGGAAGACATCGCCCTAATGGGCGAAGATATTCGGACTGCCATCGACGATCAGGCCATGAAGACTTGGGGCGAGCGGCCAGCAGTGCGCTTCTTTCCCGGCGCCCGATGGCTGGCGCTGGCGCTTGCGTGCGCGGCAGTGGCGACGTTCGTTTTATTTCTAGCGCAGGTCCTGAGTCTGCGGCCCTTTCTGGCGGTGGTTCTCGCGGAGTTGATTTTCGGGTTGCTGGTGCGCGACCGCGTTCGTAGCGTAGCGAGCCTGGCTTCGACGCCGGCGCGCGAACTGAAGCTGGTGCGCCTCCTACTGCAGCGGCTGGAAAAGGAACCGTTTCAGGCGCCGCGCCTGGTGCAGTTGACACACTCGCTCGACTTGCACGGATTAACGGCTTCCGCAGAAATCCGCCGGCTGGAGCGGGCGGTCGAATATCTGGATTCGGCGCGTAACCAGTTCTTTCGCGCTTTTGCCGCACCGCTGGTGTGGATCCCGCAATTCACCATGGCGATCGAAGCATGGCGGCAAGAATGCGGGCCGCACATCGGGGAATGGGTGGCGGCAGTGGGCGAGTTCGAGGCGCTGTGTTCGCTTGCGACCTTCGCATACGAGCGTCCCGACGCGGTGTTCCCGGAGTTGGCCGCGGTGCCCGGCCCACTGTTCGATGGCGATGACGTTCGGCATCCTCTCATTCCGCGGGACCACGCGGTGGGCAACGACGTGAAGTTGGGGGGCGCATGCGCATTGTGGATTGTGAGCGGCTCCAATATGTCGGGAAAGAGCACGCTGCTGCGTGCGGTGGGCCTGAACTCGGCGCTTGCATGGGCGGGGGCGCCGGTGTGTTGCGCGCGTCTGCGTGTGTCGCCGCTGCGCATCGGCGCGTCGATTCGCGTGAATGATTCGCTGACAGACAACAAGTCGCGTTTCTATGCGGAGATCAGCCGGTTGCGGGATATCGTGGACCTGGCGCGCGCGGGAGAGCCCACTCTATTCTTGCTCGATGAACTATTGAGCGGCACCAATTCGCACGACCGGCGCATCGGCGCCGCGGCGGTGATTCAAGGTTTGGTCGAGCGGGGCGCGATCGGGCTGGTAACGACGCATGATTTGGCGCTTGCAGAGATTGCCGGAACGCTTGGCGAGCGGGCGCGCAACGTGCACTTCGAGGATCATATCGAGAACGGCGAAATTCATTTCGACTATCACCTCCGTGCTGGAGTAGTCGAGCGGAGTAACGCGCTGGAATTGATGCGCGCGGTTGGTCTGGATGTATAGTGGGCCTATGAATGTCCTGATCACAGGGGCCAATGGCGGGTTGGGAACGGCGGTGTGCCGAGAATTTCTCGGCAGCGGCGCGACGGTGATTGGCGTGGCCCGCGCGTGGAAAGAACCCGCTCCGTTCTCCACAATTTCCGCCGACGTTTCGAGGGCGGACGCCTGCGAATCCATGGTGCGTCAAGCGCTTGAACACGGCCCGCTGGACGCGCTGGTTCATCTGGTAGGAGGCTTTGCCGGTGGATCGGGACTGGCCGAAACTACCGACGAGACCTGGGACAGCATGATGAATATTAACGTGCGCACCGCATTTTGTTGTATGCGCGCGGCTCTTAAACCTATGCAGGCGGCGGCCCGCGGTCGCATTGTGGCGGTCGGAGCGCGCATGGCCATCGAGCCGTCGCCGAACTTCGCAGCCTACGCGGTGTCGAAGGCCGCGCTGGTGGCGCTGGTGAAGAACGTAGCGGCCGAGGGCAAGAAGTTCGGCGTTACGGCGAACGCGGTTCTGCCGTCGACTATCGACACTTCGGCCAATCGAGCGTCCATGCCGAAAGCGGATTTCTCGCGCTGGGTGAAGCCGGAATCAATCGCCAAGCTGATAGTATTTCTGACGTCGGAGGCCGCCCCAGATACGAGCGGCGCGGCGATTCCGATTTATGGGAGAGCTTAAATGCGGAAGAAAATGACAGATGAGGAAATTGTGGCGGCATTGCCGAAGCTGGCCGGCTGGAAGTTGAAGGACGGCAAGCTGCATCGCGAATTCAAGTTCCCAGGCTTCAAGCAGGCCATGGATTTTATGCAGTCCGCAGTGGCGGGCATCGAGAAATTGGATCATCATCCGGAGTGGTCCAACGTTTATAACCGCGTGACGGTGGATCTGAACACGCACGATGCAGGTGGCATCACGACCAAGGATTTTGAGCTGGGAGAATTGCTGGAGGAGTTGTCCAAACGCGTTCTATGAAGGTAGTCTGGCTCGGAATCGTGATGCTGCTCGTACAACCCGCGCGGGCGCAGGAGACGTTTTCCGCCTCCTCGACGCTTGATGCCGTGGTGGACGCGGCCGTGCGCGATGGTTTGATTCCGGGTGCGGTGCTGGTGGTGGGGCACAACGGCAGGATCGTCCATCGCAAGGCATACGGGAACCGCGCGTTGGTCCCGTCGCGCGAGGCCATGACCGTCGACACCATTTTCGACATCGCGTCCCTGACCAAAGTTGTAGCCACAACCCCTTCTTTGATGAAACTATTCGAGCAGGGTAAGCTGCGCATCAACGATCCAGTGACCGCATACTTGCCGGAGTTTCAGGGCGGTCGCAGCGACATCACGGTGCGCGATCTGCTGACGCATTTTTCCGGGATGCCGCCGGATCTGGCGCTGGAGCCGGCCTGGAGCGGGTACGAGACCGGCATTCAGCGGGCGCTGCTGGAAAAGCCCACCGCGCCGCCCGCGACGCGTTTCGTCTACAGCGACATAAATTTCTTGCTGCTGGGCGAGATCGTGCACCGGCTGAGCGGCAAGCCCCTTGATCAATATGCGCGTGAGACAGTATTTGCGCCACTGGGGATGGCCGAGACCGGATTTCATCCGGCGGCAACGCTGCGGGCGCGCATCGCACCGACTGAGATTGATCCGGCGACCGGCGCGCCGTTCCGCGGCGTGGTCCATGATCCCACCGCCCGCTACATGGGAGGTGTGGCGGGGCACGCGGGTGTATTCGCGACAGCGGGCGATCTGGCGAAATATGCGCAAATGTTGCTCGATGGCGGCGGAAATTTGTATTCTCCGCTCACGGTTAAGAAATTTACTTCGCCGAACTCGCCCCCGGATCAACCGGTTCTGCGAGGCTTGGGTTGGGATATTGACTCCGGCTATTCGGCGCCGCGCGGTGAGTTGTTCCCGCTTGGATCGTACGGGCACACTGGTTTCACTGGACCCTCGCTGTGGATCGACCCGGCATCCAAAACCTATGTGATCCTGATGACCAATTCCGTGCATCCCCATGGCGGCAAGAATTTGAATCCGCTGCGATCGAAGATCGCGACGGTAGTGGCTGCGGCCGTGGGCGTCGAGGGCAATGCGCCGGTTTACGAAACTCTCGAAGCAGCGGGCGTGCGGCGCATGAGCGCGCCCAACCATGAAGTGCTGACCGGGCTCGACGTGATCGAAGCCAGCAAGTTCGCGGAGCTCGCGGGCAAGCGCGTCGGATTGATTACTAACCACTCCGGCCTCGACCGCACGGGGCGGCGAAACATCGACGTAATGCGCGCGGCCGGCGTGCGGCTCACAGCGCTATTCTCGCCGGAACATGGGCTCACCGGCAAAGAGGATCGTCCCGACGTAGAAGATGCCAAGGATGCGTCGACCGGACTGCCTGTGCGGAGCTTGTACGACAACGGGCGCAACCGCTTGACTCCCGCAATGCTCGGCGACGTTGACGTTTTGGTCTTTGACATTCAGGATGCCGGCGCGCGCTTCTACACCTATTCGTGCACGATGCTGTACGCGATTGAGGATGCGGCGAGGGCAAAAATTCCGTTTTACGTGCTGGACCGGCCGAATCCGGTGACCGGTTTGCACGTAGAAGGCCCGGTTCTCGACGACAACCTGTATAGTTTCACCGGTTGTTTCGCGATGCCGGTGCGGCATGGGCTGACGCTCGGTGAACTCGCCCTTATGGCCAATGCGGAGCGCAAATGGGGTGCTGACCTGCACGTCATCAAAATGAAAAACTGGCAGCGCGGCGACTGGTTCGATTCGACCAGTCTGACCTGGACCGATCCTTCGCCCAATCTGCGCAGTTTGAACGCAGCAGCGCTCTACGACGGGCTGGCGCTGCTCGAAGCGTCACCCAATTATTCGGTCGGTCGAGGCACCGATTCGCCGTTCGAGCAGACCGGCGCGGACTGGATTCGCGGTGCGGAACTGGCCCACTTTCTCAATAACTGGGTGCTGCCGGGCGTGCGCGTATATCCCACCAAGTTCCAACCGGATTCCGGACCGTTCAAAGGGAAATTGATCGAGGGTGTGCGCTTTGTAATTCTGAACCGCGAGCAGTTGAACTCGGTGCGCGTCGGTCTCGACGTGGCATATGCGCTCGAACGGCTGTATCCCGGCAAAATCAATTTCGAAGCCTGCCGCTTTTTGATTGGCAGCCGCGAGGTGGTAGAAGCGCTCAAAGCCGGAGCGTCTCCAGGCAGCATCGAAGAACATCTGCGCGAGCAACTTCAAAATTTTGAGAAGCGGCGTCGGGCTTATCTGCTTTACTGATTTTGCTCCGGAGTTCCTGCGAACTGATGTTTCAACCTGTCGATACTTTTGCTCTGCGCGGGCGTCAGGTTAGGAGTTTCGCCTTCCACCACGCCGCGTGCATCGGCGATCCCCTGATCCGCAGCCAGCCCGAACCAGGCTAGGGCCTGCTCGTATTCGTAGTCGGGCCGATTGGGCGCGTCGTACATCAGGCGGTATTGAGGAATGAGTGTGCGGAGAGCTGCGTGAGCGACACACTCGACAGTTTTATCGAGCTAATCCAGGTTACACTTTATGCCAAATGGCAGACAAAGTGGACAGCGTTCACTATATTTTCGAAGAATATTACTTTTTTGAGCCAAATAGTAACCTCGCGCGTGCGGGATACGTTCTATAGTTAATTAAATCCCCGTTACGACAGCGGGCGCCCTCACCCCTTATCACCCAATCGGCGCCCGCTTTTCTTTTTCTGAAACCGATCGCCGTCGCCCGTGGGGGGTGCGGCAATTTTCAATCCAGATCATCTACCAGCGCAGAGCTTAAGTACCGCTCGCCGGAATCCGGAAGAATGACAACGATCATCTTGCCTTTCATGGCTGGCTCGTGTGCCAGCTTCACCGCGGCGACCACCGCCGCTCCGCACGAGATTCCGGATAATATCCCTTCTTCCTTCGCCAAGCGGCGCGCCATCTCAATACTTTCCTCGTCAGTGACCCGTTCCACACGATCCACCATTTTCAGGTCCAGCGTGCCGGGGATGAAGCCGGCGCCGAGTCCCTGAATCCCGTGCGGTCCCGGCTCGAGCGGTTTCCCGGCCAGCGTCTGGCTGATGACGGCGCTGCCGCGCGGTTCGACGCCTACCGACAAAATCGGCTTCTTCTTTTCGAGCTTGATGTAACGCGAAACGCCGGTAATGGTGCCGCCGGTGCCGATGCCGGCAACAAAGGCATCGATCTGGCCCTGGGTGTCGTCCCAGATTTCGGGGCCCGTGGTCTTGAAATGGATGTCGGGATTGGCCGGATTCTGGAACTGCTGCAGCAGGACCCAGCGGTTGGGCTCGGCCGCCACCATTTGCTCGGCGCGTTCGATCGACGCGCCCATGCCCAGGGCGCCGTCGGTCAAGATGATCTTCGCGCCCAGAAGCTTCAGCACGGTGCGGCGTTCGAGCGACATAGTCTCCGGCATGAGAAGCGTGACGGGATAGCCACGCGCGGCGCCGACGAAGGCCAGCGCGATGCCGGTGTTGCCGCTGGTCGGTTCAATCAGCTCACGGCCGGGCTTGAGGAGGCCGCGGCGCTCTGCATCCCAGATCATGGCAGCGCCGATGCGGCACTTTACCGAATAGGCCGGGTTGCGGCCCTCGATTTTGGCGATGACGCTGGCCGGCGCCCCGTCGGTAACGCGGTTCAGGCGCACTAGGGGTGTGCGGCCAATGCTGAATGAGTTGTCAGGAAAAATCATGGATTTTCTTTGTCACGTGCGCGCGGGTCAGATGTCCCAGTTTGCCACGTAGTGAGTTTGCGATTTCTGCCAGTTGCGCGCTAGCTCCGCGAAAGTTGTGTGATCGAGGATCGCGGCCACCGCCGCGTCCACCTGCTTCCAAACCGGGTAGAAGGGGTTGGATGCCACGCGCTTGGTTTGCTTGCCGTCTTCGACGAAACGGAGCACCTCGCCGACGGTGATTTCGTTAGCGGCCTTCGCCAGGCGATAACCGCCTTCGGCCCCGCGCCGGGATTCGACGAAGCCTCCCTGCTTGAGGCTAGCGAGAATCAACTCCAGAAACTTTTGCGGAATTTTTTGGCGGCGCGCGACGTCGGCGATCTTGACCGGTTCGCCCAGCGGTTGCAATGAGAGGTCGAAGACCGCCAGCAGAGCGTATTCGCTTTTCACGGAAATGTTCATGCGGGTCGCGCGAACGGGAACTTCTACTTAGCGATTGTAGGGGGTGTCGGGGGAGCGTGTAAAGTTGGCGAGCACGACGGGCCGCACTGGTTTGCGCTGCAGGTGATCAATGGGCGTAAGATAACACCGCCCTCACGGGCGAACCGCTCAATGCCCTTCCGCTAAAAACCGTTCGGCTTCAATAGCAGCCATGCAGCCGGCGCCCGCGGCGGTGACGGCTTGGCGGTAGGTGCGGTCCTGCACATCGCCCGCGTGGAACACGCCGGTGATGTTCGTGCGCGCGCCGCCCTTGGAGATAATGTAGCCGTCAGGGTCCAGATCGATTTGGCCCACAAACGGCTGGGTATTGGGGATGTGGCCGATTGCGACAAAGTATCCGTCCGCGTCCTGATCCCAGACACGGCCGGTCTTGAGGTCGTGCAGCTTCACGCCTGTGACGATATTCTTCGAGACGTCGTAGATGTCCTCGACCACGGTGTTAGGCAGGAATTTGATCTTGCTGTTGGCCCGCGCGCGGTCCAGCATGATCTTCGATGCGCGGAAGTTTTCGCTGCGATGCACCAGTGTGATGGTGTCTCCAAAACGCGTCAGAAAATTGGCCTCTTCCATCGCGGAATCTCCGCCGCCGATCACCACGATCCTGCCGCCTTTATAGAAAGCTCCGTCGCAGGTGGCGCAGGAACTGACGCCGCGGCCGATCAGCTTCTGCTCGTTGGGCAGACCCAGCCAGCGTGCCGATGCGCCGGTCGCAATGATTAGTGTGCTGGTCTCCTGCCAATCGCCGTCGATGTTCAGGCGGAAGGGGCGCTTCGAGAGATCCGCCTCCAGCACCTTGCCATGGAGGTACACGGCGCCGAAGCGCTCGGCCTGCTTTTGCATATTGGCGACCAAGTCGGGGCCGTTGATGCCGTCCGGAAACCCGGGGAAGTTCTCGACTTCGGTGGTGAGCGAAAGCTGCCCCCCGGGCTCATGCCCGATAACCACCAGCGGATTCAAGCCGGCGCGGCCGGTGTAGATCGCGGCCGTGCTTCCGGCGCAGCCCGATCCAAGAATGATGACGTTATGCACGATTTATGTTACCAAGAGCTCAAAAATAGAAAAATAGGGACGGTACAGCTAGAGCACCACAATCGTGTAACGTCCCCATTCGCAATAGATGCTCGACGCCACCGTTCCGATTCAACTCAGAACCACAGCGAGACGATGCGGTTAGCCAGGAACGCAAAGACGTAGGCGAAGACGGTCATGTAGGCGAATTGAATGATGGGCCAGCGCCAGCCAGCGGTTTCGCGGCGGACGACGGCAACGGTCGACATGCACTGCATCGCGAACGCGAAGAATACCAACAATGCTGCGGCGCCGCCGGGCGTCAGATCGTGACGCAACGCGGCCTGCAGGCCCATAGACTGCGTGGTGCCCTCGATTCCATAGATAGTGCCGAGCGTGCCGACGATCACCTCGCGCGCCGCCAGCGATGTAATCAGGCCAATGCCGATCTTCCAGTTGAATCCCAGCGGACGGATGGCGGGCTCGACAGCGTGGCCGATCATACCGGCAATGCTTTGGCCAATGGCCGGAGCTTTGCCGGCATGCAGCGGCAAATGCGCGAGCACCCACAGCACGATAGCGACGGCCAAAATCACCGTGCCCGCGCGGCGCAAAAATACCCTGGACCGGTCAATGAGCCGCAGCACCAGCGAGGTCACGGTGGGCCAACGGTAGGGTGGCATTTCGAGGATAAAAGGAGCGCGCGTGCTCTTGAGCACCGTCGATTTCAGCAGGCGCGCGGTGGCGATCGCCGCCAGAAAACCCAGCAGATACAATCCCAGTAACGCCGCCGCACGAGTTCCGAAGAACAGGCCCAGTAGTGGTTTTTCAGGAATAAAGGCCGCAATGACCAGCGTATAAACCGGCAGACGCGCCGAGCAGGTCATAAAGGGGGCAATCAGAATGGTGGCAATACGATCGCGTTTGTTCTCGATAGTGCGCGTCGCCATGATGGCCGGCACCGCACAAGCGTAGGCCGAGAGCAGCGGGATAAAACTTTTTCCCTGAAGGCCGATGCGGGCCATGGTGCGATCTGCGATCAGTGCCGCGCGAGCCAGGTAGCCGGAATCTTCGAGCACGCCGATAAACAGGAACAGCAACAGGATCTGCGGCAGGAACACAATCACCGATCCGACGCCGCTCCACACGCCATCGACGATGAGCGAGCGCAGCGGAGAATCGGGCATAGTCGCTTCGATCCATTTGCCGGAGGTCTGGATGGCGGCGGCCACCGCGTCCATCATGGGGCGCGCGCCGGCGAAGATGGTTTGGAAAACGCCGATCACTACCATCAGGAAAACCAGCGGTCCAATTACCGGATGCAGGAAAATTCCATCCAGGCGCCGGGTCCACAGCGGTGGAGCGGGAGCCCGAAAGTTAGTCCGGCGGCTCATGTTGGCGGCCCAGTCGCGAACTTTGGGCACGTCCTGGAGTACCGGCAGTTGCAACAGCGGCGGTTTGGGAGGCAGGTGTTGGGGCGCCCCATTGAGGAACTCAAACACCTTCTCGACCCCGGTGCCCTTCGATGCGCTGATCAGGACGACCGGTGCGTTAAGTTGCTTCGACAATTCCGCTGCATCCACTTCGCCGCCGCGGCCGTGTAGGTCATCGGCCATGTTAAGGATCACGAGCGTTGGCAGCCCCAGGCTGAGGATGGGCGCGGCCAGTGACAGGTGGCGGCTGAGGTTGGTCGAATCGAGGATCAGCATCACCGCATCCGGTCGGGGCAAGCCTTTCATGGTCCCCGCCAGAACGTCGTGGGTGACGCGCTCGTCTTCAGTGCGCGGCTGCAGGCTGTAAACGCCTGGTAGATCCACTACAAAGACTTCGCGGAGGTGGCCGAGTTTCGCGCGGCCCATGCGATGTTCAACGGTTACGCCTGGGAAATTCGCGACTTTTTGCCGCAAGCCGGTGAGCCGGTTGAATAGCGTCGATTTGCCGGAGTTCGGTGGTCCGACAATAGCCACGACATGCTGCTTACCGGCAGTTCCCGGCGGCGGCAAGGTAGCGATAGCGGGGCCGTGGCAATCGTCCATGGATTTTTCTAACGCAAAATCAAGTGTACGGCGGTTTCGCGACGCAATGCTACTTCCGAGCCGTCGACGCGGAATACCCGCGGATCGCCGCCGGGCGCCGAATGCGCCCGCGTAACGCTGTGGCCGGGCAGAAAGCCAAGTTCCATCAGGCGGTGGGCGTCGACTTCGGACATGTCGATACGTTCGAGAATACCCGATTCACCCTTCTTCAACGCAGTCAAGTTCCGCGGGCCGACCGGAATGTTCTTATTGAAACGCATTTGCATTCTTCTTACATTATGTCTCCATGGGCGCACGATTTCAAGTAGTTATTGCAAGTGACTTGCAACTAGGATAGCCCGAAGGCAGCAGCGAGCAGTCCGCACGCGAAAGCCAGACCACTGAGAATGGCGCCAAGTGTCACGGATTGAGGTGCATAGTCGACGATGACTTGGCTTTCTCCTGGCGGGATTGGAATGCCGCGCAGGCCACCGTCGACCTGTCGTATGGACTCCGATTTTCCATTGACGCGAGCTCCCCAACCCGGATAAAACATTTCGCTGAGTACCAGCATGCCGGGACCGGCAGTCCTTACTCTGACGGCGATGTGCCGGGCCGAATGCTCCTGAACGCTGGCCTCCATGCCACCGGGTTCGATCCACGCTCGCGGACGCGCGCCCGGATTCAGATAAATCTTCCAGTTCGCATCCGAGTAAATCGGATTGGGGTCCGGTGTCGATGCCGGCTTCAGAAAATAGCGCACGTTCAGGAGATCGATTCCGGAGCCGCCTTTACTCATCAAGTCCATATAATTGGCAGCCAGCGTTACCGCGCCGCCGTTTAGCGTCTCGATCCCATAGGCGTCGCCAAAGTTCAGCGGCGGATCCGCCACCACTTGAACCCGGAATGGCCCCGGCAGGGCTTTCAGAAAATCGGCCGCGCCACGCATGCTGATCAGCCGCTCGAGTTGGTCGGTGCCTTGGCGCGCCACCTCAATCTTGTTCTGAAAAATAGCCGTGAACGAGTGCAGATCGAAAACGATAAAGGCGATCACCAGGAATCGCCCGATGCCGCTGCGGCCGCCGCCAGCGACATAGCGGAACAACGGATAGGTGAGGATGATGAATAGCAACGACCACTCCGTCCAGGATTTCAACTCTATCCGTCCGAAAACCAAGGGCGACGCCAGCACGGCCGCAGCGGCTATAGCCAGCCACAGCAATATACGATTCAGCGGGCGCCAGGCAAGCAGTGTCTCGCTGCCGCAAAATAAAGTTTGCGTACCATAGGCGGCTAAAATCACCAAGCCGAAGTGGGCCAGATAGAGGAAGCGGCTGGCTTCGCGCGCCATCCATAGCAAGGGCACTAGCGCGTAAATCAATCCATAGAGCACGGACGACGCTCCCAATGAGAACAAAAATGCGGCCAGTGTAAGACTTGCGGAATAGCGCACCCACGTTTGATTGCGGCATTTCCAGAATCCAATCACGGCTAGCAGCAGCGGGAAGACGCCGAGGTAGGGGCTGAGCACTTCGCCGGGTCCAAACTTGCCTTGGAAATTCCACGAGAACACATAACCGGCCAGCGTTCGCGGCAAAATTGAATCGACCATGTAGGCGAGCGGGATTTTTTGGGTGGCGGGCAAGGCAGCGCCGGAGACAAATCGCACCGCTCGCGCGCTGTACTCCGCGGATGGTATCAGTTGCACCGCACCCGCAGCCAAGCCCATGACGATCACCACTGCACAAGCCGCCAGCGGGCGCCGCAAGCCGGTTCGATTGCGAATCGCGGAGTAGGCGCCCGCAGTGATCAACACGATCGCCTGCATCATGACCATGTGTAAGCCGCCGGCGAGGATCGACATCCCCAGAGTTAATCCCGCCAGCGCGGCGTAGATCAGTGAACGTCGGGATTCGGGCGCGCTGAGCGCCCGCAGCAGCAGCAGAAACTGGATCGGCAGCCACACCGAGCTTTCAAGCAAATGGGGCCAGGGAACCACGCCCACGAAACCACCCAATGAATAAACTACGCCGGCCAGCACCGCCGGGAAGAGATTGAGACCCATTTCACGTATTAGCGCGAACATGAAATACGCGGCCAGCACGTGCGCGAACACGAAGTACAGATGGTACAGTTGAGGCGCCAGTAATCCGACATGGTTAGCCGGAAACAACGCCAACAGCAGATGCAGCGGATAGAATGCGGCGGTCTGCATCTCGCCGATGTAGCTGCGCCCGCCGAACGCGTAAGGATCCCATAGAGGCCAACTTGCGCGGCGGATACTCTCAGTCCAAAAATGAAACCAAGTGTAAGCTTGGGTGACGGTTTCCGGATCCGTCAGCATTGAATACTGTCTGGTAAAAACAATATTCCAATAGAACGCAACGATCGCCAGCAATAGCCAAAGGAGAGACCTGATTGTCGGCTTGGCCATATTTTAGGGCGGTTGCGGCGGCCCCGGTGTTCCATTCTAACGCAGGGGCTCGCCGGCGCGACTTACTTGTGGCAGCGGGCTATCACGCCCGGCGGACCTAAAGCTCTACATCAGAATCGATACCTCAAAGCGCCTTCAGTCACTTCAGCCCGCCTCTTACAATAACCGCCGAGGCGCGTCGACGAGCCGACCCCCAAAAAGTTGATTCGCAAGCTCCTGAAAGTAAAAGTTTTTATAGCAATTCGGCAGGTTTCAGTATCGTTCGGCGTTACGCCTAGCGCGTGGGTCCCATCTAACGTTTTGAGTGCCCTTAAGGCCTTCCAGGCCGGCGATTCGCCCGGGACTCTAACGGACCCACACTTATGCACAATACCCCTTGTCAAAAACATACCGTGCTGTTGCGCATACCAGTCCTTTGGTTGGGCTTAGTTGGATTTTCCTTACATGCGTTTGCGATCACCGAAGCGGATAGTCCCGCTCAGGATCAAAGGCAAGTAAAACTGGAAGCGTTCTTTCACTCTTTTGGATGCCCGGCGCCGCTTCACGTGTCCGAGTACCTGGGCGCAGCCGATACCTATGCAATCGACTACCGTTTGCTCCCGGCGATTTCGGTATTGGAGAGCACCTGCGGGGTTCATCAACGGCTGAACAATCGATGGGGCTGGGATTCGGCTCGCAGAGGATTCTCGTCGTTCCGAGCAGGCCTTGAGTATATTGCGCGGCAGTTATCAGAAGGCCGCTACTACAAAAACAAAACACTCGAGGAAAAGGTTCGCATGTACAATCCGAATCCGCAATATGCGCGTCAAATCAAAAAACTAATGCGCAAGATCGACGACGGCCGCGTCGCTTCGTTCCACGACTCAGTCGCGGAATGTAAGGCAAATGGGCAGGATCAGGGCTGGGGCAAAGGCCCGGCCCACCGTGCAAATTGCGAAGAATCGGCCTTCCTGTTGAATTGATCGCAGCAAAGTTCCTTACTATGCTACTGATAGGTTGCGATTCGATCCTCGATCTTGCTGTTCGATCACCGGCCCACCGCCCCTATCGCTTCCTTCGACATATGCAAGTGCGTCGGCGAAAGTGGTCACTAAGGGGTCGGTAAAGGCCTTCCCCAGACGCTCAGCTGCTCCTTTGGCGTCGCTGGAGAAATGCCAGAGTCCGACAATGATTTCGGCCTGTCGGAACTCCGTATGGGCTCTTTTGCTTAAAGTCCGGGCGCTTAACAGCGCGAGAGGCGGCATCGCCGAAATCACGACGACTTCTATCGACCGATGAGCCGCGATCGGAACGCTATCGAGAGTGACGGATCGTGACTCCGCGACCGATAGGCAAGTCACTGTGTGCCCGGACTGTTCGAAGACTTGAGCCAACATTGTCGCGGCGATCTCGTCCGCTTGATCTGCGGCGGCGAGACACAGGATACCGCGGGATGGTCGAGCCGATGTTTCCGGCGGTTCTGCTGAGGCGTCTTCGGTCAAGGCGGATTCCGCGATAATCTGTGGAACCTCCAATATAAATTCATTCACGCTTTGAACAATAAAGTTTTCGCGAGTTGGATCGAGTGCGTCCTTGTGGCGATCCTCCTCGGCCATGGCCACAGCCGGAAGAATCACCACATCATAGAGCGCCAGCTGACCGTGCTCCTTTAGATAATCGACCAAAACGGTGCGGGCCTCCTGGTGATCCAGAGCGAGAAGACGCTGATAGAATTGCGCCTCCGGCGGCATTACGGGTTCGTCTCCCAGCAGGACATACAGAAACTCCAGTTGTGGAACATACCGTCCTAGAACCATGACACAGACGGTCAACGGGGTTGACAAGATAAGGCCCAGAGGTCCCCACAAAGTAGTCCAGAATACCGCTGCCACCAGAATCGCCAACGGTGAAATCCCGGTGCGCGCTCCGTATGCCCAGGGTTCGATCACGTTAAATGTCACCAATTCAATCACCAGGAAGAGACCAAAAGTGAGGAACGGTTGTTTCCAGCCGGGGAATACCGCCAGAGCCAGAATCAACGGCAGCGATCCGCCGAGCAGGGGCCCAAGGTAAGGAATGAACCTAAGCAAGCCAGCCAAGACTCCCCAGAGGAGTGCATTGGGAAGTCCGATGAAGTAAAGCCCAGTTGCCACCAAGACACCGAAGCTGCTATTCACGATGAACTGGGTCAATAGAAATTTGCTTACCCGCTCGGTGGCGTCATCCAATGCCTGTGTCATTACATTCAGCTCGCGGGGCGCTGTCAAGCGAATCAAGCGATTTCGCAAGTCGGCTTGATGCAATAGCATGAATGCGGTAAATACGATGACGACCAGAGCAGTTCCCAGAGGAACAATGAGGGGACCGACGACCGCGCGAGCCGCTTGCAGCACGGTTGCAGGAGGCTCGATCACCTCAACCGGAACCGGCATTGCGCCTTTTGAGATTGGCTCGGCTTTCGATGCGCGTGCCGGCGGGCTGGCCCCTGGCGTTGAATCCGCTGTGCTGGCGGCCAGTTCCTTACCTAATTCCTGGACGCTATCTTTGACCTTAACTAAACCCCTGCCTCTGCCACTCGAGAGGGTGGCGAGCTTGTGGCGGATATTGTCTTTATATGCGGGAATTTGATTGATCACATCAATCAGCTGATTGCTCACCAACCAACCAATCAACCCAATGCCCACCAGAGAAACCACAATCACAAGAGCTACCGCAAAACCACGGCCCACATGCCAGCTTTCTAGGCGCTTCACCAGGGGTGAAAGCAGAAAGCCGAATAACAGGGCGAGAGCTAAAGGTACGAAGATTTCGCGAGCCAGATAGAGAACCGAAATCGCCACGAGGACAGCGATCGTCGGCGAAAATCGTGCTCGCTTGGTGGCGAAGATGGGCTGAACCAAGAGGTTCCCTCCGGAAAGTACTGCTGCACGCCAGAGCCCATCCGCTCGCCACCAGCGTCGACTGCGGATTTCGAGCCAGCTTTACATCTTGTGAGCAGAACCGAACTCGTGCTCGTGGTTTAGCGGATGAGACATACGGTAGGCGGAATTTTCACGCTCGGCTCTTTCAAATTGATCACCGAAGCCAGGTAGGACTTCATCTAACGCGTTGCGCACTTTCAAAGCAGTGAAACCGATCAGAGCGCTTTTCAACGTGTCCCAGGTATCTCCCATCTGCCTTCGTGGGATTCCTGCAGATGAGTTTCCACGCTCCGGCCTCATCATGGGGACCTCTGCACGCTCCGGGACCCTCTCCCTCCTCGGGCCCATCATGCTCGCGAGTAAGACTCCCCCTCCGAACGCCAATCCCATAATCGTCATCGGTCTTCGCGCGAAGTACGTCTTCCAGTCGGCCGCCTGTTTGACTTTTTCTTCCAGTTCCTGCAAGTGGCCTCCCAGTTCGCTTCTGGTCGACGCAATGTGTCTCTCTATCTGGTCTGGTCTTTCAACCATCGCACATTCTCCTTAATATTCTGGATCGTTCGTTCTGGTGTTGAATGCACGATTCTCAAGCGGCCACGCCCGACACTCAGGAAAATAGCCGCGATTATCGTTACCGCCGCGCAAACTAATAAAGCCGCAATCCATGGCTGCAGCACCAGTGACAGAGCGTAAACCACGGACAACAGCAGAAGTCCACAGGCATAGAGCAATAACACCGCCCCCGTCACCAGAGGCTTGCCGGCTCTAGCGAA
>Ga0068855_100001525_pt1 | contig 29035 bp, 25 predicted proteins | sample KBSCornC52_FD_66592 | JGI IMG/M metagenome (GOLD analysis project Ga0068855, IMG submission 66592) | Corn rhizosphere microbial communities from Kellogg Biological Station, Michigan, USA - KBS Corn C5-2 | ecosystem: Host-associated > Plants > Roots > Rhizosphere > Soil ... | reverse complement strand
GCTCACTGCGATCGGTTGAGAGCGCAGCCCGTTTCTCGGAGCTGCGCTCTCAACCGATCGCAGTGAGCGACTGCCGTAGTTACGGCTTTTTTGCTTCCGGCTTCGGCGCCACCGGCGGTGCTACGGCCGTCGGCACGTCGTCCGTCGAGGCTTCGCCTTCCGCGTCGTCATCGTCGTCATCGTCATCGTCGTCATCATCGTCGTCGTCCGGCTCGTGCAGCGCCTCTTCGTCGACGTTGAGGTTCTGAGTGGACGCTTGACCCTTGTCGTCCGGCTTCTTGTCGCGCTGCATCGCTGCCAGGCGCTGGAACACGACGGGCTTCGGCGCGACGAGCAGGGCCATCGTGCGCGCTTCCATCGCGGGCCGCTGTTCGACGTTCGCGATGTCATCGATCTTCGAGACGATCAGCTCGAGCTGCATTTGCGCGCGCTGCGGGTGCATGATCTCGCGACCGCGGAAGCGGCACGTGACCTTCACCTTGTTGCCCGATTCGATGAATCGGCGGATGGCGCGGATCTTCACGGCAATGTCGTGGTCATCCGTCTTGGGACGGATCTTGATTTCTTTGACCTCGACGATGGTCTGCTTGCGCTTGGCTTCGCCTTGCTTCTTCTTTTCCTCGTACTTATATTTACCAAAATCGAGGATTTTGCAGACCGGCGGGTTACTCTTCGGATTGACCTCGACGAGGTCGAGACCGACCTCGCGGGCGCGGCGCAGCGCTTGGTCAGTCGTGAGGACTCCCAAATTCGAGCCGTCTTCCGCCACGACGCGCACCTCGGGTACGCGAATCCGGTGGTTGATTCGAATCTGCGGGCCTCGCGGCTCCCTGCTGAAGCGCCGTCCGCCGCCTAATGCCATGTATTTGTCACTTTCTCGTGCTCCTTCGTGCTTGGGTATCTATCATGCCGTCTGCGGCGAGCGCTTCAGCCGCGGCGGTTTGGCTTCTTCGAGCAATAGCTCGCTGAACACCGCGACCGGCATCGCGGCAAGCTCGCCTGCCGTGCTCGAACGCGGGGTAATCGTCCCCGCCTCCGCCTCCGCCTCGCCGATTACGCCGATGTACGGATAGCGCAGGTTGCGCGCGTTTCGAATCTTGGCGCCGAGCTTGTCGCCGCTGGCGTCGACCGTTACGCGCAGGCCCTTGGCCTTGAGCTCGGCCTGGACCTTGAATGCATAGTCGGCCTGCTTCTCGCTGACCGTGACCAAAATGGCTTGTTCTGGCGCGAGCCAGACCGGAAACTTTCCGGCGACGTGCTCTAGGTAAATGCCGTAGAACCGCTCGACCGAGCCGAGGATCGCGCGATGCAGCATGATCGGACGGTGATTCACTCCGTCCTTACCTACGTACTCGAGGCCGAAGCGTTCCGGCATCGAGTAATCGAGCTGGATGGTGCCGAGCTGCCAACTGCGCTTGAGCGCGTCCACGACGTGGAACTCGAGCTTGGGGCCGTAGAAGGCGCCTTCGCCCGGCAGCTCCTCGAACTTCACGTTGCTGGCGAGCAGCGCTTGGCGGAGCGCGTTCTCCGCGCGATCCCAGAGCTCGTCGGTGCCGAGCCGCTTTTCGGGGCGCAGCGCGAGCTTGACCGCGACGTCTTTGAATTCGAACGCGGCGTACACCTCGAACAAGAGGCGATTGAAATCCAAAATTTCTTGCTCGAGCTGCTCCTCGGCGCAAAAAATGTGGGCGTCGTCTTGGCTGAAGCTGCGCACGCGCGCAAGTCCATGCACCACGCCCGCGCGCTCGTGCCGGTGCAGGCGACCGAAATCAGCCACGCGCCAGGGCAGCTCGCGATAACTCCGTCGCCGGTGCCCGAAGATCAGACAATGGCTCGGGCAGTTCATCGGCTTCGAGCAAGTGTGCTCGACCTTCTCGTGCACGTCCGCGAGGTAGGAAGCGTGATCTTGATCGGGCTTCATCGGCCCGATCGTTTCGATCCGATCCTCGGTCGTCGCGAAGAACATGTTCTCGCGATAATTCGTGAGGTGCCCGCTCGTTTCGTACAAGCGCTTGTCGAAGATCTGCGGCGTGATGACTTCTTCGTAGCCGTACTCGACGTACAGCGAGCGGATGTACTCGACCAAGCGGTGGTACACGCTCGCGCCGCGCGGCAAAAAGAACGGCATCGCCGGCGCGTATTCGTGGAACATGAAAAGCTCGAGCTCTTTGCCGAGCTTTCTGTGATCGCGCGCGCGCGCCTCTTCGAGCAGCCGCAAATGTTCGGCCAGCGCTTCCTCGCTCGGGAAGGCGGTGCCGTACACGCGCTGCAACATCGGGTTCTTCTCGTCGCCGCGCCAGTACGCTCCGGCGACGCTCGTGAGCTTCACTGCGCCGATGGCTTTGGTGTTGGGCACGTGCGGCCCGCGACACAAATCCACCCACGTCCCTTGTGGGCTCTTGGCGTGTCCGTGGCGGTAGAGCGTGATCTCGTCACCCGGCGGTAAGCCGTCGAGGATCTGCAGCTTGAACTGTTCGCCCATCTTTTCGAACAGCTCATGCGCCTGCTGGCGGGTCACCACTTCGCGCACGAAGGGGCGCTTGTCTTTGATGATCCGGCGCATCTCCTTCTCGATGGCGGCCAGATCTTTGTCGGTGAAGTTTTCACCTTGGCGGGCAAAGTCGTAATAAAAGCCGGAGTCGATCGCCGGACCGATCGTCACTTGCGTGCCCGGGAAGAGCCGCTGCACGGCGTCCGCCATGACGTGGGCCGCCGAGTGGCGGATCACGGCCAGGCCATCCGGATCGGTCGCGCGAATCGGCTCGAGCGACGCGTTGCTATCGACGGGCGTGAGTAGGTCGACGACCTGTCCGTTACTACGGACGGCAATTACGTCGTCGGCGAGCTCTCCGCGTTGCTTGAGGAGCTCACCCGGCGTCTGGCGCGCGGGCTCCGTCATCCTCTTATGCCGTCGTCAGGGGGGAACGGGACGTGAAGGACGTACGGAGGCCCAACGCAATTGGGCCAGCCAAACGAGAGGAAGTAGGCGCGGGCAGGATTGAACTGTCGACCCCTACCGTGTCAAGGTAGTGCTCTACCACTGAGCTACGCGCCTCTGGTTCGGTGGAGCGAGCTCCACCCACGAACTTGTTTTTCTGACTCTTCAAAATCAGGGCAGAACCCCACTACAACTCGGCACGGGAGCTGTCAAGCGTGGCTCCGCGCGTCCCCTCGCGCAAGCCAGGCCGCCAAAGGTCCGGTTCGGCTCGGGGTCCGCCGGCCCGGGCCGCGCTTGCGCGGGTGCCGGATTCTGGGTATAGGCCCGGCCCTCTCGACGCTTTGGGCAGCCGTTTTCTCGGTCCGCCCAGGCGCTGCTCGCCCCTCCTTTCCGGAGCGGCGAGCCACCCGTCCGCGGAGGACACCTTGGTCGCGCTGCTGTCCTTTCAAAATATCCCGCCGGCCCCAGGCCGGGAAACCAATGCCGTCACGGTCGCCCCGGCTGCGCCGAACGCAGAGCACGCGGGCTCCGGCTCGAACGCGCCCGCGCCTGGTGGCCTGATGGGTATGCTGCCGATGCTCATCATGGTGGTGCCTTTGGTGCTGCTGATGGTGTTCACCAGCCGCTCGCAGGCCAAGAAGCAGGGCAAGGTGCTGGCGTCGCTGCAAAAGGGCGATCGCGTGATCACCCAGGGCGGCATGGTCGGCAAATTGATCGAGCTCGGGGATCGCTACGCCAAGGTCGAGGTATCTCCCGGCGTAAAAATCGAAGTTTTGAAGTCGGGGTTGCTCGGGAAGGACGACGCCGAAACGGCTGCGTCCCTCGAGAAGAAGTGAAATCGCGGGCGGCTTTCCCCGCCAGGTATCTCGAAGCGAGTCAGCCGTGATCAATACCGTTCTCACGTCGATATTTGGAGGGCTCGCGGCGCTGTTCGTGCTCTCGGGCTTTGCATTCCGGAGCGAGCGCTGGGTGCTGTGGAGTGCGTCGTTGTTCGCCGCAGGCGCCGCCGCTGCTGCGCACAACGACGCCTTTTGGCCGATGGCGCTGCTCGGCGCGATCAGCCTGTGGATCGCCTTTGCCGCAGTCGACGTGATGGATTTGGGCTGGCGCATGCGCTGCGCCATGACCGTCAGCGCCTGCTTGTTCGGCTTTCTCGCGCTCTGGCCGACGCTCCCGAATTGGTCGTCCAAGATCAAGTGCCCGGCGTACATCCAGGAGCACGTTTCTTTCCGGCTCGTGTCGGGCCTCGATCTGCGCGGTGGCTTGCGGCTCGTCTACACGGTGGACGTAGACGAGGCCATCAAGGACAAGCGCGACCACTACTACGAGGACATGCGCCTCGAGCTCGCCAAAATTTTCGGCCTGCACAGCGGCGACGAGCTGCCGAGCGAGGACGTTTACAAGAAGCTCCGCGACAAGGTCGAGCTCGAGGCACCGCGGCGCCCAGTCGACGAAATTCGCTTGCACGTGAAAGAGGGCACGGATCCGAGCAAGCTCGACGAGCGCTTCCTCGAGCGGTTCCGGAGCGAGATGTCGTTCTCGCGCACTCAGGATCAGCGCACCCTGGTGTTCAAGATGCGCTCCAACGTGGGCTCGCAGATCCGCGAGCGCGCGGTCAGCCAGGCCAAGGACATCATCCTCCGACGCGTCGACGAGCTCGGCTTGCGCGAAGCGGCCGTGTCCTCGCGCGACGAAGACATCATCGTCGAGGTGCCGGGCGAAGACGAAAAGAGCTTCGCGACGATTCGCGAGATCATCAGCCAAACCGCCCGGCTCGAGTTCAAGCTGCTGGACGACGACACCGATTTCTTCGGCGCCATCCAAAAGACGGCCAAAGAAGAGAGCCTGCCCGAAGGGCTCGAGTTCCGGCAAGAGAACGCGCCGGTCGGCAAGAACGCCGAAGGTGAAAACCAGACCAAGGTGAACACCTACGCCTTCTTGCCCAAGCTGCCGAAGGAGACCACGACTCAAACGCTGCAACGCATGCGCGAATGGGTGGGGACGCTCGACGTGCCCTCGGACCGCGAGGTCGGCTACGAGGTCGCGAAACGAGTGGTCGATGAAGTGACGATGAAGGAGGAAGAGTCCGGCATTCGCACCTACTTCCTCAAGAGCCGCGCCGAAATCACCGGCGACATGATCCGCGAAGCGGTGGCGCAGCCCGAGCAGAGCCAGGGCGGCATGGGCGGCTGGCACGTCTCGATCACGTTCACCGACGCCGGCGGGCACATCTTCGAGCGCATCACTGGCGCCAACATCAAGCGTCGCTTTGCCATCATCTTGGACGGTCGCGTGAGCAGCGCGCCCGTCATCCAAGGCCGCATCGCTGGTGGCCACGGCCAAATCACGATGGGCTCCGGTGACCCGGAAGCTCAGCTCCGCGACTCGAGGAACCTCGAGCTCGTGCTGCGCTCGGGCGCTCTGCCCGCGCCGATCTCGCCGTCCAACGAGCAGCGCATCGGTCCGTCGCTCGGTCAGGACGCGATCAAGCTCGGCATCCAGGGCGCGCTCGGCGGCATCGGCCTCGTGCTCGTGTTCATGATGGTTTACTACCAGCGCGCCGGCTTCATCGCCGACATCGCGGTGATCATGAACTTGTTCTTGCAGCTCGCGATCCTCACCTCGTTCGGCGCGTCGATGACGCTGCCCGGCATTGCCGGCCTCGCGCTCACCGTCGGTATGGCGGTGGACAGCAACATCATCATCAACGAGCGTATCCGCGAGGAGGTCGCGCTCGGCAAGAGCGCCCGCGCCGCGGTCGACGTCGGCTATCGGCGCGCGCTGAACGCGATCATCGACGGCCACGTCACGACCGTGATCGCCGGTTTGGTGCTCGCGCAATACGGCACCGGTCCGCTCAAGGGCTTCGCCGTCACGCTGATGGTGGGCGTCATCTGCAACATCTTCACCGGTGTCGTCGTCAGCCGCCTGATGGTCGATTGGTGGGTCAAGAACCTGGGGCGCGGCGCCCAGCTGGACTTGGGTTGAACCATGCACCTCTTCAAATCCGGCAAAGTTTACGACTTCATGGCGGTCCGATGGTATTTCATCGGTCTCAGCCTGTTCATCACCATCGGCGCTGCGGTCCTGTTGATCGCCGGCAAGGCTCGGCTCGGCACCGACTTCACCGGTGGTACGGAGGTCGAGATTGCCTTCAAGAAGCCGGTCACGCCGGCTGATTTGCGCGCAGCCGTCACGCGCGCGGGCTTCGCGCAACCAGGCGTGATTCGCGTCGACGACCCGAAAAACCCGAATCGTTATCTGATCCGCGTCGAGGAGGTGTCGACCATCTCGCTCGCGAAGCAGACCGAGATCGAGAACGCGCTGTGCATGAACGTGGTCGAGGGCAGCGCGACGTGCCCGCCCGAACGCCAGGCAACCGAGGTCAAGTTCAGCCCCGGCGGCGACAAGATCAGCGTGCGCTATCGGAACACGCCCGATCTGGCTTGGGTCAAGCAAGCCATCAGCCCGGTGAAGGGCATCGTTCTTCGTCCCGGCGAGCACAACCCGGTGCTGCAGAACGCCCGCGACAACAAGGTCGAGATCCAGCTGATGAGCAAAGGCGATCAGCTCATGACTGGGCTGAAGCACGCGCTCGGGGCGGACGTGGTGCCCGACGCCGCGCTGCGCACGGAGTGGATCGGGCCGCGCGCTGGCGCCCAGCTCCGCGACAGCGCGATCAAGAGCATCGCGGTCTCGATCGTGTTCATCATGGTCTACATCGCGTTCCGCTTCGATTTGCGGTTCGCTCCCGGCGGCGTGGTCGCGCTGACGCACGACGCGCTCGGCACGATCGGTATCCTGATCGTGCTCGGCAAAGAGATCAATCTGACGACGGTCGCCGCCGCGCTGACGGTCGTCGGTTACTCGGTCAACGACACGGTGATCGTCTACGACCGGGTACGTGAGAATTTGGGCAAGCTCCGAGGCACGAGCTTTTTCCAGCTCATCAACATCAGCACCTCGGAAATGCTCGGCCGCACGCTGCTCACGAGCAGCACGGTGGTGATCAGCTTGCTCGCCTTCTTCATCTGGGGCACGGGCGAGCTCAAGGATTTCGCGCTGGCGTTGACCATCGGCGTCGTGCTCGGCACGTACTCGTCGATTTACGTCGCTTTGCCGCTGACTGAATGGCTCGACCACACTCTGTTTTCCAGGGTGGGCGGCCGCGTAAAAAAAAAGCCTAACGTGAGCTCGAACAACGTCGCCGCGGTCTAGCTACGCCCCGCTGCGGTGCGTCTCTCGCGCGCCGCGCCAGGGCCCGTACTAATGACCCATCCGAGCTGAAACCGGCGCCTGTCGGCCGAGCGGCCCAGGTTGACATGGCGCGCCCTGTGCTTAAGTTTCTTTCCATGTTTGCTGCATTGAAGTCCCAGTTTGCTCAGGTGTCCGAAGGGTCTGGCCTGCCGCTGACCATCCCTGAGGAGCTTTGGTCCAGTATCTCGCCAGAGCAGCAAGAGCGCTGCATTGCCGCGCAGCGCGTGCTCGGCGCTTTCGCCGGCGATCGCGATTTGGATCTGTCGGACCTCGCAGAGCGGCTCGCCGAAGAGCCGGAAGACGTGCTCGGCGGCCTGCACGTGCTCGACGCCATGTCGCTCGTCACCTCCGAGGAGTCCGACGAGGGGCCCCGGTTTCATCTCCGGGCTTTGCCGGATGAGCACGTTCGCTTCGTTGGTCCGAACGGCCGCACACAGTGGCTATTCGTCGCTCGCCCGCTCGACCCACCCGAGGTCGACGCCGACAGCCTGAACTAAGAACAGCGGCCGTCAGCCGCTCTTCAAAAAACGCCTCCCGCTGGTTCGGGGGGCGTTTTCGTTTTGTTCGCCGGGCAAGGACAGCGCGCTCTGGGTGCCGAGGGCCCCGTTGGCTACCCGCTGCCGCTCCCCAATTTATCCAGATGCGAGCGGGGGATGAGCGCGCGCGGACATTTTCGTTCACTGCTTCGCGCTACGTACCGATGGATTGACGCTCCCGGTTCACCATGGTCGAAGATGCTGGCCTTGACCTCCTCGTTCGCTGAAGCCGCTCTGCCTCCCAGTTTGCGGCCGAGCCCGGCGCCGAGCGCGCGGGCTCGAGAGCTGGCCTTGGGTTTGGGTGTTTCGACGACCCTGGCCACGGTGCTCGAACGGCGTGGCTTCAATGACCTGGAGGTCACGCGCCGGTTCCTCAATCCGCGCCTCTCGGAGCTGACCGCGCCGGACGCCATGGCCGACCGCTCACAGGCGGCCGAGCGAATGGCGCGAGCCATCCGCGCGGGCGAGCTGATCGCCGTGTTCGGCGATTACGACTGTGACGGCATGACCTCCGCCGCCATCATGACGGAGATCATCGAAACGCTCGGCGGCCAGGTCGTGACCTTCATCGCCAGCCGTTTCGAAGGCGGCTACGGCGTGTCCTCGGCCGCGGTCGACAAGGTGCTGGCTAGCGGCGCGCGCTTGCTCGTCACCTGTGACTGCGGGTCCTCCGATCACGCCTCACTCGAGCGCGTGAAGGGCGCTGGCGTTGATTGCGTGGTCATCGACCATCACCTGGTCCCGGAACAGGCGCTGCCGGCGCTGGCATTTCTCAATCCGCACCGGCCAGAGTGCGGCTTTCCGTACAAAGGACTCGCCTCGTGCGGGCTCGCGCTGTCGATTGGCGCGGCCCTGCGCACGGCGCTCGGCAAAGAGCTCGATTTGCGGCGCTGGCTCGATCTGGTCGCAATTGGCACCATTGCCGACGTGGCGCCGCTCGACGGCGATAACCGAGCGCTGGTGCGCGCCGGCCTACGCGTCCTCGGCGAGGCGCGCCGTCCGGGGATTCGCGCGTTGCTCGAATTGGCCAAGCTCGACGCGCAAGCCCCGCTCACCGCGGAAGACATCGCCTTTCGGATTGCGCCGCGGCTGAACGCCCCGGGCCGGCTGGGTTCCGCCGAAATCGCCGTCAGGCTCTTGCTCTCGAAGAGTGCGGATGAAGCGCAGGCGCTGGCCGCCGAAATCGAGCAATGCTCGACCGAGCGCCGCCTGCTGCAAGAACAGATGATCGAGGAGGCGTTGTCCGAGATCGAGCGCGAGGGTTGGGCGGAGCGCCCGGCCATCGTCGTCGGGCGTGAAGGCTGGAACCACGGCATCGTCGGCATCGTCGCGGGCCGGCTCGCGGACAAGTTTCGACGGCCCGTGGTCGCGGTCGGATTTACCGACGGGCATGGCCGCGCTTCCGTGCGCGGTCCGGCCGGCTCGCGCCTATTCGACGCCCTCAGTGCCGCCAAAGACGTGCTGATTCGCTTTGGGGGTCACCAGGCCGCGGCCGGGGCCGAGCTGATGCTGCCGCAATTGGCCGAGCTCCGCGTTCTCTTCGAAGCTGCTTGTGCCGCTCAGCCAGCCCCAGAAAAAATCGCCAATGACGACGGTGAGCTGGCCTGGCTCGCGCCCGGTGACCAGCCGGCGCGCGTGCTTCAGGATTTGTATTTGCTCGAGCCCTGCGGTGCGGGGAACGAATCGCCGCGGCTGGCCTTCGAGGCCACGGTGCTCTCCGCGCGGCAGGTGCAGGGGGGGCATCTGAAGCTCGAGCTGGAGCTCGACGTCGGCACCCGCCTCGGTGCGTTCGGCGTGGCCATGGGCGAAAAGGCCAGCTCCTTGAGCGGAAGAATCGCCGTGCTCGGCAAACTACGGCCCGATCGCTACCGCGGCGGCAACGCCATCGAGCTCAAGCTGGAAAAGATCTTAGACTAGGGCCGAGCATGGCCGCCCCGTCCGCGAGTCCGACGATCATCGAGTTCAAAGGCATCAAAAAAGCCTTCGGCTCCAAAGTGATTTACTCGGGTCTGAACCTAGCCGTCGGTCGCGGCGAGGTGCTCACCATTTGCGGCGGATCCGGCGTCGGCAAAAGCGTGATGCTCAAGATGTTGATCGGCTTGCTCCACGCCGATGCCGGCACAATCCTGTTCGACGGCGAGGACGTGACACGGATGACCGAAGAGCAGCTGTCGCACGTCCGGCGCCGGATCGCGATGCTGTTTCAGGGCGCCGCGCTGTTCGACTCTTTGAATGTCGGCGAGAACGTGGCCTACGGCTTGGAAGAGCACTTCCGCGACAAGATGACCAAGGCGGAGCGCGCCGATCGCGTGGCGTGGGCACTCAGCTTGGTCGATCTGCCGGGCATCGAACTGCTGCAGCCCGCTGACTTGTCGGGTGGTATGCGCAAGCGTGTGGGTTTGGCGCGCGCGATCGCCGTGCAGCCGGAAGTGCTGCTCTATGACGAACCGACGACCGGGCTCGACCCGATCAACACGGCCCGCGTGAATCACCTCATCACCGGCCTGCAGCAGAAGCTGAAGATCACGAGCATCGTCGTGACCCACGACATGAAGAGCGCGTTCGAGATCAGCGATCACTTGGCAATGGTGCGCGGCGGGCGGATCATCGCCTACGGCACGGTCGAGGAATTTCAGGCCTCGACCGATCAGCGGGTGTCCGATTTCATTCAAGGGCGGGCACCGGTCAAAGAGGATGTCGAAACGCTGCTGAACAGCTGAAGGCTTCGGGTTTACGTCGAGCGGCTTACCCTTCCCACTGTGCTGAAATCCGGTGTGGCGAAAAATGTTTCGGCCTCGCGCCCGCGCCTCGGCTATACCTGTGGTTCTTAGCGGTTTGCTTTTTCCGGCCCTGGCCGCAGGTAAAGTCTAGACATGGTGTCCTCTCGGGACGTGAAGGTTGGCGCGTTCGTGCTTGCGGGGCTGACCGCGTTTGGTGCGGTGATCTTTTTGATCGGCGACGAGCGCCAGCTGTTCCAGAGCAAGCTCAACTACGCAACGCAGTTCGAAGACGTGCAGGGGCTGCGGCGCGGCTCGCCCGTGCGTATGGGCGGCGTCGACGTCGGTACGATTGTCGGTGTCGATTACGGCAAAGATCCGGGCGACAAGAACATCCACGTGCGGATGGCGATCTCGGTCGACGACGCGCGGCGCATCCGCACCGATAGCCTAGCGACGATCGAGGGTAAGGGTCTGCTCGGCGATAAGATGATCGTGATTTCGGTGGGCTCACCCAGCAAGCCCGTCTTGCCCGAAGGCGCGATCATCCAGTCCAAGAGCGCGGACGACCTCGGTCAAATGATGGCTCGCCTGAGCAACATCTCCGGTCAGGTCGAAAAGGTGGTGACCAACCTGGAGCGGACCACCAACTCGTTCGCCGACGAGAAATTTCAGGGCGACATTCGCAATTCCGTCGCCTCTTTGGCCGGTATTTTGGGCTCGCTCGATCGCGGCGACGGCTACGTCGGAAAATTGCTGCACGATCCAGGTGAGGCCGAGCGGCTGTCGCACTTGATGGCGAACCTCGAGCAAAGCTCGGCCGAGCTCCAGCGCACGACCGCGAGCGTCAATCAAATCATCGGCCGCGTCCAGACCGGCCCCGGCTTTGCGCACGAGGTTGTGTACGGCGAAGACGGTTCGAAGACGATCGCCAAATTCGGCAATGTGGCAGACGAGCTCGGCACCACGCTCAAAGGCATTCGCGAGGGCAACGGCATCGCGCGCAGTGTCATCTACGGCGATGATTCGTCGCAGCAGGTCATGGGCAATTTGAATCAGGTCAGCGCAGACCTAAAGCAGATGGTGACCGACATGCGCGCCGGCAAGGGCACCCTGGGCGCGCTCCTGGTCGACCCATCGGTCTACGAAGATTTGAAGCTCATGCTCGGCAATGTGGAGCGGAACCGGACGCTGCGTGCGCTCGTCCGCTATTCGATCAAGGCCGACGAAAAGTCGCCCGCGGTCGAGGTGCGCGACCCGGGCGCGCCGAAACCAGCGGCCGAAGCGGTGGGAGCGGGAAATTCCACGGTCAAACTGGGCAAAGGCGAGAGCTCGGGCGAGTAACCTCGGCACAATCGCCCAATTCGTGGCCCAGCACCGGGAATAAAAAAGCCGGCCGCGGAACTGGCCACGTCGAGAACGCATCGTCGAAGTGGGGCGATTTCTCGCTATACTGGCGGGATGCGAATTCTTCCGCGCCTCGGTCGGGCGCTGGTCGTGCTCTCGGTTTTTGCGCTCGCGTCGTATTTCGCGCTTCAGTTCGGCACCGGTGGCCTGTGGCGCGGGCTCGAAGTCGCGCACGCCGTAACGAGCCCCGGGCAGCCGAAGGCACCCTACGATCTGACGCAGCTCGTTGCGGTCAACGAGACGCTCAACACGATCCGCACGAAGTACGTCGACCCGAGTCGCGTCAAGCCGCGCCAAATGTTTCTGAGCGCGGTCAACCAAATCCAAAAAGAAGTCGCGCAGGTCATCGTTCTGCACGAAGAGAAGTCGAACACCGTGAAGGTGCAGGTCGACTCCGAGTCTGCCTCCTTCCGCATCGACAACGTGCAGGGGCCATGGGACGTGGCGGCGCGTCTACGTGAGGTCTTCGCATTCCTGCAGGCCAACCTGAAGGACACCGAGGTGGATTTGCGCGACGTCGAGTACGCCGCGTGTAACGGCATCTTGCGCACGCTCGATCCGCACAGCGTGTTCCTGAGCCCTGAAGCCTACCGCGAGATGAACTTGACTACGTCCGGTCACTTCGGCGGGCTCGGCATCGTGATTTCCGTCCGCGATCAGATGCTCACGGTGATGCGCCCGATGCCCGGCACGCCGGCGGGTCGCGCCAATTTGAAGCGCATGGATCGCATCACCAAAATCAACAACGAGTCGACGCTGAACATGCCGCTCGACGACGCGGTCAACCGCTTGCGCGGCAATCCCGGCTCCAAAGTCACGATCTGGGTGCATCGCGACGGCAGTGAGGGCTGGACTGGGTCGCGCCCGTTCGAGCTCGTCCGCGAAGAAATCCAAGTCAAATCCGTGGACTATCGCGGGCTCGGTAACGGCGTCGGCTACGTGCGCCTGAAGCAGTTCCAAGCCAGCACCTCGGACGAGTTGGACGAGGCGCTCGCCGATCTGCACAAGAAAGAGAAGTTGAAGGCGCTCGTGCTCGACTTGCGCGGTAACCCCGGCGGGCTCCTCGATCAAGCCGCGCGCGTGGCCGATCGCTTTTTGGAGGACGGCGTGATCGTCGCGACCGTGGGTGCCTCCGAGGGCCGTGAAGAGAAACGCGCGGTGCGCAAGGGCACCGAGCCCAATTACCCGATCGTGGTCTTGGTCAACGGCTCTTCGGCCAGCGCGAGTGAGATCGTGGCCGGCGCGCTCAAGAACTTGGACCGCGCCGTGATCGTCGGCCAAACGACGTTCGGCAAGGGCAGCGTGCAGCTGGTGTTCCCGCACGTCACGCCGGAGAACGCCGCGCTCAAGCTGACGATCGCGCAATATCTCACGCCCGGCGACGTCTCGATTCAGGGCGTCGGCGTCGCGCCGGACATCGAGCTCGATCCGATGACGGCCGACACGGTCGAGATGGATCTGTATCGCAACGATCACGGGCTCCGCGAGCGTGATTTGACCAAGAGCCTGTCGAACACCGCTCACCGCGCGACCGACCAACCGTCGCTTCGCCTGCGCTACGATTTGCCGGAAAAAGAGCGCGCGGAAATCCGCGATCGCGGCGGGGATCTGGAGGACGAGTTCGAGCTCGATTTTCCGATCAAGTTAGCGCGCGATCTGGCGGGTCGCTTGAGCCCCGGCAAGCGTCTGGATCAAGTGCACGGCGCCAAGGATTTCTTGGACAAGTTGCAATTGAGCGAGCTCGATGCGGTGAGCGCGGATTTGGGCAAGCTCGGCATCGACTGGGCTGCCCCGCCGAAGGACTACGCGACCCCGCCGAAGGCGAGCGACTACGAGGTCAAGGTCACGACCGATCATCCCGGCGACACCTTCTCCGCGGGTGAGCAAGTGATGCTCAAGGTCTCGGTCAAGAACAAGGGCACGAGCCCCGCGTATCAGGTGCGCGCCAGCACCAAGAGCGACGGCGCGTACTATGACGAGAAAGAGTTCGCCTTCGGCAAAATCATGCCCGGTGAGACCAAGACGGCCACCGCGCCGCTCGGGTTTTGCGACATCGACGGGCACAAGCCGGGGTCGAGCGCGCCTTTGCCGGACAACGCGAAGCGCGTGTGCAAAGTGCCGCTCGATGCGGACGCACGCGCGGACGTGGTCAAGGTGCGCTTCTTCGCCGAGGGCGCAGAGCCGCCGCCGGACGCCGAGGTCCGGCCCACGCTGAACGCGCTGCCGCAGCCGATCTTCGCCTACAATTACCAGATCGTCGACAATCGTCCGGGCAACGGCGACGGTCAGCTGTCGCGCGGTGAGGGCGCGACCGTGTATCTGGCGGTGAAGAACGTCGGCAAGGGCAAGTCCTACGAGACGCAGGCGAACATCCGTAACCTGACGGGCGACGGGCTCTTGATTCACAACGGCCGCTTCGACATCTCGAACATGAAGCCGGGCGAGGTGCGCAATGTAGCGTTCACGTTCGATGTGCTGGACGAGCTCAACGAGAGCAACATCAATTTCGAGCTCAGCGTGGCCGATCGCGAACTGCGTGTGGTATCGACGGAAAAGGTGACTTTGCCGCTCGCAAAGAGCCCGCTCGCAGTCGTGAAGGCGCAAGGTAAGGTGTCCTTTGCCGGCGCGTCGCCGGTGCGCGGTCAGCCGCTGCCGACGGCTTCAGTGGTGGGCGAGGTCGACAAGGGCAGCGTGCTCGACAAGCTGGGCACGTTCGGAACCTTCACCAAGGTGAGCCTCGGTGATGACCGCTTCGGCTTCGTCGAGACCAAGACGGTGCGCGATAGCGCCGCAGGAGCCGTCAAAGTCGGGTACAAGCCGCGCCTGTCGCACTCGCCGCCGTTGCTCGAGGTGACCCCGGCGAAGCTTGCGACGCGCGAGGACAAGGTTCACATCGAAGGCGTCGCGATTGACGGCGACCGCGTGCTCGACGGCTTCATCTTCGTCGGCCCGCGCAAGGTCTTCTATCAATCGAATCGCAAGGCCGCCGATCCGACCAAGCTCAAATTCTCGATCGACACCGAGCTTCAGCCCGGTATCAACGTGATTACGGTGGTGGCGCGCGAAAGCGACGACAGTGCCACGCGCACCACGATGATCGTTCGCCGCGACGGCCCGAGCGGCGAGCCCTTGCCCAGCCCCAAGGGCGAATCCGCCGGTGAGGATTGGAGTATCTCGGGCGACGGCGAGTGAGGCCTTCGGCACGCGAACGCTGAATCAGGGCCGTCGCACGGCCCTGATTTTTTCCGCACCTGCGGCTCGCGTGTGGCCCGGGCCTTGTTAAGCTTTCGCCATGGAGACCTACAGCGGGGCGTGTCATTGCGGGCGGGTGCGGTTTCGGGTGCGTGGCGATCTGAGCAAGGTTTCGCTTTGCAACTGCTCGATGTGCACGAAAAAAGGCATCATCCACCTGATCGTCGAACCCAGCGAGTTCGAGCTCATCTCGGGTGCCGACGAGCTCACCTCTTACCGCTTCAATACCGGCGTTGCCGAGCACAAGTTCTGCCGGCACTGCGGCATTCATTCCTTTTACACGCCGCGCTCCGATCCCAACAAGGTGAGCGTGAACGTCCGCTGCCTCGACGGTGTCGACCTATCCACGCTGAAGCCGCGTTTGTTCGACGGCAAGAACTGGGAGGAAGCGTTTCGGAATCGCGTACTCTAGCTGTAAGCTCGCTCGCAGGGTGATGGCATGAAGTCCGATCTCGTTTCCGACGCGCGTGCCGGGGCTGCGGCCGTGAGCGACGAACACGCAGAGCTCGGGCTGGAGCGCTTGTTTTCGAGCGCCGTCTCGGAAAACGTCGCGCTCGCCCAGAGCGTGGGTTGGCCGGATGACGACGCTGATTGGCGCGTGATTCACGAGGCGGCATTCGTGCTGGGTGCGCGGCGCGGCGCGGCACTCGTGGGCCAAGGCGTGCTCGCTGCGTACGAACCGAGCTCGGGCACGATCGCGAAAATGGTCGTTTCACCGACGATGCAGCGCCAGGGCCTCGGGGCAAAGCTGCTCGACGCCTTACTGGTCGAAGCAGACGAGCGCCGTTTGAGCTCGCTCGGCCTGGTCGCGACTCCGTTCGGCGAGCCGCTCTACGAAAGTCGTGGTTTCCGCGTGACGGGCGAAGTTGCAGTGTTCATCGGCGCGCCGCGCTGCGACCCGCTGGAAGACGTCATCTCGCCCATCGCCGATATCGAGCAAGCGATCGCGTTCGAGCGCCGGTTCATTTCCTGTTCCCGCGCCAAGATGCTGCGCGCCTGCTACCGCGAAGCAAAGGCGAGCACGCTCGTCACTTCGAGCGCCGGTAGCGTGCGCGGATTTGCCCTGGTGAGCGCACGGAGGACGTACGCGCTCGTCGGCCCGGTGATCGCGGAGTCCGAACCGATCGCTCGCACGCTGATCGGCGCAATTTTTGCGGCGAATCCCGGCAATATTCGGATCGACGTGCCCGTCGAGCACAGCGCGCTCCGCACTTGGCTGCGTGAGCTCGGTCTGCCAGAGAAGGGCATCCGCCCGGAGATGACGCGCGGCGGAGCGCTGCCTTGGCAGGTGCCACAGCGCTTCGCGCTCGCCTCGCAAGCTTGGGGCTGAGTGCCGCGCCGCGTGCTAATCGTAGCTCGCAATGCCGGAAGTCATCGTCATCAACGGCCCGCCAGGCGTCGGCAAATCGAGCGTCACGGCTCAGCTGCGCACGCTCGTGCCGGGAACGGTCGCCATTTCCGGCGCACAGCTCCGCGCCTTCGCGCCGCCCGACGCACGCGCGCACCTCGGTGGCGGCGCGACATACCGCGTTGCTGGCGCGCTGGCTTCTGCCTTCATGCAGCTCGGCGCCAAGCGCGTGCTCTTCGAGTACGAATTTTTGCGCGCGTCGCACCTCGCGTACTTTCGCGATGCGCTGACCGTGTCGGCAGAGCTACATGTCTTCACCCTTTGGGCGCCCCTCGAATGCCTAGTCGAACGCAGCGGCGGTCAGCCCGATGCGCGACCTAGCGGACTCACTCTCGTCGACTCTCACCGCGAAATGGCGACGAATCTAAGTCAATTAGGCCAGATCGTCGAAACCGACCGGCTCTCCGCGGCCGAAGTCGCGCGGCACATCCACGAGCGACTCCCTCATTCCTGATAGGCGAGCAGTCAGCGGATCCTGAACGCGGATCGTGCCTAGAGTGGCGAGCACAGAAGGGAGTGACCCGGCTGAATCGTTCGCAGCCGCGCTCGATTGATTTTGGGCCCACGAGGAAACGGGCGCGCTGCGCGTAGTGGCAAAACACTAGGTAGCGCGATCACCCGCGCGTCGCCTTTGCAGCCGCGCGAGCCCGGCGCTGCATACGAGATCGGATTGGAGCACAGCGGATCGGCAGTTGCTTCAGTTTTGCGCCACGACGCTCCTTGTCGCGAACTCTTCGCGGCCTAGCAAGTGTCTGTGCGTGGCGTCGAAGTCGTCTCTCAAGTGCGCCTGGCTGATGCGCCACCGCGTACTGTGCGCTGAACTGCGCAGGAAACGCGCGCCGCTGAACTGCGCTACGCCGCTGAAAGCGCCGCGCGCGCGCTCGTGAAACGTCGTCCCGCTCACGAGTTCTTATCGCTCGAGCCGGTCGCTGCGGGGCCCCAGAGCGGTCGCGGCGGTGCGTGCCTCGTCTTGTCACGAGCGCCATGGCGACGCCCGCGCGCGCGTCGGCCCACCTTCCAACCGCTTGCCCGCCCTGCGCGCGCCGTCATCGCTGCCGGACAAGGCTGGTGACTTCCGAGCGCGGGGCGACACTGAACCGAGTTCTTGATACCCTGCCGTGATGGACGGGGAAGTCGTGGTGAGCCGGCTGCAGACGCCGTACGAGGCGGAGCTCGCGGCCAATTATCTGCGTGAGCACGGGCTCGCCGTGCGCATCGACAACGACGTGCTGCAGGGCATGAATCCGCTCTGGGGCATGGCGCTCGGCGGCGTGCGCGTTTACGTTCCCGAGGCCGACTCGGAGCGTGCGAAAGCGCTGCTCGAAGAGCTCGAGCGCCCCTCGCCCGAGAAGGCCGAACCACGAGACGATCCAGCGGAGCGCACGCGCGAATTCGATGCCGCGGCGCGGCGCGCGCTGGCCGCAGCGGTGATCGGCTCGTTCTTGCTGCCCGTGGTGGCTCAGGTCTACTCGCTCGTTATCGCGCTCCGTTTGCGCCCCGCGCAGCTCGGTCCGCGCGGCCGACGTCATTGGGCGCTGGCGCTCGCGGTCGGCGGGCTGGTGCTCGGAGGTTCTCTCTTTTGGCTGCTTCGTCGAACATGACTCGGCCGACCCGCAAAGCGCCCCGCGTCTATCTCGAAAGTCCGTCGCGCAAGCGGGAAAGCGAATTTTTGGCGCGCGTTCAGCGGAGCCAAAGATTGCATCGACCGTGGGTCAAGGCTCCCGCCACCGTCCAGGAGTTTCGGGACCTGGTCGTACGTGCCCGGGGCGAGCGGCACGCTTCATTCTTCGTGTGCACGCGCGAGACCGCCGAGCTCGCCGGCGTGATCAACGTGAACGAAATCGTGCGCGGTCTGTTCCAAAGCGCGTACCTCGGGTACTACGCATTCGCACCGTTTGCGGGCCTCGGCTACATGAGCGAAGGCCTGACGCTCGTGATCGGCGAAGCGTTCGGCGCTTTGCGTTTGCATCGGCTCGAAGCCAACGTGCAGCCGGGCAATCAGCCATCCGTTCGCCTGGTGTCCGGGCTCGGTTTTCGGCTCGAAGGGCTCTCTCCGCGCTACCTCAAGATCGGCGGGCGCTGGCGCGACCACGAACGCTGGGCGATTTTGGCAGAAGACTGGCCGAAGCCGCGCGCCCGCCGTTGAGCGCTCGCCCGCGGCGGCCTCAGCTGGGACAGTCGGGGCTGCCGCGGCCTGCAACTGAGCGCTGTCGCGCGCCCGCTGAGTGCTTGATCGCGGCCGAAATACTGTCACTATGCGGGCGCCCATGTCAGAGAGCGAATTTTCGAACGTCACAGCGGTCGCCAAAGCCAACGTCTATTTCGAGGGCAAAGTGGTCAGCCACACCATCCTCTTCGGGGACGGGAAGAAGAAGACGCTGGGGCTGATCTACCCGGGCGAGTTTCACTTCGGCACCGACGCGGCCGAGCGCATGGATATCGTCGCTGGCGTTTGCCGCGTGCGACTCGACGGCACGTCCGAGTGGAAAGAGTATGCCGGCGGGACGTTCTTCCGCGTGCCCGGCAAATCCGGGTTCGACATCAGCGTGGCGAGTGGCATCGCGGAGTACGTGTGCTCCTTCGAGTGAGCGTGTTTAGGAGCGCTCGAAGCGCGCCACGGTCTCGCCGTGCTCGGTAAATGGCAGCAGTGAATAGGCCGTGAGCCCGGTGAGGCGGAGCGCGCCGCCGTCGAGCAGCACACGCGTGTCATTCAGGAACGATTCCAAGCCGCAGCTCACGTAGATGAAGCGCGCTGGCGGCTGTGCCGCGAGAGCGCGCGTGAGCTCCGGATCGAGGCCCTTGCGCGGCGGATCGGCGATTACCAGGTCCATGCCTTCTGCCATGGCGACAGCACTGCCGGCTGGCCCCGGAGTGACCGAAATTTTGCCTCGATTTGCCGTCGAGAGCCCGCCCGTGCCAAGCGCGAGTCCGAGCAGCGACGCGGGGCTCACCTCGTTCAAGCGGAGCTCGCTCACCCGGTCCACGATCGACAGGCCGATCGCGCCGACCCCTGCGTAAAATTCCGCAACGCGGGCGCCTTCGGGGATCTCACTCCGAACGTGCTCGACGATGCGCGCGGCAATTTCGAGATTGTTCTGGCCGAACGCGCCGGGTGGGTAGTGGATCGCATGCGAGCCGAAGTGCTCGACCAACGCCACCGGACCGCAGATCGCGCGAAAATCTGCGCCGAGAATGGCGTTACCGATTTCGCGATTCCCATTCCACCACAAGCTGTGCAGCTCGCCTCCGAGCCGCTCGCGGACCAGCTCGAAGAACACGCCGAAGGGACTCTCATCCGCGCTGTTGCCGACCAGCACCACCTGCGCGGACTGTGAGCGCCGCTCGACCACGACCTGCAGGTAGCGCGCGAGGCCCGCATGCGCCTGATCGGAGTAACAGGTGACGCTCGCGTCGACCAGCGCGCGGCGCACCACGCTCGCTACTCGATTGATCAGCGGATGGTGCACGACGCAGTTCGGAATGTGAACGACGTGGTGCGTGCCGAGCTCGAACAAACCCAGCTTGGGCGAGCCGAGTCGACCTCGGATCGCGAGCCGCGCTCGCTGGCGAAACCCGGCCATTTCCCCGGAAATCACTGGCACGGGCGGCAGGCCGTGTGCGCGCGCCAGCTCGTCCAGCCTCGCCTTGGCGGCGGGCGCGATGCCCGGCTCGCCGAAACGCGGACAACCGGGGCAGGGCGGGCGATGCGGGCAGGCGCTCGGCTGGCCGCCAGGCCCGAGATTTGAAGATTTCAACCGACGCGCGCCCGTGGTCACGGTAACTCTGAGCTGTCGAGCCTACCATGAAGCAACGCGCCGCGGCATTCGCGCTCGGTATTTTGATCCTCCTCGCAGCGGCGATCGTCCTCCGGCGGCGCTTCGCGGAACATCCGCGTGCGAGCGCTGCGCGTCCTCCGCCGCCACCAGCGCTGAGCTCGTCGAGCGCGGCGGCGAAGCCCGCGCCGCCGCCCGTGCACCACGAGCCTCCGCCGTACATCGACACGGACGCGAAGACGCTCGCTGAACAGCGAGAAGCGCTCTTCGCGAACATGAAGAATCAGCTCAATCTGCCGCCTGGTGCTCTGGAAAAAATCGAGTCAATCTTCAACGGCTCGGTGCGCCTGAGCCAGGGCGACCCGGCGATCACCAAGCATCCGATGACGCGCGCGGAGTGCCGAGCCATCCGCGCGCAACATGCCGGTGAGCACCCGGCCGATCCGCGCTGTGGCGCGTCGAACATGGTGCCGATCTTCGACCCCGGTAAGGGCGAGAGCGCGGACAATGCCAGCGTCTGCATCGATCAGTTCGAGTTCCCCAATATTCCCTGCGAGTACCCGGTGGTCTGGGTGCGCTCGAGTCAAGCGGCGGAGCTGTGTGAGGCCGAGGGCAAGCGCTTGTGCGACGCGCACGAATGGGAAGGCGCGTGCGCCGGCGCGCTGCACACGCCCGACGTCGACTACACCTTCGGCGAGCGCCGCTTGATGCAGGAATACCTGCACAATAAGTCGCGCGAGCTCGTCTGGGCCTACGGCCCAAAGGCGGACCAGCGAAAATGCGGCACGATGAGCCACAAGAGCAAGGAGTGTTACACGCCCGACTGGGGCATTTGCGGCTCCAATACCTATCCCGCCGGCGCGTTTCCCGAGTGCGTCAGCTCCTTCGGTGTGTACGACCAGCACGGGAACGCGGCCGAGCACATGAACTTGCCGCTCACGGCCGAGCAGCTCGGTAAAAATGGCGGCGTCGGTCAAACCGAGATGAAGGGCAGCTGGTTCATTTTCGCGACCGAAGCCGTGCACCCCGACGATTGTCGCTGGCGAGGCCTGGCCTGGCACGCCGGGCCGATTCGCGCGGAGGACAGCCACCGCAACTACCACCTCGGCTTCCGCTGTTGTAAAGACATTCAGCCGAGCGCGCCGCCACCTCCGCGCGGCGACGGCGGTTCTTCCCCATGATCCGACTTCACATCAACATCGACCACGTCGCTACGATCCGCAATGCACGCGGCACCGTCTACCCCGACCCGGTCGCCGCCGCGGCCATTTGCGAGCTCGCCGGGGCGGATGGCATCACCGCCCATTTGCGGGAAGATCGCCGGCACATCAAAGATGACGACATCGTTCGCCTGCGCACGGCGCTCACCACCATGCTCAATCTCGAGATGGCGGCTACCGACGAAATGCGCGGCATCGCCGAGCGCGTCGAGCCGGCCGTGGTGACGCTCGTGCCCGAACGCCGTGCCGAGCTCACGACCGAGGGCGGCCTCGACGTGGTCGTCGCGCGAGGGGCGATCGAAAAAGTCAGCGCCATGTGCCTGACCAAGAAGATCAAGCTGAGCCTGTTCATCGCGCCGGACGAAGAGCACGTGCGGCTGTCACGTGAACTCGGCGCGAGCCAGGTCGAATTTCACACGGGCGAGTATTGTCACAAGCAGGGTGAAGCTCGCGCTCAGGAGCTCGAGCGCTTGAAGCGCGCCTGCCATTTGGCGCACGGGCTCGGGCTCGAAGTCGCCGCCGGGCACGGACTCACGCGCTTCAACGTGCTCGACATCGCGGCCATTCCGCACGTGGTCGAGCTGAACATCGGTCATTCGGTGATTGCGGATGCGGTGTTGGTCGGTCTCGATCGGGCGGTGCGCGACTTGCGCGCGGCGATCGATCGCGGCTTGTCGCGCCGTGCGGCGCCGCGGAGCTGAGCCGATGCTGCTCGGCTTGGGCATCGATGTCGCCTCGGTTGAGCGCATTCGTGCTTCACTCGAGCGCTTCGGAGAGCGCTTTTGGCAGCGCATCCTGACCGAGAACGAACGAGCCGATTTGCGCGAGCGCCCCGACCGGGTAGCGGCTTTGGCTGGTCGCTTCGCGGCCAAGGAAGCGGGCGCGAAGGCGCTCGGCGGCCCGCCCGACGTGCTTTGGCACACGATCGAGGTGCGCTCCAACGCTCATGGGGCGCCTTCTCTCGAGTACCTCGGCCCGGCACGCGCACACGCTGATCGCTTGGGCGTGCGGCGGATTTTGGTCTCGATCACGCATGATGCAGGCGTGGCTGCCGCGGTCGTCGCGCTCGATAGCGAATAGCGCGCTTTCTCGGGTATGATGGGCGCATGATCCCGGTGCTATCGCGCGCTGAGACGCGTCAGTTCGACGCGCACGCCAGTCAAACGTGCGAAATCCCGAGCTTGCTGCTCATGGAAAACGCCGGTCGCGGAGCAGCGGACGTGATCGCGCGTGAGCTTGACCTCGGGCAGGGGAGCCGCGCGCGGGTGGCGGTAGTGTGCGGTGCGGGCAACAACGGGGGGGATGGCTTCGTCGTCGCCCGCCGCTTGCTGACGTTGGGCGCCGACCCGCGCGTGTACTTGCTCGTAAAATCCGAGCGGCTCAAGGGGGACGCGCTGAGCAACTACCGCTCGTTCGTGGGCGTGGGCGGGAACGTGGTGGAGCTAAGTCCGGACCAGCTGAGTCTGCTCGGCAGCGCGTTGGAAGGCGCGCGGGCCGTGGTGGACGCCGTCTTCGGTACGGGGCTCGATCGCGAAATTACCGGATTTCTTCGGTATGCGATCGAGTTCATCAATGGCGCGCCCTGCCCGCGGTTTGCGCTCGATACGCCGTCGGGCATCGACTGCGACACCGGCGTGGTGCTCGGCATCGCCGTGCGCGCGGATACCACGATCACCTTCGGGCACCCGAAGCTCGGCTTATTGACGTCCTCGGGCTTGCTGCACGCGGGCAAGGTGCACACGGTCGACATCGGCGTGCCCAGCACGTCTCTGGCGCACATCGGCTACAGCGCGGAGCTCGTCGAAGCGAGCGACGTGCGGGCGGCGCTCACGCCGCGCAGCGTGACGACGCACAAGGGCGCGGCCGGGCGCGTCACGATTATCGCAGGCTCTCCCGGGCACATCGGCGCGGCGCTGCTGGTGGCCCGCGGCGCCCTGCGCGCAGGTGCCGGCTTGGTCACGATTGCCGCGTTACCCGAGACCGCGGCGTTGCTCGATCAGCGAGTACTGGAGGCGATGACCGCTCGTATCGATCCGGCGGATCTCGAATCATCGCTCGATCGCTTGCTCGAGCGCGCGGATTCGGTGGCCATCGGCCCAGGCCTCGGCCTGGACGACACCGCGCGCCGCATCGTCGAACATGTCGTGCTGCGCGTTCGAAAGACGAAGGTGGTGGACGCAGACGCCATCACCCACTTTGCGGGTCGAGCGGCGGAGCTGAAGGGCGCGCTCGGCGACCTCGTGCTCACGCCGCATTCCGGCGAAATGGCCCGGCTCGTTGGCGGTACGGCCGAGGCGGTCGAAGCCGATCGCTTCGGCACTCTGGCGCGCGCGGTCGCGCTCACGGGCGCGACGGTGCTGCTCAAGGGGCATCGCACGCTGATTGGGGCCCCGGAGGAGCGAGTGGCGATCAACGCGACCGGTTCTGGCGTGCTCGCGACGGGCGGCTCGGGTGACGTGCTGACTGGCATCTTGGCAGGCTTCGGTACTCAGTTGGACGCGCGGCGCGCGGCTTACTCGGCGGCGTACCTGCACGGCATCGCCGGGGAGCGTCGCTCCGGCAATGGTGTGGATCGCGGCGTATTGGCTCACGAAATTGCCGAGGAACTGCCGCATGCCTTGGGCGCGCTCCGCGTCGAGGCAGGCTCACGAACTTTGTCGCGCTGACAGCGACTTCGAGCCTGCTGCCACTTTGACACGCGGGGCGCGTCCGCGGGCCCGCGCAATCTGCAAGAAAACGCGAGGAATCTGCCAGCTCCGAGCTGGCACGCGGTTTGCGATACGGGCTGCTCGTGGAGGCTACGATGTCAGAGCTACGAGTCACCGAACGCCCATCCTCAGCATTCGCCGCGGAGCTGCGCGAGAAATTGCCTGCGCTTCTACCTGGGCTCAACGCTCGCGCGCTTTCGCTGTGCAAGCGCAAGACTGACGCGAGCGACCTGGTGCAGGACACCGTGCTCCGTGCCCTGTGCTTCGAGTCGGGTTACGAGCAGGGTACGAATCTGCGCGGCTGGCTGCAGCAGATTTTGTTTAGCGTGTTCATCACCCGCTGTCGTAAATCTGCGCGTGAGCGGCGCGCGCTCGGCGCGCTTTCAACCGATCCGTGCGCCTGGACACAGCCCGACGCGCCGCCGCAGCGTCAGTCCCTGATGCGGCCCGTATCGCGTGCGCTCGACGCACTGCCCACTCAGTTCTCCGCCGTCGTTCGGCTCGTCGATTTGGAAGAGCGCAGCTACAAAGATGCCGCGACCGAGCTCGCTGTTCCAGTGGGCACGGTGATGAGCCGGCTGTTCCGGGGCCGCCGGTTGCTCGCCGAGGCGCTGGCCGAGCCCGCGCGCGTGCCAGAAGCCGCTTGAGCCTTGCGTGAAGCGCGTGTTCGCGCGAGCTTTCGCAGGTGCTCGGCCGGGTGTTTCGTTCTCCGCTGTGGGCGGCGTTGCCGCTCGTTTCGTCCTCGTTACTCGTTTCTGTTGCCGCCTCGGCCGAAGAAGAGGCGGTGCGCGTCGCGTATGTCGCACCCGTCTCGTGTCCGGACGAACAAGTCTTCGTTGCGCGGGTGCGGACCCGCACCGAGCACGGCCGCTTCGCGGATCCGGGCGAGCTTGCCCGCACGTTCGAAGTGCGGCTGAGCGAGGCCGAGCATGGCGCAGGATTTTCGGGCCAGATCGAGTTCATCGACGTAGACGGCTCGAGCGCGCGGCGCAGCGTTACGGGCGCCACTTGTGATGAAGTGGCGTCGAGCCTTGCCCTGATCATGGCGCTTTCGATCGACGATCGCGTCGCGCAGACGGCGGCGCGTGAACAAGAATCGTCGCCGTCGCCGCCGCCTGCCGCAACGCGTGCCCCCACCAAAGAAGCCGGACCCGCGGATGCCGCGAGCGCTGCCACGCACAAACGCTTGCTGGAACCCGCGCCGCTTCAGTTCCGCTTCCAGTTCGGGCTGAACGCCGGCGCGCTCAACTGGGTTTCGCCGAGCGTGGCGCCGGTCTTCGGCGGCTTCGCGGAGCTGGGCGCGCGAGAGCACACTTCGTCGCTCAGGCTGTCGGCCTTCGATGCACGGCAGACCAAGGTCGTACGCAGCGGAGCAGAGGCCCACTTCGCGACGGATTGGTTGCGCCTCGATTTTTGTCCGCTGGCATTTGCTATTGCGCCGCACGTGGCGCTTTCGCCCTGCGCGGCCTTCGACGGTGGAGTGTTGAGCGCCCGCGCCAGCGGCAGTGCGCTCGTCCGCAAAACGAGCTCCGCCTCATTCTGGGCGGCCGGTGTTGCCCTCGCGCGACTGAGCTGGGAGATCAAAGGGCGTTTCGTGCTCGGTTTGGAGGGCGAGCTCGCGGCGCCCCTCATCCGCCATGACTTCGTGATCAATCACCCCGACTGGAGATATCAGGTGCCGGCGCTCGGTGTCGGCGCGAAGGCCGGTGTGGGCGTGCGTTTTCCGTGATCGAATCAGATTGTGCCGGGGATAGGGGGGAGAAGTGATAGGACTCGGAGTCGTGGCAACGCCGCTTTCTGAGGCCGGAGCAAAGCCCGCGGCCCTGGTCGAGCCGCGTTTGGCGCGCTTGATCCAGGAGCAATTCGGCTTCGTTTGGCGACTTTTGCGCCGAATCGGTGTGCCGGAGAGCGACGCGGACGATGCCGCTCAGCAGGTGTTCATCGCCGCCTCCCAGCGCATCGGCGATATCCGCGCGGGCAGCGAACGGGCATTTTTGTTCAGTACCGCGCTGCACGTGGGTTCGCGCATGCGACGCGGGCGCGCCCGCAAGCGCGAAGATTTCGGCGTCGAACTCGAGGAGCAGCCGGATCTCGCGCCCACGGTCGACGAGCTCGTCGAGCGCCGCCGCGCGCGCGAGATCCTCGACGCCCTGCTCGAGGAAATGCCGCTCGAGCTGCGCGTGGTGTTCGTGCTGTACGAGATTGAGCAATTGACGAGCGCTGAGATTGCCGAAGTCGTCGGCACACCGCTCGGCACCGTGGCCTCACGCCTGCGCCGCGCGCGCGAAGATTTCTCCGCCCGTGTGGCTCGCATCGAGGCGCGCCGAAATTTCGGAAGGCAAGGCCAATGACCGACGATCCGACTCGACTGCTCGATGATGAAGGCAGTGAGCTGCTAAAGAGTTTGATCTCGGCGGGGCGTGAAGAAGAGCCGCACGCGGCGGCGCTGCGCCGCACGCTCGTCGCGGTCGGAGTGGCCGGTGTGCTCTCCACGACCAGCGCAGCGGCGGCCGCGACTAGCACCGCGACGGCGGCAGGCGCCTCCGGCACACCCGCGGTCGGCGCGTTTGCCAGTGGTTCGGCCGGCGCGAGCACGGCCGCCACGAGTACGGCCGCCGCGGGTGCAGCCAAGGGCGTCGCATCTTCGACCTTAATCGTGGTCGCGAAATGGCTCGCTGTCGGCGCGCTCACCGGGACCGTTGCAAGCTCTGCAGTCTATGGCGTGAGTGGCGCGCTCACTCCGGCGCCAGTTGCTTCATCGGCGTCTCCTGTCGGACCTACGCCTTCAGACCCTAAGGTTCTTCCTCGGCAGCCGAACATGCGCGACGAATTGCGCGAAATTCCGGCGCCGCCAGCGGTCGAAGTCATGCCGCCCCCGCCCGCCGCTGGGCCTGCGCCGGCAGCTCCCGAGCCTTCGGCGGAGCGCGCGGGGAGCTCCCTGGCTGCCGAAGTAATGGCGCTCGATAGTGCCCGCCAGGCGCTTGGTACGGGCGACGCTCCGCGCGCGCTCGCGCTGCTGAACGGATACGAATCGCGTTTTCGCGAGCCGCGCATGCTGCCCGAAGTGCTGTATCTGCGGCTCGAGGCCTTCACACTGACGGGCGATCGAGCGAGTGCGGAGGCGGTCGCGCGCCGCATCCTGCTCGCATATCCGACGAGCCCGCACGCAGCGCGCGCTCGCGCAGTGCTCGGCCTGGACAAATAGTCGGCTCGTCGATCGCAACTTGCGATTTGGTGATCGACTTCACTCTGGTCGGGGATTGAATGGCCAGGAGGACACGATGAAATTCGGTGCTTGGTTGACGTTGACGGGGGTTTCCGCGCTCGCTTGTGCGTGCAACGGAACGACGGTTTTGGGTGACGGTGCAGGTAGTGGCGGATCGGGGGGCAGCATGGCCAGCGCCGGTTCCGGATTTGGGGGCAACGCAGGCAGCGACGTGTCTCCACAGGGCGGTGGCGGTGACGAAGCAGGCAGCTCGCCAGGTGGCAGCGGACCTGTGGTTGGAGGCAGCGGGGGTGACGCTGGCGTTGGCGGGGGTGGACGCGGAGAGCCACCGCTCGCTCCAGTGGGGCCGCAAGTGCAGGCAAACAAGCTGGACGTCTTGTTCGTGATCGACAACTCGGTCGGCATGGCAAAAAAACAAGCGCTGCTCTCGGCTTCATTGCCGAGCTTCATCGAGCGGCTGACCAATCCGTTGTGTGTCGATTCGAGCGGTGCGCCGGTGGCGGTGCAACCTGCTTCGGGCACGGAGGCCTGCGCGTCCGGTCATCGCCAATTCACACCTGTGGCCGACATGCACCTCGGCGCCATCAGCACGAGCCTCGGCGCGCACGGCGGTAGCGTGTGTTCCGCGCCCGCGGCCGGTGACGACCCGCTCACCACTCACTTGGACGATCAGGCCGAGCTCTTGCCGACGAAACGTCCGGGTGTCGCAAGCTACGAGGATCAGGGCTTTCAGGCCTACGATCCGGCAGGAAAAACCGGCATATCCGACGTGACCACCCTGACCAGTCAGGTGCAGGCCATGATCACCTCTGCCGGCGAGCACGGCTGCGGCTACGAGGCACCCCTCGAAGCGATGTACCGCTTCTTGGTCGACCCGAATCCGCCGACGGCGATCGTAAAGGTTGGAAGCGCATCGGAGTCCAGCGGTACCAATCAGGAATTGCTTGCGCAGCGTGCAGCGTTCCTACGCCCGGATTCGTCCGTCGCCATCGTCGTGCTGAGCGATGAAAATGATTGCTCGATCGTCGACAGCGGCGTTGGCTGGTTCGTCGGCGCGAGTAGTCACATGCCCGCATCGACGCAGGCCTGCGCCGCGGATCCGAATGACCCTTGTTGCCGTTCGTGCGCGCAAAACGAGACCACGCCGCCGAAGGGCTGCTCCGCGCTGTCGGCCGATCCGGTGTGTTCGCAGAACACCACTCCGGGCACCTATCAAACGCTCGACAACCTGCACGACTCGCTGAACCTGCGTTGCTTCGACCAGAAGCAGAGATTTGGTTTCGATCTCTTGAACCCGGTCGAGCGGTACAGCGTCGGGCTGACCAATCCGCAAGTGCTCGATGCCGACGGAAATCTGGTCGAAAATCCGCTTTTCGCGGCGCGTGACGGCAAACCCGCGCGCTCGGCGAGCTTGATCAGCGTATCGTTCATCGTCGGCGCACCGTGGGAGGATTTGGCCAGCACGGACAGCCTGAGCTCGGCCAACCTGACCTATCTCGACGGCGCGAACCTCGAGAGCAAACAGCGCTGGCCGCTCCTGCTCGGCGATCCGTCGAAGAACCTCAAGCCGAGCGACCCATTGATGATCGAGTC
>Ga0068855_100001524_pt1 | contig 29042 bp, 50 predicted proteins | sample KBSCornC52_FD_66592 | JGI IMG/M metagenome (GOLD analysis project Ga0068855, IMG submission 66592) | Corn rhizosphere microbial communities from Kellogg Biological Station, Michigan, USA - KBS Corn C5-2 | ecosystem: Host-associated > Plants > Roots > Rhizosphere > Soil ... | reverse complement strand
CCTTAAACGCCTCGTATTCACGGGCGTACTGCCTGCGGTGCTCGTCCTTCACCACGGCCTCGATCACGGATTTGGTGTCGCCGGGCGTGATGATGCGGATCATCTCCTTGTCGTCGTAGACTGGATGCCCCTCCTGCTCCGACCTGAAGTTGTTGATCATCTTATCGAGGTAAAAGGTAACCAGCGCCCGGTGTGGGCGTTGTTCCGCGCTGAAGTTGAAACCTGTCAGACCGTCAAGCATTTAAAGGCCCCGTCGTTCTTGTGTTTGTTCACGAGAGTATAGCCGATTTGCTCCAGAAAGTCCGTGACTTCCCGGTCCTCATAACCGTAAATGCGGCCGAGTTGCTTTTGCTCGACCACGATAACCGGCTTGCACTTCTTGATGGTGTCAGCTGCGCCCCTCAAGGCCTGGAGCTCGAACCCTTCCACGTCCAGCCAGATCGCGTCCGGCTTGAGTTTGAAGCTATCGATAGAGAGGATCGGAGCCCCCTCCCCGTCGTTTGAAACCCCGATCCGGTGAGCGCCGCAGTTGTCGCGCTCGACCTCGATCACTTTGCACTTGCCGAGCCCCTCGCCGAACGCGGCCTTGCGAGCATCCACCCGGCGAAGGCTGTCCCGAGCGGCGAGATTGGCCTTCAGGCAGGCGAAGTTGGTGTCATCAGGCTCGACAGTGAGCACCTTCTGGAAGTGGTCGGCGAGGATAATGGGGTACATCCCGACGTTGCCACCGGCCTGGATCACGCAAGAGCGTCCCTTCACCAGCGACAGGAACCACGCGATGTCTTCCTCCGCGTCGCGAGAGATGATGCGTGAACCCCGGGTGTCGGTGTCAGGCCACCAGTAGCCGGCGAGCTGGTTCATGCGGCCACACGCGCTTCCTGGCGCAGTATGGCGGCCATATCGGGGATCAACCCGCGACCATGGACCCAGATTTGCATCCCGTGCTTGGTGAGGTCGGCGTAGGTCCCGTTGAACTCGTTCGCCTGGCGGGCCTGCCATTTGGCGCACCTGTAGCGCTTGCCGTTCATGGCGACTTCGAGGGTTTCCTCGCCGTCGTTCAGGGCCTGGGGATAGGCGTGGTGCTTGTCGCCCTCATAGGAGCCGTCCATGCCGTAGATGTGGAGCTTTCGGTATCCACTGAAGAAGCCCAGCCACATGGCCCGAAGGCCCACGGTCCCGCCGCCAGGCACCTGGAGGAGGACGCGCATCTTGTTCTCGTCCTCGAAGGGCTTGGCCAGTTCCTCCAGGCGTTCCCCGTCCCCAATCCCATTGTGCCAGAGGATCACGTCGCGGTCGGAGAGGGCGTCGAAGATGGTCGGATCGCACTGGCTGGCGAGGAAGAAGCGAACGGGGTTGCAGGCGTCCACGCCCTGGATGAATTCGACGTTCTCCGGCCGGGCGTCGAGCATCAGGTGAGCGTCTGGAACGATGTTGTTCTCCAGCATCACCTTCAGGGTGTTGTTGACGGTGACGATCTTGGCCCCGCGGCGCTTGTGCCAGCGAATGTCGTTGATGGAGTCGTTCAGGGACGGGCCGCCGCAGACCAGGACCATCGTCTCCTTGTTCGGCGGAGCCCCCGCGAACCAGGGAAGGTCCCTCCGGACGTTGGCCTCGATGTTGGCCCAGATCACTTCACTGGAGACGTTGGCCCCGCCCATCTTGGGAAGGGAGGTGAAGCCGCCAACCTTCCAGACGTTCTCGACCCACCCGGTCGCTTCTGCGGGTTTTGGGTTCCCGTGGAAAATCACCGCCTTGCAGTCGCTCGGCGGCCATGTGGTGGCGCTCTTGCGGTAGGAGACGAACCAGGGCGCCGGAAACTCATTCCAGGGGTTTCCGGCGTTTCTGGCGGCGTAGGTGATCCAGTCCTGATCGCCCCCATAGACCTCCGTAGTGGCCGGGTCGAACTCGTCCCAGACCTCGCGGTGCTCGCCGTGGTCCCACACCATCACTGAGGAGTTGTAGGCGTCGTAGAACCAGTCCTTGACGATGCCCTTGGTCTCGACCAAGTCCTCAAGGCGGCCGGTGATCGCCACGTCGAGGTCGAAATAGACGACCCGCTCGCCCTCGCCGAACGGCATGTCAGGCGAGAACAGCGATACTTTTGCCCACCAACCCTTGAGCGTTGGATCGGCGGCGATGATCTGCACGGGTTCGGGCACGTCTTCCGGTCGATCGGTGACGCACCACAGCTTTATCTCACCCTCGTATTGGGTGAGGTTGCGCAGGAGCATGTCGAACAGGGTTTCGACGTACTCCGGGCCGTACTTGTCTCCGACGCGGACGCAAACGAGGTTGAGCATCACAGGGCGCTCAGCAGCTCCGCGAGGTGATCCACCAGCGTTTCGGTGCGCTGACGGTTGAACCGCGCCATGTCGATAATGTTGGTGGGCGGCTTGGCGTCGCCCACAGCCTCCGGGCGGGGGCCTCGGAGCCGAGCGGCGATGTCCAAGATCAATGAATGCGCCCGCGCTAGCGCTTCCCCCGTGACCGCCAGATCGCTTGAAATCGGCTGCGGCGGAGCAGTGGCCACGTTGCTGATGCCCGTATTTGCGACGGCTTGATGTGCCCAAAACGCTGCGTTGGATTGGTTGAGGCTGTTGTTGGTGAGATCGCTCATGGTCGTCTTCCTTCGTGCTAAGCTGCCATTCGCAGCAGATGGGGGATTGCGGCGTTCACCCGCTCCAGGAACGCCACCTCGCGCTCAGTGGGCGGCCTGGAGCCCTTGTCGTTGTTGCAGCGGGCGTGGGCGACGGTGATGTTGCCCCAGCTCCAGGCCCCGCCGTATCGGGTGGGGAAGGTGTGCTCGATGGTAGGCCGCAGAGGGTGATTGAGACGGGCGCGGCCACGCAACCGGTCAGGGATCGGCCCGCGCTCGCCCTCACAGAGGCTACAGACGCAGCCCTGAACCTGCATTAGGATCTCGATCCGGTTCTGCGTCTCGAAGTTCACGGTATCCTTTCGTGCGAGAAGGGCGGGGCCGCCCCGAAGGACGGCCCCAGTTTGCGGGCAGAGACCTAGATCGAGGTGCGACGCGCCCAGGCGTATTGCCCCGTTGCGGCGCCGCCCGGGGCGTTGAGGGTCCAGCCGGCGGAACCAGAGTCCGACGAAGCCGAGCCCGAAGCCCCGATCTTGATAGTGTCAGTCGAGGCCAGCGCTTCGGATGCCTTGACGAAGCACCAGTTGCGCCCGTTCGAGCCGTTGAGGAGGGTCAACAGCCGGAACGTCGCCGTAGAGCCGACATAGCCGAAATTCACACCGGCTTCCGGAGTGACCGACCAGACTTGAGTGTTGGTTAGAGCAGCCATTGGTCAAATCCCCATTAGTCTTGGAACATCACGCCTTGAAGGAAGGCGTTGCTCAAGGTCATGTTGCCGGCGAACACGATCAGCTTGACCGTGGCGTCCTGATTGATGCTCTGGACAGTATCCAGCGGCACCATGTCCCGTGAGGGATGCGGGCGCCAATGGAGGTAGTCGGTGTTGAGCATGTACATGTGGTTGGCCGGGCAGCCGCCCGCCGACGCCGACGCCGCGACACCCGCAGCCCCCGCCGCGAACCCGTCCATGACCACGTCCGCGCTCATGTACTTAAGCGAGGTGAAGCCGGCCGAGGCCATTTCATCAGAGGTGATCCGCTGAATGGCCTGGAGCGAGTTGAGGTAGAAGTTGTAGTAGTTGGTGTCGGCGACGATCAGATCCGGCTTGTCGATCTGGCGGATCAGCTTGCCGTAGAGGGCGTTCATGTAGCGCTGGATGTTGGTCGACGAAGCCGCCGAGCCGCCATCCGAGGTCGCCTGGTATTTCTGGTTACGCCAGAAGGTCCAGGTGGCGCGATTGATGCCGCCCACGGTGCCGGAAGACGGAGCGTCGGCCACCAGGAGCTGAAGGCCGCCGATCTGCTTGCCCGAGTCCGCGGTGCCGCTGGAGTACATGTCGCCCCAGATGCCGTTCTGCATCGTCTTCTCGGCGTTCTTGATCCGAGACGAGAGCAGGTCGATGATGGCTTCCGGGCCGGTGTTCTGCACCGAGCCTTCCAGGCCCGAGATGGTCACGGCCACAGCGGCCTGCTTCCAGTCGTACTCGGCGGCGGTGAAGACGTCCGAAGGGCTGATGTTCAGCACCTCGTAGCCGGCGTAACGCTGGTAGGTCGCGTTCTCGGCGTAATCCAGTTCCTGCACGATGGTGCGACCGCCATTGGCGGGCTTGACCGTGCCTTTGCGCTTCATCCGGTTGAGCAGGATGTTGTTCTTGCTCATGTTGTCGGCGAGTTTGCCGGTGCGGTTGCGAAGCGTCGTGGTGACGATTTCGGTTAGGTTGGGCGAAGCCATTTAGGGTCCCCTTAGACGCGCCCCTGGACCATTGCGAAGGCCGTCCGGACGTCGTCCTCGATGCTGCTGTTAGGGTCCACCTGACCCCCCTGCTTCGAGAGGCCCGGCGAACCGGTGACGGACAGACCCGCCGGGGTTCCTGACTGGGGCGGAGGCGCAACCGGGGCCGGTTTGGGGGCCATCTCCGCGATGCGGAGGTTGCGGATCTCGGGATTGGCGAAACAGGCCTTGTCGTAAGCGTCGGCCAGGTCGGTCGCGAGGCCGGCTTGGATGAGCTTGCCCATCTCGACCTTCACGTTGTCGAAGTAGAGGTTGTTCGCGCGGAACTCCGCTACGTCCGACTGGACCTTTCCGAGGGCTTCAGCCTCTTGCGCCTGCTGTTGCTGGGCTAGGGTCTGCTGAAGCGACTGGACCTGTTGGGACAATGTCAGGATGTGCGGGTCAAGCTGGGGCTGGGGCTGCTGGAATTGCGGCTGGCCCGGGTCTTGTCGTCCGCTCGGCAGGGTGGCGCCGTATTGCCGCGCGAGATAGGCGATGGCCTCGTTCGGATTCCGCTCCAGCATGGTTTGAGCGTTCAGCAGCGCGTTGACTGCCGAGAACTCGTCCAAGCCCTGGACGGCGAACTTCTCCCGATGCGGCGCAATCAGCGCCTCAAAACGGTTAAGTCTCTCGCCCTTGGACTGCCACTCGGTCTTGCCCTTCTGGGCCTCCTGTTCGATCCGGACGAGTTCCTTGCGGATTTCGAGCGGATAGGAGTCCCACGCGGCCTTGACTGCGGCTGTCGCGGAGTGCGGCGGCGGGATCGTCTCCGTAGGAGGTTCCGCAGGCGCAACAGGCGAAGCAGTATTAGGCTGCGCTTGTTCTACTGACTTTGCAACCTCTTCTTTCGGCGCAAACCGGCCCTTTTCGTCGCGGGCGCGGGCCGCAGCTTCTTCCGAAGACTGCTTCGCCGTCGATTCCGCCTCTCCCGTTGCTTCGGGAGGCTGTACGGGCTCTTGGATCGGAGGCGGCGCGGCCTCGGATTCGATGGCGGAGCGGATGTCAGCGGCGATATCGTCGGTGTCTTCGAACGGCATGTTCAGCTCGCGCTCAGTTGTTCAATGGCCTGTTTGATGTCTTCCTCCACCCCGGGGACCGGCGGAGGCATGTGGACCGTGTCGTGCTTCTCGTTGCCGACGATCACACAGCCGGCGGCGCGGACATCGCGCTCATAGGCCCGCTTGGAGTCGTAGGGCTTGCCGTTGACGGGGTTGATCACGTCGTCCATCGCGTCCCGGATCAGCATCGGGCAGGCGACGGTGCGGCTCGCCAGGACACGGGCGCGCTGTTCGGCGACCATCTGGTCCCAGGTCTCCCGGGGCCACCACTTGCCGTTCCAGAACTTCTCGGTGAACCTCACGAGGGCCAGCCCTCCGTGGGATCGACGTCCTGGCCGGCGATCACATAGCCTTCGAGGTCGCGCTGATGCTGGACAATGGCCGAGTAGTATTTGCCGGCCGCGTAGGCGAGGCTGATGCCATCCTGCGGCTGGCTCAGAGGTAGACGGTCCCCTTCGACCGTAATCCAGCCCCGGGCATAGTCGTCGGGCCAGGTGATGCCTGGAACGTTCTGGATGGCCAGGGCGGCTGTCAGCGCCATGCCGGTCAGGTTGGCGCGTGAGCCGTCATCGATCTGGACGTGGCGGCCATCGACGGGATATCCCGCAGCGATCCGCTTGCCCCCTTCCGCCGCGATTTGCGCCAGAAGGTCGGCCACGCCGCGCTCTTCCCATCCCCGGCGGATTTCGGCCTCGCGCTCGGGGGTGCAGACGACGTCGACCCCGTTGATGTTCTCGGTCAGGCTCATGAGGTCTTGACCCCGTAGATGTAGATTTTGCCGCTGCTGATGTTCCCGGTGCTCATCAGGAACTTGATGGCGTTGATCGCCGTCGTGGCGCCCTGATAGGCGCCCGCGACCTGTTGGGACCTGACCGCCGCGTCAGCGGAGCGCGCGAAGCCTGATGTTCCCCAGAGGATCTTGGAAAGGGTCGCGCTGTTGGGGTTCTCCAGCCAGAGATAGGCGTTGTAGCCGCCATTGGCTGCGGTGCTGGAGATGCCTACGCCGTCTTCCAGATAGATTCCATCTGTGGATGAGCTGATGTTGCTCGTGTAATTGGTAGAGAGGTAGTTCGCCCCAGCATCGACTGAGACCTGCGCCAGGAAGTGAGCGCCGTTCGTGGCAGGCACTATTCCTTGCGCCACCATGAAATAAAGGTCGTAGGTGGACGTCAGTGCGGAGGTAGAGGCCAGCGACGCCGAGTTGCTTGCCGTAAGCGTCTGAAGGTAGACCAGGATGCCGACGCTGGGAGCCTGGAAGGTCGGATCGACCCCGGCCCCGTTCGACGTAAGCACCTGCCCCGACGTCCCGGCCGATGTGACCTGGAGCGCGCCGGTTCCGTTGCCGATGATCACGCCGCCATCGGTGAACGTGGCCGCTCCACTACCGCCGCCGGTCACGCCAAGTACGGCAAACGCCGGATCAGCGCTGGCCCCACCAGAGACCAGGGGCTGTCCTGCCGTCCCGGCCGAAGTTGCGGCGATCGCAGACGTCCCCTGCCCCAGCAGGACGCCATGGTTGGTGAGCGTGACCTGGCCAGTTCCACCCTTCGGGACCGTGACGGCGGCGGATAGGTTGGCGTCGGTGATGGAGATAGCGACGTTTGACGCAGCGGTGGCCAGCCCCTTGCCGTTGACCGTGACGGCCGCAACATGAGACCCATCACCGAACGAGCCGACATTCGCATTGACCGTGGCCAAGGTCAGAGCCGCAGATACCGCGGCCGAGCCGTCCACGCTGGAGAGGGTCGCCGTACCGTCGCCGGTGAGCGAGAGGTTGCGCGCGGTCGCCCATTTGGTGGCCGTGGCTGCGTTGCCGGTAAGCGGCCCGATGAAGGCCGTCGCCGTCACGCCGCTGGAGTCCACTGTGACGCGATTTACGCCGCCGGTGGCTATGCCGAGCGAGTTGGCCCCGACCCGATAGATGCCCGTGTCGGTGTCGCCGCTGAATGCGATGCCGGGCAGGCTTTCCGAGCCGGCATACATCTCCGCAGCGCCGGTCATCGCCACGGAACCGTCGATCAGGAAGCTTCCGTCCTGGAAGTAGTCCTTCGCGACGCTGGCTGTAACGGATTTGAGCGGACCCACGCCCCGGAACGACGCCAGGAGGTCGCCACCCTGGACGTCGGTCGCTACCCCAAGCTCTGCATAGGTCTTGCTGGTCATCGGCCTACACGATCACCGATGCGCCGATGGTTCCGGTCACAGCTGCCGTCCCGGAGTTGTTGGCGATCACCGTGGAGACGCGCCAGATCTTCGGGAGAGGCAGATTGGCCACTACGTTGCTGGCGGCCGTAGTGCCCGGCCCCACGGTCATCAGCGTGGTCCCGGTGGAGGTCTTCGCCGCGCCAGCAAGGAGGGTGTAGTATTTGCCGCTGGCGGCGTCCTTGCCCTGGATCGTGGTGGTGACCGTGGCCGTGGTCATGGTGGTGAGATCGACGACCACCTGAACAGCGTTGCCGAAGAGGTTGGTCTGATCGGCGCTGTTGACCGTTGACGCGCCCGTGGCAGTGAAGGTCGAGAGCGCCGCCGTGTCAGTATTGTAGGCCGCATTGGGTACCGGAACGTCGTTCGCATCGACGATGCATACGTTGCTGGCCATCAGGCATTCCCCTGGGGTGTTGGGTCACGCATCAGCGCGAACTTCTTGAGTTCTTGGTTTTGGGCCGCGAGCTGCTGATCCCCGGCCCGGAGGTGCAGGTCGGCCATGTCGATCTGGCGCTGTTGCGCGGCGTCGTTGGCCTGGATTTGCAGGCTTTGCTGCTCCAGCGCGTGGGCCTGGGCGGTCTGCTGCAGCTTGGCCTGCGTCTCGGCCTGCTTGCCCTGAAGCTCCTGGGCCTTCAGTTGCAACTCGGCCGGGTCGGTCTGCTGTTGCTGCGCCTGTTGCTGACCCTTGGGCGGCTGCGGTGTGAGTTGCGAGAGCTGTTCGAACGTCTTTTCGATGACGTCTTCCATCTCGCCTGAGACGCGGAACCCACGGGCGAGGAACTTGACGCTTTCCCCGACCAATGGCGCGAGTTGCGGCACCTGTTGAACCAGGGGAACCGCTGCCGACAGGAGCGAGCCGATCGATGTGATGAACTCGACCCGGCGCTGCTTCTCTTCGTTCTCGTTGGGCTCGATGGTGGAGTCGGTCTCGACGTCCACCTTGAACGACCGCAGCGCGTTGTCCTGGAGCACCGCGGCCACGTCATCCCAGCTAGGAAGCTGCATCAGCTGCTGGATTTCAGGGTTCTGCAGGTCAGGCGGCGGCTGGGGCTGAGGTTGGGGCGGGAGCCCCTGCTGTTGGGCGATCTTCGCGCCCTGCTGCCAGACGGCCATCTGCTGCTGGAACATCTGTTGGGCCTGGATGACCTGCTGCTTCTCAGCGTTGGTCAGCATCTTGACCCCGGTCATCGCCTTCAGGGTCGGGATCGAGAACTTCTTGCCGATGATCTCCGCCTTGATGCGAATGATGTCCCGGGCGAACCTCTGGACTTCCTTCTGGCGGTCACGGACCCTCAGCGAGCCCCACTGCGCCTTGATCCCCTGGGCCGTGGCTGTCTCTGACGGGTTGGTGTCGCCTCGGAGAATGTCTGCGATCCCGGTGATCTGGTAGATATCGTCGAGGATCTTCTGGCGGCTCTCGAAACACCCCTTGAGGGTGGTGATCACCATGTCCACCGGGACCCATTCGATGATCCCCTTCATGCCGCCCTTGTCTTGCAGGGAGGCCATCGAGGGGATGGGAATGAGCTGGTTGTTCTGGCCGGAGAAGACGTTGGCGAGGGTGGTCCCCTCTTCCGCCGCGTAGACGCCCACCATCCGAAGGGCGTCCGAAAGGGTCCCGATGCGCTGGGTTAGTTCGTCTAGTTCTTCAGCTTGGTCCTGGTAGTAGACGTAATCCGGGATCGGGATGTAGGTGTCCGGCGCCAGCGTGGCCATCAGGGGCCGGGGGCACGGGAAGAAGTCTGTCAGGCCCAGTGGGTCGGGGCGCTGGTCCAGCGGGGCAATGGGGTAGGACCGGTTGATCCAGAACACGTCACCCGAGGTCTTGTCCCAAATCTCGTAGACCGCGGCCTTCTTCTGTTTTGACCGCTCGTCATTGTCGGAGCCGTTGTTGGGGTCGTCCTTCGGCTGCCAGTCCAGGGGGATGGCCTTGCCGATCTTCTTGCCGAATCGTTTCACCAGTTCTTCGCGAGTCATGTAGACCCGGCGCCAGACGTAACCAGTTTCGTCCCAGGAACGACACGGGGCCATGCCCCAGTCCACGTAGGCGACGTGGTCGCAGAGGGCTTCCTGATAGGTGATCGTGTCGTCCGCAGCCTCGCCCGACGTCGAGTCCGACACCATGGCGGTGTCTTCCTGCGTCGGCTGGATCGGCTGGCCCGGGATCGGCGTGGCGACGTGGGGCACGTATCTCGCCCAGACCTGTCCCCGGCCTACCAGCAGGTAGTCGTCCCGGCTGAGGTTCATCCGGTCGTCGAAGTCGTATTGTTCGAGGCTGAAGCTGATGGCCCGCTCCAGCACCTCCGACGCCATTCTCCCCACAGGATCGGCGTCCTTGAACCGGCGCGAGACGACTGGGCTTGGCGTCCTGGCGTAGACCGCCGGCCCTAGCGTCTGGATGTTCGACCACAGGATGGCGAACCGGCGCTGTTCAGGGGCTAGCGTGGCGTCGGCGAAATAGACGTCGTTCTTGTAGCGCTGGACGATGCGCTTGGCCCTGCGGAGGTAATCCGCCTGCCACTTCTCCGACGCGTCCAGCTCCGCGATCCAACGCCGGGCGACGGCGCTAGCGGCCTTCTCTTCCTCGGTCAGTGGTTTGGGGGCCGCAGCAGCCATGCGGTGACATGATACCGCAGACAGGTATTCACACAAGATGTTGCGACACTTTGGCGTGGATAACACTATATCTTGAAATACCTGAAACGTCCTGATACAGTTTGAACACTGGGGGAGCGTCTAATTCGGGGTCCAAAATGGGAGTTTCCGCAGAGCGATTGCTGAGTTGGCGGCAATTAGAGCCGTATATCGGCGCGATGGGCCGCGCCACGATCTGGCGAATGGTCAAGCGCGGGGAGTTTCCGAAGGCCGTGCGCTTGTCGCCTGGGCGGGTCGCGTGGCGAGAGGTGGAGCTTGTCGCCTGGCAGGCCCAACGAAGGGCTGCGTGATGGGCACTTTCTACTCCACCACACGTTCGGGCGGCTTCAGCCTACTAGAGGGCGCCACACCTGAGACGTTCAACACAAGCGGAGAACTCGGCACCTACCGCGTCACGCATAGCCCCGGCGGCTGGTTGGTTGAGCGCCTGGAGCCCAACATAGGCGGATTCGGTCGCATATGGGCCTGTCTCTGGGTGCACGAGACGCGCGAGGACGTTGAACGCTACTTCCGCGATCTCAAGCATACGAAACCCCGCATCAGGATACGCGCTGGAGTGGGGAGCGGGGTGTGATGGGGCACATCATTCCGACGCGCCGAGCCGTTCAGGCGGAAACAGAACTGCATGTGCTGAAGGTCGTCGCAGCGCAATACCTCCAGGCCAGCACCCTCGGTTCGTACGAAGAGCAGTGCGACGCCCAGAAGGCGCTTGAGGAGTTGGTGGCCAAGCCGTGGCCCGGGTCTAGCCCTTCCCGTAGATAGCCCCACCTTCCCCGCCCAACCTTCACCGTGCTAAATCAACGGATGAACCGAGCCACCCAACTGAAGGTGAAGGTAGGGACAAACCCCGCCACCCGGCTAAGCCTTCTCGCCCCCTACGATCTTGAGCTTCGGCTTCCCGAATGCACCGTCATCGTTGGGCGGTTCTCTCATGGCTTACTGCCCAAGATCCGGCTGCTTCCAAGTCCAGCCGACAAGGGCAAGATCATCTGCTCCATCGGGGCGTTCTGCGAGGCTGCGGATCAGGTCGGGATCATCGTCGGGGGCGTCCACCAGCACGACAAGCTGTTCAACCTGACCTTCGGACCAGACCGCGCGCCCTTCTGGCTCTCGATGACGCCGCGGAACCAGGAGCTTGCAACGATAGGCCCGAGCGACCCGGTGATCATAGGCGATAACGTCCAGCTCGCCTACGGGGCCACAGTGGTTTCCGGGGCTGAGACCGGCGATGGATCAATCATCGGCGCCAGAGCCCTCGTGACGGGCAAGTGTGGGCCTATAGGCGTCTACGGCGGCGTTCCCGCCAAGCGGCTCAGGGAGCGCTTCAGCGGCGACCTAGCGGCCATCTATCCGCAACTGAGGCTCGGAGACATCCACGCCCATCAACTCCCCCACCTGCCGCTGTATCTGGACGAGCTGGCCAGCGGGAAGCTGGACCTATCCGCCTACCTCTCCAAGGTCTCGTTCCTGAAGCGCCGGCCGCGCCTTGTGATGACGGCCCGGCGGCGGGAGGATTCGTCGGTGGAACTGGGTTCTCTCGTTGGCTACGCCATGGGAGATGAGGCGGTCACCGATCCAAAGGCGATCACATCGCTCAACGCTTACTTCGGCCAGCTCTCCTCTCAGGCTGAGGAGTTCGATTGGTCTCCGGATATCTTTACGGCTTTGGGGGTTTAGGGTCGGGCCGCGTCACCTCGCTGAACTCCGGCCCCGCGCTCGTGAGCGTGACCTTCATCGTGAGGCCATCCGCTTCTGCGACGGTCATGTAGCCGTCGAATCGGGTGAACTTCGGGCCGTCCTCCTTCGGCGTGGGCATTGGCCCAGTGCGCTCGACCTTCGCCGGAGAGCCCTTGCTGAAAAGGAACGCGGAGCCCGTTTCCGTCTCAAAGCTGCTCAGCAACTCGCTCGGTACTCCAGGCTCACCCTCCCCGACCCGCTCCAGCTCAACGCTCACCAACTTGGTGTTCGCCGCGTGCCAGGCGATCTTCCCCTGGGCGGTCTCGATGGTGATATCTTCCCAGAAATCGCAGTCGTTTTGGCCAAGCACGGCGTCGAAGTGCTCTATGGTCAGGTCGTAGAGGTCGGGCATGACGATCTCCTAGCGCTTCTTGAGCAGTGAGCCGGGGGCGGCGCGTTGTGGGCCGATCTGAACGCCAACCTCATAGTCTGGCGGCCTCGCGGCCCTGATCGGCTTGCCGCTTTCAATCGCTTTCTGAGCAAACTCGGCAAGGCGCCTTGAGGCTCGCTCATTCGACTTGTGTGCGTCGGATTCCCACTGGCCAATGGGCGGCGTTGCCAACCACGCCTTCACCGTTTCGTTCAGCGATCTGAACCCACCAGCCGCGCGCCGACGCTCAAGTTCCGCGCGCTCTTCGGGCGTTAGTCGGATAACCAAGCTCATCCTTGAATGATATCACCTGATACTTGCTGACTCCAGCGATCAAATCCGCTTCCTCTGCGGAGCGTGCTGCGCCAGGACTTGGTCGAAGGTCATGTCTCGGATGCCGATGGGGGTGACCTTTTTGGGCTCGGGCTCGCCCTTCAGCTCGCGCCAGGCCATCGCCATGTACCTGAAGGCGTCTGCGGCGTGGCTAGCCCAGTCATGCCGGGGCTGGTCCTTGAACGTGTGCTTCTTGTCGTCGTAGTCGGCGCGGTATTGCCTCAGGGCCTCCAACCCTTCTTTACATCTCTCACCGTCGAACCAGAGGCGGCCGAACATCACCCGGCCGGCATTGATCCCGTCCATCACCTTGTGCTCGGTGATGATCCTTGGCCTCACACCCTCCGCGATCAGCGTCTCGACTCTGGTGCGGTCCATGCCCAGGACCGTGGCCTTTACGTCCTGCGGAAACCAGTGCTCCCCGTAGCGATAGCCCTTCGATCGCAGCACCTTGGCATAGTGAGGGAGTTGCTGACCGTGGCTCTCGTAGTAGTCGATAACGTGGACCTCAGGCCCTACGACCTGGAAGAACCAGATGGTGGTCGCGTCGCTGTGGCCCAGGTCCCAGGCGGTTTGCACGGGGACATGGGGGTCAGGCTCCACGCGGGTGATGCGCCCTGACCGCTCGGCTTCAGCCATCTCCTTGCCGTAGTAGGCGCCCAGGATCGCGGCCTCGAATGAGCAAAGGAACTCCTGAGCATACTGCTCTGGCGTCATGTCCTTCTGGGCGGCGTCCAACTCTTCCTGGGGGAGGATGCCCGTCTTGTCCGCCGGCAGGAAGAACGGGAACCAGTCTGGATCGTCCTGAGCCCGCTGGTAGAGGTCGAAGAACGCGTTTCGCCCCTTCGGCGTGCCAATGAACGTCGCCGAGCCCATTCGGTCGGCTAGCATCGGACGAAGGACAGAGCCCCAAATCCCTGGGTGCATGTCGGCGTATTCGTCCAGGGTGGCGTCGTCCAGGTACGCCCCTCTCAGCGCGTCTGGATTGTCGGCGCCGTGGATCTTGATGCGCTGGCCGCGGATCAGTTCCACATACAGCTCGCTCTCGTTCGGAGGCTTACCCCATAGCGGCTGGCTGTATTTCTTGAGGTATTCCCAGGCCACATCCTTCGCCTGCTTCAGGAAGGGTGCGATGTAGGCGGCGCGGTACATCTCCTTGTCCGAGGTGACGGCGCGTTTGATCTTGTCGTTGATGGCCGCGACGGTCTTTCCGCAACGTCTATGTGCAACGCCGATCGCGAAGCGTTCCTTGCGCTCGTGGAAGGGCAGGAAGACCCGTCTGGGGGCGTAGGGGATTACGACCTGGCGCACTCGTCCTCGATGATGAAATCAATCTCGTTGACCCACTGCTTGCGGCCGTCCACGAACTCGATCAGCCACTCGAATGGATTGACCACGCTCTGGCGGATGATGAGGCCATGGCCGGTAGCTGGGGCGCGCTTCAGCACGACCGCCTCGCCGATCATGGCCCGGCTCACTTCTGCTCCGGCGGCAGCCAGGACACGATAATCTGGCCGCCCACGTCGGCCTTGACATCAACTGGTATCAGCTTGGACCAGAGCTTGTAGAACTCGGTCTGGTTGGACTCGGCCCAGTCCTGAAAGTGTCCATGGTCGCGTCCTGAGGACTTCTGCAAATCGGCGTAGACGGCTAACATCGCCTCCTTCACGGAGACTGTGGCCTTGTTGGGCACGCCCTTCGGGCGCCCAGGGCCGGGCGTTCCGTCGCCGACGCGTTTCTTCGCGGTTTCTTTAACGGGCTTGGTCATTGGTTTGCGGTATCATGCTACCACATCACGCGCGCTTGGTGAAACGGCCTCGCTTGTCGCGGGGCTGGGCTTTGGGCAGGCAGAGCGTGACGATGGTTCCGGCGAGGATCAGTCCGATCAGGACGCCGATCATCAGAGAGCTTAGAGGGTCGATCATTGGTCACCTTTTGGGTTGGGCTCCTTTCGTGCTCGTCTCCTCGGCTTGATCTGGGGACGCCGTGATGTGCGGGCCTGGATGTTTTGGGTCTAAGCGCTTAGGCGGGTTGTTCTTGGACGAGTCGTCGAAAATGACCGTTACGCCTTCTCCCGCTTGCCCTTGATCTGGGGAAAGGGAGGCGTCGATCATTGCGCGGTAGATTGCAGCGACGGGCACCTCTTCTTCGGTGATTGGAGTCAACACGTAGAACCGATCCGCAGCGTAGAACTCACTGTCATACGGCGCGGGAACGGCCTTCTTGACCATATCCGCTGTCGGTTCGCGCATTGCGGAGATGGCGGCGCGGGCGGCGTTCTCGCACAAGGTCAGCGCATCGCCAGGCTGGCTCATGGCCTCAGCAATTGCTAAGGTGACGCGCTCAATCATCTCGCTCACAGGATCATCCCAGGCAGAGGAGGAAGCCCCGCAGCCGCTCGCGTGATGGCCTCGTTCATCACGGCCCGCGCCCCTGGGCTAAGCGTTGGATCGGCCGCAGCTTGTTCAGCAGTTCGGCTTGGGGCCTTGGCGCGCCCTGTACGTCTGCTAGCCAGCGAGATTCGTGTTCGGTCATAGGATCACCGTCGATTGGCCTTCTGGGTGTGTGTCCTTCCAGCCTCGTTCATCCGTGCGGATTTGCGCAACGTGCAACTGTGGCTCCTCGTACATGAAGTCTGGCCAGGTTCCGCCACACTTCAGCACTGGCCAATCTTGCGGCAACTTCTCCAGCTTTTCGATTAGCTCGGCTACGGTCATTCTGCCCTCCACGTCCGCCCCTCACGAACCAGCATCTCCGGCTCCTTCGGGATTATCCTCCGAACCTTGTGGGTGAACCCGTCCTTGGCGATTATGAACCCTCCCTTTGTCTCAAGCTCTTCGAAGGAGTTGGGGAGAGGTAAGGTTGGGCGGAGGTGTTTGACTTGGGTCATGGAAACTCAGTCCCTACAGCGCCCCCGCGCTCGATGAACTTGGCCGCCTCGTGCAGTGTTTTTGCGTCACGCCGCGCGTTGTCGGCGTCCTGAAGGCTTCTGGCAGCCGACCTTTCAGCACCAATGGCTATCGCGTCGAAACGCTGGGCCAGGGCCTTGACGCGGCCGTGCAGCGAGCGCGTCTCAGCGGCCATCGAGCCATTCCTTCGCAGCCGCCAGCGCCGCCAGCGCCGCCTCCTCAATGGTATCTGCTATGCGCCCGAACTCTGGCAAATCCGCCTCTTCCGGCCTAGGCGAGTGACCCGGCCATTGCTCGACGCGGACAATGGCCATCGGACACGTTGGCTCGGTCAGTGTATGGCGGATCACCAATTCCCAATCGAAGCCGGTTTTCGTGTAGAGGCCGCCTAGCGCGTCACAGGCCTCACGAAGCATTGGTCGGCCCCCCTTCGCGGTAGCCACCGCCTCCTGCAGCCCGTCGATGATCCGCTGTCCGTTGCTCACGCAGCTCTCCCTTCAGTCTCTGGGCCTTCACGCTCTAGGGCTTCGTCTGCGTCGAGGATGAGACGCGCAGCCTTGCGGAGGTGGGCGCCCGCTTCCGAGCCTTGAGGTTGTTCGGCAACCAGCCGGGCGATCCTGGCGGCTATGGCGTTCAGGGTTGGATCGCTCATGCTGCCGTCCTAAGACTGGCCGCGGACGCATCGAGATAGGCGTCCACAACCCGGCGAGCTGCATCGCGATACGGCTCCTTGCTGACCTCCGGAAGACGATCCCAGGTCATGGGGAATATCCATGATCCGTTGCGGCCGGATTCGCAGTGGAAAAGGGCCTCGGCGGCCGCTTCCATGGGTTCCAAGTCGCCCCTCATGCTGCGCTCCTGTCAGTCGGGAAAGGGACGACGTCAGCACCGACCTCCAGCGGCGCTAAGCCGAACTCGGCGAGGATCGTGGCGGGGACCTCGCAACCTGGCTTGCCGGGCTTCGGGCCGTCGTCCAGCGTGTTCCAGTAGCCTGAGGCCTGGAAGCTCCGCAGAGGGCGACGCCAGCGCTCTGCGGGGTCCGCTGGGGATGCCGGCCCCGCTTTGGCTTTGGGCGCCTCGATGTTCGCCCGGTAAGTGCCCTCAATCAGCCGCTGGAACTGGGAGGCGCGACACACGAAATCGAGGTGCGCCTTGAAGTCCTTCCCTGGCTCAAGGCCCCGACAGAACTTGTTGCGCTCCACCGCCAGGAGTGCGGCCCGCCAACGGTCCAGGCCTCCGCTCTCCAGGCGTTTACTGATGGACTTCCGGCGTGTCTCGCTCAGCTCCTCAGCCTTCGGGAGGTCGCATCGCTCGGCAGTTTCATTCCAAAGATCGAAGGCCTGGCGAGCCAAGTCCGGCCCGTCCCCTTGGGGGACTTTAGGGGGTATTCCTCTTTCTCTTTCTCTAGAGCGTGTTTTTTTCGCCGAACCGTTTTCCGGTTCGTTGTTTTTATTCGCCTTTCTGCGCGAGTTAGGCGATAGCTCCGGGTTAGCTATCGCGAACTTATCGCGTAGGTCTGGCGTAAGTTCGGCGGAACTTTCATGGTGGAAGTCGTCCATCTTCAGCTCAACGAGCACCTTATCGTTGACGATCCACGCCGTTGGCCCGTCGAGCCAGAGGCGAATTTTCCGGGCTGCGATGAGCGATCCCACGACCCTCCGGAACACCCGCATGTCGCAGTCTAGCTCGCCGCAGAGCCGGCGCTCATCAAGGCGGATGGGGCCGCCGTGATCATACATAAGGTCAAGCAGCGTCTGGTATGCACCGCGCAGCTCCAGCGTCAGCCCGCGCATCCCGTTGAGCGCGTTCCCATGCCAGCGCCGATGCCAAGGCTTCGCACTCATGCGCGATCCTCACGGACATCGGTGATGCAATCAAACTCAGCCCAATATTCCTGCCAATCGGTCCCCACGGCGCCGCCGCGGTTCTTGGCGCAGATCACGTCCATGCGCCTGCGGACCTTCTCAACCTCCGTCTGCCATTGGGAGTGTTCAGCGCTCCCAGGCTTGGGCTCGGCGCGTTCGAGGTAATAGACCTCGCGATAGGGGAAGAGTACGGCGTTGGCGTCCTGCTCGATGGACCCGGATTCCCTCAGATCCGATAGCTGGGGCCGCTTGTCGTCGCGGTTTTCTACACCCCGGTTTATCTGAGACAGGAGCACGATGCAGATGTTGGCCGCGCGGGCGAGTCGCTTCAGCTCGGCGGTCATCTGGCCGATGACGGAGGCTTCGTTGCGCCCCTTGGCTTCCGGCCGATCCATGATCTGGAGGTAGTCGATGAAGGCGGCCACGAGGTTGCCGCGCCGCTTCAGCGCCCACACCCGGCGCTTGACGTATTCGACGGTAAGGCTCGAACTGTCATCGATGATGAAGTTGCGCGGGACCTTCCATGAAAGGTCATCCAGACGTCGCAGCGTCATCATATCCAGCTTGCCGCTGGCCATGTCCTGGTAGGGGACGCCATCACCGGCTTCGTGGCTGATTTGGCTAAGGGTGCGCTCGTCAAGTTCCCGGCGATCCATCTCAAGGGCGAAGAAGGCCACCAGGTCGTTAGGATTGCGACTGGCGCAGCCGAACGCGGCTTGCCGAGCCAAGGCGGTCTTAGCCATGGACGGGCGGCCACCCACGATGATCAGGTGGCCAGGACGTAGGCCCCTCAGGCGGCGATCAAAGCACCGCAAGCCGGTCATCTTGCCCTTCGCCCTGCCCTGCTCGGACTCGTGCTTCATCTCGGCAAGCGTGGTGTTCACGGAGGAGCGCGCGTCGATCAGGTTGGCGTCGTCTGGAGCCGTCCCGCGGGCGAGGTCCACAATCCGCTTCTCTGCCTCTGCGACATGGTCCAAGGCGTCATGAGAACGGTCACCGGCCGCCAAGGCCATGATGCGCCCCAGCTCAGCCAGGCGACGGCGCAGGGCCATGTCTTTGAGGATAGGGACGTAGGTTAGGGCGACGCGAGAGACCGGCGCCTTATCGATGGCCAGTGCCAGGTAGCGCATCCCGCCGAGCTGATCGAACGGGGCTTGGCCCTTCAGGCGCTCTTCAATCAAGACCGGATCGGCGAGGCCGCGCGTGCCGATGATGTCCACGAGCGCCTGCATGATGAGGACGTGGCCCGGCTCGCTGAAGTCGCCCACCTCCAGACCGACCGCGTTCCGCAGAACGTCGTTGTCGTTTATAATGGCCCCGATGATGCCCTGCTCGGCTTCCAGCGCCGTCATGGGCTCGGGTTGATGAAGTTCGACTACGTTTGTCATGACGCCAGCCACTTCGCCGCGTTGGCGTCGATCATCTTGCCCATGCGATAGGATTCGTTGGCCTCGCGGTCGGCAATCTCCAGGCGCGCGGCGTCGCCGTCACGTTCGGCATTCAGGCCGTGTGCGGACCAATAGCGAGCCAGGAGCTTCCAGGTCTCGGTTCGGCGGATTAGTTCAGCACCCGTCACGCCGCCCTCCGCTTCATTGCCTTGGCAGCGCGGGCCTTTGCAGCATTCTCGGTAGCTTTCGCGAGTTCAGCCGCAGACAGGGTCCGCTTGAACATCACCTTCCGACATGCAGGGCAGTAGCGCTCGTCTGTTGGGATAGGAGCTGCGCAGTAGAGGATTTCGTCGCCGTAGCCGATCGGCGGCGGTTTGCCGGGGCGGGGCATTTTGCACTCGCCGGGGTTCATGTCGGCAAGGATCTTCGCCGGCCAGGTTTGGTTAGCCGGCATTGCTGTCGTGTGGGCCTTGGGCGGGCGTCCAGGCTTGGCGTTGAACGTCCGGCGGATCACTGCCTGCATTGTCGCGTTCTCGGACCTGGAGCGCACGTAGGGCACGGGTGGGGCCATGCGCGTCAGCGGGTCCCAGGCGGGGATCACCGACTTGATGCCGTGGCGATGGCGGCGACCTATGCAGGCGTTGCGGCTACAGCCGAGCATCCGGCCTATCTGCGACGCGGACAGGCCATTGGCAGTCTCGCGCACTAGAATTTCGTGCGCTTCGTCCGTCCAGCCTTTCCAGACAGGTTCATTCATCGGGAGGCCCAAAACTCCCGCATGCGCTCGCTGCGGCGTTGGCGTTCCGCCTCGCTGAGGTTGTAGGGTCGACGCTCCCCGGGGCGACGGGCCTGACGAACAGGTCGCACCTTCCGTTCCCTCGCCGGTTTGAGCGCGAAGGTCGCAAGCGCGGCTTCAGACAGCGGTTTGGCGTCTGGCAGCAGAATGCCGAGAGACCGGCAACGGCCTTCAATCTGGCGGATACGCTCTCGCGTAACCCCTAGATCATCGCCGATTTCCTGAAGGGTGTCGCCGGCTATGCGGCGCTGGATAACAACCCTCTGCCTTTCGGTGAGGAGTGGAAACACCGATGCGTTATGCTTGGAGATGGCGGCCAGTTGATCGAGACGGGCTAGATCAGCCCGCACCTTAGCTTCGGCCGCCGCCCGCAAACGCTCTTCCGTGAGCCGGGCTGCAATCGCTTTGGCCTCAGCGTATAGAGTTTCGTCATCCCGCCAGTTTTGGATACTACCCTCTGCACAGTGGAGGGCGTGGGCAGCTTTGGCGTAGGAAGTGACAAGGGCCAGGGTCAGCGCTTCGAGCCGGAATTCGCGCCCCTTGGGCTTAGTGTCCCACGTCACTGATCTGCGGCGCGGAAGGTCGGAAAAGAGAGTGCCGAACGAACCGATTGGCACTCCGGTCGCTGCGGAAATCTTCACGTACGTCTCGCCGCTGAGGTATAGTTCGCGGGCTTTCTCCTTCACCGCAGGAGAAATCCGCTGGCGGGCTGGACGCCGCTCGATGAGTGGCCTTGGCGCCCTTGCGGCGCGCGGCGTCTTAGGTTGCCGAACCTTCCGGTTCTTGAACTTCACCCCTGTGCGGTGCGCTCGGCCTAGAACGGCGTTCCGACTGAAGCCAAGGATCGGCGCGGCCTGAAGGGCGGTAAGGCCCTGCTCGGCTAAGCTGGCGAGCCAGGCGTCTTGTTCAGGCGTCCATGTCGCTTTCATTGGGTTGCCCCCGATTGTTGATTGTTGGTGAGCCCAGCTCCCCTCCCCTGCTGGACTTCCTGGCGGAGCTGTTCGTGTCGGCGTTCCTGAAGTTGCCTGCGAGCGGCTATGCTGCCGGGGGAGCCGGATGCAGCGCGTTTAATCAGTTGCTCAAGGCTAGGCTGTGGGGGGGTGAAGCGGATCATGCGGCCTCGCCGAATTTGGAGGTCTCGTTGCCCCAGACAGTCCAGCCGGGCCGTTCCTGGCGGGCGAACAATTCGAGGTAGGGTCCAGCCACCAACCGCTCGATGCGGCCATGGATTTCATCGGGCTTGCGGCTGTGCTCACGGCGCGGGGAGATGATCCCTTGGCGCACATCCTTGGCGATCCGCTTAGGACGCCCACGGGTGGCCAATAGGCACGGCTCGGTGTTCGCCCGAGTCCAATAGCCCATGCCGGCGAAGGGTGTCTTATCGTCGGCGAAGAGCCGGTAAGGATCCGCCTTCATCCACGAGAAGCCGCAGGTCTTGTAGGTGAAGCCCCACGCCTCAAGGACGCGGAAGCTCTTCTGCAGGACAGGCCAGCAAGTCCACATGAACAGCACGCAATCTTCGGCCGCGACGCTCTCGACCGGGAGCGCGCAAATCTCGTCGATGGACATGGTGGGGTAGTGCGCGTCGATCGCGCGGCTGGCGTAGCCGGCGTCGGTCTTCTTGGGTCGGCCGCCCCAGAGGCTGTTGAATTGCCACGGAGGGTCGGCGAGGATGCAGCTGAACGGGCCTGCAGGAAGAGTCATGGCCGCCCCCTATCCCGAGGGGCGAAGGTGCGGACCTCTACAGGTCGAGCGGAATTCCCATGGCTTGCTTGATGCGATCCAGCGACCACGCCATGATCGCCTGTCCCCGCTCCGCCCACGCGTTGCCGGCGCGGCTTAACATTGAGCCCATCCGCCAGGCTAAGCAGCTCAGCGGCGCTCGCATCCATGCGGCCCTCGGCAGCGAGACGGGCTTCGGTGGCTTGTCGGGCACGTTCAAGTTCCTCCGCCATTTGTTGGAGCACGCGGGCGTCGTAAGCCGCCTCGGGCTCGCCTATTATGAGTTCGCCGAGAGCCCTCCAGAGCATCCAGGCGTCGCCGTGGCGCTTCTGGCGCTCGTGCATGGCCCGGGTAATCGGAACTGCGCCCACGACACCCTTGACGGCGTTCTTTGCCGTGGAGCGATCATAGCCGAAGTTCTCCTCCAGCCATTTGATCGTGTTGTGAGGCGCGAGCCGCTTAATGATGACGAGCCACGCGTCCCCAAGATTACGCTGAAACGGGGCTAAAAACTGCGAACCTGGGCGCAACATTCCCACCTCAATCGATGCCATGTTTGACCTCGTTGAGACGGAGTGACGGAGCCGACAGATGGAGGGCGCAGCCAACGACAACAGCAGCTTGGGGAAGCAATTCTACGACAGCGCGCGGGCGTGCAGGCTCGCGGCTGGTAACTACGACATATGGACGGCTGGAGTGCTTAGACGGCACGCCAGATTGCAGGAGATGCGTGGACGCGCTCTTGCGAAGATGGGGATCGGGGGAGAACCCGAGGGAAGGCTCTCCCCCTCCCAACACGGCGCCAGGCTGGGGGGCGGTGGGCGCGCGTGAAGCTTGTGCGGGGCTCATAGCTGCCCCCTTGGATCGACATACGACCAACGACCATCGGCGCTCTGGCAGACGCAGACCGATTGGCCCTCAGTGCATTTCTTCGGGGTGGAGATGATCGCAGTGTTCAGCTTGGGGCCGGGCAGAACGATCTCAGCCTGGGACGCGCCAGACGCGGTTTCCCAAGCCCTCAGAACTCTAGCGCCAGTGATTTTCGCCCCCGAACGCATCTTATGGCCCCATGCTTCGGAGAGCGCCCGCGAGGCCGTTAGGGCCTTCAGCAAGGCCAGCAAAAATCAGCGCAACCAAAGGGCACGCGAGGGTTGCTGCGGTAAGGAGGATGAGGGCGGGGGGCATCTAGGCGGCCCTCTTGCGCCGGTGGTAGTAGATGGCGCTCTCGGTTACCTTCGTCAGGCGGGAAGCAATCCCGACGCCCTTTCGGCCTGCGATCTCGATTGCGCGCTCGATTGCCTCCGGCGGGGCGCCGTTGCCCCTTCCCTTCCCGGGGGTCGGCTTCGTCCGCCCCGCACGATACAGAACGCCCGCCACGGTGCTGGGCGAGAGGCGCATTTCGCGGGCGATCTCGCGCATTCCCGCGCCAGCCACATGACGGCGGACGATCTCGAAATTGCGAGCGTCGTTGTTGTAGCGAGGGGCCATCACCTTCCCCCATGGGCTGTGGGACGGTGAGTGGCGTTGGGGTCGTTGAATTTCGCGAAGGCTCGTTGCGCCCAGGGATAGGGATAGACCGTTCCCCTCGCGAGCGGGTCCCGCAAATGGTCTTCAACGAGAGACACGGCCTCGGCCAAGGCGTCGCCGCTAAGGTCCTTGATGGCCTTGGCCGCGCGCTCAACGTCATCCGGCGAGCGGATGCCAAACCGATAGACCTTATTGCGAAGCTTCATCTTCAGGCTGAAGGCAAGCCGTCGCTCGGGCGTCCATTGCCGCACACCAGTCGCGCCCTTCGAATGGCGCTTGGGCGCAGGCAGCCCGTTCACGTCGAAGGTTCCTGCGTTGATCGCGTCTATTGCTGCAGTCAGCTCCGGCGCGGCGCGGTGCCATTCGTGGTGGGTCCATAGGTGGGCGAAAGCAGCGTGGAAGCGATACTCAAGGGTTCGCGGGCCGTCTATTCGGGCGGCAATCTCAAGCGGCCACGGCGCCCATGGCATGTAGGACTGAAGTCGGGCCTCGGGACAGGTGCTGCAGCCGATCTTAATCGGCCCATCCATGCCAACCGGGCGAAGGAAATAGACCCACGCGCCATGCGGCCGAGTCATGCCGCCGCCTCGTCTTGGCCAGGCGCATCGTCATTGAACTCAGGGAAGAAATCGGCGGGGCTGATCTGGACGCCCATAGCCGGTGCGTTGCGGAGGATGCGCCGCATCTGCTCGTGCGATAGGGCGTTCGCCTTCGCACGATCGCACATGGTGTTTTGTTTGACGCCAGCGGCTTCCGCTAAGCGCGTCTTCGTCCTGAACCGCTGGGGCGCGGTCAGATGAGCTATGACATTGGGGGTATCGGTCATGATCCGATAATATCGCGTCGCCCGATAATCGCAAGGGTCGATTTATCGGAAGCGCGCCGATACGAAAATCGCTTTCTAGGTCAAATGGACGCGGGGGCGAAGATTCGGGCGGCGCGCAAAGAAGCGGGCCTTAGCCAAGTGGACCTCGGCACCGCTATGGGCGTGCCTCAGTCCGTCGTTTCGGACTGGGAGAACGGCAAGCTTCAGAGCTGGCGGGACGTGGCCGACAAGCTTACGGCCAAGCTTGGTAAACCGAAAGGCTATCTCACAGCGGAAGAGTCCAGCTCAAACCTCCGCCCAACAAAGGGAATTGAGGTCGTGGGCACCGTTCAGGGTGGAGCGTTCCAACTTGCGATAGAGTGGCCAGAAGAAGATCGTTTCGAGATCCCCGTGCCATCACTCCCCGGTTACGAGCGAATAACCCTACGCGCGCTGCAGGTCCGCGGGCCTTCGGTCAACCTCCTGTATCCTGACGGCTCGTTCGTCATCGTCGCTGACGCCGCCGATGTAGATGTGCGGCCAGGCGACAAGGTCGTCGTCTACGCCTCGCAAGGTTTGTTGCGGGAGGCCACCATAAAGGTGGTCGAACAGCTGGAAGACGGACGGATTGTCCTCTGGCCGCGATCCACCCACCCCGACTTTCAGCAGCCGATCTACATCAATCCGGATGATCCTGAGGACCAAGACCGGCCCGTGATCGCATATGTCGTTGTGGGGAGCTTCGCCCAAGAGGTGAGGCCCCCTCCCCCCATCCAAATCGGGCGCAGAAAGCGATAAATTTCGCGATCGAGCCTTAACTGGCTGATTTGGTGTATCGAAAAATATCGGATAGCCCGATTGACATTATCGGATAGTCCGATAAGTTAGCTCCACGGTCACTGACCGCTTGGAGCCTGCAAATGCCCTTCGACCCCCTCCCCTCCGAGCCGCAAGCAGACGCCCCCCGCGTCCTTGCCGGCCCCTGCTCCACCGCCCTGGTGTGGGACGCGACGACTGAAGCGGGACGGAAGGGCGCTGCGGCGTTCTTCTGCGGCCTTGGTGGCCCGATTGACACCCGCTCGATCGAAACCCGCCGCGCCAGCGCCCGCCGGTCTCAGGTGGCGCTCTGCGGTGAGGCCTTCGTGTTGGCCCAGGAGGCCAAGGGCTTCCGCGCCTGGGAGCGGGTCTGATGGCCCCAGAACTCATCGTCATCCCCGCTCTCGACGGCGCCCGCCTCATCCAGGTGACCCCCCGTGGCCACGAAGTCCTCGGCCTGTTCGCGACTGACCGCGAGGCCTGGGAAGCGCGTCTCGCCGCCCTTCGTCTGGCGGCTTCCATCAACACCAAACTGGAGGTTTGAGATGGGCGAGCAGACCCCTCTTCTATCCGTAATTACGGATTGGTTTATGGCGCTGCCCCCTCGGGCACGTGCTGGAATGTCGCTCGCCAATCTGCACGACCTAGCGAAGCGCCTGACCGCGAAACACGACTATTGGCGCCCAGGCGAGCCTGACTGCCCCAAGGACATCAAAGCCGGTAACGGCGAACTTCACACGCTCCGGTGCAAGTGCTGCGGGCTGGACGATCCACGGGACGATCTCTGCCGAGGCCGCGCCGCCCTGAACTCCACCCCCGCTGAAGATCGGGGGCTGTGATGGCGCTCGAAGTCTCGATCGGGCGTGGCCTAGTTACCGTCATTGATAACGAAGATTACCCATTCGTGTCCCGGCACCGTTGGGTCGCGTTAGAGCGCAATACCAAGGAGCCCTCTTGGTTCGCTGGGCGGGCCGGTAGCGTGCGAGGGGTCAAGCGGTCGCTTTATCTACACCGGCTGCTGGTAGGCGCAGCGACGGGAGAGACCGTCGATCACATTGACGGAGACACGCTCAATAATCGCCGGGCCAACCTGCGCATTCGACCTCTCGGCGCACCTAAACTCTCCCCCCGTGAGCTCGTCGCGAAATACGCCGTTCAATGCGCGTCTGGGTGTTGGGAGTGGCAAGGCTGTCTCGACCGCTATGGCTACGGTCGCGTGACCATCGGCGGGGCGGTGACCGCCGCCTATCGAATGGCCTACGAGGCCCATGTTGGGCCAATCCCCAACGGACTTGAGATTGATCACCTCTGTCGCAATCCCCGCTGCGTAAACCCAGAGCACCTAGAGCCCGTCACCGCAGCTGAAAACCTCCGGCGGGCGCGGGTTGCTCGCCAGGTTGCGGGGGCCTCACGCAAGGGACCCCTTCGGAAGATCATTACCATCCACAACCCTAGGCGCGGCGCGTTTGATTCAGCCCGCGTCGAGCTGGAGTGCGGCCATACGGTCTCTGCGTGGGGCTCGAAACGCGCCCGCTGCGACAAGTGCTCCACCCTTCAACCGGAGCAGGCGAAGTGACCCCCTCCAACACCCTAACCGGACTCCCCCAGGAAGCGCTCGGACAGACCGGGCTGACGGGGATGGGCATCTCGATCTTGATCGCGGTCGCACTCGCAGCGTTCGCCATTCTCGCCACACGGAGGAAGCCATGAGCCGCCGCAACCAAACGACGCCTGCGCAGAAAGAAGAGGCGGCTCGTACGGCGCCCGCGCGCCAAGCCCAAGCTGCCCAGCGCCTACTCGTTATCCGGCAGGAGTGCGCTGCCGCGAACAGGGCGAACCCGCTCTCTCGGCAAACTCGCCGCTGGCTCGCGCGGAGGGGATCATGAACGCTCCTCGTCTCGCCTACGGACGCCTCCTGGCTATGTCTGGGTGTCTCCTGTTCTGGGGTGGTCTCGGCTTCCTGATGTTTGGGGGGATGTGAGATGGACAAGGTGCCATTCACTGTCGGCCAGGAAGTCGTGCTGACCTATGGCTTGGGCTGGTCGGCCACCGAAACCATTACGACCGTCGAAAAGGTGTCGCCTACCGGCCGCGTCCGCGTGCGGAACTCCACCGGGCAATTCCGCCCAGACGGCTCGCTGGCCGGGCGCGACGGGTGGCGGCGGGCCAATATAGCACCCGTCACACCTGAGGCGCTTGATCGGATGGCGCGCGCTAAAAATGTGAACCGAACGCGCGAGCTGGCCGACAAACTCTATCGAACCCCGTGGGGCTCGGTCCCTGCGGGACGTCTCACCAAGATCGTAGGGCTCCTGCAGGCCGCCGCCAAGCTCTCAGGCGGTGAACCATGACCACCCTCACCCGCTCCCAGATAGGCGGCTTGGAGTGCGAGATCATCTCCGAGGCGGTCAGAGACATAGAGGACGTGCTTCAGCAGATGGGCGTCAATCCGGCGAACGTCGGGTTCATCGCGCGCATCCGCAGTCCCATCGGCAGGATCAAGCACCTCACCGAACAAGTCGACCCTAACGTCGACAACGTCGTGAAGCTGGAGGGCCTTCGCAAGGTCCCCGCCCTTCGTGTCGTGGATGAGCTGGAGGGCCGCATAGACCCCGCCGAGCCCTTCCTGAAGGCCCTTATCGCCACCAGGGACCAGACCATCCCCACCATCAACATCGACCTCGGACGCCCATCGGATTCCGAGCCGCCCACCTCTGGAGACGCAGCATGAGCGAAGTCGCCGAAGCCACGGAGGCGCTGAAACTCGCCTTCGGGAAGATCGAGGAGCTGACGCGCCAGTATGGGCCACAGGCGGTGGACACCGCCGCCGAAGTGACCCGCGTCAACGCCATCGGTCACTTCATGTGGGCTGGCGGCTTTGCCACCCTAACCTTCGCCTGCGCCGCGCTGTTGGCCCTGTCTATCTGGCGACTGAGGAAGGGCGACGGCTACGATGACGGCCCGTGGGAATTCGGCTGCGTTGCCGGGGGGCTGGGCGGCCTAATATCCTTTGCGGTCGCCGTCGCCGGCCTCTTTGACGTTTGGGCGTGGGTCGCCTTGAGCAACCCCAAGCTCGCCCTGGCGCATGACGTGCTGGCCAAGATCGGTGTCGCCCAATGAGCGCCATCGTAACGAAACTCCACGGCCACGAAGGCCCAGCCGCCAAGGCTGCCCGCCTTCTCTCCGAAGCCAAGGAAGCAGCCCGCGAGCACATCGCCGCCTGGGAGGCCTCTCTCAACGAAACGCACCGCCTCGCCGTGGAAATCCGCGATGCCGGCGAATGCTATCCCGATGGCGTCAAGGCCCTCGCCCGCTCTGTCGCTGAAGAGGCCGCTAGCCGGCTTCAGATCCTCACGGCGGTTAATCGTGGAGGTGGGCGGTGAAGATCGAAACCTTCCAGACGCACGCCGTGCTTTCGCTCGCGACCGGCACCCTCATGGGCGACTTCAGTGAAATGCACCGGCTTATCGAATGGTTTGCTGGAGGCCCCGTTTGGACCCACCAGATTCCGCGCTTGGCCAACGAGTTGGAAAGCTGCGCCCAAGGCGTGCTCGGTGATCGGTTCGAGCCGTTCGACCGCGATACTGAAGCGTGGACGGCCTACCGGGACCGGATGCTCGCCAAGATCGGTGAGACGATGGAGATCGCCCAACCGGCCAAGCCGTTCCATCGGGCCGACGCGGTCATTGCAGACGCCGTGGAGGCCGTTGGCCCCGAGCGCGTCGTCGTGGTGCAGCCATGACCCGCGCAGCCCTTGAAACCCTCGTGTTCGCCATCCTCACCACCTTCTTCCTCTCTGCCGGGGCGGTGATCGGAGGTGTGATGTGAACAACCCAATCCAACAAGGAGGCCTTCAAATGGCTGAACGAGCCCAAGCCGTCGCTCCTGCGTCTAAGGGCCAGGTCGTGGCCGCCGACGACAATTCCATCATGGCGGTCATCAGCCGCGCCGCGAGCGATCCGAACACCGATGTCGGCAAACTCACCGGCTTGCTGGACCTCTACGAGCGGATCACCGAGCGGAACGCCAAGGCGGCATTCACCGCCGACAAGCTGGCGATGCGGGCCAAGCTCCCGAAGATCACCGCCCGCGGTCGGATCGTGGTGAAGGACAAGAACGACCCCAAGACAATCATCCAATCAACCGCCTTCGCGAAGTTCGAAGACATTCAGAAGGCCGTCAACCCGATCCTAGCGGAGCACGGCTTCGACCTCTCGTTCCGCACCGGCACGGCCACAGACGGAAAGGTCACCGTCACCGGCATCCTGTCCCACAGGGACGGCCATGAGGAAGAGACGACGATGACGCTCCCGCACGATAGCTCGGGGAGCAAGAACAGCGTCCAGGCGGTCGGCTCCTCAACCTCATACGGAAAGCGGTACGTCACCGTCGCCTTGCTCAATCTGGTGATCGAGGGCGAGGACGACGACGGCAAGAAGGGCGGCGACCCCGGCACGATCACCGAAGACCAGGCCGGCGAGATCCAAGCC
>Ga0068855_100001523_pt1 | contig 29042 bp, 31 predicted proteins | sample KBSCornC52_FD_66592 | JGI IMG/M metagenome (GOLD analysis project Ga0068855, IMG submission 66592) | Corn rhizosphere microbial communities from Kellogg Biological Station, Michigan, USA - KBS Corn C5-2 | ecosystem: Host-associated > Plants > Roots > Rhizosphere > Soil ... | reverse complement strand
ACCAGCCGCAGCAGGAAGCCGAAGAAGTTGGTCCGCCCACCCTTGGCGAGCGCGGCGATATCTTCCTTGTCTCCCGCCTCCGCCCGCGCTCCGGTCCCTGTGGCGCTCACGCCGGGTCGCCCTGTTCGGCGCGCAGCGGCCGGGCCAGCAGTTCGGCGACTACCTCGCCCGCGCTGGCCTCGCCCTTGAGCAGGCGATTGACCGCGGCGACGATCGGCATGGCAATGCCCGCGCGCTCGGCCAGCTCGGCGAGGACCGGGGCGGTATGCGCGCCCTCGGCCACGCTCGACTTTCCGGCGAGCGCCTCGGCCGCGCTCAGCCCTTCGCCCAGCGCCTTGCCGAGCGAGAAGTTGCGGCTGGAGGTGGACGAGCAGGTGAGGACGAGATCGCCGAGACCGCAGAGGCCCGCCAGCGTCTCGGCCCGCGCACCCTTGGCCGCGCCGAAGCGCAGCATCTCGGCATAGCCGCGGGCGATCAGGGCGGCGCGGGCGTTCCGGCCGAGCTTGAGCCCGTCGACAACGCCGCAGGCAATAGCGAGCACGTTCTTGACCGAACCGCCGATCTCGGCCCCGGTCACGTCGTCGGAATAGTAGGGCCGCAGCATCGGCCGCGAGATCGCCGGGGCCAGCCGCGCCCACTGCGCCTCGCCGCCGGAGCAGGCGAGAGTCACTGCGGTGGGGAGGCCCGCGGCCACTTCATGGGCGAAGGTCGGCCCGGAGAGCACGGCGAGTGTCGCTTCCGGCGCGGCATCGCGGGCGACATCGGCCATCAGGCGCCCGGTCCCAGCCTCGATCCCCTTGGCGCAAAGCACGAGATCGCGCTGGCCATGCGGCAGGCCGCCGAGGACGGAGGCGAGGAACTGCGCCGGGGTGACCACCAGCAGCACCGCCAAGTCCGCGAGTTCGCTCAAGTCGCCGGTGGCGCGGATCGTGGGCGCGAGGCTGGCGCCGGGAAGGAACAGGCTGTTGGTGCGCGCCTCGTTGATCTCGGCGACGAGTTCAGTCTCGCGCGCCCAGATCGTCACCGGGCTGCCGTCGCTGGCCATGGCCTGGGCCAGCGCCGTGCCCCAGGCCCCCGCGCCGATGACGCCGATAGGAGTCATGCCTTCACCCCCGCCCCGCGCACCGGGGCAGCGTCGGGATCGAGCGGCCAGCGCGGGCGCGCGGCGAAATCGAGCGCATCGGGCGCGAACCCCGCTTTGCCCAGCCGCTCGAGCCCGGCCCAGGCGATCATCGCCGCGTTGTCGGTGCACAGAGCCAGCGGCGGCGCGACGAAGCGCAGGCCGTTGCTCTCCGCCACTGCTTCCAGCGCGGCGCGGATCGCCTTGTTGGCGGCCACGCCACCCGCGACCACTAGAGCGGTGACCTCGCCGGCAGCTTCGAGTGCGCGGCGGGTGCGGTCGATCACGCAGTCGATCGCGGCCTTCTGGAAGGCTGCGGCGATGTCGGGATCGGCGTGAATGCCCGCTTCCTTTGCCCGCAACACCGCGCTCTTCAGGCCGGCGAAAGAGAAGTTCGGATCCGCCGAGCCCAGCAGCGGACGCGGCAGGGGCACGGCCTTGGCGTCCCCCTCGGCGGCCAGCCGCTCCACCGCGGGACCACCGGGATAGCCGAGGCCGAGGATCTTGGCCGTCTTGTCGAAGGCTTCGCCCAAGGCATCGTCGATGGTCGTCGCCAGCCTGCGGTACTGGCCCACGCCCTCCACCCGCAGCAGCTGGCAATGCCCGCCCGAGGCGAGCAGCAGCAGGTAGGGAAAGGCAAGGCCCGGATCGGCGAGGCGCGGGGAGAGCGCGTGGCCTTCGAGGTGATTGATCGCGATCAGCGGCTTGTCGCCCGCCATGGCAAGCGCCTTGGCGCTGACGAGGCCGACCATGACCCCGCCGATCAGCCCCGGCCCTGCCGTCGCGGCAATCGCATCCACGTCGCCGAGGCCAAGGCCGGCATCGCCCAACGTGGCCTCAACCAACGGCATGACCCGCACGACATGGGCGCGGGCGGCGATCTCGGGAACGACCCCGCCATAGGGCCGGTGTTCCTCGTCCTGCGAGGCGATCCGCTGGGCGACGATCGTGCGCGCGCCGTCCGCGCCAAGGCTGACCAGCGCGGCTGCGGTTTCGTCGCAGGACGATTCTATGCCGAGAACGAGCCTCACCCCGCTTTCCTCTAGCGACAAAGCCGCCTAGCACAAGCCGCGCCATGACCGCTGTTCCCGCAAAGCCCATTCGCCTCGGCACCCGCCGTTCGCCGCTCGCCATGGCCCAGGCCGAGGAAGCCCGGGCCCGCCTCTGCGCCGCCCATGCCTGGGAAATCGAGGCGGTCGAGCTGGTCCCCGTCACCGCCAGCGGCGACAAGATCCAGGACCGCCCGCTCGCCGAGATCGGCGGCAAGGCGCTGTGGACCAAGGAGCTCGACGCCTGGCTGCTCGCCGGCGAAATCGACTTCGCGGTCCATTCCGCCAAGGACGTGGAGACCCTGCGCCCGCGCGGAATCGCCATCGCCGCCGTGCTCCCGCGCGAGGACGTGCGCGACGTGCTGGTGGGCGCGGACTCGATCCACGCGCTTCCGGCCGGCGCGCGGATCGGCACCAGCGCCCCGCGCCGGGCGGCGCAATTGCTCCATGCCCGGCCCGATTGCACGGTCGTCCCCTTCCGCGGCAACGTCCAGACGCGGCTCGCCAAGCTGGCGGCGGGCGAGGCGGATGCAACGCTGCTGGCGCTGGCGGGGCTGAACCGGCTCGGCCAGCATGGCGTCGGCCATCCGCTTGCCGCCGACGAGTGGCTGCCCGCCCCGGGACAAGGGGCGATCGCCATCGAATGCCGCTCCGACGACGAGGCCACCACAGCGCTCCTCGCCGCCATCGACGACCGGCCGAGCCATACCGCTCTGCTCGCAGAACGCGCGCTGCTGTCCGCGCTGGGGGGCAATTGCCACAGCCCGGTCGCCGTGCTGACCCGGGCAGAGGGCGCCAACCTCGAAATGCACGCTGCCCTGTTCAGCCCCGAAGGGGCGGAGCGCACGGCGCTGGAGCTGGTCTTCCCCGCCGCCGATGCGACCGGCCCGGCACGGCTGGCCGAGGCCCTGCTCGCCGCCGCGCCCGAGGCGATCCGGGTGCACTTCTCCCCGGCATGAGCGGCCTGCCGCTGATCGTCGTCCGGCCCGAGCCGGGGGCCACGGCAACGGTTGCCGCTGCACGCGAACTTGGCCTTTCCGCCCTGGCATTTCCGCTGTTCGAGGTGACGCCGGTCCCTTGGCAGGCGCCCGATCCGGCGGATTTTGACCTGCTCCTTGCCGGCAGCGCCAATGTCTTTCGCCACGGGGGCGACGGCCTGGCCGCGCTGGCGGGCCTGCCGGTCCACGCCGTGGGTGAGGCCACTGCCGCAGCGGCCCGCGCGACGGGGTTCACTATTGCGGCCACGGGCGCGGGCGGGCTTCAGCCAGTGCTCTCGGCCCTGCCCGCGGGCGCGCGCGCCCTGCGCCTTGCCGGGGCCGAGCGGATCGCACTGACCCCACCTGAGGGCGTCATCATGGCCGAGCGCACGGTATATGGCGCAAAACCACACCCGCTCCCGCCGGAGCTGGCCGAGCTCCTCGCTGCGCCGGTGGTGATCGCGCTCCATTCCGCCGAAGCCGCTCGCCACCTGTCTGCCGAACTCGACCGGCTGGCCATCCCCCGCGGCCCTCTCGCCCTCGCCACGATCGGCCCGCGGGTCACCGCCGCTGCGGGCGACGGCTGGCGCGCTGTCCTGACTGCGGACAGTCCCAACGAACCGGCCCTGCTGGCGAAGGCGCGCGACTTGTGCCACACCGCCTTCCCAGACCGCCGGGGAACCTGAAGGATAACAGCCGCCTCATGCCGGACGATTTCTCCCACGAGACCGCACCGCCGCCCCTGGCGGCGCTCACCCCGCCGCCGCGGCGCAGCGGAGGCACGATCCTGCTTGCCCTGGCCGTCGCCTTCCTGCTCGGCGCGGCGGGCGTGGCCTATGTCGCCTGGCAGGGGCTGATCCCGCTGCCACGTGCGGCCAAGCCCGAGGCCGCCGCTCCGGCTGCCGCGCCCGAGCCGATGGCCAGCGCCGCGCCAGTCGCAGCTGCATCGCCCGCCCCCGCCGCCGCCCTGCAGCAGGACCAGCTCGACGCCCGCATGGCCGCGCTCTCCGCCCGGCTCGATGCGCTGACCGTCCAGGCCCAGGCCGCCGCCGGCAACGCCACCCGCGCCGAGGCCCTGCTCGTCGCTTTCGCCGCGCGCCGCGCGCTCGATCGCGGGGCGCCGCTCAACACCCTCGAAGACCAGCTGCGCCTGCGCTTCGGGGACGGCCAGCCTCATGCCGTGGCAACGGTGATCGAGGCCGCGCGCCAGCCGGTCACGCTCGACCAGCTCGTCGCCGGTCTCGACAGCCTCGCCCCCAGGCTGACCCAGGCCCCCGAGCAGGCCAGCGCCTGGGCGCGGATCCGCGAGGGGCTGGCTGGCCTCTTCGTGATCCGCCGCGAGGAGGCCCCCAGCCCTGCGCCGCGCCAGCTGCTAGATCATGCCCGGATCCTGCTCGAGGCCGGGCGGACCGACGATGCCATGGCCGAAGTCCAGCGCCTGCCGGGTGCAGCAGGTGCCGGCGACTGGTTCACCGCCGCCCGCCGCTACGACGACGCTCGCCGCGCGCTGGACGTGCTGGAAACCGCGGCGATGATCGGCCAACCGGCGCAGAAGGCGGCGGCTCCCGCTCAGGTTTCGTCACCCGCCATCTGAATTCACACCCAGCTCCGTTCGTGTCGAGCGTAGTCGAGACACGCTGCGCGCGGTGTCTCGACTACGCTCGACACGAACGGAGCTGGGTAGGGGGTAGGCTTTTAGCCGGCGATCACTTCACCACATCCGCCTCGTGCCAGACCACGGCCTGGGCGGCCTTCATGCAGTTCTCCGCCGTATCCCACGCCAGAGAGGGCGAACCATAGAGCCGCCAACCCTGGGCGAGGGCTTCGGACACGCGTTCGCAGAAGGCGCGGTCGTCCTTGCCGGTGAGGAGGCGGTAAATCGGGCGGTCATCGGGCGTTTCGTACATTCGGATAGTCTAGCCGCATTCGCGGCTTGTGCCAGCCCCCGCCCCCCGGCACATTCGACCCGCGCCGCCACCACCGCAGAAGGATCCGCATGGAAGCCGCCAGCGACACCGCCCTCGTCCCCCCGCCCGCCGCCCCTCCGGAGAAATGGGGCCACCCGCGCGGGTTGTGGACGCTGAACGGGACCGAGCTGTGGGACCGGATCAGCTTCCACGGCATGGTCGCCATGCTGGTGCTCTACATGACCGGCGACCTGCTCCAGCCCGGACGGATGGAGCATATCCTCGGCTTTGGCGCCTATCGCCATTTCCTCGAGAGCGTGTTCGGCGCGGTGACCCCGGCGGCGATCGCCACGCAGACCTTCGGGCTCTACTATGCGGTGCTGACCTGCCTGCCGCTGGTCGGCGGCTGGCTGGGCGACAAGTTCGTCTCCCGCCGCTTCGCGGTGACCACCGGCGCGCTGACGATGACCGCGGGCCACTTCGCCATGGCCTTCGACCAGACTTTCCTCATCGCCCTCGCCCTGCTGGTGACCGGCGCGGGCCTACTGCGCGGCAACCTCAAGCCGCAGATCCGGGCGCTCTACCATGCCGGCGACCGGCGGCTGGCCGATGCCTTCCAGCTCTATTCGATGGTGGTCAACGGCGGCGCCTTCATCGCCCCGCTCGCGAGCGGCGCGGTCGCCAAGTACTACGGCTGGCATGCGGGCTTCGCCGTGGCCGGGTTCGGCATGCTGATCGGCCTGGTCTGGTACCTGGCCGGATCCCGCTACCTCCCGCCCGATCCGCCCAAGGGCACCAAGGTCCACCGCGCCCCGCTCACGCCGCACCAGAAGCGCGACATCCTTGGCCTGCTGGCGATGTGGCCGGTGAGCCTCGGCTTCTGGACCGCCCAGGCGCAAATCTGGAACGTCTACAACATCTGGCTGCGCGACCATGTGCAGATGAACGTGGGCGGCTTTGCCGTGCCGGTGCCGTGGCTCCAGGCGCTCGACGGCCTGGCTCCGGCGCTCTACGTTCCGCTGATCATCGCCCTGTGGCGCTGGCAGGCCCGGCGCGGGACCGAGCCCGATCTCTACGTGAAGATGGGCGTGGGCTGCCTGATCTTCACCGCGGCCACGCTGATGCTGGCCGGCGGGCCGCTGCTGGCGGGCGCGGGCGGGCTGGCCCCGCTGTGGCTGCCGGTGCTGTTCCACGTCATTTCGAACTGGGGGGCGGGGTACTTCTCCCCCGTCATGGAAACCTTCTACGCCGCCCGCGCGCCCGAGCAGTGGCGCGGCTCGCTGCTCGGAGTCGATGCACTGTCGGTGTCGGCGGCGAGCATTCTCAGCGGGACCATGGGCTCGTGGTACGAGACGGTGAGCCCGCCGGTGTTCTGGCTGGCGACGGCGGCGATTGCGGCGGCGGCGGGGGTCTATGTCCTGGCGCTGCGCGGGGTGATGCAGCGGTGGCTGGGGGACGAGGTGGACTGACCCAACCCCGCCTTCCCCACCGTTCGTGTCGAGCGAAGTCGAGACACGCCGCGCGAGGTGTCTCGACTTCGCTCGACACGAACGGGAGAGGTTAGGGATTAGAGAATATACTTCGACAGGTCCGCGTCGCCCGCCAACCCAGCCAGCCGCTCACGCACATAGGGCGCGTCGACCGTCACCGTCTCACCGACCCGGTCCTCGGCCTCGAAGCTCAACTCTTCCAGCAGCTTCTCCATCACTGTCTGCAAGCGCCGCGCGCCGATGTTCTCGACGCTTTCGTTCACTTGTGCCGCAATCTTCGCCACCTCGCGGATCGCCTCGGGGGTGAAGTCGACCTCGACCTGCTCGGTCTTGAGCAGGGCGCGGTACTGGGCGACGAGGTTGGCGCGGGTCTCGCCGAGGATGCGGACGAAGTCCTCCTCGGTCAGGGCCTTCAGCTCGACCCGGATCGGCAGGCGCCCCTGCAGTTCGGGCAGCATGTCGCTGGGCTTGGCCACATGAAACGCGCCCGAGGCGATGAACAGGACGTGGTCGGTCTTCATCGGCCCGTACTTGGTGGCGACGGTCGTACCCTCGATCAGCGGCAGCAGGTCGCGCTGGACGCCCTCGCGGGAGACCGAACCGCCGCGCACATCGGAGACGGCGATCTTGTCGATCTCGTCGAGGAAGACGATCCCGTTGGTCTCCGCATTGGCGAGGGCAACGCGGGCGACGTCGTCCTGGTCCATGCGCTTCTCGGCTTCCTCGTCGACCAGCTTGTCCCAGGCCTCCGGGACCTTCAGCTTGCGCCGCTTGGTCGGCGCGCGGCCCATGGCCTTGGCCATCATGTCGGACAGGTTGATCATGCCGACGTTGCCGCCCATGCCGGGAATGTCGAAGGGCATCGAGGGCGCTTCCTCGACCTCGATCTCCACCTCCACGTCATTCATCGCATTCTCGACGATGCGCTGGCGGAAGCTTTCGCGGGTGGCTTCGCTCGCATTGTCACCGACCAGGGCCTTCAGCAGCCGGTCCATCGCGGCCTTGCTTGCCGCCTCGCGCACGGACTCGCGACGACGATCCTTCTCCAGCCGGATCGCCTCTTCGACAAGGTCGCGGGCAATCTGCTCGACGTCGCGTCCGACATAGCCGACCTCGGTGAACTTGGTCGCCTCCACCTTCACGAAGGGCGCCTCCGCCAGCTTCGCGAGGCGGCGGCTGATCTCGGTCTTGCCGCAGCCGGTGGGCCCGATCATCAGGATGTTCTTGGGCGTGACCTCGTCGCGCAGCTCGGGGCTGAGCCGCTGCCGCCGCCAGCGGTTGCGCAGAGCGACGGCCACTGCCTTCTTGGCCTGGGCCTGGCCGATAATGTGCTCGTCCAGCGCGCGGACGATAGCCTTGGGGGTGAGGTTGTCGATCATTTGCATCTCTTCCCCTCCGCTTGCCGGAGGGTCCTTGATCTCCCCTCCCGCTTGCAGGAGGGGCTGGGGGAGGGCTTGTTGGGAGAGGCCGGATAACAGGGCCTCCCCTGACCCCTCCCGCAAGCGGGAGGGGAATGGCGGCTATATGCTTTCGACCGTCACCCGGTCGTTGGTGAACACGCAGATCTCCGCCGCCACTTGCATTGCCTTGCGGGCGATCTGCTCCGCATCGTCCTCGTAGTGGTCAACCGCCCGGGCCGCCGCTAGCGCATAATTGCCGCCCGACCCGATGGCCGTGATCCCGCCTTCCGGCTCGAGCACGTCGCCGTTGCCGGTGAGAACCAGCATGGTCTCGGCATCGGCGACGATCATCAGCGCCTCAAGATTGCGCAGGTACTTGTCGGTCCGCCAGTCCTTGGCCAACTCCACCGCCGCGCGCATTAGCTGGCCGCGGTGCTGCTCCAGCTTGCGCTCGAGCCGCTCGAACAGGGTGAAGGCATCGGCCGTCGCCCCGGCGAACCCGGCGATGACCTTGCCGCCATCACCCAGCCGCCGGACCTTGCGGGCATTGGGCTTCATCACCGTATTGCCCATAGAAACCTGGCCGTCGCCGGCGATCACCGTGCGCCCGTTCTTCTTCACCCCGATGATGGTGGTGCCGTGCCACTGAATGAGGCCGTGGCTGGCCCTGCTGTCGTCCATGCCGCGGCATATGGGGAACCGTGGCGCAGGATCAAGGATGAAGGGAGTGGCGCAGCAGCGCCGGCCCGATCAGCTCCCGTTCGGGCCGCTGCCGCCTTCGCCGCCGCCGGCACCGCCGCCCATGCCGGGCGCGCCGACCGTGCCGATGTTGCCGAACAGGTCTTCGAGGAACCCGCGGTTGCGGCCCAGCGTCGGGGTCTTGTGGTGATCGGGGTTAAGCCGGACCACCTTCTCGATCCCGGTCTTGTCGATCCGGCTGACGTTCCCAGCTGGATCGAAGTGCACCTTCAGCACGGTTTCGCCATAGGCCCGCGGGCGGGTGAAGGCCGCCTGCTTGGTATCGATCGAGACGTAGTACCACACCGGCTCGCCGAACTGGGCGACGTAGGTCGGCCGGCCAAGGGTGCGCTCCACCGAGAAGCGGTTGTCGATCCCGGGCTGGACCGAATCGACCAGCGCCTGGTCGATCAGGTAGCCGCGGTGGTCCTTGATCGAGGAACAGCCCGAAAGCGCGACGAGCCCGGCTGCCAGCACCGCCCCGCCAACAACCGCCCGCTTGATGACCCGCATGAAGACTCCGCTCTCTTTCGTCCATCAGGCGCGGTTGCCAAGCGCCCGCACCCGCCTATATCGCGCCAAGCCTTAGGCTGCGCGGGCCAAACCCGCAAGGACCGTGGCTGCCGCGGATTGAATCCGCCCTGAACAAGTGAAAGCTGCCGGCCATGTCGTTCCTCTCCCGCCTGTTCAAACCCCGTGGCGACGACCGCGAGCCCGCGCGCCCGCTGTGGCACCGCACGGTCGAACTCGCCCGCGATCCGCGCTGGTACCGCGATGGCGGCGTAGCCGACACCGTCGCCGGGCGGTTCGATGCGATCACCCTGGTGCTCTGCGCGGTGCTGCTGCGGATGGAGCGCGAGCCGGCGCTGGTCCCCCCTTCCGTGCTGCTGACCGAGCTGTTCGTCGACGACATGGACGGCCAGCTGCGCCAGTCGGGCGTGGGCGACCTGGTGGTCGGCAAGCACATCGGCAAGCTGGTCTCCTCGCTCGGCGGCCGGCTCGGCGCGCTGCGCGAAGCGCTGGGAGAGGCGGACGATGCGGCGCTGGTCGCCGCGATCGAGCGGAATGTCTCGCTGGCCGACAACGGCAATCCGGCGGGGATTGCGGCGCTGCTGCGCGGTTTCGCGCGGGCGCTGGATGCCGCAGCGGCGGACGACCTCCTCGCCGCGCGGATCGCCCTGCCGTGACGCCAGAATTCTCGCGCATGGTGGACCTGCGGCAGATCACGGTCGCGCCGGTCACGCTCGTCGCCACCCCGGAAGAGCGCGCCGCCTTGGCCGCGCGCTTTGCGCTGGTGCGGATCGACCGCCTGGAGGCGACCGTCTCGCTGGAAGCGGATGGCGCTGTGGTCTCGGCCAGCGGCCAGCTTCAGGCCGAGTGGGTCCAGCCCTGCGCCATCTCTGGCGAGGACCTCGCCCAGAGCGCCGACGAGCCGATTGCCCTGCGCTTCGTGCCGGCCCGGAGCGATCACCGGCCGGACGAGGAGATCGAGCTCAGCGAGCACGAGCTTGACGAGATCGAATATACCGGCACCAGCTTCGACCTGGGCGAAGCGGTAGCCCAGTCGCTGGCTCTGGCGATCGATCCTTTCGCCGCTGGGCCAGAGGCGGAGGCCGCGCGGAAGGCGGCGGGGATTGTCAGCGAGGGAGAGGCTGGGGCCTTTGCGGCGCTGGCGGGGTTGAAGCTGGGGAAGTCGTAGGGAGCGAACTCACTCCTATCCAGGCGAAGCTAGCGGGCAAGCCCGCAAGCTTCGCCATCCTTCCCCCATCAAGGGGGAAGAAGAAAGAAAGCAGCGTACTCCCCTTCACCCTTGATGGGGGAAGGATACGCAGACTTGGCAGCTTGCTGCCTAGTCGGAGTTGGATGGGGGTGAGCTCGCCCCAAGCGCAACCCCTCAGAACGGAATATCATCATCCAGATCGTCGCCGAAGCCACCGGCGCCGCCGGACGAGCCGCCGCCCTGATTCCAGCCGCCCGACGAACCACCGCCCGAACGGCCGCCGCCCGATGCGCCGCCTTCCTCGTTCCAGCTGCTACCGCCCGAGCGCGCACCGCCGCCTTCGCGGCCCGCTCCGCCCGAACCATCAAGCATGGTCAGCACGCCGCCCATGCCCCCGACAGAGATCTCGGTGGTGTAGCGGTCATTGCCCGAGGCGTCCTGCCACTTGCGGGTGCGCAGCTGGCCTTCGATGTAGACCTTCGACCCCTTGCGCAGGTAGCGCTCGGCCACGCCGACGAGACCGTCGGACTGGAGCACCACCGAGTGCCACTCGGTCCGCTCCTTGCGCTCGCCAGTCTGGCGGTCCTTCCAGGTTTCGCTGGTGGCGATGCGCAGGTTGGCGATGCGGCCGCCGTTCTGGAAAGACTTCACTTCCGGGTCTTGGCCCAGGTTCCCGATCAGGATCACCTTGTTGACGCTGCCAGCCATCGAATCACGTTCCTCTCGAATCTGGCCTGCTGGTTAGCCCATCGGCGGGGCGGGGCGCGAGTCCGCCGCGGCGGTTTCCCCCACCAGTTCTAGAGGCCAAGCGCCAGTGCGCCCCAGTAGGTCACGCCCGCGGCCACGTAGGCGAGGCCGAACAGGTAGGCGAGCATGAAGGCCGGCCATTTCCAGCCGTTGGTCTCGCGCCGGGTGACCGCGATGGTGCTCATGCATTGCGGCGCGAAGACGAACCAGGCGAGGAAAGCCAGCGCCATCGGCAGGGTCCACTTGCCGCGCAGGCGCTCGCCCAGTTGCTGCGATGCGGCGGCATCGTCTGCCTCAGCGACGGCATAGGTCGTCGCCAAGGAGGAGACCGCCACTTCGCGCGCGGCCATGGCCGGGATCAGCGAGAGCGCCATATCGCGATTGAAGCCGATCGGCTCCACCACAACGGCCAAGCCATTGGCGATATGGCCGGCGAGCGAAGCGTCGACCTGGTTCTGGCCTTCGTGGGCGCGCGGGAAGTTGAGCAGGAGCCAGAGCACGACCGTCACCGTGAAGATGATCGTGCCGGCCCGCCGCAGGAAGATCCACGCCCGCTGCCACAGGCCGATCGCCATGTCCTTGAGGCGCGGCATCTGGTACTTGGGCAGTTCCATGATGAAGCCCGAGGCCGCACCCTTGGTCACCGAGCGGCGCAGCACCAGCGCCACCACCATGGCGCCGACGATCCCCGCCACGTAAAGCGCCAGCAGCACCAACCCCTGCAGCCCCACGCCCCAGCCGACAGAGCGGTTGGGAATGAAGGCTGCGATGATCACCGCGTAGACCGGCAGGCGCGCCGAGCAGGTCATCATCGGGGCGATCAGGATCGTGGTCAGCCGGTCCTTGGGGTCGGTGATCGAGCGGGTCGCCATGATCCCGGGGATCGCGCAGGCGAACGACGAGAGCAGCGGGATGAAGCTGCGGCCCGACAAGCCGACGCCGGCCATCATCCGATCCATCAGGAAGGCCGCGCGGGCCATGTAGCCGCTCGCCTCCATGGCGAGGATGAAGAAGAACAGGATCACGATCTGCGGCAGGAACACCACCACCGAGCCGACGCCCGAGATGATCCCGTCGGTCAGCAGGTCGCGCGCGAGGCTGGGCGGCATGGCGGCGCGGACCTGGTTGCCCAGCCACGACACCGCGCCGTCGAGCGCATCGGCAAAGGGCGTCGCTCCGGCGAAGACCGCCTGAAACACCACGAACAACAGGGCAAACAGGATCACCGGGCCGATCCACGGATGAAGCAGGACCTTGTCGAGCTTGGCGTGCATCCGGTGCCGCCGGGTTTCCGAGACGATCGCCGCCTCGGCGATGGCATGGGCGGAGATGCGCCGTTCGGTGAGGTCGATGTGCGGGCGCGGGTGGCCGGAATGGGGTTCGGCCGCACGGGCTTCGGCAGAGGCGATCGCGGCGGCCAATTCGTCGAGCCCGCGGCGGCGGACCGCCACGGTAGGGATCACCGGCACGCCCAGCGCCTGCTCGAGCGCCTGGGGATCGAGCACCAGCCCGTCGCGCTCGGCGAGGTCGATCATGTTGAGCGCGACCACGGTCGGCCGCCCCAGCGCGATCACCTCCTGGGCGAAGACGAGGTGCTGTTCGAGGTTCGAGGCGTCGAGCACCACCACCAGCACTTCGGGCGCAGACTCGCCCGGAAACTGCCCCATGATGACCTTGGCGGTCACCGCCTCGTCGGGGCTGGTCGGGTGGAGGCCGTATGAGCCCGGAAGGTCGGTCAGTTCGACGGGCTCGCCCGAAGGCAGGACCAGACGCCCGCTCTTGCGTTCGACGGTGACGCCCGGATAGTTCGCGATCTTCTGTCGTGCGCCCGTAAGTGCATTGAAGAGCGCCGACTTGCCGGCATTGGGATTGCCGACCAGCGCGGCGGAACGCTGCCGGGTCATGCCCCAGCCTCCAGAGCACCCGCGGTCTCGGGCACCGGCTCGACCTCCATCGCCGCGGCATGGACCCGCCGCACGGCCACGGTCATGCGCCCGATCATCACCGCCAGCGGATCGCGCCCGCCGAACACGCCGCGATGGGCCAGCGCCACCCGTGCGCCGGCATCAAGGCCCAGGGCGCGCAGGCGCTGCGCCTCCTCGTCGACGAGGCGCGACCAGTCGACCCGCACGATTCGGGCGCGCTTGCCGAGCGGGAGCTGGTCCAGAGTCATGCCGAGGGTGGTCACGAGTCGGCACTGCCGCATGGCACGGCTAATTGCAAGTAATTCTCAATAAGCATCGGCGAAGTCTCCCGCACCGGTGATGCGAGAACGGTTCGCAACAAGCCTTGATCGAGATCAAGGAAGCCTAGCTGGCAGGATAGCGCAGCCGCCCCAGCAGCCGCGTCACGCTGAAGCTGTCCTCGCGTGGGCGCAGCAGGCGGGCCTTAGCTTTCTCGAAGCGCATCACCCCGTTGATCCGCCGGTCGAGGAAGGCACGGGTCTCGGCCTTGCCCTCGCTCTCGTCGGCGACGAAGACCAGCAGCGTCGAGGCATAGAGCGCGGCGAGGGTCGCGCGCTTGGTGTAGTGGTTGAAGTCCGCCGCCGTGTCGCCTGCGAGGCGCCACATCCGGTCGGCGCTGGCCCATGACAGCTTTGCCGTGCGCGCGGCGTTCTGCGGCATGGCCATAATCGCGAGAGCGCGGCGCAGCGATTCCTCGCGGCCGGTCACCGCGTCGAGCCGGAACTGGACGAGGCTGCGGATGCGCTCGCGGATCGGGAGGTTGCCGATGCGCGTCGCGGGCAGGGCCTCGGCCATGTCGGCATCGATCCGCGCGATCCAGGCGGCGATCATGTCCATCGCCCCGCCGGGATAGGCGATCCGCGCGGTCTCCGGATTGACGCCATGGGCGCGGGCGGCATTGGCCACCGCCTCGCTGGTCCACCCGTCGAAGATCGCCGCATCGGCCACGGCCGGGGCCAGCGCGAGGCGCAGTCCATCAAGGGTGAGGTCGCTCAGGTCCATGCGCTGTTCCTCAGAACGAGGGGCCGTAGGACTGCTTGCGCTTGGCCGCGGCGGCCTTGGCCGCGCTGTCGATGGCGTCGTACACCGCGCTGTCCTTGCCCATCAATTCGGCATAGTCGCGCGCGTTCCGGCCAGAATTGTCGGCCCGCAGCGGATCGGCCCCGCCCTTGATCAGCAGCTTGACCATTTCCACGCTGCGCAGGTGGACCGCGGAGATCAGCGGGGTTTCCCCGGTGGCGTCGGGATCGTTGGGCCGCGCGCCCCTGGCGAGCAGCATTTCCGCGCCGTCGGTCCATCCGAGGCTGACCGCGAGGGCGAGCGGGCTCACCCCCTTGTCGGTGCGCAGGTTGGGATTGGCGCCCTTGTAGAGCAGGAAGTTGAGCCAGGTGATGTCGCGCCGCGCGGTGACGATGTGCAGCGCCGTCTCTCCGGTGGTGACGTCGCGGGTGTTGATCAGGGTCGGCGTGGAGCCGAGGGTCTTCTCGACCTCCTCGCCGTCGGCCTTCTTCACCGCCTCGAGGAACTTGAACCCCGCGCCCATGAACTGCGCCGAAGCCGGAGCGGCCGGCAGGGCGACTGCGCCCACGACCGCCATGCCCGCCAGGATCCCCGCCAGCCGCATTCCCCGCAAATTGCCAAGCCTCACTGCGAAACTCCCTGTTGCCTGCGCCCCGTCGCGTTGCGAAGCACATGCCCTTGCAGAGCGCGGTTTAGCAGAGCATGAACCGCCGCGCCATGACCAAGCCCGCGCCGACCAAGCCCCCTGCCCTGAAGGCCATGCTCGCCGCTGCCCTGGTTGCCGTGCTGCCGCTGGGCGTGGCCGCCTGCCAGCAACGCGAGCCACCACCGCTGCAGGGTGCCGCTATCGGCGGTCCGTTCACGCTCGAGGACAAGGCCGGCAAGCCGGTCCACTGGTCGGACTTCGCCGGCAAATGGCGGATCGTCTACTTCGGCTACACGTACTGCCCCGACGCCTGCCCGACCGACGTCGGCGTGATGATGCGCGGCTTCGACGCCTTCGCGAAGGACCATCCCGATCGCGCGGCCGAGATCCAGCCGATCTTCATCACCATCGACCCCGAGCGCGACACGCCCCAAGTTGTCGGCGAATTCACTGCTCATTTTCCTTCGCCCAATTCCAAAGTAACCCTCCTCGGCCTCACCGGAACGCCGCAACAGGTCGACCAGGCCGCCAAGGCCTTCGCCGCCTACTACGCCCGCGGCAAGACCCAGCCCGGCGGCGGCTACCTGATGGATCACAGCCGCGTCGCCTACCTGATGGACAAGGACGGCAAGCCGATCGCCATGCTGCCGGTCGACAAGGACGCCAAAGCCGTCGCCGCCGAACTCGCCAAGTGGGTCGACTGACGGCGTGAACAGCCCCAAACCCTTCTGGGAGCGCCCCCTCGCCAGCCTCGACAAGACCGAGTGGGAAGCCCTGTGCGACGGCTGCGGGCAATGCTGCCTGCACAAGGTCGAGGATGCCGACAGCGGCCGCGTCTGGCCGACCAACGTCGCCTGCAAGCTGCTCGACCTCAAGACCGCGCGCTGCTCGGACTACAAGCACCGCCGCCAATATGTGCCCGACTGCCTGCGGCTCACCCCGAAGCTTGCGGCCAGCCTCGACTGGCTCCCCGCCACCTGCGCCTATCGCCTGCGCGCCGATGACCAGCCGCTGCCGGACTGGCACTACCTGGTCTCGGGTGACCGCGAGGCCGTTCACCGCGCCGGGGCTTCGGTGATCGGCAAGGCGATCAGCGAGGTCGTCGCGGGCCCCCTCGAACAGCATATCGACTGGGGCGACGAGGAACCGCTCGAAGTCGAACGGGTCGAGGACCGATGAGCCTCCTCCCCGACTTCCTCCGCCGCACCCGGCGCGAGAGCGCCGAGCCCACGCTCCGGCTCGGCGAACGCACCCTGCCGATCGAGATCCGGCGCCTCGCCACCGCGCGCCGGCTGACGCTGCGGCTCGCCCCCGACGGGTCGGCGATCCGCGTCACCATCCCCAACTGGGCACCCACCAAGGAGGCGCTGGCCTTCGTCCGCTCGCGGACCGATTGGCTCGAGACCCAGCTCGGCAACGTGCCCCAGGCCGTCCCCCTCGCCCCCGGCGGCGAACTGCGCTGGCGTGGCGAGCCCCACCTGCTGCGCCACCGCGCCGACCTCAAGCGTGGCGTGCGGCTGGCCCAGGGCATGATCGAGGTCGGCGGCCCCGGCGTATCGCTGCTGCCTCGCCTCAGGCGCTGGATGCAGGCCGAGGCGCGCGTCCTGTTCCTCGCCGACCTTGCCGACTACGCGCCGCGCGCCGGGGTCGATCTCCCCGCCCTCGCCCTCACCAATGCCCGCCGCCGCTGGGGGTCCTGTGCGGCCGACCGGACGATCCGGATGAACTGGCGCCTCGTCATGGCCCCGGACGCCGTGCGCCGCTCGGTCGTCGCCCACGAGGTCGCCCACCTCGTCCACTTCGACCACTCCCCGCGCTTCCACGCGCTGCTGGGCGACCTGTTCGAGGGCGACATCGCCGAAGCCAACCGCTGGCTGAAGCGCCACGGCCGCGAGCTCTACCTGCCGCTGGGGTGAGCCCAGGTCCTCCCTGTTTTCGTGCGAAGCACGCAAATGGGGAGGGGGACCGCCGCCGCAGGCGGTGGTGGAGGGGCAGCAAGGTCAGCCTGCCGCACGTCCCCAAACCCCGCCCTTCCCCTTTGCGCTCCAAGCCCCTATCTCCCAGCCCATGCTTACCCTCGGCAAATCCGCCTATTGGCAAAACGTCCAGCCCACCGGGGCCATTGCCGACTTCGTCCAGGTCTGGCGCCAGGCCGGCAAGCGCCGCTGGCCCTTCGTCGCCGCGGCTCTGGCGACGACGCTCAGCGTGTTCAGCGTGATCACCCAGGAGAACTGGAAGGGCCCGCCGGCCAAGCCCAAGGTCACCTACATCAACTCGTGGACCGGCGACCGCTCCGACGCCGAGATCGAGCGCGAGATCATCGCCAACCAGAAGCTACAGGACCGCCTCGCCGCCGAGCAGGCCGTGCGCGAGGCCAAGGTCAAGGAGATCTACCGCACCCTCGGCCAAGTCTCGGGCATGGATACCGCCGCGATCGAGAAGCAGGCCGCGATCGACGCCGCCCGCGAAAAGGCCGCGCACGACCGCGCAATCGGCCTCAAGCCTGTCGAGCCCGCTCCAGCCGCGGAGAAACCCGCTGCCCGCTGAGCCCGAGGACCTGCGCTGGCTCGAAGCCGCCGCTCGCCTCGCCGCGCGCGGCCTGCCGCTCAGCCGGCCCAATCCGGCAGTCGGCGCGATCCTGGTGAAAGACGGCAAGGTGGTCGGGCGGGGCTGGACCCAGGCGGGCGGCCGTCCCCATGCCGAGGCCGTGGCGCTGGACCAGGCCGGCGCGGCCGCCAAGGACGCCACGCTCTACGTCACCCTCGAACCCTGCGCCCACGCCAGCCAGCGCGGCCCCGCCTGCGCCGACCTCACCGCCGCGGCCGGTCTCGCCCGGGTGGTGGTCGGCTGCGAGGATCCCGACCCGCGCACTTCCGGCCAGGGCATCGCCCGCCTGCGCGAGAGTGGCACGCCGGTCGACCTCGTCCGCTCCCCCGCCTGCGCCGCCAGCCTCGCCGGCTATCTCGTCCGCGCCCGCCATGGCCGGCCGCACGTCACGCTCAAGCTCGCCCTCTCGCTCGACGGCTGCATCGCGCTCGCCAATGGCGAGAGCCAGTGGATCACCGGCGAGCCGGCCCGCGCCCACACCCATGCCATGCGCGCCCGGGCCGATGCGATCCTCGTCGGCGCGGGCACCCTGCGCGCCGATGCCCCGCGCCTCGACGTGCGCCTGCCCGGGCTCGCCGCGCGAAGCCCCGAGCGCTGGCTGCTGACGCGCAGGGCCGCGCCCGACGACTGGACCGCCGTCGCCGCCCCGCAGGCGATCCATCATCACCCCGAAGTCCAGTACCTCTTCGTCGAGGGCGGGGCCGAGACCGCCGCCGCCTTCCTCAAGGCCGACCTGGTCGACCGCCTGCTGATCTACCGCGCCCCGATCCTGATCGGCGGCGGCAAGCCAGGCCTCGCCGACCTCGGCCTCGCCCATCTCGCCGGAGCCCACGGCCGCTGGTCCTGCGCCGACCGCCGCCCGCTTGGCAGCGACCTTCTCGAAGTCTACGAGCGCGTCAGGACCACCTGAGGGAAAGCCATGTTCACCGGCATCGTCACCGCCATCGGCACCATCCGCGAAGCCACGCAGAAGGGCGACCTGCGCGCCGTCATCGCCTGCCCGTGGGATCCGGCGACGATCGATATCGGCGCCTCGATCGCCTGCTCGGGCACCTGCCTCACCGTGGTCGAACGCGGCGGCACCAAGGGCGATGCCTGGTTTGCGGTCGATATCTCGGGCGAAACCCTCGCCCGCACCGTCCCGGGCCGCTGGATCGAAGCCGGCCGGCTCAACCTCGAGCCGGCCCTGCGCCTCGGCGACGAGCTCGGCGGCCACATCGTCACTGGCCATGTCGATGGCGTGGGCGAGGTCGTCGGCATTTGCCCCGAAGGCGATTCCCGCCGCGTCGGCATCTCGGCCCCCGCCGCCCTCGCCCCCTACCTCGCGTCCAAGGGCTCGATCACGGTCGACGGCGTGTCGCTCACGGTCAACGAGGTCGCCGACCAGCCGGACGGCGCCTGCCATTTCGCACTGAACATCATCCCCCACACCGCCGAAGTCACCACGCTGGGCGACCTCCGGCCGGGCAGCAAGGTCAACCTCGAGATCGACGTGCTGGCCCGCTACCTCCAGCGGATGCAGGCGCTGCGAGGCTGAGGATCGCGCAGCGGCTCGGCCCAGGGGCTGAGCCATTCGTGCCGACGGTTTTCATGATTTTGGATGCCCCGAGAGAATCCATTAAAAGGCCATAAAATGGCTTTAAACCGCCATTTATCGAGCAATAGACGGATTACGCTCCCTCATTTGCTCCCAACATGGAACAGGCGAAGCGGTAAGGCGGGACCGGTCAGCTCGCAGACATAACGCTGGCAAACTGCTGAGCCAGCAGTCCATCGACGAAATCTATCATCGGGCCTAGATTGGGCGCGTTGCCGGCCTCAAACGCGAGGTCCGCCGCCTTCAAGGCCGCCTGGTATTGTTCTCGGTTCTGCATGATCAGGTCGATCACGGTTGTTGTGCCAGGCAGGACAAAGCCTAACTTCAAGGACAGGCAAGCATATGCGAAGGCTCGCGCCGTGCGCCCGTTCCCGTTCTTGAACGGGTGGACCCAGTTGATCATCCAAAGGCAGAAAGCTGCAATTTCTTGCGCCGACCGCTCGGCCCACTCCTTCGCCAACGTGGCGAAAAATGTGTCGAGATGAGCACCTATCTCTTCCTTCGTAGGAGGCGTGTGTATTACTGTGCCGTCGCCTCGCCTCACCACGACCTCGCCTTCGCGAAACTGCCCCGGCCTGTTCAGCAGGAAAAGAGTGCCGGTGCGATGAAATTCGCATAGTATCATCGCCCCTGGGGAGTGGGTGCAGGATCCGTCAGGCCCGCGATTGTGATGCATGAAGAGGTGCACCAGTGCTTCGATGACATTCACCTGATTCGAGTAATTCAGGACCTCAATTGCGTGCGCGCCATCCCCTTGGATAAGGTCCCAATTGTCCTCGATCATGTGCCACCATACGAAAAGGCCCGGCACATGGCCGGGCCTTGTTTACGTATGTCAGTCGATTCAGGCAGGCAAGCCCTCGACTTCAGTAAGAATGGTTTCGACCTTTTCGCGGGTCAGCGTTGACGACTGCCCTCGCATCCCCATCACGAGGCTGACGCGTTGAACGCGGCGCTCCTCAGGACTCATCTTGTGAGCCCGAGCACGCTCGATCATCTCTTTGGTGGTTCGCATATGCTAGCTCCGTTGCCCCAAACCAACTATCCGAATCCCCTTTTGTTCCGGTTAACGTCCGGCGGGCTATTCGGATCAGTTGAAGTGTGATCCCGACGGGGCGACCCATTTTCTGCTTCGTCGTTGCACGCATTATGCGTCATTCGATTCCGCGCCGCAATGACGAATTGACAATTGCGATGATGGCTCGTTGGGATTGACCAGCCGCACCGATCACGGCAGCCGCAACCACGCAGCCCGGGTGAACGCAGCACAGAACCGCTGTAGCCAAGCCGACCCACGAGCCTCCTCGCAATGGCGCGACACCTGCTCCTTGGCCGTTTGTGACGCCACAGCCAGCATAGGGTCTGCCTCGGGCGCTGGTATGAGCCGCGATGACGCGAGGAACTGCCCTTCAACCGCGTCCAAGATGGCTCGGTGAAGGAGGGGCCAGTCCGGGCCACTGGGCGACACGTGTTTGCTCACGTAATCCAACGCCAGCGTGACACCCTCAACAAGGCGATATGCTCCTCGCTCCGCAGCAAGTTTGTATCCACTCGCGCCGAATGGCAGCCCGGCTTCTGAGAGCTTGAGGTCCAGCGCCAGGCAATCTTCCTCCCACCGGGCATGCGCTTCTCGCACCCGCGCAGCGACACCTGCTGAAAGCGTGCTTCTACGATCGCCGGTCACCATCATACCCAACAGTCTGAATTGACGGGATTAATTCCTCGTTATGCCGGAGGCCGTATGGCGCGGCGGCGCTCATTGAGTCATGTTATCGACACATGGCGAGCGGTGGAGGCCGAAGATGGCAGACCAGCCGGACACCCGATTCCCGTGGGACACGTTCATGCGGGAGTTTACAATTGAGCACGCCCGAGTGGTGGCGACGCTCAGCCATAATGGCGGAGCAGTCGTTGAACAGCTCCCAGCGCTGCATTGTGCAGAGGGCCGGCTCTACACCTTCCAGTTTGTGGACAAGGCCGAACTGCATGCGTTCGAATACGTCTTCACGTTTCACCAGAGCGATGAAGGCGATCCCATGGCGGCCAGCTCAGTGCCTGCCCGCATCGTGATCGAGGGCACGCACAGCTCTGGGCACCCGTTGGAGATCAGGGGAGACGGGTGGATCGGGTACGATAGCGACGGCAATCTCGAAGGCCGTTTTGACGACCCGCCGGTCATCCTCACTAACGAATGGGATTTTGATCAGGCTGACGAGGTGCCGATTGACGATGCCCCGGCATTTAAGCCTGCACCAAGCTTCCCGATGCCCGAGCAATTTGCACGAGCGCTGGTCCGGTTTCCGCCTGAGAATGACGATTGACCGCCACGGCGGGCACCCTTCGCCGAGTGCTCTCGTCAATGACTTTGCACCAAAGTACATGTTGCAAGAAAATCTTGGGCTCTGCGACGCGTGAGCGCGGAGGGGCCGCTTTTGCGACCCAGCGGCCTCTCCAACCATTGCTGTGCGCCTCAAAACTGCGCGCAGGTCACAGGAACCTCGACCCGTCAGAGAATGTGACATGAGGCCAGCACCCTAAGGACATTAGGGCCAATAGGGACAATAGGCTCCATCACTGATCCAGCCTGAACCCCGGCGGCAGAGCTGGAGCGCCTTGCAGCGGATTACGCAGCCCAGCCTTGCTGGCTCCTCCAATAGCCGGGGCCCCGAAGTAGCCGGGGAACGTGGCGTGGAGATGGTCGCCCTCGTTCAGCAGACGGGCGTTTGGATCGAACTGCCGCACCCGCTGCTTGAGCCAATCGATAGACTTGCCCGCAGGGGGCAGCAGATCGAACGAAGACCCGTCAAGGTGGCCGCTGTTATCCGCCGGGTGATAGCCCCGGCGCTTCATGTCCGCCTGGTAGGCCGGATCACGATACCCCGAGGTGAACCTTAAGCCGGGGATCGCCTTTTGCAGGTCGGCATAAACATTGCGCCCGAGGGCGGCTCCATCAACTGAGAACCCGGGAGGGAGCGGGGGGGCCGCCCCAGATTGCTTCCCGGGCATGCCGCGCGCGTCGGCGCGGTCGCCCTTGATGACCTTGGCCACCGCCTTGCTCTGAGCCTCCGGAGACATTGAGGCCCAATCGGGCGACGAGACCAGCGCCTTGAGGTCGGCATGTACCTTGCCGCCTGCGATGGCCTGCAGGGCGTCGTATTCAGACGGGGTGTAGTCCACCCGCTTCCCAGCGACCATGTGCTGCTTGGGGAACTTCGTAGCTGTCGCGCTGAGCCGAAGCATCTCGGCGTTGACCGGGTCGTTCTTCCGCGTCGTCGTCGTGATCGGCGACAGGCTATCAGGCCCCAGGCGCTCGGTCGTGATCGGCTGGCCCCAGATGTCCCGCTGCGGGAACAGGCCTTCCGATGCGAACGGCAGGCGGCTCTGCACCTCTTCGGCGACACCATGGGTTTCCCGGCGCGTGGGATCGATCGTGCGGGCAACCTGCGCCACACCGGCGGGCACCACGAGAGAAGCAGCTTGGCTCTTGGCGTAGCTCCCCAGCTTGCGCTGCGGGTCCCAGAGCATACCGAGGAAGTCCGACAGACCCGACAGCCAGGTCTTGTCGCCCATGTTCTTCATGATCGAAGCCACCAGCAGGCCCGAAGCTTGATCCAGTTGCTTCGGCGTCATCCCCTCGCGCTTGGTGGCAAGGTCCGCTGCCGTGCTGATCGTGAGCGAGAACGGATCGAGCCGGTTATAGCTGATGTACCGGTCGCCAACCTTGAACGAGTAGGGCTGCCACCCGTCCGCCCGCAACAGCCGATTCTTGTTGTCGTCGTCGGGCGGCGAGCCGGTGACCAGCCCCTTGCTGGCAAGATCGGCCATCCACATACCCATGCCGGAGCCGACCATCGCCTTGGCCACGGCCAGATCGCGGCGAGCCCCACCGGCCATAACGTCGGCACGCCACTCCTTCAGCAGGGGAGCAGCAGGCGAACGCTCCACCGCGAACTTGAGCAGGTTGGTCGGCGTCCGCACGAAGGGCACGAGGAATTTGATCGAAGGGTATTCCTGCGTGCCACGCGCGATCCACTGCGGAATGCCGGTGAGCGGACGCTGGAACGTTACATAACGGGCGTAGTCGAATGCCTTCTCCAGCATGGCATCGGAAGGGTTCGCCGTCAGTTCTGCTATCCGCATCGCCGCCGCATTGCCGGTCAGCCCTTCCTGCGCCGCCTGGCGGGCAGCAAGCCCGTTCAGCTCCATGTGCCGGGCCATCGCCTTGAACACTTCATCCTCGGCCGACAGCGCCCTCATTGGAGCCCGCACGACCTTGCCCGCCAGTCCATCGAATGCCGGTTGGGTCGGGGCTTCCATCTTGCCCGCGAAGTCCGAGGTCTCCCCGGTGCGCAGCGTGCGGACAAATTCGCGCAGGCCTTCCTGCACGCCCTGGAGGAGGCCGAAAGCCCGCGAGCCAATCTCCGAGCCATAGACCCGATCAGCAGCCGCCTCGCGGCCCATCACAGCACGCCTACCGGCACCGATAGCGGCGGCGGCGGCGTGTTCCGGAAACTGCCCCAGCGCCGTCAGCGTGTTCGAGATGATGTTGGCCGCGTGGGTCTGCGGACCCGACAGCAGCATGAAGTAGCGCAGCTCGGTTGCCTTATCGATCCACCGAGGCTTGCTCAGCTTGTCGGCCAGCACGTTGAACTTGCCCGGGGAGGTTTCAGCGGCATCGATCAGCGCATCAGCCGCGTCAGACAGGCGCTTGCGCCCACCAGGCCCGTTCAGCAGGTTCGCCAGCACATCGCCCTTCACGGCGCGGCTGTTGGCCGCCATCCGGAACTGCGCCAGCGCGCGACCAGCCTCAGCCGTGGCCCCCGCGACCTGCTCCTGAATCGCAGCGTGGCGCAGCCATGCTTCCCGGAAAGCTGCCAGATCAACGTCGCTCGGATGCTCAATCCCACGAAAGCGCTTGGCCATGTTGACCAACTCGTTGCCGGACTTCGCGAGGATCTGGCGAGCGGCCAGCGCCTCCTCGGCATTGAAGGCTTGGCCCTTCCGGCGAGCCAGCAGGGTTTCCGGCGTCATGCCCAGATCGGAGGCAAGCCGCTCAGTTTCCGCCTGTGTCACTCGGCCCCTGGTCGCAGCATCAAACCCGACACGCTGCTCAGTGGCACTCAGCGCTCGCTTGATGTCCTGCGGCGTGTCCAGCGTATTCAGGTTGATATTGCCCGCGAAGTCCGGACCGCCAGCAGGCCACTCCTCGTAGGCTTCGGGCGGCGCGAACGGCTGATCAGGACCAGCAGGGGCAGACCGGTCATTCCAGACCGGCCCATCCTGCAGCTGCTGCTCCAGCGCGTAGCGGTCCGCCTGCGCCCCGTGATAACGATCGATCTCGGCGTGGTCCTGCGGGAGGAAGCGGCGATTGCGGCCCTCGTAGGTATCCCGCAGCACATCGAGAAACTCGTTCACGCTCGGGCGCTCGGTGTGATCGGGGAAGTAGCCCGCTTCCCATGCCCGCATCGCCGCATCATCGAGGTTCATGCCCTCGGGGTTCACCAGCGGACCGAAGCGCTGTTCCTGGCCGACGAAGTCCATCCCCTGCCGCGCGGCGTTGGTCATCCCCATGTGCGACAGCTCGCCGCCCTGATCGGCAAGGCCACCCTGCGAGCGCAACCAGCCAACCATGTCAATCGGGCCGACCTTGGGCACCTCGCCGCCGTTCCAGCCCTTGACGGTCTGCCGCGTCAGTTCCGTGCGCTCGTTGACCGGGCGGGCCGCTTCGTACCGACCAGCATCCTTGGCCGCCGCTTCACCGACGGAAGCCACCTCGTTGGAAGAGATCGGCAGCACGTCACCCGGGGCAATCTCGGCAGACCGCGCCCGCATCTGCGCCTCGGTCAGTGGCTGGGTAAGCGGTGCCGGACGCTCACCGAACAGGTAATCTGGTTGCCGCAGTTCCTGGCTTACCGACGGCCCAACCTCGCCCGCCATCGGCACCGGATCGAGCCGGAAGCCCTCTGGAGGCGTCGGCACGCCACCCGCAGGCAGTTCGAGCGGCGGGAGTCCGCGCAGCTTGCGGAATGCACCAACGGCCAACGGCGCAGCGGCTTCGAGCGCCTTCCCGCCGAGCACAGTGGTAACAACGCCTTCGCCCGCGCCCACCATGCCAGAGCCCAATCGCTGCGGAATGCTGCCCGGGCGACCGGAACCAGCTGCGAACCCGTAAGCCCCGCCCACCTTGGCGAGGTTGAGGGCTGCGTTCTCACCCTTGAGCGCCGGAAGGAACGGGATCAGGCCGCCAGCGACTTCGCCGGTTGTCTCGGCATAGGGATGAGCGAAGCGGTCGTAAGCGGTGATCGACTCATTCTGCCCTGCGTTGTTCGCCCAGATGTCGGCAATCCGCCGGTTGCTGTTCCAAACGTTCTCGCGCCCCGGAGTAGCCCCGAGGGAGTCCACCACCGCCCCGGTCTCCTCCAGCCAGTTCGGCAGCACGCCGTTGCCAAAGCCGCGCATCGCAGCTCCGAAGGCACCATCGCCCTGATCAGTCATGACCTGGGGAGCGTCCTTGTACGCCATGGCAATCGGAAGGCCGGTCTTGGCAGCGTGGGCGCGCGACTTCGCCACGTCCGCCGGATCGACCACAAACCCGCCGTTGTCCTTGGCATAAGCCGCGACCTGCTCCGGCGTGATCGAGCGGTCATTGATCATCCGCACGAACGTCTTCTCGACTTCGGGCCGCATTCCGGCAAACGGCGTCGGCACGTCCCAGAACATCGGAATCGTCGTCCGGTCAGGTGTCAACTGATCCAGCGGTAGAGGGGCCTTGCGGAAGTCAGCGGGAGGCTGGAACCGGGTGGCATGAATGCCGAGGCCATTCTGCCGGGCAAGTCGTTCCGCCTGGAGGTAATCAAACCGCCGCGCGGGATCGGCACCGAGGTAGGACGGCACCGCCAGTGCATTGCCGTTGCGCGCCAAGGTATGCCCGACATCGACGCCTTGCACGGTCAGGGGAGCCACTGGACGGCCATAGGACTGCCCCACCGCACGCCCCAGATCGGGCAGCCTGCTGGCGACCAGCGCCTGAAGCGCGATCTTGGACTGCTGACCAATCGGCACCGGCTTGCCGGAAGCGTTTAGCCCCTGCTGGCGCAGTTCCGGGGCATCCACACCCCAGATGCGCAGGTGGCGGCCCGAATTGAGATCGAGCGTGTCGCCGTCCACGACACCATTGACGCCATCGCCGTCGAGCGGCGGCGGCGTGACAGGAAGGCTAGGCGCTCTGGGCGTCGGCTGTGGGCTGTCGAGGGCAAAGCCCGGCGGGAGCGGCGGAAGGCCGCTTACTGGACCGGAACCCACTGACCGTTCACCAGCTTGATCTTCTGACCGTTAGGACCCGTCGCCGTAACCACACCGCCACCGGCGGAAGCGCGGCCGGGCGACGGGTGCGTGTCGTGATAACTCGGCGTGCCTCGCAATCCGATGCGGTTGTGCTGGCGCAGGCCCTCCAGACTGACCCGGTTATTCTGCCGCAGGCCTTCGAGCGATGCCCGGTTCCCGGTGCGGTAATCATCCAGCGTCTCGCTGTTACCGAGGGCCGTCGGACCCGATGTGCGCAGGACGTAATCCTGCACTGCATTGTTGTAATCAGACGTCCCTGGCTTCAGCCCCTGCGCGGCAGCGTAGGCCTCGAAGTCCTGCGGGCCGTGATAGAGCGTCTGCGTCTGTCCCGTGGTCGGATCGACCTGGACCCGATCCCGACCGACCGTGAACGGCTTGGCCGTATCGGCGGCGAGGTTGGCGGCCCGGGAGTATTCGTCCTGCCGCCAGCGCAGTGCATTCATGGCCACTTGGCGGAGCTGTTCCATATGATCACGGCGAGCTTGGGCCATGCGGCTGATGTTCGCGTTGGCGCCCTCTTGATCGCCGCCGGCAGCCTGCAGCGCCGGGCCAACGATGCCGAGGAAGTCCCAGACATTGAACTTGTGCTTGGGGCCCTGAACCTGCTGCCAGACCTTGTCGTATTCGCCCTTGGCATCGAAGCTCGGCAGAGATGCCAATGGGCCGCCAATGCCCGGGACGCCCGCTCCAGCCTGGTCAGCAGCCGCCGGCGCAGGGGTCTTCAGGATCGAAGGGACCGGCGGAGCGCTGACCTGTGCCTGCCCGAGCAGCGTCGGCAGTGGAGAGGCGTCGGAAGCCGGCATGGGTTGCGGCCACGGGGTCCCCGGAAAGGCGGGCGAGAGCGAGGCGGGCATTGGCAGGGTGGCGCGCATCAATAGACATCCTTCAGGATCAGCTCATAGACTTTGGCCAGTTCGAGGACTTCGGGACTTGAGCCCTCCGAGAGGAGATTTACCCCGTCGGCCGCCAATTCTTCTCCGTGGTCCGCCATGATCGACGCCATCGCGATGCCTTCTGCGAGGCAGTCCATTTGAGTGGCGTAGTCGTTGGCGCATTCACCGCAGAGAGCCAACATCCCAAGAACCCGACCCTTGTCACAAATGGTCCCCACGGCAGCAGCCATGCGGGCGAAGATCAGCCCTTCCTGCAATGCCCGTACCGGATCGGCGCAGGCATGGCGGGTCAGTTCAATGGAATGGTCTGCGAGCGCACGCAGGGCTTCCAGATCACCCGATGCCGCAGCTTTGAGGTGGGCGTAAGGATTGGTGAGCAACCCCATCAGTGCACCGTCGGCAGGTAATCGGGGGACGGCGCGCCGAGGTCCGCCGCGACGAACCCGGCGATAGCACTCCAGCCCTCGGGGCAGTCGAGCAGCGACAGCATGTTGTCGGGAATGGCGCGCAAGGCGTCGTAGGCGTCGCCGGGCGTGACCCCGATCAGCCCCGCGACCTCATCAGCCAGCTTGGAGGCCGAGGCGTACAGCCCGAGATCGACCGCAGTCATTGCAGCCCGACCTTCTCACGCACCAGCGCGCGGATATATTCGGAGGTAGAGCAGCCGGCCTTGCGAGCCCGTTCTGCGAGGGCTGCGACAAGCGCTTCGTTCGCCCTGAAGGCGACGTGGGAATCCTGCATTTCAGCACCTCAGTCATCACGACGATGTGTGCTGCGACTGGAGCACATCTGAGCCAAAAAGTCAAGGAATCCTGCCGCTCGTCGGCAACCCCAAGCCACAGCCTCTTGCCGAATCGTTCCACGTTCGTTCTCATGGGCGCGCGAGCACCTAGCGCATCCACACTACCGGCGACCTGATGCGCCACGGGATACCGCTTTCGGTTCGCTGCAAGGCCTCTGGTCATGAGGCAGCCCTACGCGGCATGGCACTCGACCAGCTCTGCAAGGAGCGTGATTGGGATCGTGATCTTACCAGCATCCGGCGGCGGCTGAAGTGCGGCCAGTGCGGGTCGCGGCGCGTGGAGATGTTGCCGCATGGCGATCAATGCCAGACCGGATCATGGCTGGCGATACCGCAAGCGCGCAATGGCGAAAGTGTTCGGAAAACGGCAGCAAACCTATGCCCGGCGTTATTGGGTTGCCGGTGTGCATTGCAACGCACCATTTACAGGGAACGCTAAACCACATACTCCGATTGTAGATTTGAATGTCAGCCGATCGCTTCCCATGCCAAAGCACCAACCAAATGAATTGAGCGGCGACATCGGCACTTGCCTGCACCGCGCCTTCTCGCCGTCACGAGACTCAAGCTTCGATGATCTGCTGGCGAGGTTCGACAAATCTCAACATGCGGCCGGCGATGTGGTCGATAAGTCGCCACGTAAGGCCCGATGGTCGCCATTCCGCCGCGCCAAATGATGCCAGTGCCAAGATCGTAACTGCCTTCTTCGGGCCACCCCCAACATTGACACTTTCGTTGCTGCAAACTAGCGCTTGACCTCTCGACCGTTCATTCGTTCTGCAGGGACAAACCCGTTGGCCAAGTCACCTGGACGCATCGATCGCAAAGCGGAAGTATTGAACGCGGCTGCCGCTCTGTTTGTGGCAAACGGGTATATGTCCACCACGATGGACGATATCGCCACGGCCGTATCCCTGAACAAGGGCACGCTGTATTACTATTACGACAGCAAGGCTACGATCCTGTTCGACATCGTGAACAGGCTTGAGAAGGGCCGGATCGACGCCGTTCGCGCTATCGG
>Ga0068855_100001520_pt1 | contig 29052 bp, 18 predicted proteins | sample KBSCornC52_FD_66592 | JGI IMG/M metagenome (GOLD analysis project Ga0068855, IMG submission 66592) | Corn rhizosphere microbial communities from Kellogg Biological Station, Michigan, USA - KBS Corn C5-2 | ecosystem: Host-associated > Plants > Roots > Rhizosphere > Soil ... | reverse complement strand
ACCGGCGCCGGCATGTAGCGCACGAAATCGACGAACGGCTCGAACAGGCGCGCAAAAAACGGGAACGTGCCGCACAGGATGCCGAGCGGCACGCCGAACAGCGCCGACCAGAAGAAACCCCAGAAGATCACCTTGCAGCTCTGAAGCAGGCTCTCGTGCAGCCAGGCGTCGCCCGTGCGCTCGGGAGCGGTAGTGAACGCGGTGTACATGGCGCGCGCTACCTCGTGCGGCGCTTGCAGGTAAATCGGGTTCACGCGCTTGCCTTCGGCGAGCTTGGCGTGGGCCGCCGCGAGCTCGCGGTTGCGCATGACGAACACGTCGAGATCGACGGTATCGCCCTCGGCGACATAGCTGTACTCACCCGTGACCTTGGTATCGCCCGCGCTCGAGACCAACACCTGCGGGTGCCAGATGAACGGCACGTAGCTCACGGCGCACCAGCTCAAAAAGGGCAAGGCAAAGGCCAGCACTCCCACCCAAAATCGCGCCCGCGCGTCGAGCGGTTTCCGCACCCCGAGTAAGCGAGCGAGCGGCTCGCCCGTCTGTGGGGCCGAGGGCGCGAATTTGGAGGGGGAGCTCATGGCATCACTTCGCTTTGTTCAACTCTTCGACGAAGCTCGGGTCGAAGTAGTCGTCGACCTTTTGCGGCGCCTTGTACACCGTGTTCTTGACGTTGAAGTCGTCGACGATCGTGCTCGAGCCGAAGATCGAATCGAAGCCTTCGGCCTTCTTGTAGTGCTTGATGTTCTCGGCCAGGTTGAGCAGATGCGTGCCCTTCATCAGCGGCTTGTATTGCTCGGGTGTGAGCCCGACGCGCGCGCTCATGATCTTTGCCGCCTCATCCAGGTTCTTCGGGTCGGCAATGAAATCGGTGACCCGGAACCAGGTCTTCACGACCTTCTGCCAATCGGCCTTGTGCTCGGCCAAACTGCGCGGGTTCACGCACAAAAGGTCGTAAATTAGGCCAGGGACATTGGCGCTGGTGAAGATCGCGGTCGAACCGGGCAGCTCTTTCAGCGCGTTGCCGCTGTTCGGCTGCCAGGCGGCAATCGCGTCGACGGTGCCGGATTTGAGCGACTGCGGCGTCTGGTCGGTGGGCACATTGACGATTTGCACGTCTTTGTCGGTCATGTGCGCGGCTTTCAGCGCGTTCATCAAGAGCAAGTGATCGACGAAGCCGACCTCCACGCCGATCTTCTTGCCCTTGAGCTGCTCCATCTTTTTGATGCCGGGCTTGGCCACGATCATGTCGTTGCCGTCGCTGTAATCGTTGGCGACGATGCACGTGCTCTTGCCGCCGCTGCTGCCGGTCACCAGCGCGTCGCCGTTCGTGACCGCGACCGCGTCCACCTTGCCCGCCGAGTACGCTTCCATGGACGGCGCGTATTCGAACCACTTGAAGTCGACGTCGACGCCGGCCTCTTTGAACCAGCCTTTTTGAATCGCAATTTCCCAAGCCACCCAGCCGGGCCAATCACTGTAGGCAATCCGCAGTTGGCCCGGCTTGGCAGGCGCGTCGCTCGAGGCCGCGGGCGCAGCCGCGCTGGCGCTCGCTGCAGGGGCTGCGGCCGGAGCGGCCGCCGGGGCCGACGCGGTTTCTGCGGGGGCGGGCGGCGGAGCGGGCTTACTGCAGCCGGACGCGCCCGCTAAGAGCAGACTAAGAATGCCAATTGGGCGCGAGAATCGAAGAGAAACTGCCATAATGAAGACCTCATCTGTGAGGGGCGTGTAGGGCGTAGAGTCCCCCCGTTCATGTTGCGGCTAGATGTCAGGAAGACTTCAAACCGAAGTGCAACAGCGGCGGCTCGTGGCGCCGCGAAAGTGCGGCGCGGCGCGCCACTGATGCGCGTGGCGCGCGTAGCATTCCGCGCCAGTGGCGGAGTCCTGCTGCCCGCGCGGTTGTTTACAGACTGGCGCAGATCCCGTCTGGCGCGGGCCATGACGCGCTGAGACGCGAGCGCCCGCTCGCGCTTCGTCAGACAGCTATGAGGGGTGACCGAGCGCATGCGCCCTGCCCTCGAACAGCAAGGCGCGCTTGCGACGGGTCGCGCGGCACGTCGGCGGCTGCGCCGTGTTTACGGCGAGCCACTCCGCACCACCAGGCGATCAGAGCGCGAAGCGTTCGCTGCACGCGCTGCGCGCTGTTCGTGACTCGGCGGCAACGCGCGCACGCGCAGCAGCGCGACGGCGCAAGGCGCGCAGCGCGAAGCCGTACCTTCGCTCGGCGGCGCGCTTTGGTCTGCACCCGCCGCTTGCGCGCACCGCGGGCAATTGCCCGCGTCGCAGCGCGCCGAACCTCGTCCGCAACGCGCCCACGCCCAAACTCTCGAAGATGAACTCCTTGCCAGAATGGTTGTTTTGATGGTCACGCGGCGCGCCTCCGACCGGCCCAGCCTTCGGCGGCGCGGACGCCGGCACGACGCTCGCCCGCAAGCACTCGGCTGGGTGGCAGTTTGTCACGCAGAAAGCCGCACACTTTCGGCCCGACAGAGCGCAAGCTCCGGCATTGCGACCATATTTGTAGGGGGCTTTCCCGGCGCGCGCAGCAGTTCTAGAACATTTGTCTGGAAAATTGCTCGGTGCTGCGCGGCTGAGCGCGCCATAGTGATCGCGAAAAGCTGAAACATGAATTCTGAACTGACCGCAGCCCGGGTGGAGCAACCCAAAGCCACGCGCTGGATTTTGGGTGCCGTGGGTGTCGCGGCCTTGCTGGGCGCGGGGCTATTCGTGCGCCATCAAAAGCCGGGTCAGGGCGGCGCGCCGCCCGCCGGAAGCGCGGGCGCAGAAGCTCGTCCGGTGCCCGTAGTCGTCACCACGGCCAGTCTGCGCGATGTGCCCGTCTTTCTCGACGGCCTCGGCAATGCCGTGCCACTCGTGACGGTCACCGTGCGCCCGCAGGTGGACGGCCCGCTCACCGAGATCGCGTTCAAGGAGGGCCAGAGCGTCAAGAAGGGCGATTTGCTAGCGCGCATCGACCCGCGCCCGTTCGCGATTGCGCTCCATTCCGCGCAAGCGGCACGGGCACGCGATCAAGCCCAATACAAAAATGCGCAGGTCAACCTGACGCGCTACACGGCGCTGCACGAGCAAGGCCTCGCGACTCAAGAGCAGCTCGACGACCAGCGCGCTACGGCCGAGCAGCTCGCCGGCACGATCAAGGCGGACCAAGCGCAGATCGAGAACGCGAGCTTGAACCTCACCTACACCGAGGTGCGCTCACCGGTCGACGGCGTGACCGGCGTTCGCCAAGTCGATCAAGGCAACGTGGTGCACGCATCCGATCCGAACGGCCTCGTGGTCGTGACGCAGCTCGATCCGATGGCCATCGTTTTTACGCTACCGCAAGATGATTTGCCGCAGGTAACCCAGCAAATTGGCACAGGCTTGACGATTGAAGCCTATAGCCGCGACGGGAGCACGCTGCTCGGCAAGGGCCAGCTCACGCTGATCGACAATCAAGTGAACACCGCCACCGCTACCGTGCGCCTCAAAGGCACCGTGCCCAATCCGAACAAAGCGCTCTGGCCGAACGAGTTCGTGCGCGCGCGGCTGGTGCTGGCGGTGCGCAGCGGCGTGCTGGCGATTCCGTCGCCCGCGGTGCAGCGCGGCCCGCAGGGCACTTTCGTCTACGTGGTCAATCCAGATCAGACCGCCACATTCCGAAATATCGAAGTCGATACCGTAGAAGAGCAATGGGCCATCGTCACGAAGGGCCTGGCCGCCGGCGATAAAGTGGTGGTCGAAGGCCAAAACCAGCTCCGTCCGGGAGCGAAAGTCTCGGTTCGCCCGAGCGCGGGTACCGAGCACAAGGCGGCGGAAGGCGCGCCGGGCTCGCCGGATAGCGTGAGCAGCAAGCCCAACGGCGCCGCCAATCCGGCCGGGGGAGGCGGCGCGGGCAAGCAGCACGGCGGAGCTCCAAGGTGAGCAGCATTTCAGAGCCGTTCGTGCGTCGCCCCGTCGCGACCACGTTGCTCGTGCTCGGGATCTTGATCGCTGGCATCGTCGCCTTTCGCGCGCTGCCCGTCTCTGCCCTGCCGCAGGTCGACTATCCGACGATCGTGGTGTCCACGTTCATGCCCGGCGCGAGCGGACAAACCATGTCCGCCACCGTGACGACACCGCTCGAGCGCCAGTTCGGCCAAGTGCCAGCGCTGACGCAAATGACCTCGGTATCGAGCTTTGGTAGCTCGCAGATCACGCTGCAATTCGCGCTCGAGCGCAACATCGACGCAGCCGAGCAGGACGTACAGGCGGCGATCAACGCGGCCTCCAACCTGCTCCCCAAAACGCTGCCCACGCCGCCTTCGTACAGCAAGAGCAACCCCGCGGACACGCCGATCCTCACGCTGAGCGTGAGCTCCGATACGCTCGCGCTGAGCCAAGTCGACGACTACGCCGACTCGATTTTGGCGCAGAAGATTTCACAGGTCTCCGGCGTCGGCCTGGTCACGCTGAACGGCGGGCAGAAGCCGGCCGTGCGCATTCAGGTCGATCCGGAATCCTTAGCCGGCACGGGGCTCGGCCTCGAAGACGTGCGGCAAGCCGTGATGGCGGCCAACGTCAACCAGCCCAAGGGCACCCTGGACGGCCCGCGCCAAAGCTACACGATCGCCACCGACGACCAGTTATTCAAAGCCGAGGCCTTTCGGCCCCTGATTTTGGCTTACCGCAACGGCTCGCCGATCCGCTTGCAGGAAGTCGCGAGCGCCACGGACGGCGTCGAGAATGCGGAGCTCGCCGGCTGGGCCGACAAGAAGCGCGCCATCATTTTGAACGTGCAGCGCCAGCCCGGCGCAAACGTGATCGAGGTTGCCAACCGCGTCAAAGCGCTGCTCCCGCAACTGCAAGCTTCGCTGCCGTCGAACATTCAGACTCGCGTGCTCAGCGACCGCACCGAGACCGTGCGCGCATCGGTCGACGACGTGGAGTTCACGCTGCTACTCACGATTGGCCTGGTGGTCGGCGTGATCTACGTCTTTTTGCGGAGCCTGCGCGCGACGGCGATTCCGAGTTTGGTCGTGCCGCTGTCGCTGGTCGGGACGTTCGGCGTGATGTACCTGCTCGGCTACAGCCTCGACAACTTGTCGCTGATGGCGCTCACGATTTCGACCGGTTTCGTCGTGGACGACGCGATCGTGATGATTGAAAATATCGCGCGCTACATCGAGCAGGGCGACTCACCATTCGAGGCGGCGCTCAAGGGCAGTAAGCAAATCGGCTTCACGATCGTCTCCTTGACGGTATCGCTGGTCGCCGTGCTGATCCCGCTTTTGTTCATGGGCGGCATCGTGGGCCGGCTGTTTCGCGAGTTCGCGGTCACACTCAGCGTCGCGATTGGCGTCTCCGCGTTGCTCTCGCTGACCCTGACGCCGATGATGTGCGCGTTCTTGCTCCGACCCGAGCCGCCGCTCGCAGAGCGCGGCGCGTTTCACCGCTGGTCCGAGCGCGCCTTCGACGGCATGGTGGCGATTTACGATCGCGGCTTGAAATGGGTGCTCGCCCACCAGCGGACGACCCTGCTCGTGACCATCGCCACGCTCGGGCTCACTTTGTTCGTGGCCTGGCTCGTGCCGAAGGGCTTTTTTCCGCAGCAAGATACCGGGCTCATCACCGGCGTCACCGAGGCCGCGCCCGACGTCTCATTTTCGCGCATGATGGCGCTAGAACAGCAGCTTTCCGACGTGGTGCAGAAGGACCCCGACGTCGAGCACGTGATTTCGTTCATCGGCGCGGACGGCACCAATCCGACGACCAACAGCGGACGGCTGTCGATCACGCTCAAACCCCGTAAAGATCGGCATTCCTCCAGCGACGAGATCATCGAGCGCCTGAAGCCCGAGCTCGCCCAGGTGACCGGCGTCGAGACGCACCTGCAATCGGTCCAAGATCTACAAGTGGACAGCCGCGTCGGTCGGACTCAATACCAATACACGCTGGAGGACGCGGACGGCGCCGAGCTGAACGAATGGTCGAGCAAGATGCTCGAGCGCATGCGGAGCTTGCCCGAGCTGACCGACGTCGCGAGCGACCAGGAAGCCGCGGGCCCGCAGCTCAGCCTGGACATCGATCGCGACACCGCGTCACGGCTCGGCATTTCACCGCAGCTGATCGACGACACGTTGTACGATGCCTTTGGCCAGCGCCAAATCTCGACGATTTTCACGCAGCTCAACTTGTATCGCGTAATTTTGGAGGTGAAGCCCGAGGCCAAGCAAGATCCGAAATCGCTCGAGCGCGTGTATGTGCGCTCGGCGACGGGCACGCAGATCCCACTTTCGAGCTTCGTGCACTTTTCGAACACGAGCGCGCCGCTCGCGCTCAGCCATCAAGGGCAATTTCCGGCCGTCACACTGTCCTTCAACCTCGCCAAAGATTCGCTCGGCGAGGCGGTCGCGGCCATTCACGGCGTCGAGCAAGACATCGGGCTCCCGCCGGGGATTCACGCGGATTTCACGGGCACCGCCCGCGCATTCAGCGACTCCTTGTCGAGCGAGCCGGTGTTGATTTTGGCCGCGCTGATCACGGTCTACATCGTGCTCGGCGTGCTGTACGAAAGCTACATTCACCCGATCACGATCCTATCCACGTTGCCCTCGGCTGGGATCGGCGCACTGTTGGCGTTGATCGTGTGCGGCAGTGAGTTCAGCGTGATCGCCCTGATTGGCATCATTTTGCTGATCGGCATCGTGAAGAAGAACGCGATCATGATGATCGATTTTGCGCTCGAGGCCGAGCGCGACCAAAATTTGTCGCCCGAGGACTCGATTCATCAGGCCTGCCTGCTGCGCTTCCGGCCGATCATGATGACCACGCTGGCCGCGCTGCTCGGCGGGCTCCCGCTCGCGCTCGGCTCGGGCACCGGCTCCGAGCTGCGGCGTCCGCTCGGCATCTCGATCGTCGGCGGGCTCTTGATTTCGCAAGTGCTCACTTTGTACACGACGCCCGTCATCTACTTGTACATGGATCGGCTCGGGCGATTCTTGTCTCGCAAAAAAGGTGACAGGGGCCGAACTTCGCCCGCAGCCGAGCCCGCGCCGGAAGCGACATGAACCTCGCAGGGCCGTTCATCCGCCGGCCTATCGCGACCACGCTGCTCGCGATCGGCGTCTTACTCGCCGGCGCTTGGGCGTACACCTTGCTTCCGGTAGCCCCGCTGCCGCGCGTCGATTTCCCGACGATTTCGATCAGCGCCAATTTACCCGGAGCGAGCCCGGAGACGATGGCTTCGGCGGTCGCGACGCCGCTCGAGCGCCGCTTCGGGCGCATCGCCGGCGTGACCGAAATCACTTCCACGAACACGCTCGGCGCGACCAACATCACGCTGCAGTTCGACCTGGATCGCGACGTCGATTCCGCGGCGCGCGACGTGCAAGCGGCGATCGCCGCAGCTGGCGGTGAGCTACCGACCAATCTGCCGTTTCGGCCCACCTATCGTAAGGTGAACCCCGCCGATTCGCCGGTGCTGATCCTGAGCATGACCTCGGACACGGTGCCGCTGGCGCAGGTGTTCGAAGCCGCCAACAGCATCCTGGCGCAGAAGATCGCTCAGGTGCCGGGCGTCGGCCAGGTATACGTGGGCGGCGGGCAGCAACCGGCGGTGCGCATTCAAGCCGACCCCAAGGCGTTGGCGGGCATCGGCCTGAGCATGGAAGATTTGCGCACCTCGGTCGCGTCTTCCACTGCGCTCGAAGCCAAGGGCAGCATCTCCGGCATCCAGCAGACGCGGATCATCGGCGCGAACGATCAACTGTTCGGCGCGGACGCATTCCGTTCGCTCGTGATCGCTTATCGCGATGGCGCCCCCGTGCGGCTCAACCAAGTCGCCAATGTGTTCGACGACGTCGAAAATAACCGCGTCGCCGCCTGGCACAACGGAAAACGCGCGGTTTTGCTGATCATTCGCCGGCAGCCGGGGTCGAACATCATCGAAACGACCGAGCGCGTGGAAAAGCTCGTACCCGAGCTCGTCAAATCGATTTCGCCGGCGATCAAGACCGTCGTCGCCGTCGAACGCACCAAATCCATCAAGGGCTCGGTAGCGGACGTCGAGCGCACGCTGGTGCTCAGCGTGCTGCTCGTGATCGGCGTGGTGTTCGTGTTTCTGCGCAGCTTCCGCGCCACGCTGATCCCGAGCGTGGCCGTGCCGCTGTCGCTCGTGGGCACGTTTGGCGTGATGTATCTGCTCGGCTACAGCCTCGACAATCTGTCGCTGATGGCGCTCACCATCTCGACCGGGTTCGTGGTCGATGACGCGATCGTGGTGACCGAGAACATCACGCGCTTCATCGAGCAGGGTAAGAGCCCGCTCGAGGCCGCGCTCGAGGGTGCGAAGCAAATCGGTTTTACGATCTTGTCGATCACCGCGTCGCTGCTGGCAGTGTTCATTCCGCTGCTGATGATGGGCGGGATCGTCGGGCGGCTGTTCCGCGAATTCGCGGTCACGCTCAGCCTGGCCATTGGCTTCTCGGCCGTCGTGTCGCTCACTCTGACGCCGATGATGTGCTCGCGCTTGCTGCGGCCAGCCGGGCACGACCACGGCAGGTGGTACGATTGGTCCGAGCGTGGCTTCAAGGCGCTATTGAAAGGCTACGAGCGCTCGCTCGATTGGGTGCTCGATCACCGACGCTTGGTCCAAGCCATCATGCTCGGCACGATCGGGCTTACCGTGTTCTTGTTCATCGTGCTGCCCAAAGGCTTGTTTCCGCAGCAGGATTTGGGACAGCTCATGGGCTTTTCAGAGGCCCCACAGGATGTCTCATTCAAGAGCATGTACGACAAGCAGCTGGCCGTGAACGCGATCGTGCAGTCGGATCCAGAGGTCGCCTCCGTGGTCTCGTTCATCGGTTCCGGCAACGGCTCGACCGGCAACACCGGCACGGTGTTCGTCGATCTGAAGCCCAAGCCGCCCCGTCTGGCCAGCGCCGACGGCGTGATCGCGCGGCTACGGCCCAAGCTCGGCAAGCTGGTCGGGGTGAACCTGTTCATGCAGGCCATTCAAGACGTGCGCGTGGGCGGCCGCTCGTCGCGCACGCAATACCAGTACACTCTCCAAGACGCAGATTTGGACGAGCTCCGCGATTGGGCGCCGAAGGTCATGGAGCGCTTCAAGAAGATCCCGATCTTGAAGGACGTGGCAACCGATCAGCAGACGTCCGGCTTGACGCTGCAGCTCGGCATCGACCGCGATACGGCAGCACGCCTTGGTTTGACGCCCGCGGCCATCGACAACGCGCTCTACGACGCCTACGGGCAGCGGCAAATCGCGACCATGTACGGCCCGTTGAACCAGTATCGTGTGGTGATCGAGACGAAGCCGGAATTTCAGCGTGGGCCCGAGAGCTTGAACGAGCTGTATGTGGGCGCGCCCGGCGGAGCGCAGGTGCCGCTGCCGGCAATCACCCACTCTTCGGTCACGTTCACGCCGCTCGCCATCAATCATCAAGGACAATTTCCAGCGACCACGCTGTCCTTCAATCTAGCGCCCGGCAAATCCCTGGGCGACGCGATGAAAGCCATCGACTTGGCGGAGCGCGAGATCGGCATGCCGCCCAGTATTCACGCGGCCTTCGCTGGCACGGCGCAGGCGTTCTCTTCCTCGCTCTCGAGCCAGCCCATGCTGCTGATGATCGCGCTCCTGACCGTGTACATCGTGCTCGGCGTGCTGTACGAAAGCTACGTTCACCCGATCACGATTCTGTCGACGATTCCGTCCGCAGGGGTCGGCGCTTTGCTCGCGCTGCTCTTGTACAAAACGGAGTTCAACGTGATCGCGATGGTAGGGTTGATCCTCTTGATCGGCATCGTCAAAAAGAACGCGATCATGATGATTGATTTTGCGATCGAAGCGCGCCGCGACAAAAACCTATCCGCTCGCGAGGCGATTCGTGAAGCTTGCCTGCTCCGTTTTCGGCCGATCTTGATGACCACGATGGCCGCTCTGCTGGGCGCGCTGCCGCTCGCGTTCGGGACCGGCATCGGCTCGGAGCTCCGCCGCCCGCTCGGCATCTCGATCGTGGGCGGCTTGATCTTGTCCCAGCTGCTCACGCTCTTTACGACTCCCGTCACCTACTTGTCGCTCGATCGCTTCACCCGCAAAAAGAAGTACCCAACCCGGGCGCCCGAGCTCGATACGGCGACGGCACACGCGGAATAGGGATCGGCTCCGCGTGCTCACCCGTGTGCCGAGCTGTGCCGCGCGCGAACGCGCAGGCACGCCATGAGCAGTTGATCGTCGCGGAAATCGGCAGCTCGACTCGTTTGGGCGGACCGGCACTGATCTTGCTAAAGTGCGCGCATGCAACGCCTGACCTGCGCACTCACCCTCTTGCTTCTCGCCGCGTGTAGCTCAGAATCCGCCCAGTCTGGAACGGGCGGACAAGGCGGAACGGCGGCTGGCGGAAGCGGTGGCACGAGCGCCGGCGCCGGAGGCGAACTCGTCTCTGCTGGCGCAGCGGGCGACTCCGCCGGACCATGTCTCGGCGATCTGACTGAGCTCGGTAAGGACTGTCTCGCGAGCTTCGACGGCACTGCCGCTGGGCTCCCGCCGTGCGACGCGCTGCTCCCGGTCGCGAACAGCTACTGGATCTACAGCTGTGACGATACCATCAGCTACGAGCTCGGCTCCGGTTTTTCGTCCCTGATCTGCGCGTATGCTCCGAGCTCCCACGCGCTCGTCGGCGTGCTCGAGGGCTCCGACACGACCAGCTACTGCAACGGCACGAGTTTTACGATCCAAGCCGGGAAGGTCCCGGGACCGAGCTGCCAAGGGACGACCGGGAACGAAAGCACGTGCGGCGCCGCGGGAGCGGCGGGGGCCGACGGCGGCGACGTAAAATGACCTGAGCACACGAGCGCCGCGCACTCCGCGAGCAACGCGAGGTACGCTGCTCTCACCATGCGTAGAGTGCTCCCGAAGCTGACGACGGCCTTGTCCGCGCTGTGCTGTGCGCTCAGCCTCTCGGCCTGTGACTCGCCGCGCGCCAGCAGCTCGGCGACCGCGACGACCGCAGCGCACCGGCCCTGGCTGCCGCGCGCGTGCCCAGACAGCGGGCCAACCTTCGAACCGGCTACGAAAGACGGAAGCGCCAACGCCCAGCTCGACCTCTGTCGCATCGACTCGGCGAGTTTGGAGCGCGGCGCTGAGCCGCCGGACCTCGCCGAAGCTCGCGCGCGCGCGGCGGCGCGGCTCGCCACTCTATCGCAAGACGAGAAGCTGCGGCTGGTGCAGGGCAGCTCCGGAGCTTTCGTCGGCAACATTCCGGCCGTCGGCGGCATGCCCGCAATCAGCTTGCAAGACGGCCCGGCTGGCGTAGCGCGCTTCAGCGACGTGACGGCGTTTCCAGCGCCGATCGCGCTGGCTGCAACTTGGGATCGCGCGCTCGTTCAAAGCTTCGGCGCGGCAATGGGTGAAGAGGAGCGCGGCAAGGGCGTGATGATTCAACTCGCGCCGATGATGAACCTCGCGCGGGTCCCGGCGGCTGGCCGCAATTTCGAGAGCTTCGGCGAGGATCCGTATTTGGCGGGCGAGCTCGCCGCGCGCGAGGTGCTCGGCATTCAGAGCCAGAAAGTGGTCGCGACGGCCAAGCACTTCGTGGGCAACGAACAAGAGACCAATCGCACCAGCAGCGACTCGCGGATCGACGAGCGCACGCTGCACGAGCTTTACTACGAGCCATTTGCGGCCAGCGTCGAGGCAGGAGTCGGCGCAGTGATGTGCTCGTACAACCGCATCAACGGCGCGTACGCCTGCGAAAATCCGGGCGTGCTCGGCGACTTGAAGGCAGAGCTCGGCTTCTCCGGCTTCGTGATGTCCGATTGGGGCGCGACGCACAGCACGGTAGAAGCTGCCAATGCCGGCCTCGATCTGGAAATGCCGCTCGGCCAGAACTTCAGCGGCTTGGCTCAGGCGATCAGCGCAAAGAGCGTAGCAGAGGCTCGCCTCGACGACATGGTGCTGCGCCTATTGACGTCGCTCGAGCGCGTGGGCGTGCTGGGCGATCCCCCGACCGGAAATCCGTCCTCGGTCGTGACCAGCGCGGCGCACGCCGAGCTCGCGCGGCAAGCGGCCAGCGAGAGCATCACGCTGTTGAAAAATGACGCCGCGATCTTACCGCTCGATCCGGCAAAATCCGTGCTCGTGGTGGGCGAAGCCGGAAGCACCCAGCCGAGCGTCGCCGGCGGCGGCTCGGCGTTCGTCGACGCGCCGTACGTCGTTTCGCCGCTGGCCGCGCTGCAAAGCCGCAGCGGCCTGACCGTCGCCTACGACGACGGCACGAGCGACAGCCTGCTGACAGCGGCACAGGCCGCGGACGTCGCGCTGGTTTTCGTGCACGTTCCGTCCGGTGAAGGGCTCGACCGCGCGTCTTTGAGCAGCGGAGCAGACGCTCTGATTGCGAAGGTCGCCGCAGCAAACCCAAACACGATCGTAATCTTGAATACCCCGGGCGCGGTCCTGATGCCCTGGCTCGCTCAGGTGCGCGCGGTGCTCGTCGCTTGGTACCCCGGACAAGAGAACGGCAATGCCGTGGCCTCCGTGCTTTACGGCGACGCGAATCCCAGTGGCAAGCTGCCGCTCAGCTTTCCGGCCAGCGAAGCCGACCTACCCCAACCCAGCGGCGCCCATACCGTCACTTATGCCGAAGGGCTCGCGATCGGTTACCGCGCGCTCGACAGCGCGGGCAAAGCGCCGTTGTTCTCGTTCGGCTTCGGGCTGTCGTACACGAGCTTCGCCTATTCGGCGCTCGCGTTGAGCGCGGGCTCCGAGCCGGGTTCGCTGAGCGCGACCTTCGACCTGACCAACACCGGAACGCGAGCAGGCAGCGAGATCGCCCAACTCTACCTCGGTTTTCCGCCGAGCGCCGCAGAGCCGCCGCAAGTGCTGCGCGGCTTCGAGCGCGTCACGTTGCAACCCGGCGAGACTCGCAGCGTCGAAATCGAGCTCAGTCCGCGCGCGTTCAGCTGCTGGAGCGCGGGCCGCCACGCGCGCTACGTGCCGAGCGGCACTTATCGCATCACCATCGGCGGCTCTGCGCAGGGCGCAGCGCTGCAGGCCGAACTCGAGCTCACCGGCAGCGAACCGTGAAGGCTCAAAAACCGGCCTCCACGCCCACGCTCGGCAGCACCACCGGGCCTGATTTGTCGGCCTGGCAGATGCTGCCGCACTCGGCGCGCAGCACTTCTTCACTGCCCGTCGCATTCAGCACCTCGGCGATCACGCTCAAGTAGCGGGCAGCCTTGAACTCGAAGCGCTTTTCGAGCCGCAGATCCAAACGAAAGAACGCCGGGCCGCGCACGCGACTGGAGAAATGCGGCGAGCCCTCGTTCAGCAGCAGCGCCGGGATCCCGCTATAGTACACGGCGCGCGCGCCGCCCCGCACCTTCCAGCCGAAGTCTGCGGTGAGCGCGGCCTGCACCACGTGCGGGCGATCATACCCGGAGATCGACGCAGTGTCGCCGTGGCTCCGCTCGGAATGAGAGAACGTATACCCAAGAAAACCGCCCAAATGCCGGGTCAGCGGGCGGCTAACGCGCGCCTCGACGCCTTCGCTCTGAATCGTGACGCGATCGTTCAACGCACCGCGATCGATCGTGAAATCACGCTGACTGCCGACCGGATCGACCACGTCGAAGAACGCCGTACGAAAGACGGTGGCGGCGAGCGTCAGATCCGCGCCCGGCTTGTAGCGCAACCCCGCGTCGAACACCGCGCCGCTCTCGAGCCCACCCTGCAGCGTCGCAACCGAAGCGGCCGGGACACCGGGCAAAAAGTTGGCGCGCTGATGCGAGAGCCCAATGCTCTGCTCGACGACCAGCCGCGGTGACAACTGAAACTCGCTGGCAAAGCGCGGATCGAGCGCGCCCTTCAGCGCCCCCTGCACCGCGTACAAATCGGCGCGCACACCGGGCACGAAGCGCACGCGCCGATCCGGACGCAGACGCAAACTCACGTACGCTCCGCCCGTTCCCTCATCGCGCGCCGGAAAGAGCGCCGCGAGATCCGCGTAGTCGACGCGCATCGGCGAGGCTGCCAGCCGAAAAGAGTCGAGGCGCACGTCTGCGCCCGCATCGACGCCGACCGCCGCGCTGAGCTCGTGACGCGCCTCGAGCCGCGCGCGCAGCGATTCGTCGCGCAGCGAGCCGCTGCCGTTTTCGTCGCGCGTGCGGTCGAAGCCGCCGGTGAGCGCCAGGCGCACTTGGCTGCGCTCGTCCGGCGCCCAATCGTACCGCAAATCCAAGCGGTGAAACTGGGTTTGCCCGCCGATTTGCCCGGCCAAATCCGGGTCCCCCGATTCGAACAGATCGAAAGCGCCGAACGCGAACACGCCAAGGGTCTCGTGCGCGCTGAGCCGATAAGCGACGAGCGTCTGATAATCCCAATATTGCAGCTTCGTATTGCTGAGCAGCGAGAGCACGAGACCGGTATACGAATAGCGACCGGCCAAAAGCGCGCTGCCGCGGCCGTCGGCGAACGGCGCTTCGACGAGCGCCCCCGCGTCGATGATGCGCAGGCTGGCCTCGCCGTTCAGCTCGTAGCGCGGCGCGCGCGTCTCGGTCGCGATCACCGCGCCCGCATAGCGACCGTAGCTGGCCGGCGCTGCGCCCTTGTACAAATCGACGCGCTCGAACAAGCCTGGGTGAATCACCGACGGGCCGAAGAACGCGTGATAAAGCAGCGGCACCTCGATGCCGTCGATGAAAATGCCGACACTGGCCGGCGGCGCACCGCGCACGAAAAAGTACGGCAAGCCCGAAACAATCGGCGTGACACCGGGCTCCGACTCGACCGCGCGCAACGGATCGCCGAACGCGCCCGGCAGCTCGCGTGCCGACGAGCGCGTGATCACTTCCGAGTCCGGCCCCGCGCGCGGCCGCTGGCCCTGCACCGTCACCTCGATTGGCGCGCCATCCGAACTCGCGGCGCTGGCTTCGGGCGCGGGAGCAACATACACGGAATCAGCGGGAACCGTCGCGACAGGCATGCCCGCTCACCCCAGTCTCGGCTTGCCGCAGGCTCGGCGGGCAAGAGTTCTCGAACGTTCGGCCAGGACCATGCCGCCCACGCAAGCTACACCGCTTCTCACGCGAACGGAGCCGGAATTTTTTGGGTTTATTTGATGGTCACGTGGCGCTGCGCGACCGGCCCAGCCTTCGGCGTCGCGGCCCGAACGAGCCGTGCAATCGCCCGCTGAGACAAGTAGTATAGGCTCGAAATACGCAATCAGGCGAGGGGCCCGTGCATCCGAACCAACGGCGCAAGCGGAAGAAGCGATTTTTTGCCAAGCGCCTCGGCGAAACTATTTTGCTCGAGAGCGAAGCGCGCCTGCGCGCCGCGATCAACTCCGCAGTCGACGCCATCATCACCATCGACGAGCGGGGCACGATCGAGCAGATCAATCGCGCCGTACAGCAAATGTTCGGCTACGCCTCGGCCGACCTGATCGGCAAAAATGTATCCAGCCTGATGCCTTCACCCGATCGCGAGCGTCACGACGGTTACCTCGAGCATTATCGTCTCACCGGTCAGCGCAAAGTCATCGGGCGCGGCCGCGAGATCCGCGCCTTGCGCAAGGACGGCACCACGTTCGCCGCCGAGCTGACCGTGAATGAGTTCGTGGTGCGGGGCCAGACGCGCTTCACGGGCAGTATTCGCGACATTTCCGAGCGCAAGCTGGCCGAGCTCAAACTAGCCGAGACCGAATCGCGTTTGCGCACTGCGATCGCCTACGATCTGCACGACTCGGTCGGGCAGCTCCTGGCCGGCGCGCGCATGCTCACACAAAATCTAGCGCGCGACGTACCAGAGCCGCTGCGCGCGCCGACCGAGCGCATTGCGGCGATCATCGCCGAAGCGCTGGATCACGTGCGCCGCGCATCGCGGAACCTGGCGGCCGGCGACGCACGCACGGGCTCGCTCGTGGACGGGCTACACGCCTTGGCCCAACGAGCAGAGGACTTGTTCGGCCTCCACTGCTCCGTCCATATTGGCAACGACGTGAGCGAGCCGCCGGCTCAATTGCGAAATCAGGCCTACCTCGTGGCGCAGGAAGCGGTCTTCAACGCCGCCCGCCACAGCGGCGGCAATCAGGTGGCAATCCGCTTCGACGAGGAGAATCACTGGTACCGGCTCAGCGTCACCGACAACGGCCAAGGCATCAGCGAGCCGCTGCCCGCCTCGGGGCTCGGGATCGCCAGCATGGAGTATCGCAGTCGGTTCTTGGGCGGCAATTTGGAGCTGCACGGCACGCCGGGCAAAGGCACGGAGCTCGTGCTGCGCTGGCCCTGCCTTGCCCCCGATTCGGGCCATTGACGGCTGAGCTCGGCGCGACGCGCGCCTGCGCCTACTTGCTCTGCTCTAGAAAACCATCCCTGAGCCAATTGATCGCGACCACCATCAGCTCGGTCGAGGAATCGACGCCGAGCTTTTCCTTGATGCGGCTGCGATGCGTTTCGACGGTTTTGCCGCTGATGCCGAGCTGCTCGGCGATCTCGCCCGTTTTCCGGCCCGAGCCGATCAGCCGCAGCACCTCGAGCTCGCGCCGAGAAAGCCGCGCGCCGCTATGTCGATCGCCCGCCGCGGGCGCACCACCGGAGAGGGACGCGAGCAACCGATCGGCGATGTCCTCGGAAAGGTACACCTTTCCGGACAGAACACGGCGCAATGCGCGCAAGATGGTGTGCGCGTCCTCGTGCTTGCCGACGTAGCCGCGGGCGCCGCTTTCGATCGCGCGCCGCGCGAAGATTCGCTCGTCATGCATGGACAGCACCAGCAAGGCCGTGCGCGGCGAACACTCGCGCAAAGTTTTCACGAGCGCAAAACCAGTGTCCCGACCGAGCGAAAGATCGACGATCGCGGCATCGGGCTGGAGCGCGCGACACGTGGCGATGGCGTCGTCTGCGGTCGCGGCCTCACCCACGACGGTCAAATCCGATTCACGCGATAGCAGCTCGCGCAGCCCTTCGCGGACGACCACGTGGTCGTCGATAATCAATATTTTGGCTTTTCCTCCCTTGCGATAGGGCATTCGTCTTCTCGCGGCTCTTGCGACCCGAATATAAGTCCGCCAAATCGGAAATCATCGGACAGAGTCCACTATTTTCGGAAAAAGTCGGTCAGCAATTCGCTGACAGCCGATTGCTCAATTCGCTGAGTCGGGTCGCAAAATTTCGCACGAGCCGCTCGGGGATTCCTCGATTTCGAAGTCTGCTGCGTTTCCGTTCGTACAAGTCGTGAAGGCGCAACTCGATATCAGGGCGCGCGAGTCGGGCACGATCGCTACGGCCGAACGGCAGTTCGAGCGAGACGGTCTGGCACGATTTCAGCCACGCCTAGAGCGGATCGTGAACGAGGTCGAGCGGGCCGATCTGCGCAAAATTCGCAGTCTGTCACAAGAGCAGCAATGGCAACGGTTCGTGGCACGCGCGACGCTTCCGCTCGCGTTGCGCCTGACCCAGGAGGCGCGCGCACTCGTCGCGGAGATCACGGATGCCTGCGAAGAGTTACGCTGCGCCGCAAGGCCCGTCAAATCGAGTCCCTCACTACCGCCCGCGTTCTTGTCGTTCGAGCGCGCCATGGATGAGGCGGTGCAGAGCATCGCGCCTGCCAACGCATCGGCGCTGAGCGTGGACGACGTGGCCTTTCTGGTGCAAATGGAGCTCGGCCAGCGTGAGGAGCGCTTACAGCGTGTGACCACGGCCTCCGAGCCGCTCACCGTGATCGCCGAGTGCGACAGCGCGCTGCGCCGGATTCGCAAGGGCCTCGGCGCGGTGGACGCCACGATCGCCGCGCTGGAGGGCACGAGACCGAGCATCGAGTTTGCGTCCGAACTCGAGGAGTCGCTGAAGGTGCGCCGCGCCTACGGCCGCGTGCGTGCATACTTTTCGGCCTGTGCGGAGCCCGTCGGCGCACAGCTGGAGCTCACCCTGCGCTGCGCCATGGCTCGCATCGGCGCGCTGGTCGACGGCGAAGTGACGTCCCTGCTGCGGGTCGGCGACCGCCTACAGCTGCTCGTTCTGCAGGAGCGCGTGAGCGCTTGGTTGAGCGCTCGGCACGCACCCGATCATTCCGCCGCGGCCCTACTCTGGCAAGACCTGCTGACGTTCGTCGGCATGCTCGCGCTGGTCAACCGTCGGCAAGAGCTGATCGAACACGACCGCGCGACGCTCGGCAGGCTCTTGGACTCACGTCGCTCGCTCACCGTAGACGAGCGCGGCCAACTGCTGCGCTCGCTCGACGGGCTCGATCCGGCGCTCGATCAAGTAATGCAAAGCAGCGCTCCGCCCTGGGACGTGCAGGACCTCTTGCCCAAGATCGCGGAGCGCTTCGGTGTGAAGGAGCCCGACCGATGAATCAAAAACCGAGTCCTCTCGATGGTCTGAGGGCGTCTGCGCACGCACACCTGAGCGGAGAATTCATTTGCGCAACCTCGGCCGTCGAGATTCACGTCTTTCTGCAGCGCGGGCGGATTGCTTGGGCCACTGATTCGTCGCACCCGTTCGAATTCGGGCGCTACATCAAGGCCTGCTGCAACATCGACGACGACTCGTTTCGGCACGTGCTCGAGGAGTGCCGGCGTGACCGGCTGCCGCTCGGCGAGACGCTGGTCAGCTGGGAGCTCGCCTCTTGGGACGACGTGAAGGCCGCGCTCAGCCACCAGCTCGGCCTTGCCCTGCGCACGCTAGCCGATAGCACCGTGGCCTCGGTCATGTTCCTGCCGCGGAAGAAGTTCGCGGACTATGACGAACGGTTGACCTTCGATCTCGATCAGCTGCTGAAGAGCTTCCCTCCGCCGGCGCAGGATTTGCACGAGGCAGCCTCGCCGTGCAGCGATATCTCCTCCGCGCGCCACTTGCTGGACGCGATCCGCGGCGCGGTCTGGGTCGAACTGCTCGAGCACGGCCGTTCGGTCGATGCCGCGTCGAACGTCGAGCGACGCGGCGTCCCGCGGGCCTTGGTGGAGCTGACCTTGGGTGACGACACCAGTTTCGTCGCGCTGAGGGCAGCGGACGGCTGCCTGATCGGCGCGCGGCTCGCCGGCACGGAGCGACAGCTCTGGTGCATGTTGTCCGCCGACTTGACCTTCGGTGCGGCGTTGGCGGCGCTGTCCTCGCTCGGCGTGCTGCAGGCTCAGAAGCGCCGCGAGAAGCTGGCGATCGGCGGGCCGATCGGCTGGCGAAAAGGGACTCTACCTCCCGCTTGCACCGAAGAAATGGAGCAAGTGTTCGAGTTCGGCCGTCACGTGCTGAGCGTCGGCCTGTGGTCTTCGGAGCAACGCACCTTTGCCGGCCTGGGTCGGGCGAGCGTGGACCCTGCGCAGTGCGAAGGCATCATCGCGCGCAGAGCGCAGGTCTTCGACGTGGCGGCGCTGCGTGCGCAAATGCCAGGCGAGCTCGACGCGTTGGGCTTCCGCTTTCGATCCGTGGTCACCGATGAAAGCTCGGTCTGGTGCTTCGGCACCGAAGCGCTAATTGGCCAACCCGACACGAGCCTTTGGGTGCTGTTGCGGCGCGATGCGCCGCAAGGCTTGGGCTGGGCCTGTTTGACCGCGCTGTCACGCTCGCTTTCGCGCACTTGGGGCGGTGGACCATGACCGAAGCGTCGCTGCTCGGCTTGCGCGGCTTCGGCGCGCGCTTCGGCGATCACGTGGTACTGGCTCACGTCGATCTCGACTTGCCCGCGCGCGGCATGACCGTGCTCGTCGGCCCGGTCGGCTCCGGCAAATCGACGCTGCTCAGAACGGTAGCGGGCCTGAACGACGCTCACCCTGCCCTGTCCACCTGGGGGACCGCGACTTTTCGCGACCAACCGCTGGCCGTGAGCGGCACGCCAGTGCCCGGTGAAACGCGGCCGGGGATCGCCTTGGTCATGCAACAGGCCCGCTTCTTCATCGATAGCGTGCGGGAAAATCTGGTCTCCTGTTTGCCGAATCGAGGCAGCCTCGACCCGGGCACGCAGACGCGCTGGGTGATCGCGTTGCTCGAGGCGCAGGGGCTCGCGAGCCTCGCCACGCACCTCGACGACGACGTGGCCAGTCTGGACAAGCCACTCCAGCGGCGATTGGCGCTCGTGCGCGCGCTGGCTCCCGAGCCGCTGCTGCTGTTCGCGGACGAGCCGACGGCAGGACTCGACGACGCAAACACGCTCGCCGTGCTGAGCTCGCTCCAAGCCGAGGCGGCGAAGCGGTCCATCTTGATGGTCACGCACAATCAGCAGCTCGCGCGCGCGGCGGGCGGCAATACCGTGTTGCTCGCGGGCGGGCGCTGCCAAGAAACCGCCCGCACAGTGGACTTTTTCAGCCGCCCACGGACGCGCGCAGCGCAGCTGTTCGTCCGCACCGGCGGCTGTGCCGAGCCGAGCCCCGATGCACGGCCCGAAGCGCTCCGCCCGAGCGTGCCGCCCCCGCCGGCGCTGCCACCGCCCGCGGTCACCCGTTCGCGAGCCGAAGGCCCGCGCGGCTTCTTTTGGGCGCGGGTGGGACAGCTCGGAGGGGTCCCGCGTCCCGGCATCGTCAACGAGCTCGAACGGGATCTCGACGCGCTCCAGCGCCTCGGCATTACCGTGCTCGTCACGCTGGAAGAATCGGCGACCGTGCCTCGCGACGCGCTCGCTCAGCGCGGCATCGAACTGATCCATTTCCCGATCGTCGACATGGGCGCACCGACGCTCGAAAGCGCGGCCGCGCTTTGCGAGCGCATCGAGCAGCTGACCGCGCGCGGCAGTGTCGTGGCGTTTCACTGCCGCGCCGGGCTCGGTCGCACTGGCACGCTGTTGGCCGCTCAACTCGTATTCGAAGGGGTGAGCGCGAGCCGCGCCGTCGAACGCATTCGCGCGCTCAACCCGCGCTCGATTCAATCCGACGCACAGATCCAATTTTTGTCGGCGTTCGACGCCTTCGTCGCTGCGCGCGCGGGTCGCCGCTCGCGCCCGGCAAAAGACCCGCTCTTTCCCGAACGTACGTGATCCAGAAACCCACCACAGGAGACAACCCATATGGCACTCGATAGTTCATTGGCCAAAGCACAGCAGGCGATCCCGGAGTGTTTGGCAGCCGGCTACGTCGACATGAGCACTGGCATGCTGCTAGGCATCAAAACCGTCGATTCACACCCACAAGAAGTGCTCGACTTGGTGGCGGCGGCCACCGCCGATCTGTTCCAAGGCCAGAGCGTCACAGCGGTCGAGAAGCTGTTTCGCCGGGCGCGCGGCCATTCCGAGGACGGCAACCACTACTTCAAAGAGATCATCGTGTTCAGCGAGAACCTGCTGCACGTCTTTTTGCGATCCAGAAAGAAGAGCGATCAAGCGGCGGTGTTCGTCTGCCGCGCATCCGCCAACGTGGGCATGGTCCTGACCAAGAGCCGCCAAGCGATGGGCGACGTCGAATCATCAGTCTGAATGGGAGGCACGAAAATGGCGAATACAACCGATGTTTGCAAAACGATTCTAGAAAAGGTGGACGACTGCGTCGCGGTCGGCGTGGTCGATCTCAACACCGGCATGCTGATGGGCGTTCACCACACGGTGCCTTACTTCACCCAAGCCTATCTCGACGCGGTCGCGGCGGCGGCGGTCGAGATGTTCCGAGGCAAGAACGTGCGGCGCGTCGAAGAGCTGCTCAGCCAGCAACGCGGTGAAACGATCAAAGATTCGTTCGAGGAGATCTTCATCTCCTCACCCAAGGTGTTTCACTTCATGAGCACGATCAAAGAAAAGGGCGCGGTGGTCGTGATGATCACCAAAAAGTCGGTGAACCAGGGCATGGGCTGGGCCTCGCTCAGAAATGGTCTGTCCGCGATCAAAGCCACGTTGCCCTGAACATGAGCTGGTTTCCGCGCCCAGAATCCGAGCGGGATCTCGAGCTCCTGGAGCCGCCGTCAGATTGGACGGCGGCTCGGGCGTTCGCGCTCCTGGTCGATCCCACGGCCGAGGAGTGGCCACACAAGGTGGGCGTGGCAGGACCGCTGGACGGCTCGGCAAAGACCTCGACCCGTCTGCTGGCGGCCGGCGGCTGGGTCTACAAGACCCGGCTCGATCAGGCGTTTTCGTCGCTCGACGCCGCGCGCGCGAAGCTTGCGGAAGACCGGCGCAGCGCGCTCGCGACTGGGCTCTGGCACGAGCAAAAAGTTTGGGCGAGCCTGCGCTCGGGCGACGCCTTCTTACCACTCACGATCTGTCGCGAGCTTCGCACCTTGCGCCAGATCGCACGGAGAGACGAGCGCCTGCTCGCCTGGATCGAAATGATCCGGACCGGGATCGACGCCGATCGAAGGTACGGGCTCGGCCTCGACCTCAACCCGGCAAACTTCGGACAAGAGTTAGGTGCGTCGAGGCTCTACTACTTGGATGAAGAGACGTACCTCGGTCTCGACGCGCGCGCGATCGCCAGCGCAATCGTCGCCCGCATTCCGGAAGAAGCGACGGCCGACGAAACGGTGTGGCGAGCTTGGGGCGCATCGCTCTCGGGGCGGCTGAGCCAACACGCGCGAGATTGGCCCGCCGTCTGCGAAGAAATCGGACTCTATCCGCTGCCGGAGCGATTCCATTCACGGCGCGCAGCGCTCCTTTCGTCGCTCGCTCCCGAACGCGCTCGCACGCATCGGAGCACGCGCCATGGTGCGAGCGACATCACGTGCGTGCTGGCCGACGTGCACGGCAACCTCGCCGCGCTCGAAGCGGTGCTCAGCGTGGCCAAATGCGAAGGCGCCGATCAATTCTTGTTCTTGGGCGATGCGGTCGGCTACGGACCGGAGCCCAAAGCCTGCGTGGCACGGCTGGCTGAGCTGCCGCGCGCCATTCAAATCCGGGGCAATCACGACCACGCGATCGCTTCGGGGGAGCTCAATCTGGGCATGAACGAGCTCGCTCGGCGCTGCGCCGAGTGGACCCAGAGTGCGCTCGGGCCGTCCGAGCTGGCCTGGCTCGCCGCCCTCCCAGTCGAGCACATCGGCGCGGAATGGATGGCGGTGCACGGCGCGCCCCGAGATCCGCGTCGCTTTTTCGCATACGTGTACGAGCTCACCTACGAGGACAACCTGCGCGATCTGCGTGACCGGCGCATGCCCGTCTGTTTCCACGGACACAGCCACGTGCAAATGGCTCACGCCGAGCTCGCCGCGGGTCCGACGAAGATCCCCGGTCCGTGTCGCTTCCAACTCGATCCGCGCTACCGATATCTGGTCAACCCGGGCTCGGTCGGGCAGCCGCGAGACGGCGACCCGCGCGCGGCCTTCGCGCTCTGGAACCGCCGAACGGGCGAGTTTTCGGCGCTACGCGCGCCGTACGACGTCGGCCGCACGGTACGCGCGATCCGCGCTCAGGGTTTGCCCGAGCAACTCGAGCGGCGGCTCGCAACCGGCACTTGAACCACCGACCCGAGGACCATGCCCCACATCGATTCCAAGTCTGGCGAGCTCGTGATTCGCATCGTCTACGACGGCTTGCCCGAAGCCGGCAAAACGACCAACGTGCAGGAGCTCGCTTCCTTGGTCTCGCTGCAGCGGCGCGGCGTGTCGAAGAGCCCCGGCGCGCTGGGCGAGCGAACCGAATTCTTCGATTGGGTCGATTTCGCGGGTGGCTATCTGGACGGCCGGCGCGTGCGTTGCCAGTTGGTGAGCGTTCCGGGCCAGGCCAATCTGCTCCATCGGCGCCGCTATTTGCTGGAAAAAGCCGACGCGGTCGTGTTCGTCGCCGATTCGCGACCGAGCGCGTTCGAGGAGTCCGTCCGTAGCTTGAGCGAGACCGTCCGCATTTTGCGGCTGGCGAACCGCGGCACCATCGGAGCCGCCTTCATTCTCCAGGCCAACAAGCAAGATCTACCGGACGCGCTCAGCCCAGAAGAGGTCGCGCGCGCCCACGCAGTCGAGCTCACCACGCCGGTCTTGGGCAGCATCGCCGCAACCGGCGTGGGTGTGATGCAGACGTTCATCCTCGCGGTGCGGCTCGCCAGCGACCGTGTTCGCGCGATCGTGCTCAACGACGAGCTGGCGGACATCTCCGACACCGAACGTTCGCCGGAGGCCCTGTACGCGGCCATGCTCCAAAACGAGCCGCTTCGGCCGCTGACGGTCGCACCCGCAGAGCCGGGCGCGGTGGCGGGTTCGACGCGCCCGTCGGGGGCACCGCCAAGTGCGCCGCCGCTGTTCCACCCCGAACGAGAAAACCTGCTCGCCAACCTACAGGCGGTGGCGCTCCCGAACGCGCAGGAGATTTGCTCGGGCCACGTTTGGCCTCCAGTCAAGGGTCGAGCGGCGCTGGCGCTCGCGCTGTCCAGCGCCCTCTCTGTCCCCACGCGCGCCGCAGCCTGGGCGCCCGAGCGCGCTTTCGAAGTGCGCAGCGAACATGGCTGGATCCTGCACTCGAGCGAGCGCTGGCTGTTCGAATCCGAAGCAGAAGCGCGCTTGCGCCTGCTGTCGCTGGTGCGAAGAGCGCTGCCGCACAAAGACGTGCTACCCGAAGGCCGCTCCCTGCTCTTGGCGCGCGACGGCGCGCTCTTTCGGTTGTGGATGGTCACGCCGCCGATCGCCTCGCTCGACCAAACCGCGCACCGCGCGAACGCCGAGGGTGCCGCCGCACTGCAGGCACTCCTCGAGCGCAGCGTCGCCGGCTTCGAACAGCTGGGGGTGCTCGGTCTGCTCGAAAACGCCTGGCCCGGCGGAAGCTCGGGCCTCGCGCTGCAAGACGAGCGAGTGGTGCTGTTGTCGCTCGACGAGGGCGACCAGGAGCCGTCCGTCACCCGCGGTCACCCGCTGCGCGAGCTCCACAGCTTGCTCGCGCGCGCCGGCCTTCGTCGAGACAAGCACGATCGTTGGTCTTCACTGGAGAAGAAATTCATGAATGCGCAAGCGCCCTGCGAAAACGAGGAAGCACCATGAGTCAGTTCCTACCCGAGTCGCTACTGCCACCCGCCACGATTCGCCCCAACGCGGGGCCCCAATCGCTGCGTCACACGGGCCGACAATGGCTCGTGTCGACCAGCGCGCTGTCGTTGATCGCGCTGACCTTCGTAGAGTCCATCCATCGTTTGGGATCGCGCGCGCTGTCGACGGTCCAGGCTGGGCTGACATCCGGCCAATGGCTGGCGCTGATCGCGATCGTGGCAGGCTTCATCTACGTCGAAGGCTACCGCGCCCTGCAGGCCAAATTCGCGCCGCTCGTGGTGTCACGAGCGCTCGAGATTGCCTCGCGCAAACTCTGCGTTTCGACGCTCGTGTCCGCGCCGCTCTACAGTCTGTCGCTGATCGGCGCGCCGGGCCGCGCGCTGCTCCGCGCCTGGCTGGCGGTCGCGCTCATCGGCTGCGCAGTGTGGCTCGTGCGCGCCCTGCCTTCGCCCTGGCGTGGGCTCGTCGATGCCGGCGTTGCGGCTGCGCTGACCTGGGGGCTGTGCGCGTTGATTTTAGAATTCTCGCGGCGCGCCCGCGGGAATTGATGCGCTCGACCAAGGCAGGGCTTGGTAAAAGCTCATAACCCGAGTTCCGCGACTCTCTCTCGAGATAGCGAGTCTTTCCGAGTCGGAATTCAGACTATGCAAAATCCCCGGATCGATCGCAACTTGGGTATACTGAGTTCATGTGGGCTCTGGAGCGGACGCAAGGCCGGGCTGCTGCGCGTGGACGAGACTCCGCAGCTACTCCGCTCGCGCGAGGTGTTTGCCTACGGCAGGGGGCAGAGAGCATGCCGCGGAGCCGAACATGATCGGACAAAAGCAGGCCGATGCGCTGCTCAGAGCGGCGGTTCGGGCGGCCAAAGTCGGCCTTTGGGATTGGCAGATCTCGACCGAAAAGGTCGTCTACTCCAGCGAATGGAAGCGGCAACTCGGCTACTCGGACGCGGAGATTGCGGACGAACTCGGCGAGTGGGAGCGGCGCATCCACCCCGAAGATCTGCCGCGGATACGCCAACAAATTGCGGCCTACGTCGAGCAGCCGTGGGCGGACTACGAGGCCGAATTCCGCATGCAACGCAAGGACGGTAGCTGGCGCTGGATGCTCACGCGCGCCGATCTCGTGCGCGACGCCGAGGGCCGCCCGAGCCACATGATCGGCAGCCAGATCGACATCACCGAGCAGCGACGCACGCTGGCGGAGCTCGAGCGCAGCAACCGTGCGCTGCGCATGCTGAGTGACTCGAATCAGACGCTGATCCGCGCCAAAGACGAAACCACGCTGCTACACCAGGTCTGTCGAATCGCCGTCGAAATTGGCAATTATCGCATGGCCTGGGTCGGCTTTGCCCAAGACGACGCGGGCCGAACCGTGCAACCGCTAGCGCACGCCGGCGCAGACGAAGGCTATCTCTCGAGCACCGAGTTCACCTGGGGCGAGGGCAGCGACGGGCCCGCCGCCACCGCGATTGCCAGCGGCAAACCGTGCATCGCCCGCAACATCCCGGAAGATCCGGCGTTCAGCTCGCGGCGTGAAGCGGTCTTACACCGCGGCTACCGCTCGGCGATCGCGCTCCCCTTGCTGGACGAGGGCAACCGCGCCTTCGGCGTGTTCAAGATTTACGCCGCCGACTGCGACGCGTTCGAGGCGCGTGAAGTAGAGATCTTGCTCGAGCTGGCGGGCGATCTCGCCTATGGCATCAGCGCGCTCCGCATCCGCGCCGAGCGCGACCAAGCTGCGGCGGCGCTGCGCAAAAGCAATGATCGGCTCGAAGCTGCGCAGCGGCTGGCGCACGTCGGGCATTGGGAGCGCGACCTGACGACGCACGCGGTGGTCTGGTCGGACGAGACGTACCGCATCTTTGGGCGCGTGCCCCGAGCGCCCACGATCTCGTCGCTCAGCCCGGCGGCACTGTTCGAGATCATCCACCCGGAAGATCGCGAGCTGGTCGCGCAAGCAGTCAACGACGCGGTGCTCGGGATCAAGCCGTACCACGTGGACTATCGAATCGTGCTGCCCGACGGCAAACTCAGATTCGTGCACGTGGAGGGCGAAGTCGAGCGGGACCCACAGGGCCAAGCCCAGCGCATGTTCGGGGTCATTCAAGACGTGACCGCGCTGCGCGAAAGCGAGAGCTCGTGTCGGGCGAGCGAACAGCGCTTCCGGCAAGTGACCGAGTCGATCGACGAGGTATTTTGGCTGCGTAGTCTAGCCGAGGGCGATTTCAACTACGTGAGCCCGGCGTACGAGCGTCTGTTCGGGCGACCCTGCCAAAGTCTGTATGCCGACCCGAGCTCCTGGCTCGCCCGGGTCCACCCAGAAGATCAGCTCGCGGTCCGCCAAGCCCTCGCTCTCGCCGGCCACAATGGCTACGAGCTCGAGTATCGGATCTTGCGCGACGAAGCCGTGGTCTGGATCCACGACCGCGCTTTTCCGGTGCGTGACTCCGCCGGAAACACCTTCCGCATTGCCGGAGTTGCGGAAGACATCAGCAAACGCAAACAGCTCGAAGACCAGCTGCGCCAAGCGCAGAAGATGGAAGCGGTCGGGCAATTGGCCGGTGGCATCGCCCACGATTTCAACAACATGCTCGCGGTCATTCAGCTCGAGTCCTCGATTTTGTTAGACGGCTCGGACCTGAGCAACCAAGCCGAAGAGAGCCTGCGCGAAATCATGACCGCAGCCGAGCGCGCGAGCAATCTGACGCGCCAGCTGCTCACGTTCAGCCGGCGCCAAGTCACGCAGCCGGTCGCTCTCGACATCAGCCAGACCGTGAGCAACGTGATGAAGCTGCTGCGGCGAGTGCTCGGCGAAGACATCGCCGTCGAGGCCAGGTTTGCGCCCTCGTTACCGCTGATTCACGGTGATCCGGGGATGATGGAACAGGTGTTGATGAACCTGGCGATCAACGCTCGCGACGCGATGCCCGGCGGCGGTCGGCTCACCGTCGGCTTGGACGCGAAGCACTTGCTCGACGTGCCCACTCCGGGCAATTACGTATGCCTCTCCGTCAGCGACACGGGCTCGGGCATCGCGCCTGCGGATTTACCGCGGATTTTCGAGCCATTTTTCAGCACCAAGCAAGTCGGCAAGGGCACGGGCTTGGGCCTCGCAACGGTGTTCGGAATCATCCAGCAGCACCACGGCTGGATCGACGTCGAGAGCGCGGTCGGTCGGGGCAGCACGTTCCACCTATTTCTACCCGCCCTCGAGGGAGGCTCGGCGCCGCGAACAGGCGCGTCAACGTCCGTTGCCCCGCGCGGTGGAAGCGAAACCATCCTGGTGGTCGAGGACGATCCGGCGGTGCGCGGCATCACCCGCAGCGCACTCCAGCGCTCGGGCTATCACGTGCTCGAGGCGGACTCGGCGAGCAGCGCGCTCGAGCTCTGGGCCAAACACTCGCCTCAGATCCAGCTACTCTTGACGGATCTGGTGCTGCCGGGGGGCCTCTCCGGTCGGCAATTGGCCGAGCAGCTCCTCGGTTTTTCGCCGCAACTCAAGGTCCTTTACACGAGCGGCTACAGCCCGGATATCGTCGAGCTCGACGCCGGACAAGTGCTGCTGCAAAAGCCGTACACCGTGTCCGTGCTCACGGCTGCCGTGCGGCGTTGCCTCGACGGCTCAGCCGCCCCCGCAAGGCCGTGACGCGGACATCTCGAGCGCGCGCCCACCAGTCCGTGCCTAGGCCGTTCAGTGAGAGCGCGAAGCTCTCCGACGCTTGTCATTGCCATCCGCGGGCTAGCGTCTGAGATCGGGCGCGACCTTCGCGGCTGCAAAGTCAGCGCACGAGAGCGAGGCAGCAGCGCTCATCGCGGGTCCATCGTTCTGCACAACACTCAACGGCGATTGCGAGCTTCGCTCGATGAGCGGTCGAGATCGTCAGCGACGACGCCAAATCCATTCGAAGGCTCCTCGCGGCGGCAAACGCAAGAACGCCGATCTGCGATGACCGAAGGAGGACGCGAGCACGTACGCGATCGCGAGCTCACGTCGCCGCATGACCCTGCGTCGACCGGCTGCAGAGCTCCGGCCCTATCGCATGATTGCGCGAGTAGCTACCAAGAATGCGCTCGTGCCGAGGTTCGGATCATTCAATACATTGCCGAGGGAGATTCGAGAGTCCGCTCTTAAGTGTCTCGGAGTTCCGTCCGCTTCCGTCGCAGCGGAGAGGCCCCG
>Ga0068855_100001516_pt1 | contig 29098 bp, 20 predicted proteins | sample KBSCornC52_FD_66592 | JGI IMG/M metagenome (GOLD analysis project Ga0068855, IMG submission 66592) | Corn rhizosphere microbial communities from Kellogg Biological Station, Michigan, USA - KBS Corn C5-2 | ecosystem: Host-associated > Plants > Roots > Rhizosphere > Soil ... | reverse complement strand
CGTCACCCCGCACCACGTGTAGCGCGTCCACAGCGGAAACTCCCCGTCGTGGAAAATCGCGCGATGCTCGATCATCGACGCCGGCAGGTGCCAGTACATCGTCGCTCCGATGTCCGATCCCACGGGATTCTTTGCCCGCTCGCCCTCGGGCACTCCGGGAGTGGTGGGAAATTTCGGGTAGAGCAAGGGCATCCCGTTATTGGGCGAGATGTAGCTCTTCCCACCGAAAATCACCGGAAAGGCACACATCGTCACGCTCAGCACCGCGGCCAGGAGGATCGAACGCCGGGGCCGCGCCTGAGTCCACGCGAACCCGCAGCGCAACGCCTCCAGGCACCGCTCGCGCCGCGGAGCAAGCGCCGTGGATGCGAAGACACACACCACCAGCGTCCCAAGGAAGACCAGCGCGATCTGCCAGAGCGGCGGCGGCGGTTCGGCGGTGAGATCGATGGCCGGATGGGCGACATACATGATCCCCTGCGGCGTCCCGTTGATCTGCGTTTGAAAGCGCACCGATCCCGGGGCGGAACCTGGAACCGCATTGATCAGCGAACCTTTCAACCGCGTCGGCGGGAGGATGGCTGCAACCTCGCCATCGACCGCCGCGATCCAGCATTTATCGATCTCCACCTCGGCTGGCCGATCCAGGCCATCGAGGATGAAATTGACGAGGCGTCCCGAGGGAATCCGAAATTGAATATGGCTCGTCCGATTGCCCCCCTGGATCGGCTGCACCACGAGATGGCCCTTGTGCAACCCAGTGCCGTCCACGTCGTACAGCAATTGGACATTCCCCGGGACATTCGACTGCATGACGAGATGCAGGGAGGCCCACTGCGGCGGCTTGCCAAAAGGGTTCCACCAAAACAGGACCGTGGCCACCACAGCGAGAATGAGACTCGGAATGGCGTGAACGAACAGCGACGAAGATGCGCGGGAAGTAGCGGGCTGGGCGGTCATGCTCAATGTCTAGGAAATGGCGGCGGCTTCCTGGGGCGCGCTTTCGATCGGGGGCGTCCCGGGGGTTGCGCGCCCCGCCCGCCACCAGGCCCAGAAGGAAAGCAATAGCGCCACCAGGCCGATCAGCGCCAGGCTCAGCGCGCGATCGAAGACCAGCGGCCAATACTCGAATTTCACCACGTGATGTCCCGGCTTCTCGATGAGCACGCCGCGGAAGGCGTGATTGATCGGCAGCGACTGCACCGGCTCATCATCGACCGTAGCGAGGATGTCATCCTGCATGTTTGCTTCCATCAGGACCGCCATCCCCGGAGCGGCCGCGTCGATCTCGAAAGAGGTCGTGTTGTTGGTCAGGTGATAATGCGTCGCCGCCTGCACTACGCGGTGGGCAAAATCCCGCGGCGGCAGCGGAATCCGCCCCCGCAGATCGGCCGGCATGACGGCGAAGGGTCGTCCGTCCCCCTCCTCCACGAGGTGCCGCAACTCGGCTCCGCTTTTGTAAGCGCCAAGCGCGTCGGTAAAGAAGGCGCGCGGCCACGCGGTCTCGCTTTCGAAAACGGTAAGGTCGGTGTCGCTGAGCACCTTGGTTCCGGGCCACGCCTCGCCTTTCCTGCCCGGCTCATCCAAGAGGTAGCGCACATTGAGCATATCGAGCGCGCGATGCAGGGCGGGAAATTTCTGCGGAGGAACGACGATGCGCCAGTCCGCCTCACGGTGGAACCCGAGCGTGTCGACCAACTGCAACATCGCCGGATTCATCAGGGCGTCCGGTCCACTGATCGTCTCGAATCCCAAAGCGGCATTGAATCCCGGCATCATCACGCCGCCGAGTCCGGCCACGCGCCCCGGCTCCGTTGAGGCCGTGCGCACCGCCTCAATCCCGGGCGAGGTCAGATGACGCAGATCGGTGCGGGTCTTGGGATTGCGAACGTAATAATCGAACTTCGTCTCCAGATACATGCCGTGGCGGAAGAGCAAGGTGACAAAGGCGCAAATCGCCACCACCGCCCACGCAGTGGCCGCGGGTCGACGCAACCAGGCCATTCGCCAGGCCAGCGGCAGAAGCACGAGGGCTACCAGCAACGCCAAGGCATACCCTTTGAAAAACGGACTTTTGGGAATCGTCTCTCCCACCAGGAGGAACGTCTTCCCCACGCGGTGCGACGCATCGGCGAGCCCGAAATACGCCGCCACCAGCACGCCCACAAAAGTCAGCATGATCAGCCAATCTCCCACCCAGCCCGGCTCGCGCATCCGCGCCAGGCATTCGCGCAACCCAAACCCGGCGATCACGAAAAGCAGGATGAACAGGACACACGAGAACGTATTGTCCAAATGATAGATGCCCTTCAAAAACGGGATCGTCGTCACGACATCGGGCGGGATCACACCGAAGGCCAGCACGGCCGCGACGATCGCGGGCAAAGTCATCGCCCACAACAGGCGTTCCGTGGCCAGCGAGCGCACCCGCGCCAGCGCCCACATCGCGCCAATTAGGACGAAGAAGTTGGTCGAGGGATTGAAGAGCAGCTCCAGCGACATGAACTGGCGGTAGAAGATGTCGTCGAACAGGCCAATGGCGAGCCCCGGAGTGATCTGGTAGGCGTGGGCGTCGCCATAGGAAGTGTGCGCGCGGCCGAGGGCATCCAGGAAAGTCATCCACAGCGGCGCGCTCAAGAGCAGGAAGATCACGTTTGCCCAGGCAAAGACGGCCAGACGACGGACACGCCATTGGACTGGTTGCGCCGCCAGCAAAAGCACCAGGCCGCCGGCCAGATTCAGGAAGAGGAGCAGCGCGCTCATCTCCTTGGCGGTTCCGCTGTTCAGTTCCCACCAGTCGGCGAAGATGAGGAACAGCGCCCACGCCGCGGCGCGACGCAAATCCGCCGCCAAGGTCCCCTCGATCCACGCCACCAGAATCCACGGCGAGTAACACAGGGAAAAGAACGCCGCGTGATTGTAGCGGTAGGCAAAGAAACCCATGAACGGCGCCGAAAGCGTGAGCAAGACCGCTGCCGCCAGGTTGCCACTGCTGCGCCGCACGAGCCACCCGATCGAGAAGGCGAAGAGCAACTGCGCGACCACGAATTTCAAGTCCCAAGCCCAGGGCGCCCCATCCATGACGATCGCAATCCAATCGAGCGGATCGCCAATCATCGAAAGGCTCTGTCCAAGCAGCGTGAGGCCGCACCAGTCGTAACGGTTCCAGAGCGGAAACTCGTGGTCCTTGAAAATCGCGCGGTGCTCAATCATCGACACCGGCAGATGCCAGTACAACGTCGCGCCGAGATCTGAGCCCAAGGCGTTGTCGACATGCCCACCCACACCGCCCGGCACGGTCGGCTTGGTCGGGTAGAAGAGGATCAGTCCGTTATCGGGAGAGACGAAACTTTTCCCACAAAAGATGACGGGGAAGCAGGAGAGCGTCACCGAACAGGCCGCCGCACAAAGCAGCGCCCACTGCGGATGCATCCGCGACCATTCCGCCAGTCGCGGAATCCAGCGCGCGGCGACCACGCGCTCGCCGAGCCAAAGGGAAAACGCTAGCGTGCCCCCGAGAGACAACACAAACACCACGAGCACCTGCCAGAGCGGCGACGTGGGTTCCGCGGCCAGTTCCAGCGGCGGTTGCAGTTGGAAGCGCAGTCCATTCATCTCGTCCTTCGGCCGGGAATGGAAAAGCAGCGAGCCATTCGGCATCGGCCGGGAAAATTTCGGATTCGCCCGCGCCATCGATTCCAGCGGAATCACGGCGAGGGTGTCTCCGATGTCGGTGCTTACCCAGCAGCGCAGGACATAGTCCTCCCCTTCCTCCACGCGTGGGATAAAATTCAACGCCGCTAATTTGCCCGGCGGCATTTGGAAGCGCAGGTGGGTGATTGCGGTGCCTTGCACCCGCTGCGGCTCCGCATATCCCTCGCGGAAGCCGGAACCATCCACGTCGTAATGCAGTTCCGCGGTCCCCGGTTTTTCGCTCATCACCAGGGCCTCGAAGTAGGCTTTCTGCGTGATCGTGCCAAAAGGCCTCCACCAAAAAAGCACGGTGCAGACGACCGCCAGCGCGAGGCACGGCAGAAGATGAAGGAAAATGCGGCGGGGCTCGCGAGTGGGCTGCGAGAGGGTCATGGGCGCGGCTGATAGTAGAAAGTGTTGTGCCACACAAGACAGGTCTCGCGAATGATTTCGCCGGAATGGGCTCGTGCCTTGCTAAAGACCTCTGTGCCATGATTCAAACTGAACCGATGAAACTCGCTCCGGACTCCCAGGTTCCTCCGCCTGAGCCCGCTCCTTCCGGGCCCGTCGCCACGCCCTCGGGGAGCACCGGTCTGCGCGTCTGGCTGGCTCTCGCTTTGATTCTGGCGGCCGGCATCGCCCTGCGAGTCCTGCCCTGGCACGGCTACCCGTGGATCGGGTTCGATGAAAATCTCTACAAAGTCTACGTCGAGAAGCTGGATGCCCAGGGACTGGGCGCCTACCCGGCGATCTCCGCGGAGTATGTGGCGCGGCAGCGAGCCACGCCGAAAGCGTTCCTCCCTCCGACGCGCTTTCTCTACATCTTCTTCAGCGCCACCTGGCGGGCGACTTTCTATGGAGACGCCAGGTACCAGAAGGTGCAGACGCTCGAGGATGTGAAGACGGACCCGACGCTCAAGTCGATGCGGGCGATCTCCACACTCTTCACCTGTCTCACCCTGCTCGTCGGCGCGGCTTTTGCCCGCCGGTTGGCGGGAGATGGCGCCATGCTGGGGGTCACGGCGTTGATGGCTTGCGCGCCGACCCAGCTCCACATGGCCCAGCATGGGCTGATCGATGGCTTCTTTGCGTTCTGGGCACTCACTGCGCTTTGGCTCCTCTGGGAGAATCTTCAGTCGACGAATCACCCGCGCTGGCTGGCCGCTTATGGCGTGACGCTGGCCTTGATGGTCATGACCAAGGAGAACGCGGCCTTCGTCACCTTCGCGCTGTGTTGCGTGATCGCCATCGCGCATTTCGCCAAGTGGGGTTTCGTCACCCGCAATCTATTGCTTGTCACCGTCATCGGACCGGCCGTCGGCCTGATTGCGCTCATCACGCTTGCGGGTGGAGCGCATGTCTTCGTCGATATCTATCAACTGCTCGTCTCCAAGGCGGAGAACCTGAGCTACGCCATCGCGACGGGCGACGGGCCCTGGTATCGCTACCTCGTGGACCTGCTGCTGGCGAGTCCGCTGATCCTTCTCCTCGCGGTCAGCATGGTGCTGCAATTGCGCCGCAAGGAGCACGCCCTGCTCTACGTCACCGCCTTCATCGCCTGCAGCTATGTCTTCATGTGCAATGTGAAATACGGCATGAACCTGCGCTACGCGAATATGTGGGACATGCCGTTGCGCCTGCTCGCCTTCACCCAACTCGGCCTGCTTACAACGCGTCTGCCGCAACGCTGGATCCAGCCGGGATTGTGCCTGGCGGTCGCCGGGCTTTGCGCCTTTGATCTGCATCAGTATCAAGTCCTGTTCGTCAACTTCGATCGCGACTACGAGATGATCACGACCAACCTGCTTTACGCGTTGAAGATTTTGAAACTGATGCCTCCCAATTGAGCGTAATGAGCGAGTCGCCAGCCGAGGCCGCGCCCGAGCCGCAGCGCACGCCCCTTTGGCCGTTGCTGGCCGTTCTCCTGCTGCTCCTCGGTTGCGCCCTGCGCATCGTCCCGTGGACTTCGAACCATGGCATGGGCTACGACGAGAGCTACTACCGGAAGTATCTGCTCATGCTCGATGAACATGGGCTCGCCGCCTACCCCGATGTCTGCGCCGCCTATCTGCAAGATGGCACGGTCGAGACGACGATCGCCAAGGTGCCGCCGCTGCGCGCGCTCTTTGTAGCCGGTGGCCTGGCCTGGAAGCGAGTCGCCTTCGGCTCGACGCCGCCGGCGGATCTCAACGCGCCCAACGGCATCGCCAGCGATCCGGCGCTGATCTCGCTGCATCGCATCGCCACGCTCTTTGGCTGTCTCGCGCTCTGGCCGGCCTGGGGTTTGGCGCGACGGCTGTTCCGGGAGCGCGAGGCGCTGGCCATCCTCGCTCTGTTCGTCTGTTCGCCGCTGCTGATTCACACCAGCCAGCATGGATTTGTGGACGGCGTTTTCGGGGCGGGCGCGCTCTTTGCCCTTTGGACGTTGGTGGAAAGTCTCCGGGAGAAAGCACATCGCGGATGGTTGATGGGCTTCGCGGCCAGCTTCGCGCTGATGATCATGGCCAAGGAGAGCGCGCTCTTTGTGGGGTTGGCGATTGCGGGGATTTTAATCTTCAGCCATCGCCTGGGATTGGGGCGCGCTACGTTCATGCACTGGGGCGCCGCGGTCATTGGTGGATTGGTCGCGCTAGTTGTGCTCAGCGCCGCGGCGGGCGGTCTGCGTACGATGCTCAATGTCTACCTGCTCTTCATTCACAAAGTACAGGTGTTGCCCTACGCGCACGAGACCGGACGCGGCCCGTGGTATCGCTATCTCGTGGATCTCATGGTCTTCACGCCGCTCACGCTTTGCTTTGCCCTGGGCGGCGCGTTTCTGACGCTCAACGGCGAACGGCGCGCGGCCGTGCTGCTGCTCTTCCTCGCGGTGACGTACCTCGTGATGAGCAACATGGAGAACGGCATGAATCTGCGTTACGCGACGATCTGGGAGTTGCCGTTGCGGGCGCTGGCGATCGTGCAGGTGGGGGCGATGGCCACGCGGTTTCGGCGGCCGGCTTGGGCGCTGACCGTTTTGACCCTCGTGCTCTGCGCGGTGGACCTGCGGCAATATTACGAGTTCTTCGTCGCCCACACGGTCAGCGATCTGGCCTCACAGTATCTTTTGCGGGCGGTGGAGATTTTGAAGTGATCGCCACCTACTTCTCCGCCGTCGCAAAATTCTTCCGCAACGTGAGGACGTAGGCGGCCAGGTCCCACTTCTGTTCCTCGGTGAAGGCATCCGCGAAGCTGACCATCGGGGTGCCGTTGAGGCCGGTCATCAACACCCGGAAAATATCGATCGGCTCGTCGCCATTGCGCAGATGGGGCTGACGTAAATCCGCCGGTGTTGCCGGGTCGCCCCAATCGTCCTTCAAGGCCGCGGCTGCCGGGCCCTTGCCATCGCCGGCCGGTCCATGACACGCCGCGCACACGGTTTGAAAGGTCTCCTTCCCTTTCGCCGCATGAGACGCAACTTGCGCATCATCCACCAGCCACGAGGGCTGTTTCGGCAGTTCCAGCGGCGGCGCGTAATTCTCCGGCTTGCGCCATTTGCGGGAGAAAAACTTGATGTATTCAACCACCGCCCGGAGTTGTTCGTCGCTCAGGTTGGTGAACATCCCCATGGCCGTGCCGGTGATACCATTGTGGACGACGCGCTCGAGGTCCTCCGTGGCCGGCAGTTTGCCCCACGGCGTAGAGCGATACTTGAAAATCCCCGTCTTAAACGAGCGCGGCTTGATACCCAAGGAGGCCGCCATCTCGCCGCGGCCATCGCCCATCAGGCCATGGCAGACAACACAGTTGTTTTCGTAAACGAACTTTCCCTCGGCGTAAAAAGAGATGTCCGGCCCGACGCGCACCGGTTCGTCATCACTATCGGCCCGCTCTCCGGCCGCCGTGCAGGGCACGACCATCCCGATGACCAGGAACAGAGCGAAGGCAAGAGCAGCGAAGTGGCGATAAGACGGGATCATCAAGCGTGACGAAAAAGTAAACGCACCATCGTTGCCGCGCTCACCGCGCTTTGCAAATCGCTGGCCGTCTTTTGCGCCACGGAAGCCGCCGAATCGCCGTCGCTTACGCGGCGACGCTCGCGGCCTTTTTCATCTCGTCGCTCCGCTCGATGGTCTCACGCAGCAGCGCGGGCACGGTGGGCAGTGCCTGGGCGCGAAGGAAGATCTGGTAGCTGAAGAGGCCCTTGCTGATCTTGATGAAGAATTGATTCACCCCGATGCAGAAGCGGCCGAGCACGTTGTCGCCCAGCGCCTTCGGGAACGGCGCGGGAATGCCCTTCACCTCGGTGACTTTGTAGCCCGTCTGGTCGAAGAGTTCCTTCAGCGAGTTGAAGGTGAACAGCCGGGTGTGCGTGCGATCGAGAATGCCTTTGCGGCCGTAATTGAAGTGGCCGAGGAAAAGCATGAAGCGCGTGATGAAGAAGCCGATGTTCGCGGTGGTCAGGACGATTTCCGGGCGCTTGCGGCCGGTGGCGTTGCGCAGCGTCTCCATGAACGCCTCGGGATCGTGCAAGTGCTCGATGACATCGAGCATGAAGATCTGGTCGAACTGCGAGACTTCCACGGGAAACTCGTGCATGTCGAGATCCCAGCGAGTGAGCTGGACATTCGGCGCCGGCGGTTCGGTGGGCACGTACTGGTCAATGCCCGTGACCTGGGCCGCTTTCGTGGCCAGTTCCTTCGCGACATAGCCCTGACCGCAGCCGATATCGAGCACCTTCGAGCCGGGCGTTACCGCGTCGACGGCAAAGGTGTGCGATGAGGCGAAGCCCATCTTCAGGTCGTAGGTCAGTTCCACCTGGCCGACATCGAACTTGCGATCGTAGAGCAGGTTCTTCTCGTGCAATTTTGCGCGGAGCATCGTGCGGAAGATGTCCCACGCGTATTTCATCCCGTTCACGTGGCAGATCTCGTCGCCGTAGAAAGTCGGGATCGGGATTTCGACGATGCGCTGCCCGGCGTAGTGCAACTGCACGATGATGTCCGTGTCGAAATGGAAGTCGTTCGAGTTGCGCTCAAACGGGATGCGGGCCAGCGCCTTGGTGGAATACAAGCGGTAGCCGCTGTGGAATTCGCTGAGGTGCGAACCGAGCAGGGCGTTCTGGAAATTGGTCAGCACCTGATTGCCGACCCACTTGTAGAGCGGCATGCCGCCCTTCAACGCGTCCTGCTTGTTGATCATCCGCGAGCCGAAGACGGCATCAGCTTCGCCCTTGAAGAAGGGCTCGAGCAACACCGGCAGCTTTTCCGGCGCATACTGGCCGTCGCCATGGATGAGCGCGACGATGTCGAAGCCGTTGTCGATCGCGTAGCGATAACCGAGCTTCTGGTTCCCGCCGTAGCCCTGGTTCACCGGCGTGCGCAGAATGGTGATCTTGAAGTCGCTGGTCTGGTCTTCGCGCTTCAGGCCGGTCTGGAAAGTAGCGTCCTTCGACGAGTCGTCGATCACCAGCACCTCCACGTTGCGCGTGCGAAGCTCTGCCGGAATACGGTCCAGCACGCTCTCGATCGTCTTCTCGGCGTTGTACGCCACGACGAAGATGAGGACGCGTTGGCTGGTGGAATCAAGGGACATAAAGAGCTTAGATACGTGCGGTCAGAGCCGGTTGCAAGACGGTTGCCGCTGGGATTCTATTCGGCAAACAGGGTGTTTAACTTTTATTTCACTGCGGGGGAAGGCACTTCGGACGTGGCGGCTCGGGGATTTTCCTTCAAGTAGGCGGCCACAGCAGCGGCGAGTTGCCGGCCGGTGGCCAGGTAGCCCTCGATGGTGCTGGCCGGGGTGTTCCAAGCGGTTTCCAGACAGAGAGTTACGGTGGTCGGCTGACCGTGCACGGCGACCCAGTTATTGCTGATCTGCCGCCAGAGGGGGTGGTAATTTTTGCCGCTGGCGCGGGTCTTCGGGTCGTAGGGAATGGGTCCTGTAAGGTGCTCTGTGGCCAGGGCGAGGAAACGTTCCCGGCGCTGCAGACCGATTTCGCTCATGAGGCTGTCCTCTCCAGTGTAGAAGTAGCTTCCCATGTCAGACGCGCCGGGGTTGTGCAGGTCGAGGAAGACGTCCAGGCGCTTTTCCGCTGACAGAGCGGCAAGACGCTTCTGCACAGCGGCGACTTCCGGCCAGTGGGGCGCGTCGGACCAATCGCGATTGTGATCCTGCGGGATGGCTTCCTTGCCGCCGTCGCCGGTGGTGACGTGGTCGATGTCCATGACCGGCACAAAGAAGACCTCGGCGTGCCGGCGCATCCAGCGGGCGGATTCGTCGTCGCCCGCCAGCCATTCGGCAAAGCCCCGGCAGACCCAGCTCCCGCCGCTTTCCCACGCGTGCTGGCGTGCTTCGACCCAAACGCCGAAGGTCTCCGGGCCGACGGTCCCGCCTTCGTGGATGCGCACGGCTGGAGCCTCGCGCCCTTCCCGCGAGTGGGCCAGGGTGAAGGGTTCAGCGAAGGGATGCGCCGCGGCGAGTTGCGAGATGAACGCGCTCGCATCGTGCGGCGTGAAAGGTGGTCCCCAGGCGAGCCAAACGCTCGGACCAGTGGCCTGGACGTGCCAGATCATGCCGCTGGGCCGCTTTTCGCCGACATCGGTGTGCTGCCATTTCGCTCCATCGAACGACACGGCCGCGCGTATCGGGGTGGCCCAGGAAGAGGAGAGTAGCTTTCCTCCGGCCTGCGGGAGGGGCTGATCGGAAGCGACGACTTCGAGATTGAGCGTGGTGCCGGCCTCCGCCCCATCCACCCGCAAGAACCACCAGCAGGGCCATCCGCGAGCGGGGTCACCAGCGGGCATGAAACGAATCGTCCGCGAAGCTTGATCGATGGAGACGACCCGCGCCGAGCCGCCCTCGAAATTCGAGGCGACGCTGAGCTCAGCGCGGGCCGCGAGCGGGACGAGCAGCGCGCAGAGAGCGAGGATAAGGGGGCGAATCATGAAGTCGGCGTTATAGCGTGATAATGCTCGATGTCCAAGCACAGCGCGCGACCTGCCGGAACCTGATCAGGTTGGCCTTCCTAACAACGACGCCAGGGAATGCCTCGCCACCCAGCCTGAAACTCTCGCCGGATCAGACGAGCACGCCGGCTGTCGAATCGACGCAGAGGGCGGGTCCACCACTCGGGAGTGCGTCCCCGGCCCGGCCACGATACTCGACCGGTTTGTTCATCACGTGCCGACGTTCATAGCCGAACGGGTAACGAAAGGTCGGGCTAATGTTCACCCAGAGGTGATATTCGTTATCCATGTCGACCAGGCGACTCTCGGCGGGGAAAAGTTCGACCGCTTCGAACTCCGGGCCCACGATCTCGTTTTTGATCTGCTGAAAGTGCCGCCAGTTCTTGCACGGCTCACCATCGAGACGCGCGATCGAGAGATGCACCACCGTCGGTTCGCGACGCACCTGAATGCGATAGATGTTGTTGTGAAAAACCTGTGGCGCCGCCGCCGCCTGCACCAGGCGCTCCACCAACACCATCCGCTCGAAAAGATCCGGAATCCGGCCCTGGCAATAACCGCGGAAAAACTCCGGCGGCTGGGCGAGCAAAGCGTCGCGATAGATTTGATTTTCGCGGACGTCGTGCGGGGTTTCGACGAAGGGGGTCATTGCCGGATCGCTGGTCATCATCAACGGTTCTGCCGCTCGAGAAGGACGATCCAACTGCGCTGCTGTGGAGATCACAGTGTTCATGGGGTGAATGAAGGACGGCATTATTTCAATCAGACCGCCGCCGAAGCCGCAAAAGACATGAAGTGTGGGGAAATTCGCGACGCCCCGAATACATTGTATGAAGCTACAGAGAACACCGCTCCAAGACTATTAGTTATGCTTTCCCAAGCATATAGCCGCGAGAATATTTACGCGCCGTTTTCGTGAACCCACTGCGCCGCACGGCTGTAGAGTTCGGCGGCGTTGCGCAGCCGCAGTTTTTCTTTGATGCGTGCGCGATAGGTATCGACCGTCGTTTCTCCGAGGTGCAGGAGCTGGGCGATCTCGCGACCGTTGTGTCCCTTGCCGATGAGCTGGAAAACTTCGAGCTCACGATCCGCAAGCAATTCGAGGCCCGAGCTGGTGGAAGGCTTGCGCCCGGAAACTTTTTCCAGCAGCGAAGCCGTCATGCCTTCACTCAAGTAGACTTGTCCGCTGAGCACGTGACGGATCGCCTTCGAAAGCGTGGAAGATGCCTCGTGCTTGGAAATATACCCGCGCGCCCCGGCGCGCAGCACGCGCTCGGCATAAAGCGCTTCGTCGTGCATGGAGAGCACAAGCACCGGCGTCTCCAAGCCTTGGGCTCGCATGTCCTTGATCAACTCCAGCCCGCTGCTGCCTTTCAAGGTAATGTCGACGATGACGATATCCGGCTTGCTCTCGTAGATGATCCGTTGCGCATCGTGGATGTTGTCGGCTTCACCACAGACCTCGCAACCGGAATCGCGGCTCAACATTTGGGTGAGCCATTCGCGGAACATCCGGTGATCCTCGACTAATACCACCTTGACCTGACTGGCGCCGAAACGCGGTTCGGAATCAACTGAAGGAAGAGTTGCGACGACCATGTTAGGATGCGTGCTCCTCCGCACGGTTTTTCGCCATGCTATCTCCGGCGATGCGGACACCGGCGGAACCAGCCACCTCGTTACCCGCACGACCCCGATAGATGACCGGTTCGTTCAGCACGACACGTTTTTTGTAGCCAAAGGGGAACCGGAAATTCGCATCCGGATTGACCCACAGATGATATTGATTCGCCGTGTCCACGAGCCGGCTTTCCGCGGGGAAGAGCTCCACGGCTTCGCATTCGGAGCCGACGAGTTCGTTTTTGATCTGCTGGAAGTCCCGCCAGTTCTTGCACGTCTCGCCGTCGCGACGGGTGATGTCCAACTGGATGAACGGCGAAGCGTCGCGCAGCCGCACCGTGTAGAGATCATTCATGAAAACGTGCGGCGCGCCCGTCGACTGGATGAGTTTTTCCACGAAGCGCAGCCTTTCGAGCAGGGTCGGCACGACCCCGAAATGCTGGAGGAAAAATTCCTGGGGCTGGGCGAGCAGGGCGTCGCGGTAGATTTGGTTTTCGCGCACGTCGCGCTGGATGCGGGTGAACGGATTCATACGCACACCTCCGCGCTAACAACGTAGCCCATGAGCTGGCCGGGGAGAGGGGGAACGGGACAATGGGAGTGGGAATTCATGGCAGTTGAGGAACTGCAATCATTCAAACGCTGGCGCGCCGATCACACAAAAGTCTTGACCTGTGGGGATAATTGCGACGGTTGTCCACAAAATCGCCACACCCGCAAATCCTGCTAAAATCAAGCTTCGCGGGCGATGTTAGGCTATTCGCTCGCCCGCTTTTCCAAAGGGAAACGAGCGCCCATCACGGCGCGCTTTCGCACCCTTTCGGAGCCCGCGAATGACTCCGGCAATTGCGCTATCTCGTACTGACCACGTTTTTCGCCACGACGACGTGGTCGAAATTCAGCCATGCCTCCCCCTGCTCCGATCTCACCCTCACCCACGGCCAGTGCATGGTACTCAAAATGGTGACGCGCGTCGTCGCGGAGAAAGCGGCGGCGTCACTTTGAATGTCCAGTTGATCGCCACTTTGGAACGGTGGCCGACTGGCCTTTTGTTCCAGAGCCAGACGACTTTCCGACTGGCCGTGGAGCGTAACGACAGCGCCCAAAAAAAGCGCCACTAACACCGGGGGGAGGTTCGTGTGCACGTCGCACAACGGAACAGATTTGGACTTGTTTGAAAATAAAATAATGCGGGTTGTTACGTATAGTTTAAAGAAGCATGTCAGATTGACATACCCCTCCAACGCATCGCTGGGTTTTTTTGGGAGCGGAAATGCCGTTTTTGTCGGAGTCAATCCCGGCGTCTCCGGACTTTGGCCGCCTGACATTCCAGCGGGCATTAATGTAAGGGTTACTATGTATTTTTCTACTAAATCTGATGGAAGTTGCTTGCTAATGGGGGGATTTGTCGTCAAACGTCGACACATGCCCATGGATGCGCGTCCCAAGATTCCGTGGCCGGGTACGTATCTCGGTCGACTGCAGGCTGTGACCTTGGAATTGCGCAATTTTGGGGCTCCGGTGTCCGTGGAAATGCTGGTGGAACGCTTCAGTGGAGTGACCCCGGAACAGGTGGAAGCGACCCTGAACGCCCTAGTGCTTTTTGGGCGGGTTGATAAAAAAGATGATCTCTTTGTAGTGACCGGGGAAAACTGAGACCCGAGGCGGGGGTTTAGCGGCCTCGGAATTTCGATTCCGCGCTACGCCGTGGCCGAATGCAGAGCGATGCGATTGCCTTCGCTATCGATGACCACCGCGCGGTAGCCATATGGCCCGATCTGGTGCGGCGGCTGTTGCACGACGCCGCCATTCGCAATCACTGCCGCCACGGCTGCGTCCAGTCGGCCATCGACGGAAAGATAGATGAGTGGGCCATTCAGCGAAGGCTGATTGCCCGCGTCGAGAGTGAGACACCCGGAGGTATTGTCGTCGTGTGGCAACAACCCAAATTCCACTCCCGGCCCACCGGTTTCCCTGGTCACAGGTGCGCCGAGGACCGCGGCGTAAAAAGCAATCGCCCGGTCGAGATCGATAACGGGAATGTCCGTCCAGCAGAGTGTTTGGCCTTCCATGAGGTGATTCGAGTTGGGGAACTTCTAGCAATCGCAGGAGGACCTGCGGACGGCTTTATAGGGCGCCTGGGAAAAATGCACCAGAGAGGAGTGATAGATGAGGGCCGTCATTCGTTGCCTCCGTCCCATCACTCCTATTCTTCCTATCATTCCTATCCGTTGAAAATAACACCCGGCAGCCGGACTGGGTTGAGCAGCCGACTGCCGGGCGTGTTTCCTTGGTTGCAGAGCGACCGAAGCCGCTGGAAATCAGCTAATCTGCGAGGATGGGCCCTTCGCCGGAATCGCGCGGACGGTCCTTCTTCTTGAAAGCGGGCATGGCTTTATTTGGCGGATCTGTTCGTCGTTGTACAGGCTTATTTAATCGCCTGAACTCAGGAACAACCTTGGGAGGTGCCACACTCAGTGCAGCAACCGCACGCGCCAGCGCGAATGACTTTGCTGGAGCCGCAGTTCGAGCAGGGCGTGTCCATATACATGTTGCCCAGCGCTTCCTGCACTCGCTCGGCGTGGGTATTCCCGGGCACCTTGATGTGCGGGCTGCCTTCGCTACCATTGGCATTGGTAACGACGTCGATAATATCCGTCGTATCACGCGGCAAGTCGGACACCGGTCGGTTCAGCGCCGCCTTATCGATCTGGGCGAGTTCCCTCATCGGAAGATCGACCTGCCCTTTGTTCGGCGAGATGGCTTCCTTGTAACCCTTGATGAACTGACAGCCCATCCAGCGGAAGATGTAATCGGTGATCGAAGTCGCGTTGCGGATATCAGGATTCCTGGTGAATCCCGACGGCTCGAACCGTTGATAAGCAAACTTCTTCACCAGCGATTCGAGCGGCACGCCGTATTGCAACGAGATGCTGGTCAGCGTGGCCACGGTATCCATGAGCCCGCCGATGGTGCTGCCTTCCTTGTTCATCTGGATGAACAATTCACCCGGCTGCCCGTCCTCGAACATGCCCACGGTGAGATAACCCTTGTGACCCGCGATCTCGAACTTGTGGTTCATCGCCAGGCGCGTCTCCGGCATCCGGCGGCGGACCGGCTCATCGCACTTCGCGCGCAAGGTCGCCGCTTCCTGTTCGAGTTCGACGATACGCGCCTCGAGGGTGCGCTTGTCGTTGAGCACGGCGTCCACATCGGACACGGCTTCCGCGGTGCCCATGTCTTTCGTCTTCTTGACGTTGAGCGGCGCACTGCGCTTGGAACCGTCGCGATAGATGGCGATGGCCTTGAGGCCGAGCTGCCAGCCTTCGACATAGGTGTTCACGATGTCTTCCACCGTCGCTTCTTCGGGCAGGTTCACCGTCTTGGAAATCGCACCGCTGAGGAACGGTTGCGCGGCCGCCATCATGCGAATGTGTCCGCGATAGTGTAGCGAGCGCGAGCCCTTGTGCGGCTTGAAGGCGCAATCAAAGACCGGCAGATGCTCGGGCTTGAGGCCGCTCGGGATCGTCGTGCCGTCTTCATCGGTCACGTCTTCAATCGTGTCGTGTTTATCGATGTGAGCGACGACATCTTCGATCTCCGCGACGCTGTAGCCGAGGTTTTGCAACGCGGGCTTCACCGTCTGGTTGACGATCTTGAGCATGCCACCACCGGCGAGCAGCTTGTACTTCACCAGCGCGATATCGGGCTCGATGCCGGTGGTGTCGCAATCCATGAGAAAGCCAATCGTGCCCGTCGGCGCGAGCACCGTGACCTGCGCGTTGCGATAGCCGTGCTTCCTGCCCTGTGCGAGAGCGCCGTCCCAGCACTTCTGGGCCTCTTCCTTGAGGTAGCCGAACCGGTCGCTATCCTCGATCTTCGCCACGTGCGAGCGGTGCAGGTCGATGACTTCGAGCATGTAGGACTCGTTCGTCGAATCGACCGTCTTCTTCACCCCGCTGGCTCGCGTGTCCTTGTAACCCGGGAACGGCCCCATGGATTTGGCCATCTTCGCCGACTGCTCGTAAGCGTGGCCGGTCATGATGGACGTAATGGCGCCGGCGAGCGCGCGGCCTTCATCGGTATCATAACCGAGGCCGTAGCTCATGATGAGCGCGCCGAGGTTCGCATAGCCGAGGCCGAGCGTGCGGAAGATGTGCGAGTTCTCGGCGATCTCCTTGATCGGGTAGCTGGCGTTATCGACGATGATTTCCTGCGCGGTGATGAAGACGCGGACCGCGGCCTTGAAACGATCCACGTCAAAGCTGCCGTCGGCCTTCTTGAACTTGAGCAGGTTGAGCGAGGCGAGGTTGCACGCCGTGTTGTCGAGGAAGAGATACTCCGAGCACGGATTCGTGGAATTCTGCCGGCCGGTGCCCTTGCAGGTGTGCCATTGGTCGATCGTGGTATCGAACTGCACGCCCGGGTCGCCGCAGAGATGTGTGCCCTCGGCGATCTTGCGCAGAAGCGCTTTCGCGTCCTTCTTCTCGCACGGCTTGCCGTCGGTCACGCGCTTCGTCCACCACTCCTTGCCCTCGACGGCGGCGTTCATGAACTCATCGCTCACCCGCACCGAGAGGTTCTCGTTTTGATACATGATCGAGCCGTAGGCGTCGCCGTTGTAGCTGCCATCGTAACCCTGCTCGATGAGCGCCCAGGCCTTCTTCTCTTCCCTCGTCTTGGCTTCGATGAATTCTTCGATGTCGGGATGCCAGTCCTTGAGCGTGTTCATCTTCGCCGCGCGGCGCGTCTTGCCGCCGGACTTCACGACATTCGCCACTTGGTCGTAAACCTTGAGGAACGAGAGCGGGCCGCTGGGGCGTCCGCCGCCGCTCAGCTTCTCGCGCGTCGAACGGAGGGTGGAAAGATCGCTGCCCGTGCCGCTGCCATACTTGAAGAGCATGGCCTCGGACATGGCGAGGCGCATGATGTCCTCCATGTTGTCATCCACGGACTGGATGAAGCACGCGCTGCCCTGCGGGTACTCGTACTGGGTCGCCGCGCGCTGCGCCTGGCCGGTCTTGTGATTGTAGAAATAGTTGCCTTCACCCCTGCCTTCGCCCGTGTGGTACTGGTGCCACAGGCCGACGTTGAACCACACCGGCGAGTTGAAGGCGCCATGCTGGTTCACGCACAGCCAGGTGAGTTCGTTGTAGAAAATCTCGGCGCTTTCCTTGTCGGCGAAATAACCGTCCTTGATCCCACAATCGGTGATCGTGCGGGTGACGCGATGCACGAGCTGGCGCACGCTGCATTCGCGCCCGCCTTTGTACGGGTCGGTACCATTGGCGATGTCGCCGTAGAAATATTTCGAGACCGCGATCTTCGTCGCCAACGCGCTCCACGACTTCGGCACCTCCACGCTCTCCTGTTTGAAGATCGCCTTGCCGGAATCATCAGTAATCTCGGCAGTCCGACGCTCCCATTCGATCTCGTCGAAGGGCGCAATCGTTTTTTGACTGAAGACGCGAGCGAACTTCAGCCCTTCTTGCGGACGCCGGCGAGCAGCGGCGACAGGGACGCGACCGTTCGTGGCGGCGCGCGGAGTGGTGCGACGTGGCGATTTCAATTGAATCATACGATACGCGAGTTTCGGCGGTTGTGGAGTGACGGGTTAAGGGAGGAACGAAAACCTGCCGAACAACTTGTGAATAAGTTGGGAATTCACGGGGAATACCCTGAGAACTCTCGTCAATAACCACATTCTGTGGGGCAGGCTCGCCAATAACACCACAATCCGTAGTATACGCCAAGAAAATTAGCCTGTGCAGCAAAAAATAAATCGTTGGGAAAAAGTCGGCCGTGATTGACAGAAATCGCCTCGCTCCGCACTGCTGTAACCATCAGCATTTCCGGGCCACGTAGGCCGGGAAAGAGCCTTTTACCGAGCTCCGCAGACCGCCTCGGCCGGAACCCATGATGTTTTCAGGTATTCCCGGATACTAATGTAGCCGGAAGGCGACGAGTTTGGGTTCTTTGAACTCATACGCATACATACTAATCTGTAAAAATGGCCTCTAAATGGGGCGTTCTGATGACTCCACGAGTCGCTCGGCGCCCCACAGTGCTGACGTTCTCTCAGACATCGCCAATTGCCCCGTAAAGCGGCCCACGCCGAGGATGGTGTCGCCGCAGCGACCTTAGCCGGAAAAGCGCGTGCCCGAGCGAAGGGAGCTCGGGCACACGAAAATCTTGAACTGTAAAGGCGCCGGCGCGGGGCGCTCTCCAATCGTCCTGCTCTCTCGAGCCTTCTCAGTTCGCCGCCACGTGCTTGCTCTGGCTCACGTGCTGCACGGCATATTCCGCGAGGGCGTGACGCAGCGGGCTGTTCACGATCTCGATCTTCGTCCCGACCGGCACGGCGTCGAAAACCCGGACCACATCCTTCGAACGCATGCGGATGCAGCCATAGCTCGCCGGGCGGCCGATCTTGGCTTCCTCGGGCGTGCCATGGATGTAGATGCCACGGTCGAAAGCACGGGCGTTGCCGGCCTGCAGACCCCGCAAATGCAGGATGCGCGTCACAATCGGATCGCGGCCAAGGGCATTCGGCGGGATGACCTCGCCGGTCATGTGCTGTGCCTTGAAGACCGCGCCCATCGGCGCGCCGTCACCGACCTTGGCGGCGACTTCGAGCAGACCGAGTGGAGTGGCGTAGCTGCTCGGCTGGTCGCCGAGACCAAACTTTGAGGTCGAAATCGGGTAATGTGCGGCTAGTACGCCGTTCTCCATGATCACCAGTTGTTGATCCGGAACGCTGATGATGATTTCGGGTGCCGTGGCTATTGCCGCAAGGCGGCTCAGGCAAAGAATGGCCAGCGTGGTCAAGATGCGAAAGCAGCGGTGAGGTTTCATAGTATACTTCCTTTAGCACCGCACGTACCAAGGCCCTAAGGGGGGAACTATGTAGATCTCATTAGTGAGAGACACTACATGACACTCGATCCTCCCATTCGGATAAAACCGCCCCCGTTTTACTCTGGAAACGGGGCGCTTTCTGCCAATTTCCCAATTGCGAAACAGCCTATCGTACTTGCGACGTCGTGCATCGGCGACACCTCCCTCCGGGTCCGCAAGAGGGCGCCGAAACACGCTTCTGACCAGAAGAGCGGGCCTGAATCCCCCATTTTCGGCCTCCAACACAGAGTCTGACAGCTTGAGAGGACTCGCATAGTCGTCATTTTGAGAATGAAACCTCAAACTAGAGACCGCAGTATCTCATTCTTGTAAAAGCTGATCCTCGACGGTCATCTCTGACGCTTCGGCAGGCACCTCTTTTGATTCCAGCGCAAGCCGGGTGAGCGGCGACTTTCCAATCGTTGGCCGAAACAAACGCGCAGAGCGGCAGTCTCATCGCGTTTCAAACGGCGGTCGTTGGAGAAGTTCTGAAGCCGTCACTCTCAGTGAGGGCAATCAACGCGCAACCCAAACCTTCGCCGCAGAGAGCGCCATTGTAGGGCGGCCATCCTGGCCGCCGACCGTGCGCATCTGGAGTCCTCCGCATCAAGCCGTTCCTCCATCCCCCGCGGCGAAGATCGCCGCCCTACAATCACGCCGCCTGAAAACGTGCGCGCTTATAGACAAGCCGCCGGTTGGCTATGCGTTGCATTCATCCCCCCAAAGGCCAGTCGCGCCCGAGCAGCCGCGAACGACCCTAAAGACGCAGTACCACTCACCCACCCACTTTCGCCTCTGCATTGGCCACCCAAAAATTGCCGCACGCTGCGTACAATTTTGACCACGGATTTCACCGATCTCACGGATTTAGAGGCCGTGGCGACACGGAATCTTCAATCCGTGCCATCGCGCAAGCCGTGGTCCATTTCCCCACGATCGATTGTCGTTTGGTTGCGGCTTGCCCACACTTCAGTGCTAGCTCTAAAAGTGTCCGCGGCTTACGTAGATTTCGGAGCGTTACCAGAAATCGTTTCGAAATCAGACCTGGAGGGAAGCGCGCTGTCGCTTCCGAGTGAGCACGTTCTCCCAGCACCGACGGCGGCTCACCCATGGACCTCCCGCCGCTTGTCCCGTACGCCGCCGCTTCGGCGGTGCCCTCCAACGCGCTTTCTGTTGTCCGGACGCGATTTTCGGCAAGTTCTCTAGTTCCCACCAGCTTCGCCTCGGCCCTTCTTCTCTGCGTCTCTGCAATGCTAACTCTAAAAATTTCCGCGGCGTGCGTAGATTTTCAGCCCGCAAATCACGCGAATGACACGAATGAAGAAGACCCATTCGAGTGATCCGCGTGATTCGCGGGCTTACTTAAACCCTTTGGTTGCGGCTCCGTCGCGCTGGGCCTCCGCGTTTTAAAACCCTTTCTCCGTCTTAAGCCGCCAAGGGTGCGCCGGTATCGCGACCGGGGAAGCGCAAGTTCGGCATCCACTGGGCCAGCGAGCACAGCGCTACGTAGGTGAAGCCCACGAGGAAAAGCGAGAGGAAGGCGGCGTTCAACCATTGGCCGTGGGCCACGGCGAAGCCGAGCAGGTAGCTGAAGTAAATGGCGAACGCGAGTTCGATGAACGGCAGCATCGTCTTCATCGGCACGTAACGCGCCTTTTTCCACGATTGCGTGCGGCTCTGGATGCCATACTTCGGCGTGCGTGTGAACTCAGACTGATGCCCAAACATGGCCTCGAGCACCGCCCGGGTGTTGTTAATCGCCAAGCCGACGCCGAGGGCCAGCACCATGGGGAGGAGGACGATCTCCTTGATCCACGATTTCGGGTACAGCTCGCGCTGGGCGCAGATGTAGAAGACCGCTGCGGGCAGCGAAGCCGAGAGGTAGACCGGGATATCCACCAGCCAAATCTGCCACGGATGATGGCTGCCATCGCCCGTCGCCGGATGCATGAGGATGCAGAGGAAGAAGAGCAGGAGATAGGCGTAGTTCGACGTGAGGTGGGCCGTCGCCTCGAACTTCACCAGCAGCGGGAGCTTCGCCTTCCAGACGGCGGGAAGCAGCTTGATGCAGGTCTGGATGGAGCCCTTCGTCCAGCGGTGCTGCTGAGACTTGAAGCCATTCATGTCCACCGGCAATTCCGCCGGGGTGACGAGGTTCGGCAGGAAGATGAAACGCCAGCCCTTGAGCTGCGCGCGGTAGCTGAGATCGAGATCCTCGGTGAGGGTGTCGTGCTGCCAGCCGCCGGCGTCGGCCACACACGAACGCCGCCAAAGACCGGCGGTGCCGTTGAAATTGAAGAACCGTCCGGCGCGGGAGCGGGCCGTCTGCTCGAGCAGGAGGTGGCCGTCGAGGAACATGGCCTGCACCCGAGTGAGGAGCGAGTAGGTGCGGTTCAAGTGACCCCAGCGGGTCTGGATCATGCCAATCTTCGGGTCGGTGAAGAAGTGGATGGTCTTCCGCAGCATGTCCGGAGCGGGCACGAAGTCCGCATCCAGGATAAGAACGAACTCGCCGGTGGCCGACTTCATGCCGGCCTCGAGGGCGCCGGCTTTGAACCCAGTGCGGTCGGTGCGATGCACCAACTCGATATCCAGCCCGGCGGCTTTCAATTCAGCCACGCGCTCGGCGGCGATTTTCGTGGTTTCGTCGGTGGAATCGTCCAGCACTTGCACTTGGAGGAGTTCGCGCGGGTAGTCGAGTGCGGCGACCGATTTCAGCAATCGCTCGACTACGTACATCTCATTAAAGATCGGCAGTTGAACCGTGACCTTGGGCAGCTTGTCGAAAGTGGCCTTCGGTTGCGGTGGCTTATTGCGATTCTTCAGAAAAAGATAGACGATGACGTAGCGATGCAGGCCGTAGAGAGACAGGCCGAAAAGGACGACGAAATAGCAGACGGTCCAAATTGTATTTCCCAAGCTTCCTGGCATAGTGGATTTTTGAGCCGTTTCCGGCCGAATTAAGGGCGGAATCATGGCGGGTGCCTTCTGATGGTCAAGCGGGAAATCGCGCACGGCCAACGGCTTCCGCGACGACTTGGCGCACTTAAATTAGCTGCTGCAATCTCGCCGCATCTTGGCATTATCGCTGCCCATGCAAATCCCTGTGCGCTGGTTGCTTTTCATCACCGCCAGCCTCTTACTGATTACGTATTCGCCGGCCGCACCGAAGCCTTCGGAAGACGATATCGAGCACATCCGCGAGGAGCTGGGCGTGAACGGTTTCACGGCTCCTTCCATCGAACTCGTCCTCCAGGAACTCGATACGCTGAAGCCCTTCCCTTTCGACAAAGTCTGGCGGGATTTACCCGAATCGACGCCGCAGGATCGCCCACGCCTGGCGCTGGAAACGGGGGCGGTGATTGCCGACGGTTTCCTGGCCGTGGCCAGCGAAAAGCAGTCGCGCATTGAACCCGCCGGCCGCGCGCTGCTCCGGCTGGCCAAGGGCCTCGGTGTAGCGGATCACGTGACGAAACACAGCCGCAGTATCCTCGAAAAAGCCGCGCGCTCCCAGTGGCCGGCTGTTAAACAGGAACTCGTCCGCACCCAAGCGGAAGTGGAAGCGGCACTGATGGGGCTGAAGGATGAAGAGGTCGCGCACCTCATCGCGCTCGGCGGCTGGCTGCGGGCGCTGGAGATCACCAGCACGGCGGTGGAGGACGACTATTCGGTGGAAAAGGCACGCACGCTCATCCAACCGGAGTTGCTCGACTACTTCGTTGACCGCGTCTCGACGCTGAACCCGACCTTCAAGAAGACGAAGCTCGCCCAGACGATCGAGAAAAACCTCACCGAAGTGAAAACCATCACGACCAAGCCGGTCGATACGCCGATTACCAAGGACGAAGTGAAGCACATCCGCGATCTGGCCCGCGCCATCAACCAGCAGGTGAGTAGCCACGAAGAATGAGCACCCCGGTCCGGCGGTTCCGCGCGCTGACGTCGCATTATCTGGACGAGACGCATCGTCTTTTCCCCCATGTGGCCAGCGAACGCGGGCTGCATGAATACGACGCGCTACTCGGCGGCAACGATGCGGCCACGCATCTCGAATACCTCGCGCTGGTCGAGACCACGCTGCGGGAGATCGAGGCATTGCCGGACTTTGCCTTCACCGGTGATGACTGGCTCGACCGGCGCGGCTTGGTCGCGCTGTTGCGCACGGAGCGCTTTTTTTCGGACACGTTCCCGCATTGGCGGATCAATCCGCAGGTGCATTGCGGGACGGCCATCGATTCCATTTTCCATCTGGTCGTCCGGCATGCGGAGAATCTGAAGCCGGCGCGGGGGGCGATCGAGGCCCGGTTGGCGGCGTTGCCACGGTTTCTGGAACAGGGCGCGGCGTGTCTGCGCAAGCCGGTGCCGCTGTGGACCAGGCTGGCGCGGCAAAGTTGTGACGGGGCAAAGTCATTTTTTGAGCAGGTCGGTGCGCAGCTTGCGGCGGTGTCGCCGAAACCCGCGAAGACGGCGAAGCTCATTGAGAATGTCATCGCCGCGTTGCAGCGTTATGCGAAAGCCGCCGAGGCCAGGGCGCCGGGACCGGCCAATGGCTTCTCCATCGGGCGGGAGAATTTCGAGTTCCTGATTCGCGAACGGCTAGGCTTCTCGCTGAGTGTCGATGAAGCGGAGGCGCTCGGGCATTCGCTGGTGGAAAAGCTCGGCGCGGATCTGAAAGCGGAAGCGAAACGTTTTGGCCGCGGAAAATCCGTGGCGGCGATCCTGGCAGACGCCTCGAAGCGCTGGCAGCCGCAGGCGCCCTTGCTGGAGGAATACACCCGGGGGACCACCGAGACGCGCGGACAATTCCAGCACGCTGATTTCGTGACCTTCCCGGCGAAGGAAAGGTGTCGCGTCATGCCGGTGCCGGACTATTTAAAACACCAGTTTCCCACCGCCGCGTATCTGCAGCCCGGGGCATTCGATTCCGATCAGACGGGCATTTTCTGGGTCAACGATCTCAGCCTCGAGCAGCTCACGCCCGAAAAACGCGCCGAGGAAATCCGCCAGCACTTCGGTCTCGCGCTGACCTGCGCGCACGAAGCCTATCCCGGGCATCATCTGCAGTTCGTGGTGCAAAACCGGCACCCGAGCAAAATCCGCAGGCTCATGCACCACGCCATCTTCTACGAAGGCTGGACGCTGTGGTGCGAAAAGCAATCGGTCGATCTCGGCATTGTCGACTACCCCGAAGCACGGCTCACCCAGATTCACGATGCCCTCTGGCGCGCGCACCGGATCGTCATCGATTGCGGCCTGCACAGCGGCAAGCTGACCTACGCCGGCGCGGTGAAACGCCTGCAGGACGGCGTCGGCTTCACCACCGCCCGTGCGAAGGGCGACGTCAATTGGTACACCAGCTCGCCCACTGTGCCGATGAGCTACCTGCTCGGCCGCCTCGAAGTGGAACGCCTGCACGCCCAACTCGTCGGACGGGAAGGCTGGTCACTGCGCCAATTCAACGACTGGATGCTCAGCTTCGGCGCCCTGCCCTGGAACTGGATCTGGCAATCGCGCCTGCGCCCGGCGGACTGAGGGGGAGTGCTTAGTGCGTCGTGCTCAGTTCTTAGTAATCGATCGGACAGCGCTTTCTTCACTAAGCACTAAGCACTAAGCACTACCAACTCTCCCACATGCCCCGCCTCACCCGCACTCTCAGCTTCCTCGCGGCCTTCGCGCTGCTCGCGGGGATCTGCGCGGGGGCGTTTGCACTGCTCAATTACCAATGGAATTGGGCACAGGCCGCGAGCTACTGGCGGCTGTTTTGGGACGGATGGCTCACGACTGTCGGCATCTCTGCGCTGGCCATTCCGTTCAGTTGCCTGATTGGCCTGCTCCTGGCCCTGGCCCGGCGGGCGCCGATCATGCCCTTGCGCGATATGGTGCGAATCTTTGTGGAGCTCACCCGCGGCACGCCACTGCTCGTGCAGCTCTTCATCTATTGGTACGCGTTTGGTGAAAAGCTCTCGAGCGATCTGCGTTTGGTCGCGGGAGCGTTGACCCTCTCCTTCTTCGAGGGCGCGTACATCAGCGAAATCTTCCGCGCGGGTATCGAGAACGTCGGCGCTTCCCAGCTCGAGACCGCGCGCTCCCTCGGCTTCAGCCGCGTCCAGACCTACCGCTACGTCATTTTCCCGCTGGCCTTGCGACAAAGCCTACCGCCACTCGCCGGGCAATTCGCCAGCATCATCAAGGATTCCTCGTTGCTCTCCGTGCTGGGCATCGCGGAATTCAGCCTCGCCGCCACGCAGACCAACTCGATCACCTACACCACCTTCGAGATCTATCTGCCGGTGGCGCTCGGGTATCTCATCCTCACCCTGCCCATCTCGCTCTGGACCCAACGCCTCGAGCAGCGCTCCCGCTTCGAGACATGACGCGCGCATGGCAAATTCCGGGGAGCGCACTCGTCCCGAGTGCTGGTCGCGGCGTCCCGCCGCGACGGACTTTTTTTCCCGCATCCGTCTGCCGATGGACGATGTACGTCCTTCGAGCGCCGCAGGAAAGTTCGTCGCGGCGGGACGCCGAAACCAGCACCCGAGACGGGTGCGCTCCCCGGAAATCCGGCTCGCCGCGCCTTCTGCTAACGTCATGAAATTGCGCCTGGACAGTGTAATTAAAAGCTACGACCGCAATCGCGTGATCGACGACATGACGGTCGATTTCGGCGAATTGCGCAGCCTTGCGCTCATCGGGCCGAGCGGGGGCGGCAAGTCGACGCTGCTGCGGATCATCGCCGGATTGGTCACGCCGGATTCCGGAGACATCGCGCTCAACGGGGAACAATTGCGTTTCAACGAACCCGCCCTGCGCGTCCATCGCCGGCAACTCGGCGTCGTCTTTCAGGCCTACAATCTTTTCCCACACCTTTCCGCGCTGACGAATATTACCCTGCCGCTTGAAAAAGTGCACGGCCTCGCCCCCGTCGCAGCCAAAGAACTCGCGATCGAAACTCTGCGCCGCTTCGCCCTCGCCGATCACGCCCACAAAAAACCCGCCGAACTCAGCGGCGGCCAGAAACAACGCGTGGCCATCGCCCGCGCCATCGCCATCAAGCCGCGCCTGTTGCTTTTCGACGAGCCGACCAGCGCGCTCGATCCCGAGATGACCGCCGAGGTCCTCGACGTCATCGAGGAACTGAAAAACGAAGGTCGCGATTTCCTGCTCGTGACCCATGAGATGGGCTTCGCCCACCACGTCGCCGACCGCGTGGCCTTCCTCGCGAATGGCCGCATCATCGAGCACGCTCCGGCGGAAGAGCTTTTCGCCAATCCGCAAAGCCAGGAATGCCGCGATTTCCTCGCGCGCATTCTCCGGCACTGAGCCGGATCTCCTTTCCAGATCGCGCGTGATCCCGGCGTGGTAGTCGCGACTCTGGTTTCTAGAAACCAGAAACCAATAAATTGATCCGGCAGGTTCATGGCTCGCGCCCGAATGAATGTTCGGACTATTTATTCACCGTCGCCATGAGCACTCCTGAAATGCCCACCACGCTGCCCGCCCTCGTCCATGAAGACTTGTTCGGACCGGGGCCGCAGCGCGAATCGTTCGAAAGCCACATCCTGCCCAATTACATTCCGCGCTGCCGCTGGTTCGCCGGCAAGGCGCGCGATCCGCAACGCTTCTCCGTGCAGGATGTGATTCCCGTGAGCGCGGCGCCGGCGGCCGCGCGGCTCGTGCTCGTCGATGTGCAGTATGCGGACAAATCCACCGAGACCTATCTGCTCCCGCTGCAAATCCTCCGCGGCGCGGCGGCGAGGGAAGTCGCGACGAGTCATCCCCAGGCCATTCTCGCGCAATCCGCCGACGGCGTCCTCTGCGACGCCATCCACGACCCGGCTTTCCGCGATGCGCTCTTCGTTTTGATGAGCGGCGAGGCAACGCGTGCGGGCGATCACGGCAGCATCACCGGACAGACTGGTCCGGCGGTCGGCCTGGTCAAAGACATGCCGGTCTCCCGGGCGCTGGCCGTGGAGCAGAGCAATTCCTCGATCGTCTACGGCGACCAGATTTTCCTAAAGCTCTATCGCCGGCTCGAGCACGGGATGAATCCCGACGCGGAAATTCTGCGGTTTCTCAGCGGACGCCACTTCGCCTACGCCCCGCCCTTTGCCGGCGCCATCGAACACCGCAGTCCCGGAGGCGAATGCTGCGTTCTCGCACTCGCCACGGGTCTCGTTCCGCACAAGAGCGACGCCTGGAGTTTCACGCTGGGAGAACTGAAGCGCTGGTTTGAAAACTTGTTGCTCGGGAAGACGGAAGCGGCTGGAAAGATCGAGAGCGAATCGCTGGCCCGCGCCGCGCAACTCGGGACCCGCACCGGCGAGATGCACCGCGCGCTGGCCGAGGAAACCACCGACCCCGATTTTGCCGCGGAACCACTCACTCCCGCGGATGGCAAAGCGCTCGCCGAGAGCATTCGCGCGTCCTTGCGACAAGTGCATGACCTGATCGGGAAGAAACATGCGACGCTTTCTCCTCCGATTCAGGAATTGGCAGACCAATTCGTCGCTCATGAGCGCGCACTGCGGGACCGCGCCGATTCGCTGGGCACGGCGATCAATGCGATCAAAACTCGCACCCACGGAGACTATCATCTCGGCCAGGTGCTGGAAACCGGAGGTGATTTTGTGATCATTGACTTCGAGGGCGAGCCGCTGCGTCCCCTCGCCACCCGTCGCGAGAAGCGTTCGCCGTTCCGCGATGTCGCGGGCATGCTGCGCTCTTTCGACTACGCCGCCCATGCCGCCCTGGAGGTCCAGGCCGGGCATCGCTCCACGCTTTCGACGCAGGCCGAGCAATGGTCCAGCAAGGCGCAACTCGCCTTTCTCGACGCCTGGCTCGCCGCAACGGAAGGCGCCCCCTTTCGCTCCACCATCCACGCCGAGGAAGATCACCTGCTCGAAGCCTTCCTCCTGGAGAAGGCGCTCTACGAAATCGTTTACGAGATCAACAATCGCCCCACATGGCTTCCCATCCCCTTGCGCGGGGTTTTGCGACTGCTGGAAAACGACTGAGATTTTCCGCGCAGAGATTCTTCAATCGTTAATCCTTGTTCCTTAATCCTTCGTCTCCGGATTAACGATTAAAGATAAGATTAAGAAGCGCGCTTCCGCGCTTGTCGCCGTAAGCGTCAATGGTACCTTCCGCGCACCATCCGCACCCAATGGCCCCAAACGGATATCTCGCCCTCATCCTCCACGCGCACCTGCCCTATGTGCGCCATCCGGAGTATGACGAATTCCTGGAGGAAGACTGGCTCTACGAGGCGATCACCGAAACGTACCTCCCGCTCCTCTCGGTGCTCTATCGGCTCGCCGAGGATGGCGTTCCCTTTCACCTCACGCTCACGCTCACGCCGCCGCTCTGCCACATGCTGCGCGATCCGCTGCTCCAGCAGCGTTACGAGCGCTACCTCGAGCGCTCGATCGCGCTCGCCCATCGCGAGGTGGAGCGCACGCGCGACCAGGGGCAAGTGCACGAGCTCGCCCAGTTTTACCAGGCTCGCCTGAACGAAGCCCGGCGCGACTGGAGCGAGCGCTGGAAGCGCGATCTCGTCTCGGCCTTTGCCGAGTTGCAGGAGCGCGGCGTCATCGAGATCATCACCTGCGCGGCGACGCACGGCTTCCTGCCGCTGATGGAGAATTTCCAGGAATCCGTGCGCGCGCAGATTTTCCTCGCCCGCGATCACTATCGCGAGATGTTCGGCCGCGACCCACGCGGCATCTGGCTGCCGGAATGCGCTTATGTGGCCAGCCTCGACCAGGTCTTGCAGGAGGCGAACCTGCGCTGGTTCGTGCTCGATTCGCATGGCGTGATGTTTGGCAATCCGCGTCCCCGTTATGCGATCTACACGCCCGTCTTCACGCCTACCGGCGCGGCGGCCTTTGGGCGCGATCGCGAATCAAGCCGCCAGGTCTGGAGCGCCGAGGAAGGTTATCCGGGCG
>Ga0068855_100001514_pt1 | contig 29103 bp, 21 predicted proteins | sample KBSCornC52_FD_66592 | JGI IMG/M metagenome (GOLD analysis project Ga0068855, IMG submission 66592) | Corn rhizosphere microbial communities from Kellogg Biological Station, Michigan, USA - KBS Corn C5-2 | ecosystem: Host-associated > Plants > Roots > Rhizosphere > Soil ... | reverse complement strand
AGCAGGACGTTCGCCGCATGGGTGGCCTTCGCAAGTACATGCCGTGGACCTTCTACACCTACGCTGCAGGCATGCTGGCCCTCTGCGGATTTCCGCTCGTGTTCTCCGGCTTCTGGTCGAAGGACGCGATCATTGAAGCTGCAAGCCACTGGCGGACCGCGCGTACGCCTTATTTCATGCTGTTGTTTGGCGCGCTGCTTACCGCGTTCTACATGACGAGACAGGTCAGCTACGTCTTCTTCGGTGAATACCGCGGTCACGGCCACGCACACGAAAGCCCGCGCGTGATGACCGCGCCTCTCGCCATCCTCGCCTTGTTCGCAGTTTTATTCGGAGCACTGGGAACGCCGGCATGGCCGTGGTTCAAGAATTTCCTCGAGGACCATCCGGCAGCCTTCGCCTGGAAATTTGAGCCAGGATTCGGCGGTCTCCTGCTTACATCAAGCGTTATAGTAGGCCTCGGACTAGGCCTCGGTTGGTGGCTCTATGGCAACAGATCTCCGCGGGCCGAAGAGCCTGATGCGCTCCAGAAGGCCGTCCCGCCCCTCTGGAATGTGCTGGCGAATCGCCTCTACGTGGACGAACTCTACGGCGCAACGGTGATTGCTTTCTATTACTGGTGGGCAAAGGTTGCTGACTGGATCGATCGCGATATCTGGGGAGATATGGTTGCAACCATTGCCCTCCTGTTTAAGGGATGGGCGCAACTCAACCGCTTCCTTGATGCCAAGATGGTCGACGGTGCGTTCGATAAAGGTTGCGAAGAGATTTATAACGGCGGAGGCATTCTCGCGCGCGTGCAGAACGGCCGCGGTCAGATCTATCTTCGCCTTCTCGCAGTAGCGGTGGTCATTCTGGCGGCAATCCTGATTTGGAGCGGCCGCCAATGAACGGAATGCAAGGTATTCCCTGGCTGACGATCATCACAGTGCTGCCGGTAATCGGAGCAGCGATTGCGCTCTTTGCTGGCCGCCATTCCCGCGGAGTCGCACAGGTCACCGGCATCCTTTGCCTTGTGCTCTCCCTCGTGATCTGGCTGCAGTTGCCTGCCGATGGCTCCATTGGGCTTCAGGAGTTGCATCAGAACTGGGTGCCTTCCCTTGGCATCCAATACCACCTCGGAGTGGATGGCCTCGGCGCCCTGATGCTCATCCTCTCAGCGCTTGTTTCGCTGATGTCGATTGATGCGGCGCATCGCGTCCACCACGAGCCGGGACTTTTCTTCGCGCTTGTGCTGCTGCTCGAGGCTGGACTCTTCGGCACGTTCACGGCGCTCAATTTCTTCCACTGGTTCATCTTCTGGGAACTCAGCCTCATTCCTGCGTTCTTTCTCATCAAGCTCTGGGGCGGACCCAGGCGCGGACCGGCTGCTACGCAGTTTTTCGTCTACACGATGGCGGGCAGCGTTGCGCTGCTGCTGAGCTTCCTTGCGGTCTTTCACGCTACCGGATCAATGGACTTCCTCCAACTCGCAACTATGGCTGCCAACGGCAGCCTCGAGCACCAAGTCCTCGCCAGCCTCGGCCCAGTAATGATGTGGCTTGCTGTGGGCGTTCTCGCCGGATTCGCGGTCAAAGTTCCACTCGCTCCATTCCACACCTGGCTGCCAGCTGCATATAGCGAGGCGCCTTCTCCGGTCACGATGCTGCTCACCGGCGGCATGTCGAAGATGGGCGTATACGGTCTGCTGCGCATCGCTCTCCCGCTCTTTGGTCCGCAGATCGCGGCGATTCGCACGCCGCTGCTGGTGCTTGCGGTTATCACCATCGTTATGGGGGCGTGGGCCGCGGCCGCACAAAAAGACTTGAAACGAGTTTTCGCTTACTCCTCAGTCAATCACCTTGGGTATTGCCTGCTCGGCATCTTTGCCATCGCTGTGCATACGGGCGCCAACGTTTCGGATTCTGTGAGTCAGGCCGCTGCGCTCAACGGCGTCATTCTCCAGATGTTCAATCACGGGCTGACGGCGGCTGCGATCTTCTGGTTTATTTCCATGATTCAGTTTCGCAGTGGCGGTCTCCGTGGGATTGAACAGTTCGGTGGACTGCGGAAGCCCGCGCCGGTGTTCGCTGGGCTCATGGGAATCGCTCTTTTCTCGTCGCTCGGGCTGCCGGGCTTGAATGGGTTTGTTGGCGAGTTCCTCATCTTTCGTGGAGTCTTTCCGCTCTCGTGGGTTGCTGCGAGTCTTTCAGTGCTTGGCTTGCTTGTTACCGCCGCCGTCATCCTCACGGTGATTCTGAAGGTTTTCACCGGGCCTGTTCCAGAACGTTGGGTTGAGTTTCCCGATCTGCATGGAGGCGAGCGGCTTGGGGTGGCGCCGGTTATCGGATTGATGTTTTTGCTCGGCTTGGTGCCGCAGCTTGTTGTTGAACACGTGAATCCAACGGTTCAGTACCTGCTGGCACATTGGAGATTTTAGACAGAATGTTGGCCTGGACGATTTACATCTCGTTTGCCGGTGCGCTGGTGCTGGCGCTGTTGCCAAAGGGCAAAGGTGGCAATGGCCACTCTGCGGCCCTGGCACGCGCGATCGCGCTCGTCGTGGCGGCAGCGGGATTCGCGATTGCAATTGCTGGCTTCGCTGCTGGGGCAGGACAGGGACGCATCACCATTGTTGATTTGCTTTGGGTGCCTTCCATGGGCATTCATTACATGCTTGCGGCGGATGGAATCAGCCGGGTACTTGTACTGCTTACAGGGCTTGCGGCTGTTGCGGGCGTTCTTTTTAGCTGGAACATTGAAGTTCGCACCAACGAATTCTTCGCTTTCTTTCTCGCCTTGATTGGCGGGGTTTACGGGGTGTTTCTCAGCTTCGATCTATTTCTCTTATTTGTTTTCTACGAGATTGCCATCGTGCCGAAGTACTTCCTCATTGCCATCTGGGGATCCACCCGGCGCGAGTACGCGGCAATGAAGCTGGCACTTTATTCCTTCGTCGGGTCGGCGATGGTTCTTATCGGCCTGTTGGGCGCATACGCAACTGCGGGTAGCCACTCCACGGCTCTCGTCGACCTCGCCAACGCCAATCTTCCGGTCAGTTTCCAGATGTGGGTTTTTCCGCTGGTGTTTATCGGCTTTGGGATTCTGGCGGGCCTCTGGCCATTCCATACCTGGGCCCCCACGGGACACGTTGCCGCACCGACAGCGGCTTCGATGCTGCTTGCCGGTGTAGTGATGAAACTTGGCGCCTATGGATGCCTTCGAGTGGCCATCGGGCTTTTTCCGCATGGACTTGATCCGTGGGGCTGGAGCTTTGCTGGTATTGGCTCCTGGCGTGACGTGTTCGCTCTGCTGGCTGTTATCGGCATCATCTACGGGGCACTCGTGGCGCTAGCGCAAACTGATTTCAAATTCGTCATTGGCTACTCCAGCGTGAGCCACATGGGATTCGTGCTGCTTGGTCTTGTCACGCTCACTCAGGTCGGCGTAGACGGTGCGGTGCTGCAGATGTTTTCGCACGGTGTGATCGCCGGGCTATTGTTCGCCATTGTTGGGCGTATTGTTTACGAGCGCACGCATACGCGGCAGTTCGCGGAACTTGAGAGGATGTATCTCGGCCGGCGCCTTCCGTTTGCTGCGTGGGCGTTTGTGGTTGCGGGCATGGCCTCCATGGGGCTTCCGGGATTTTCGGGATTTGTTGCCGAACTTCAGGTGCTGATTGGTGCATGGATCGCCAAGCCATGGTGGACCGCTGCATCCGGCGTAGGCATCGTGATCGGCGTGGCTTACACGTGGCGCGCGTTGCAAAAGGCTTTCTTCTCTGACCGGTTGCCAACCCCTGACGAACATCCCAAGGAGGGATGGCCGAAATTCGATGCCATCACCTGGCCTGAGATCGCCGGTACTGTGTTGCTTGTTGCCGCCACACTGATTGTCGGTATTTATCCGCGCATTCTGCTGAGCTCGATCGAGCCCGCGGTGAAGGCGCTGCTCGCAGGAGGTATGCAATGAACTACGCTGACCTCTTCCGTGTGACGCTCCCCGAAACCGCACTCGATGTTGCCGCTCTGCTGGTGCTGGTGGTCGATCTTGGATTTCTGCGCAAAGCTGTTCTACAGACGCGCATTATGGCTGCCGTCCTGATTGGGGTGCTTGGATGCGGGGCAGCCGTGGTTGCGATGCCGTACCAGGCAGACGGTGGACTGACCTATCCGGGCAGCTCTGATCTTCTGCTCTCCGCGGGCGGATATACCGCTGTCGCGCAGGTCGGCATTCTTATGCTGACGGTGCTCACGCTGTTCCTGCTCGTCGGTTCCGACTTCACGAAGCATGTTGGCGAGTTTGTTGCGGTGGTTCTGATGGCGGCAACCGGCGGGTTGCTGATCTCCGCGGCACAGGATCTGCTGGTCATCTTTGTCGGGCTGGAGCTGCTGTCGCTCGGCCTCTACATCCTTACGGCCTTTGCAAAGCGGTCGGACAAGAGCGCCGAGAGCGCAATGAAGTACTACTTGTTTGGCGGAATGTCGGCTGCCTTTTTGCTGTTCGGTTTCAGCTATCTATATGGACTGACTGGCTCGACGAATCTGCACCAGATCATGTTCGGTTTTTTTGGCATGAGAGTGATTAACTCCACTCCGCTGGTTTATGTGGCTCTTGTGATGATCGCGGCAGGACTTGGATTCAAGGTCGCCGCTGTTCCATTCCATCTCTGGGCACCCGATACTTACGAAGGGGCGCCGGCTCCGGCAGCGGCATTCATCGCTTCGGTGTCCAAGGTGGCAAGCTTTGCATTGCTGATCGGGATTGGAACGGCGGCTGCACATGTCTTCGATGGCCTGAACCACCAAGGTATTGTCACGGTCTACACGGGGCCCAGGCCCAGGTGGATTGGTTTTCCAGGGCCGTGGTCGGTCATTGTTGCGATCATTGCGGTTGCGTCGATGGTGCTGGGGAATCTTGCCGCGCTGGCGCAGAACAGCGTGAGGCGGCTCCTGGCTTACTCGGCTATTGCGCACGCTGGATACATATTGCTGGCGGTGGCGTATTTTTCGCGCAGCAATATCAGCGCGAACGCGATCCTGTACTACATCCTTACCTATGGGCTGACCACGATTGGCGCGTTCGGGGCGGTGTCGGTGGTCGAGCGTATGAGGGGAAGCGATCGGATGGACGCGTTCCTCGGGATATACAAGCAGAACGGGCTGCTCGCCGGGGTGTTGCTGGTGCTGTTTCTGTCGCTTGCGGGGATCCCGCCGCTGGTTGGGTTCTGGGCGAAGTTCAATTTGTTTGCGGCTGTGCTCCAGGTTAATCGCGGAGTGGCCCCGTTTGCGCTGGTTGTGCTGGCGGTGGCGATGAGCGCGGTGTCCCTCTACTACTACCTGCAGGTGCTGAAGCGAGTCTTCGTCTTGCCTCCGGCGGATGAGGTACCGGTGACCGGGAATCCGCTGACCATGACGGTGCTGACACTGATCGCGGTGGCGGTGTTGGTCCTAGGGTGCCTGCCGGGGTTGATGCAGAGCTGGATGGCAAGCTTCTACGCGGGGATGTAGTCGCTCGGGACGGCCACCGGACCCCCAAATTTTGCTAAATTTTTGCTTTCAAACTGGATAGCTGCAGAGCCCTCTGTCGACCCGGCCTGGGTGCGTCCGCAACTCTGCCCTTATGTTTTTCCTTACCTAATAGATTCTGCTTACGTTAACTAGCGGGTAGTCGAGAACGAAGTTCTTGACTCCAGCTATCTGTTTCAGTTGCCAGCTCTCGGGAGAGTGCTTCCGCCCGCCGGGTTTGATTCTGCGCACTACCTCTTTTTCTGTACTTACTAGATTCTATTGGTATTAACTGGAAGGTAATACCAAACAAAGAACTTAGCGAACCAAGCCGCTGAGCGGTCCAACTGATTCTTCGGCGTCCCACAACGCATTTTTTGAGATTACACATTTTTTGTAGCTAATAGATTCTGTTGGCGTTAACTAAACGGTACCAGAAGCAAATAACTTAGCGTGAGCAAGCTACCACCACGAGTCTTCAAACGGAGAAGAACGCGGAAGGGAGAACGGCCCCGATAAGCCCCCGAACGTGCCCAAATCCATTGTGCGCCAAACGGGGGTAATTGCCTGCAAATCTTCGTGCCACATTTTCCGGCACGCACTCCTCGGTGTGAGCCGCGCGGGAAGAGTTCCAGCGCGGCCTCCGGGCGGTAGTTACTTTGCGATGTCGGCCTTGCAGCCGGGGTGGCCGCACTGGCAGGAGATCTCGGCGGTATCCTTGTGCGATTCGCAATGAGTGCTGCAGTACTTCTGGTCGGTCATACAGGTACAGGCAGGGTGGGCGCATTTCTTTTGGTCAGCCATGAATTCGTATCTCCTTTGGGGATGCCCGGTGGGGCAGTCCTGGAGCTTGGATGCTAATCCGAGAGGAAACTGGCTGCTGCAAGAAGCTGCTCATTGTATGTTCCGCATCAACACGATCTTTGGAACGACCCCGGCTCCAAAACGCTTTCAATGTAAAGCTTTCGAACAAGCACCAAGAGCAGCACGGTAAGAGGTGTGGCGAGTAAGAGACCTGGAAAGCCGAACAGCATTGGGAGAAGTACCTGTGCGCTGATGAGCAATGCGGGCGGCAGCGAGACAGCGCTGCGCTGGACCAGCGGAGCAAGGATATAGCTTTCAACGAACTGCACAGCCAAGTAGAGCAGCGCTACCCAGAGCACCGAGCTGGGACCATTCAGCAGAGCGAGCAGCAATGCTGGAATAGCGGAGGCGATGGGCCCGATATTCGGGATGAAGTCCAGGGCAGCCGCAAGTAAGGCAAGCGAGAGGACCAGTGGTATTCCGAGAAGCGAGAGACCAGTCGCTGTGAAGACTCCCACGAAACACATGAGGCATAACTTGCCCACCAGCCAGCGTGCAAGCATGGTGCTGGATTCCTCCATGGTTCCGGCGATTCGTGGCCGCAATGATGCCGGGAACAGCCGCACGAATCCGTCTCGATATAATCCAGGACTGATCGCAAGATACAGACCAACGAAGAAGATCACCACAGAGCTGCCCGCAACCCCAAGCAGGCCCCATGCCGCCGACCACGATTTTCTGAGAACCTCTGAGCTGTGCGAGATTAGATCCTCGGGTGAGGGCATGCTGCGCAGTACGGCTTTTCCCAAGGGGTACCTAGCTAACTGTTCATGAAGATCGGCGGCAGTGACGGGAAGCTGCTGAGACAGGTTCTGCATTTCGGAACTGACCCGGTCGCCGACCATCCATACTGTGAAGCAGAACGTCACTACAAATAACAGCAGGGTCAAAGCCAAAGCCCAGTTGCGTCGGAGGTGCAAGCGCCTGTTGATCCAGTCCGCGACTACGCTCAATAAGATGGCGAAGAGCACTCCTGCGAAAAGAAGCAGCAATAGCTTTCGCGTGATCCAAATGGCTGCCGAGATTGCGAGTGCGACAATGACGCAAGCCGAAATCAGCCATACGCGCTTCGCGATTCCGACTTCCGACAGCTTCACACAGTCCCTTCTGAGTTCATAGCGCGGTGCGTTCACGCTTGTCCGCGGGCCTCTTCCAAGTTGATTGGCAAGGTGCTGCGGCCGATTCGAGTTTTCGTTGCGAATACCTGCCCTGGTTCACCTTGCCAGTTATCACGCCCCGCGACTCAGAGCGAAGGCGATTCAACATTCCTTCTAGTTCTGGAGCTTTGTGAGCATGAAGGCAATGAGGAACCCGATCACCGTGATCAGGCCCGCAAAGTCTCGAGTATCGTGGAACGCCTCGGGGATCATCGTGTCGACAAGCATGGACAAGATCGCACCAGCAGCAACCGCCACGGTCGCCGCGATGACGCCGGGCGAGAAATCCCGAAAGACGGTGTAGCCGATCAGAGAAGCAAAACCTGAGATGATTGCGATTGCGGCCCAGACACCCATCACATATTTCGGCGAGCGTCCTGCCTTCTTCATTCCGGCAGAACTGGAAAGCCCTTCCGGCACGTTCGACAGGAATACAGCCGCTACGGTCACCATGCTCACCGCGCCTCCGGCGATCATGCTGACACCGATCGCGATCGATTCCGGTATACCATCCAGTAGAGCACCGACGGCGATGGCTAGTCCGCTGCCGGACTGTTCCGACTCTGAAGGCTGCTGATCTCCTGATCGCTTTCTATGTCGTGCGCCGTGACGCGACAAGAACCAATTTGCGCCTGTGTAGACAGCCGAGCCACCTAGAAAACCAATTGCGACAGCATTAAACCCCCCGCGTTTGAATGCCTCGTCGATGAGGTCAAATGCCAGAGCCGAAATGAGAACACCGCTCCCGAAAGCCATGATGCTCGCGATGATCCGTTGTGGTACGCGAGCGTAGAAGCCAACCAGCGCTCCGACCATAAGAGCAGAGCCTCCCAGCAATCCCCAAAAGAGCGAAGCCAACCAAAGATGCATTAGTGCCCCATCCGGCGTGGCTCGTGATGGCTGCTCTCTGGCACTCTCTCCCGCAAGATTGCATTCGAACCTTGGCGAGAATGACCATCAACGGCGTCTGACTCAGAATAAGGATCCATCATTTGTTCGGATGAGTTTGAGCCACGCGGGGTTTGCCCCAGGCACGGTCCCCCGGGTGAAAGCGTGGCTTGTTCTCTGGCTTGGGTGTGCTCTGTTCTCGGGAGGGAGAGGTACTATGTCGGCCTGGGCGCAGCGTCAGAACACGTCAGTGAAGAGATGCTCGTTTCCGAGGACCTATCGCTCTCCAATGAGGCAAGCGGCTTCGTTGAGAGTCTTCGCCACGGGCCGGCTTGGTGATCAGGTCGTTATATAGCCATTGCATTCCAATTCAACCTCAATTGGTGATGGCGGATTCTTCACTCACCGAGATTTTTCCAGCGAGGTCAATCCTCCAGATTGCGGATCCAAGAGTGTGGATGACTGACCTGCGTGGCGTTTGCTGATGCAATCCCGCGGCTCAGAACTGGGGGCCCCTAGCTTGTCTCATCTGCTATGCAGGAGGAAGAAATTCTATACCGCACTTGGCGGCCGCCGTAAGCAACCTGGACAAGAACTCATCATTCATCGCGGGCATCGCGTCAGGCCAATCCGCCGCGGGATAGAACCCCTCTTCAAAGAACCTTTCCAGGCCCGCTGGCGAGGACACCAGCAGGACCTTCGCATCCTCATTCCCGGTGTTTTGGAAACTATGCACAACCTCGCGAGGAAGCCGAACAAAATCGCCAGCCGAAGCGTTCACTGTCTTGCCGCCGACGTGAATAGCGAGTGTTCCCTGCTGGAGGTAAAACATCTCCTCTTCGCGATGGTGAATGTGGGGAGGATTCCCACCTCCCGACCGAACCGTCACTTCCGCCATGAAATAGGCGCCGCCGGTTTGCTCGCCGGTGATGAGAAATGTGATCTGATCAATGGGGCTCTTATAGCTTCGGCCGGTCCCGTTCGGCACGTAAACCAGTGCGGAAGAGTTGTTGGCTTGATTATTGCTGCCTGGCTGTTGCGCATTCTGCTTCAGGCCTTCTTCGATCTCTTGCGTGAGTGGCATGGCATTTCCTCTTAAGAGCAAAGTAGCCCAACCAGAAAATGCGCGTTCCTAAATGGTTCTTAAGCAATTCCTAAATCTTTCCTAACGGGGTTTCTTTGCGGGGTGATACCTTGCTTGCGAGGTGGAACGTGTCATCGTCCTCGTCTCTCCTGGAAATCGGCGATGGCATCAGAGCCCACATCCTTCAAGACGTGGGCACGATCCTCGTCGGAACGCGCGACGCAACTCTAACGCCCGAGATCACCCGTGGGTGGGGCCCGACGATCCTGCCCGACGGCCATACCATCGACGTGTGCATCTCGCTCTCCGCGGGCGCGAAAACGCTTGACAACCTTCGGGACTGTGAAGAAATCGCGCTTACGTTCCATCAAACCGTGAGCTACAAAACCGTCCAGCTGAAGGGACGGTTCCTGGAGTCCAGCGAGCCCACGACACAGGATTGGGAGTCGTTCGAACGTCAATGGAAGACACTGGGCGAACAGGCGAAGGTGCACGGCATTCCAATGAGCATCGGTTCACGGATCTTCTCCCCCGACCTCGTCAGACTCCGGATCCTTGTGCAACAGGCATTCGAACAGACTCCGGGGCCGGGCGCCGGCGGCACAATATGACCGCGACGCACACCTTTTCCGTTCCCCTGGATGAGATTGAAACCTGCTTCGAAGGCGTAATCCCCAGCCCCTTTTGCACCTGCTCGGCCGATGGCATTCCAAACATCACATACTTGTCCGTCGTACACTGCTTGGACTCCAATCACGTCGCTCTGTCGTTCCAGTTCTTCAACAAGTCGAAAAAGAATCTCCTCGAAAACTCCAAGGCCCAGGTACTCGTGGTTGAACCCGCGACATTCCGCCAGTTTCAACTCGATCTTGTCTATGAATCCACGTTGACCGAAGGCCCCATTTTTGAGCGTCTGGGTGTCAATCTCGACGCGGTTGCGTCGCAGATCGGAATGTCGCACATCTTCTCGCTGCGTGGCGCCGACGTCTTCAAGGTTCTCAGCTGCCGTGCCGTGCCGGGCAACGTTCCAGTCGAGGCTCAACAGCCCGCTGCCGACCACCTGCGAGCGTTGGACGCGCTCACGGAACGCCTCGTCACTTGTAATGATCTGGAGACTCTGCTGACAGCCTCGCTCGAAGGTCTTTCTGCCCACTTCGGATATGAGCACAGCTTCATTCTCGTCCCCGACGAGGAAGAGAAGCGTCTCTTCACCATAGCCAGCCGGGGGTTTCCGGTCTCAGGAGTCGGCTCGGAGGTAGCCATCGGCGAGGGCATCATTGGCATGGCGGCCGCGCAGCGCTCTCCCATACGGAACGCAAATCTGTCTCGGGAATTGATCTATTCGCGCCTCGTACGCACCGGCATCGAAAATCTGAGCGATGAACGCTCCCTTCAGCGTGAAATCCCTCTGCCCGGCCTTGCGAACGCCTGCAGCCAACTCGCGGTTCCCCTTCTCGCCCACAATCATCTATTAGGCGTCCTGTGTTTGCAGAGCGAAGAGGCCGGACGATTCGCGGCCCTCGATGAGCGGCTCGCACTGGTTGCTGCCCGTCAAATAGCGGCCACTATGGCGATGATCCGGCTCGAAGCCGCACGAGAATCAGGAGAGCCCCCAGACCATCATCCCCCAATCACGAACCAAACCGACCCCTGTTCCGTGATCAAGCACTATGAATCGGACGACAGTGTCTTCATTGACGACGCCTACCTTGTCAAAGGCGTGCCGGGCCGTATTCTGCGCAAGGTCGTATGCGCTTACTTATCCGATGGCCGCAATGAATTTACGAACAAAGAAATCCGGCTGGATCCAACCTTGCATTTGCCTGACTTCAAGGACAACCTCGAAACCAGGCTGATTCTCCTGCGCCGCCGCATCGAGGAGCGTTGCGACTTTTTGCAGATCGTTCCCACAGGCCGCGGCCGATTCCGCCTCGATGTGAAGCGACGCCTCAGGCTGGAGTCGCTACCGTGAGACGCGCACCACGAGCGGTCGAGTATGTGACTCGTCAGGGCTGCGGTGCGCAGGCTCAAAGCTCTGCTCTGGCGAATGGGAAGAGCTGACTTAATAACTGCGGAATAAATGAATCGAGTGGTCTGCGCCCACATCTCTGCTAGATGTGGAACGGCGCGTCAATTCAGGCTGCGATGCTATGTCACTCAGAAATGACGTTCCCGTGACGCATCGATGACAATTGCCCGCGTGCCACTCCCTAGCATTACTTCTGAAGCCCTGTGGATGTCGCTTCCGGCTACGTGTGCGTAAGGTAGCTGGTTGCCGGTCATCGTTTCGATGGGCTCTCCAATACCCGGTGCATCCGAAATTGCAGACAAGGAATGAAAGTGAAAGCTGGAACGATTCTCTTACTGTGTTTTACTTGCGGCATCGGCAATTTTGCGGGACGAGCGCAGAGCAACAACTACTCTCAAACCAATCTCGTGTCGAATGTGCGCGGTCTCGCGCTCACGGTGGACGATGACGTTGCAAATCCCTGGGGTATGGCGGTGTCCGGCAGTCAAGCATTTCGCGTGGCCGCCAATGGGAAAGGGAAGTTCAAGAGCTACGACTCGAGCGGCGCGCAACAGAATCCGCGCGGCCTTATTGCGGTGCCGGATGGCGTAGTAGTTCCTGCCAATCCTACGGGAGTCGCGGCGAACACGACTGACGAGTTTACTTCGCCGCAGAGCCCGCTACCGCTACCGTTTCTGTTCGCTACGCGGCAGGGGACGATCTCGGGCGAGTATGCCGACAGTCAGGGCGATATCAAGACAACGACGATTCTGGTGGTCAACCACGGATCGCAAGGGGCCGAATACACTGGGCTCGCGCTGCTGACTCCCGATTGCTGCGCGCCCTATCTGGCGGTTGCGGATTTTCATCGCGGCTTTGTCGAAACGTTGACTTCGTCTTTCGCTCCGCTGGCCACACTGGGGAGTTTCACGGATCCCACACTGCCGGCCGGATTCTCACCGTGGAATCTCCAGGTAGTGGGCAATCGCGTGTTTGTCGCGTATGCGCTGCAGGATGTGGTGCAGCACGATCCGCTGCCTGGACCCGGAAGCGGCTTCGTGGATATCTTCGACCTGGAAGGAAATTTCGTAAGGAGATTCGCTTCGAATGGGCCCCTGAATGTGCCGACGGCGATTGTGCAGGCCAGCGCGAATTTCGGGGCGTTTTCAAATGACATTCTGATCGGCAATTACGGGGACGGGGTCATCAACGCGTTCGATCCGGATAGCGGCCAGTTTCTGGGGACACTCAAAGATGGGAATGGAAACCCGATCGTTAATCTGCAACTGCACAGCCTGGTTTTCGGCGATGGCAATGCGGGAAATGCCGACACGCTGTACTTGACAGCAGCTCTCGAAGGTGGGACAAACGGGATCTTCGCTTCAGTCGTGGTGAATACTTCAGGCGCGGGGCCTGATTTTTCGTTGACACCTGATCGACCCAGCGTGACGGTAGCGCCAGGTCAGGCAGGTCTGTTCTCAGTGAAGGCCGCTCCGGCGGGGAACTTCCGCGGGGTGTTTTCGTTCTCGTGCAATGCACCGCCGACTGTCACATGCACAGTGGGTGCTCCCTCGGTCGACGGAGCAACGGGAGCGGCGACGGTCGTGGTGTCGGCAACCGCATCCCGTACTGGGGCTTCCAGTGCGATGACAGCACTGGTGGTTCCGGGTGTTCTGCTTGCGGGGCTTGGATTCCGCCGGCGACGTCGGGCGCTGATGGTTCTGGCGATTGGCATGCTGGTTCTGACCGTGGCTGGAGTGACCGGTTGCGGATCGTATGGTGGAGGGCGGATGAGCCCTCAACCTACAACAGAGAGCTTCAGCATCACTGCAAATGCGGGTTCTGTTTCACACACGACCATGCTGACGCTCAATGTGCAGTGAGGTTGCGCTGTTGCATTGATCCGCAAACAAAAAAGGGCACCGTTAGACCGTGCCCTTTAACTTTGTCACCAACGCTTGCGTTGAAGCATTGGAGGCACACCACGGGATGCGGGTCTGTCCTCATTGTCGGAGTTTCTTATCGCAGGCGAGGATAGAACGTTGAAACGAGCAGGCGCGACACCAGGATTGGCAGCCGAGTCACAATCCAGGCCGGGATGATTTTCGTCGCAAGGGATGAGAAGAGCAAGGTGGCCAAGATCGGCATCATCATTCGGGGTGAAGCCGAGCGGAGCAGCTTTAGCGAGGATCTCTCCGCGATCGTTGATATTGATCGCGTTGGTCAGCTGGTAGCCCGTTCCCGGCTGTATCAGTGTGTTCAGATCCGTCATCGGCCCACCGTCCTGCCACACGAATGCGTGCAGAAAGTTTCGGCAATCGGAAGAGCCGCCCACGACCTGACCTCTGGCGTTAACGCCTCGTCCACGGCTGCATGCATCGCCATCCACAGTTCCCAAGTCTTGTATCTTGCCTTTGCGCCAGAGCACGGCGTCGTGCAGGTTAAGTCCGGGAAGATCGGCAGAACCTGCGATGTCGCCGCGTTCGTTGAGCCAGATCGCTTCAGAGTTGTCGCCTCCCAAGGTACCGAGATCATTCATTGTTCCTCTGTTCCAAAGAAACGCATGGCACCCTGGCCCGGCACCGGCAACAGGGAAACCACAAGCACGAGGATTTGTGGCCAGGCTTGATTGGCCGATGACTTGCCCGTTGCCATTGATACAGGTTGCGACCCCGTTTGTGCCTCCCAGAGAACCAAGGTCCTTCATCTTCCCCTTTTGCCATATGAATGGATCGGCGTTGGGAACGCCAGACACTGGATCGATATCGGTGCTCGTAGTCGAGCCGCCGATAACCACACCCTCTGGCGCGATTCCACAGTCGGCTCCGGGGAATGTATCGTTTCCACCCAGCGTGCCGATATCAGTTTTGGTTCCGTTCTCCCAGATAAAGGTGTGGGTGGGGAACCCAATGAACCCGGCGGGATCCGGAGTAGTAGTGGAAATCGTAGAAAAGCCGATTACCTGGCCTGAATCGTTGACATAAATTCCCAGACTTTCTGAGCCGCCGGGTAGCGTTCCGAGATCGATGATGTGCCCTCCCTTCCACAACACACCATGAAACTCCGGGAATCCCAACACAGGATCAATTACATCGCTCTGCGACTGTCCAGTTGCCGAGCCACGCGCGTTGATTGAGCCAGCCGCGCTGTTGTTATTCACGGGAAGGGCTCCCAGGTCAGTCATTGTCCCGTTTTTCCATTCGAAGGCGTGGGCCTGAAAGCAATCGGCGTAGCAGAAATATGCCTGGTTGGGGTCGGCCGCTGACAGGTCCGCGTAGGATGCAACGACACCGGAGTTGTTCAATAACCTGAAGCTATCGCCGTTCACCTCGCCGTAGCTGAGTGCACCGCCGAGAGTTCCCAAGTCAACGAACTTGTAGTGAGAGTAGTGGGCAGGGCGTTGCTGGGCTGCGGCAAGAACCGGCAGTACCAGCAAGGAGGCTCTGAGGAGAAGCGTCCATTGCATGTTGAAATTCCTCCGCTTAAGCAAGGGATGACGAGAGCTTAGATTTCGAGGCGACCGGAGTTCGTGGATACAGTTTCGAACCAGTGCAATTGGCGACCCCGTATCGAGGGTTATGCCCTAGATGGGAGAAGTCCGCCTAGTAAATTTGCGACATGTGGACAACTTTGGTGGTAAATTTCTCCGAGTGTCGCGCGAGCACGAGGCCGTCACTGGAAGGCATCTCAGGGAGGACTGCGATATGCCTTGTGTACGAAGCGCGCATGCACGGCCGGAGTTGGCGCCCTTTGTGCGTGCTTACGCGCAGCGTACCGTCCACTCAAATGAACCGTGTTGGACGCAGCAGGTGCCGGCGCAACTCGAACAAATCCTTAACCTGGAACTGGGAGTGTTACCGGACATCCGACACCGGGATCGCGATGTTTCGCGAGAAATTCTTATAGGCGGAGCGCAGGAGGAGTTCTCCGGTACTCTGCATGTTCGGCCAGGAGTGGAGTCTTTCGCAGTGTTCTTCTGGCCTTCCGGCTGGTCACGGCTCTTCAACATTCCGGTGCGCGAAACGACCAATCAGTTCGACGACCCGCATTCCCTGCACGGCGCCGAAGTTCGGGAGATCTGGAACCGGATGGGCGAGGAGGCTGAGTTCGAAAGGCGGGTCGGAATCGTCGAGGAGTTCCTGATGAAGAAACTTTGCTCCGCCGGAGGGATCAATAAGGTCGATGTGGCAATGGCACACATTCTCCAACGCAACGGCCGACTGAACATGGCAGAGCTGGGTAGACCGGGCTTGTTGACTCTACGGCAGGTGGAGCGTTTGTTCAGGACAGAAGTGGCCATGTCTCCAAAGATGTTCGCCCGGGTCGCGCGGTTCCAAACTGCACTCGACGCGAAGCTAGCGAACCCGGCGAGCACATGGTTGGAGATCGCACATCGCGTCGGCTATTACGACCAGATGCATATGATTCATGACTTCGAACGTCTTGGCCGCAATACACCGACACAAGTCCTGGTCCAAATGGGCGATGTGCGCCCGTCTGCACTCGTTCGAGCGGAGCACACGGCGGAACTTTGAATGAGGGGCGTTCGGGACGCCGCGCGCAAAAGCGTTTTCAGATATCCAGAGGCTGGTTCCGACAGGTGCTCAACAATAAAAAGGGCACGGTTGGAACCGTGCCCTTTATTTGTGCGCTAAACGATTGGCTATCCGCGGAGGAAGTCTTTGATTTTTTGGACGACTACGTCCCTGCCTACGTCGGAGATGGCGTTGGTGAGCGGGATCTGTTTGGGACAGGCTTCAACGCAGTTCTGGGCGTAGCCGCATTCCTGAATTCCGCCGTCGCCGGCGAGGGCGCGGAGACGTTCTTCCTTGAAGACTTTACCGGTGGGGTGGTTGTTGAAGAGCTTGACCTGGGCGATGGTGGCGGCGCCGACGAAGCCTGTTTCTTCGTTGAACTGCGGACAGACTTCCATGCAGCAGGTGCAGGAGATGCAATTAGATAGCGGGTAGTTCGCTTCCTGCTGTTGCGGGAAGACGCGCGGGCCGGAGCCGAGGTCGTAAGTGCCGTCGACGGGGACCCAGGCTTTGACGCGCATGAGGTTTTCGAAGAGCACGGAGCGGTCGACCTGGAGATCGCGCACGAGAGGGAACTTGGAGAGGGGCTCGACCTTGATGGGCTGCTCGAGATTCTCGACCAGGGCGGAGCAGGCCATACGGGCCTTTCCGTTGATGCGCATGGCGCATGAGCCGCAGATTTCTTCGAGGCAGTTGGAGTCGTACGTGATGGGCGTGGTGGGCTTGCCGTCAGCGGTGACGGGATTCGCGGCGATCTCCATCATGGCGGAGATGACGTTCATGCCGGGACGCCATTCGAGTTCGAAGTTTTCCCAGGTGGCGGGTGAGTCGGGGCTTGCCTGACGCTTGATTTCGAATTTAACGGTCTTTGCCATGTTTGGCGTTTCCTCAGGGGCTAAGGCCCCGAACTTCTTCCGTGCTCTTTGCGACACGACTGAAGTCGTGCCCTGATACAAATCAAATCAACCGCAGATCCTTCGTTTACCACCCCCAAGCTCTGCCCCAAAGAGCAGAAATCGCTCTTTGGGGACCCCATGAAGAAAACGTTTGGGGCCCCGTGCACTCAGGATGAAAGCGGCAATACAAGTCATCATTTGGCGGCGTCGTAGCGGCGCGGTCTTGGTTTTATGTATTGCGTGTCCACGTCTTCATATTCGAAACGTGGGCCCTCGGGCGCGCCGGTGAAAGCTGCCTTGGTTGTTTTCAAAAACTGGTCGTCGTTGCGTTCCGGGAAATCCGGCTTGAAGTGAGCGCCGCGTGATTCGTCGCGCCGAAGCGCGCCCAGCACGACTACGCGGGAGAGCTCAAGCATGTTGTAGAGCTGGCGGGCGAAGGCGAAGCTGGTGTTGGCCCATTGCGAGCGATCAGCAAGGTTGATGTTCTGGAAGCGCTCGAGCAGCTCGACTATTTTTTCGTCGGCCTGCTTGAGCCCCTTGTTGTAGCGGATGACGGTGGCGTGCTCGGTCATGGTGACGCCGAGTTCGCGCCAGAGCTTGAAGGGATTCTCGTTGCCGTTGTTGGAGATGAGCTGTTTGTTCATCTCGGTTTGGCGCGCGATTTCGGCAGCGGCTCCGCCATCGCCTTCGGCGGCGTCTACGTTTTTGGCGTACTTGAGCGCGATGGGGCCGGCAGAGAATCCGCCAAAGATGCAACTGACGAGGGAGTTCGCGCCGAGGCGGTTGGCGCCGTGGTACTGGTACTCGCATTCACCGCAGGCGAAAAGGCCGGGGATGTTGGTCATCTGGTTGTTGTCGACCCAGAGGCCGCCCATGGTGTAGTGCATGCCGGGGAAGATCTTCATGGGGACATCGCGCGGGTCATCGCCGACGAACTTTTCGTAAATTTCGAGGATGCCTTCGAGTTTGCGGTTGAGGGTTTCGCGATCGATGTGGGTGAGGTCGAGATAGACCATCGGCTGGCCGTCGATGCCGAGGCCGTTCTCGTAAACGACTTTGTGAATGGCGCGGGTGGCGACGTCGCGCGGGACGAGGTTGCCGTATTTCGGATACCACTCCTCTAGGAAGTAGAAGCGTTCAGACTCGGGGATCTGTTTCCAGGGGCGCTTGTCGCCGGCGGTGCGCGGAACCCATACGCGGCCACCTTCGCCGCGGGCCGACTCAGACATGAGGCGGAGTTTGTCTTCGCCGGGGATGGAGGTGGGGTGGACCTGAATGAATTCGCCGTTCGCGTAGTAGGCGCCCTGCTGGAAAACAGCGGATTGCGCGGAGCCGGTGCAGACGACGGAGTTGGTGCTTTTGCCGAAGATGGCTCCGATGCCGCCTGTGGCGAGGATTACGGCGTCGGCCGAGAAGGCGCGGACTTCCATGGTGCGCAGGTTCATGGCGACGATGCCGCGGCAGGCGCCTTTGGAATCGACGATGGCGGAAAGGAATTCCCAGCCTTCGTATTTGTGGACGTGCCCATCAACTTCGTAGCGGCGGACCTGCTCGTCGAGTGCGTAGAGAAGTTGCTGGCCGGTTGTGGCGCCGGCGAATGCGGTGCGGTTGTAGAGAGTGCCACCGAAACGGCGGAAGTCGAGGAGGCCTTCGGGAGTGCGATTGAAGGGGACCCCCATGCGATCGAGGAGGTCGATGATGCCGGGAGCGGCTTCGCACATGGCCTTGACGGGGGTCTGGTTAGCGAGGAAGTCGCCGCCGTAGATGGTGTCATCAAAGTGTTGCCAGGTGGTGTCGCCTTCACCCTTGAGGTTTTTGGCGGCGTTGATGCCGCCCTGTGCGCAGACGGAGTGAGAACGCTTGACGGGGACGATGGAGAAGAGATCGACGTGACCGCCGGCCTCTGCGATTTTAATGACTGCCGCGAGCCCGGCCAAACCTCCGCCAACCACGATGATTCTTGGTGCTGCCATTGAAGTCCTTTCAAAAGCCGGCTGCCAGCTACCAGCTGCCGGCTAAAACAAAAGCTAGGAACCTTGAGGGATGGGCGGGGTGAAACGGAGCGGCGCCGCAACCCGATTCCAAAAGTTGATCTGGCCAATGGCCGTGGTTAGAAATGCGATCTCGCGTTCGGTGAATTGTTTTGTGAGGCGCGTATATGCTTCGTCGTCGATGTGGTGATTGGCGATGAGGGTGACATGTTCTGCCCAGTCGAGCGCTGCGGTTTCGCGGTCGCTGTAGACGCCGGCTTCGCGCCATGCGGCGAGGAGGTCGAGTTTGGCCGCGGAGACGTTGAGTTTGCGGGCGTCGTTGAGGTGGTACTGGATGCAAAACGCGCAACCGTTGAGTTGCGAGATGCGGACCTTGAGAAGTTCGATGAGATCGGGTTCGAGGCCGGATTTGCGCAGGGCGTGGCTGATGGCGGCCATACCGGTGCCCATTTCGGGGATGATTTGCTGGAAGACCTGGTAGTCGATGCGCGCGTTGATGGTTGCGGTGTCCGGCATTTGGCCTAGTGGCTGTTCCTCTGGGGCTAAAGCCCCGCTGTGTTCCTGATCATTTGCGGCACGACTGGAGTGTGCCGTTTCAAATCTTCAAAGCTGGCTGTGTATGCAGCATCGCGACGGGGGCTATTTCGGGGGCGTTCTGGTATTTGGGGCTGACGAAGGCCCAGATGCTGGCCAATCCCATAAAGAGGAGAATGACGCCGAAGGCCGCGCAGATGTAGCCGAAGCGCTTGCGGGCGAGGTCACCGGGAGTGATGCCCCACTTTGCGGCGAAGAGCCAGATGCCGTAGGCGAAGTGCCAGCAGATGGCGATCATGGCGACGACGTAGACGGCCAGCATGACGGGGTTGGAGAGCTCCATCTGTACTTTGTGGAACGCGGCGCCCGGGTTCTCAGGAAGGCTGATGCCCATGAAGCGCTGGCGCAAAACGTGCTGGAGGATGTAGGCGGTTGCGATAAGGCCTGTCCAGCGTTGCGCTACGTACATCCAATTCCCGGCCCAGGGGTAATAAACGACGTTGGATTTGCCACGGAACCAGATGTAGAGGCCGTAGAGCGCGTGGTAAATGATGGGAATAAAAATGAACGTCCACTCGAGGACCCGGACCAGCGGCAGGGCATTGAGGAACTTGACTTGTGCACCGTAGGCCGAAGGGCCTTTGAGCGCTTCGAAGTTCGACAGGAGGTGCTCGATGAAGAATGCGCCGATGGGGATGATGCCGAGGAGCGAATGGAGCTTGCGCCAGATAAAGCTTGTTCCCTGACCGGCGCGAATCGGCTGCACGCCTGCACGAAGCTTGGGCGTAGCAGGATTTTGGGCTGTTGCCATTGAGATGTGGCTCCTAAGTGCTTCGGGTGCAGAGTCCGGAGCTGTGATGTTTCAGATTGAGGGACGGCGTATCTCGTGCAATTACAAGTGCATTATTCGTAATGCAGATAAGGGTCGTCAAGCGGAGCAGCGGGGCTGGTATTCGGCAGATGAAAAGCGGGCAGGTGAATGGTCTTAATGCGGGACGGTGAGGACGCGCCCTAGAAGTTTGTGGTGAGGCGGAGGGAGAAGCTGCGAGGGGGGCCAATAGCATTGCCGGAGAAGAGGCCGGAGAAGTCGAGGAGGTCGAGGGTGTCGGCGAGGTTTTCTCCGTCGGCCTGGAGGGTTGTGGTGAAGCGTTCGGAATGATGCAGTGCTGCTCCGGCGGAGGCATTGAAGAGTGTGGAAGGGAGGATGCGACCGCGATTGAAGTTGAGGCGGGCGAGGACCTCCCGTCCGTACTGGGCGAGCACGGTGTCGGGTGAGCCGTCGAATTCGAAAGGAAGGCCGGAGTTGTACTGAACTCCCGCGGCGAACCAGAGCCGCGATGCTGCCTGATAGCGTGCGCGCGCCCTGACGGAATTTCTCTGGTCCTGCGTGTTGGGGAAGTGACCGGAGAGCTGGGTTGCAGCGTCAGAGGCATCGGCGCCGAGGAAGAGACCGCCGGAGACAGGGAACCAGACGTTTCCAACTTGCCAGGAGTAGCTGGCGAAACCGCTGAGGCGATGCCATGCGGGGACTTCGAGCTTGCCTTCCATTCCATAGATGATGGCTTTGTGGAATGAAATTGGAAAAGCGACGGTTGTGTTCTGGAGCTGATTGTCGTCGGCGAAGTTGGAGAAGAAGCGGCGGAAGTAGTTGGTGTCGATGCGGACCTTGTGGGCGATGTCCTTGCTTGCGCCGATCTCGTAGTAGTCGCCGGTGGAGGGCTCGACGGGGAGGCGGAGGAAGTCGCCGGGATTGAGGGATTCGATATCGGTTGAGCTTGAGAGCAGGATGTTGTCGGAGGCAGGAGTCTGGAAGACACGGTCGTAGGAAGCGTGGAGCAAGAGGCCGGCGGAGGGCAGGTAGTAAGAGACAGCGAGGCGCGGCTCGAGCGCGGATCGATTGACGAGGAGTTGGTAGTGATCCCAACGCAGACCGGCCGCGATGGTTGCGTGGCTGAGATGAATGGTGTTCTGGAGGAAGGCGGATTGTTCGAGATCCGGGCGGTTGTTGGCGAAAGCGAAGGAGGCTGGAGTGGAGGAATCGAATCGCGATGCGTCGGTGATGTTGTAGCTGAGGGCTTCGCGGAGGAAGGTGTTGTCGGAATCAACGCCGGCCTTCCACTCGGTGGATCCTCGGTCGAGGGTAGCGTTGGCATTGAAGTAGGCTTCGCGAAAGCCGTTGTGCTGGAAGAGCGCTATGGGGGTTGAGTTTGCGTTGGAGTTGAGAGTGTTGGTTTTGCTGCGAACCATTGCGTGAGCGGCGGCAGAGGCGTGATCGGAGATGGTGTGATCGAACGCAGCGACGCCCATGGTTTCAGCGTTGGTGGCTGTCTGAAGCTGGCCGGCGCCCTGCTGGAGGATTTCATTTGGGATGTCGTAGCGTGAGGACTCGCGGCGCAGGCTGACGCTGAATTTGTTGCTGGGAGAGGGCGTGCGCTCGTAGCGGAGGCCAACGCTGCGCACCCTTCCGGAGTTGGTATAGTTTTGCGGGACGACCGGATTGAGGTAGTGGTCAGTGCGGCTTGCGTCAGCGGTGGCGGCGAAGGAGTCTTTGGCGCGCGAGTATTGCGCCTGGGCTGCGGCGCCGGCGCTCGAGAAGCTTCCGCCGTCGAGAACGATTTGTCCATGCAGGCCTGGTTGCGCGTCTCTGACGGTGTTCACTTCTACAACGCCGCCCACCTTGCGGCCGTACTCGGCGGGAATTCCGGCGGTGTAGATGCTGAGGGACTGGACCTCGTCCGCTTCGATCTCGGGGCCGAAGCCGGGGGAGCGGTTGTCCGTCAGGGGGACGCCGTCGACGATGAACTGCGTCTGATACTCGGAGCCGCGTGGATGGAGAACGGCGCTCCCTTCGTAGAGCCAGCCGGGTTGCGAGTTGATGAGGTCCTGGAGGGATCGGCCGGGAAGCGAGCCGAGGCGGTCGTGAATCGCGTTCGTGCCGAGCATCTGGACGGAGCCGGGCTGATCAATGGGAAGGAGGGTGTCGGGCGAACTGACCGTTACGGATTCGGTGAGCGGAGCGATTCTGAGCTGGAATGTGACTCGGGCGGTCCGGGAGGACTTGATTTCGATGGGTTGCAATATTGTGACGAATCCCGGCTTCTGAACATCCACGCGGTAGAGGCCGTATGGGAGGTTGGCGATTGTCAGCGTGCCTTGCTCGGTGGTGAGAAGACTCTTTTCGAATTGATTACTCTGGCCGGCGAGGTGGATGGAGGCCGTGATCGGGTGGCCGGTCGAGTCGATGACGGAAAGGCGAAGGGATCCTTCGCGGGCCTGCGGGAAGGCAAGCACGGCGATAGAGCAGAAGAGCGCAACGAGAGATATGGGTAACCGGGATAGCACTGATGATTTGAAGCAAATTGCAGAGGGGAGGCTGTTTCGATGAGGAATGTTGTTTGATTTGGGCGTATCCCCAGCCCATTTTGCCGGGTCAGACCTGCAATTGGGCCAGCATTGCAGCTAAGGCGCGGCCGCGATGGCTGTGGGCAAGCTTGGTCTGGAGGTCGATTTCGGCCATGGTGCGCTGCAGTTCAGGGAGGAAGAAGAGCGGGTCGTAGCCGAAACCTCCGGTGCCGCGCGGTGCATTCAGAATTACACCTTCGACGGATCCGTCGGAGGTGTGTTGCACGCGACCGTCGCGGGCCGCGACCAGCACGCAGTGGTAGCGCGCCTTGCGTCGTTCCGGTGGCACATCACCGATGCGTTGAAGGAGGACTATGTTGTTCCAGACATCGGTATTGTCGTTGGCATCCGGGGAATCGACCATGCCTGCGTCTGCTGCAAAACGAGCCGAGCGGACACCGGGGGCGCCGTCGATGGCATCGACCTCAAGGCCGGAATCATCGGCCAGTACAAGTTCGCCTGGAGCAAATTTGGAGTAGTAGACGGCCTTGATGGTGGCATTCGCGGCGAAGGTATCGCCATTCTCTTCGGGAGGCTCGATGTCGGCCAGACCGGGAAGCGCGTCGATGCGGACTGCGTGAGTTTCAGCGGCGGTGCGAAAGTCGCGCAGCTTTCCCTGGCTGGTGGTGGCAACGTAGAGAGAAAGGCCCATAAGACGAGTTTAACTGGCCGGAGGGTGCGGGTATTCCGGAGCAACGGCGAAAGTCGTCGAATGCGGGAGATAGGATGCGTATAGGCGGGACAACCTGGTGAGAGGGCAGCCGGGGATGTCTTGAACGGAGAATTCTAAGACTGGAGAATGTCTTGAAATTCTGGGGCGTGTACAAATTGCTGGTTGGGATGCTTGCAGCTGCGGAATCACTTCTGGGCATGTTGCGAAGCTTCAATGGTGGTGGACGGGGTATTTCGGGTCCGTTGACGATTGCGGCGGCGGTGCTGCTGGCGATTGACGGGCTGGCAGAATTGTTCTCGAGAGCGGGTCGATGGGATCGATGGTTGGTGGTGGCGCTTGCGGGGATTGTTGCGCTGAGTATCTCTATCGTGTCTGGTGAGTGGCCGGGGAAGGTCTGGATATTTGCTGCGGCTGTGGCATTTGTGCAGTGGATGTTTCAGGAATTGAAGAGGACAGCGGGAAGACAAGAGATGGGAGCGCTGCTATGCGGGGTGGCGCTGGCTATCTCCCTTGGGAACACGACGCTGATGTTGTTCCGAGTGTATTGGGATGAGCCGCAGTTCTGGCCGCTGGGACAGATATTCAGATTCATGTTTCCGATTGCGCTGCCGTGGACGCTGATTGTCGTGCTGGTTGTGCACGCGGGACGGGAAGTGATTTGGGGATAGAAGAGCGAAACGACTTCCGCGCCTGAGGGCCAATCGCAGGTAGACCCACATTCGGCGGCCTAGAAGACCGTTGCTCCTCTCCGATGCAGGGAATGCCGGAGGTGGGCGCTCCGGCATTCCTTGTTGATGGGTTCGCTACCCTAATCGATGCTCTGATTGAGGCGCAGATCGCGTGAGGAGCCTCCCACGCTTACTGAGCGCTTGCCGCTTGCGGCCGTCCATTTCTGATCTTTGGTGGACCAGTACTGAAGCTGGCGTGGGGCGACGTGGAGCGTAACGTTTCGGGTTTCTCCGGGAGCGACGTGAATACGGTCGAAAGCGACAAGTGCGCGAACCGGGAACTGCACGCCGTCGGGAACTTCGCTCGGCGCGCCGAGGTAGACCTGCGGAACTTCATCGGATGCCACTGAGCCCTTGTTTTTGATGTCGACCTTGACGTCAAGGCCGCCATCGGAGGTTTTGGCAACGCTGAGGCCGGAGTAGTCGAACGTCGTGTAGCTAAGGCCGTGACCGAAGGCAAAGAGCGGTTCGATGTTCTCTTTGTCGAACCAGCGGTAGCCGACATTGACGCCCTCGCTGTAGATGGTTTTCTTCTCGGGCGGACGCTTGCTGCGCTCAGGGTGTTTGGGGTCGGTGGCGGGGTAGTCCTCCAGGCGCTTGCCCCAGGTAACTGGGAGGCGGCCAGCGGGACTGGTTTTGCCGAGGAGGATGTTTGCGGTTGACCAACCACCCTCATCGCCGGGCCACCACATCTGGAGGACGGCTTTCACCTTGTCTACCCAGGGCAAGGCGACGGGTTGGCTGGTGTTGAGTACGACGACGGTGTTGGGATTGACTGCGGCAACTTCTTCGACGAGTTTGTCCTGATCACCGGGAAGACCGAACACGGGCTGGAGTCGAGTCCACAAGAACACAACTGCAACCTTGGCGTGCTTTGCAGATTCGATCGCGTGTTCGTGATCGGCTTTACGCTGTTCGGGCGTGTACCAGTTCAGGCGAACCTGAACGGGGGCACCGGAAGTATCGGACGAGGTAGAGATTTCGATGGCATGCGCTCCGGCAGTCAGTTCCACGGCGCGGCGGACGTTGTCGAGGCCATCGGTGGTGGGAATGGCGTTGTCCTGGTTGGCCTGGAGGATATCGCCGTGCACGCCGCCCTGGAATGCACCGGTGGCGGCGAGGCGTTTGCCATCGAGCTTGATGGTTGCATTGGTACCGAGCGCCTGAAGGTAGAGCCAATAGGTTCCGGCGTTCGGCAGGGTGAGAGTGCCTTTCCAGGTGACGACAGAGTTGGGCGGAAGCGGATTGTGGCCTTTTGCGGTGAAGTCGAGCGTGCTGTCGGTGCGGGATTCGCCGGACGTGGCGGTGCGGAGCAGGCCGGACTGGCCGTCATGACTGAGCGCGCTTGCCGGGATTGGACTGCCGGTCATGTCGTCATCGACAGCGAAGGCGATGTCGGAGGCGCCAGAGATTTTCTTCATGGCTGCGAGCGGGCCGATCTGGCGGCCTGGCAATCCAACGGAGCGTTCTCCGTTGATACCGATTGAGTCGACCTGGCCGGCGGTGGGTCCGATGAGAACGACAGAGTCGAGTTCGTGCTGCTTGAGCGGGAGGATGTTGCCTTCGTTTTTGAGAAGAACTGCGGCATCTTCGCCGGTCTTCTCGATGATCTTGGCGTTCTCCTCGATGGATTGCTTTGTGACGGTATGCTTGGACTGGCCGTCGAGATAGCCGAAATGGACGATCTCATAGAGGACGCGACCGGCAGCGCGCGTGACGGTGGCTTCAGAGACGGTGCCGTCTTTGAGTGCCTCGGGCATCTTCTTGGGGCTGAGCTTTATGCCCCAGTTGCCACCGCTGAAGTCGCGCTTCTCCGCGGGCTCCTCGGGGATATGGCCGCCGAACATACCCATATTGTCAGCAGCCGCGCTTGGAGTTGGCGGCGGTGGAATGGGTCGAGAGTCGAAGAAAGATGCAATCGAAAAACCGTGATTGCTGGGGTCGGGCTCGCCGGGCATTTCCATATCGAGGCCGGCGTTGATGAAGTCGACTGCGTGGACTGCGCCCCAGTCAGAGGTGACGAAGCCTTTGAAACCGAGCTGGTCGCGGAGAATGGTGGTGAGCGTGTCCTTGTTGCCGCAGGCGAAGGTGCCGTTGAGGCGGTTGTAGGAGCACATGATGGAGGCGACTCCGGCATTGATGGCGGCGTCGAACGGAGCGACGTAGACCTCGTGGAGGGTCTGGTCGTCAATGAAGGTATTTTCGTTGTCGGAGTCGTAGCCGACGTAATGCTTGATCTGCGCCATCACGTGCTGCGACTGGATGCCTTTGACTTCGGCAACACCCATCTGCGAGGTGAGGAAGGGGTCTTCGCCGAAGGTGTTGTAGCCGCGGCCGAACTCGAGGTCACGATCGATGTTGACGAAGGGCTGGAGGGATACGTCGATGCCGAGGGCGCGGTCTTCGCGGCCGATCACGAGGCCGTTATCTTCAGCGTCCTTGATGCTGAAGGTGGCGGCGACACCCATGGTGGCCGTCTCGCCCTGCGAAGGGTGGCGCGTGAGGACGCCGGGAGGTCCGTCGGCGAAACGAAGGCCGGGGATGCCGAGGCGGGGGATGCCGGCGAGGTATCCGGCCTGGCCCTGGTAAACGCTTGGGTCTTCCTGGGTGCCGTGAATGAGGGTGAGCTTCTCCTGGAGGGTCATCTGACTTAGGAGCTTGTCGACACGTGGATCGCCGGTGACGACGGGGACCGATTGCGCGAGTACGCATCCGGCGGCAACGGTGAAGAGTGTGGCCGCGAGTAGTCCGCGAGTGAGGCTGCGTAGAAGCGGGAGTTTGCTAGATGAATATGTTGCGTGCACCTTTGCCCCCTTAATTCTGCTAGAGCTGCCCTCAGATAATCGTTTGATTGAGAGCTATCTCGTTCTCGGCAAGCAAGTGTATAGCAACAGGGTTGGCTGGCGCTGTGGCGATTGTGACAGCCGTGGACGGGCAAACCTCGGTAATGCGCGATGAAATTGCGTGCGCGTCTACACTGATGTTGTTATGTGGAAAGCACTGATCCAGAACCTGCGCGGATTCGCGGTTGATTTGACCCGCAAGCGGGTGCGCGGGCATGCGGTTCTGCTGGGACTGGTGGTGTGGGGAGCTTATCTGTTCAATATTGCGACTCCGGGACTGAAGGACAGGGAGGGGCAGCTAAAGGGCGCAGATTTTCTGCATTTTTATGTGCTTGGCAATATTGCGAGAATGCATGAAGCCAGCATGCTTTACGATGCACCGCGGCAGGCGGTGTTGGGCAGACAGCTGATCCACCAGGATCCGGGCCAGAGTTATCTTCCGGTATATGGGCCGCAGTATTCGCTGCTGTTCCGGCCTCTTGCGGCGTTGCCTTACGAATGGGCCGCGGCGGTGTGGATGCTGGGGAGTGCGCTGGTGTACTTCCTCTGCTGTGGACTGGTGTTAAGAACGTGCCCAAGGATTAGAGACGATCGAGCGACGATCTTTATTCTCGCGGCGGCGTTTCCGGGATTTTTCTACATGGTAGCGAGCGGGCAGAACTCGATGCTGGCGCTGATTGCTTTTACGACGGCGTATTTCTGTTTTCGCGCGAAGTTGCCGCTTGCCGCAGGGATGGCTCTGGGATTGCTGATGTACAAGCCGCAGTTTGGAGTGATGGCGGCGGTGGTGTTTGTGGTGACGCTGGAGTGGCGGGTGATTGTGGGCGCGTTGATTACAGGCGGCGGGCAGCTTGCGGCGGGAGCGGCGTACTACGGAAGAGCGTCGCTCGACGCGTACTTTCATCAGCTGGTGCACATCAACCAGAACGCGAGCGCGCTGGAGCCTCACCTGGACCGGATGCACTGCTTGCGGTCGTTCTGGCAACTGCTGCTGCCGTGGCACGGAGCTGCGTCACTGCTTTATGCGGCCAGTGCCCTTGCGGTGATCGCGATTACGGTGTGGTGCTGGAGGAGTGGCGCTCCGTTTGAATTGCGGTATGCGGCTTTTCTGCTGGGGAGCGCGCTGGTCGATCCTCACCTGACAGACTATGACCTGGTGATGCTGTTGCCGGCTTTGCTGGTGATCGGTGACCGCGTGCTGGTGGCGGCTGAGTCGAATGGGCGCAATGATGCACGGGTGCTGACGTACGTGGCGTATTGTCTGCCGCTGTTTGGTCCGATGCTGAAGGTGGTGCACGTGCAGTTATCGGTGCCGGCTTACGTGGGGCTGTTTGTGGTGACGGCTGTTGCGCTTCGGAAGGGCTTGCGAGGCGCGCCTGTGGGAGAGACGGCTGCGATGTCCTCACTGGAAGCCTGAGGACGCAGTGGCCGCTGCTTATGATTCAGGCGGGAGAGGCAGCTCCTTGTCGAAGCCTTCTTCGATGAGTTGTTCGCGAAGCCGTTCGACACTTGTGAAGAGAATAGGGACGATACCGAGGGCTCGGGCGGCGTCGATATTGGGCTGCTTGTCGTCGATGAAGAGGGTTTCTTCGGGGCGGGTGCCGAGGCGGTCGAGGGCCAGCTTGTAAATGGCGGGGTCGGGCTTGGCCATGTTGTGCTGGTAGCTCCAGATGAGGACGTCGAAGCGCGGAAGCCAGTGGAATTCGCGTTCAATGTTGGCGAGAACGGTATCGCCCATGTTGGAGAGGATTGCGGTGCGGAGCCCATGCTGCTTGAGCTGCTCCTGCCAGGCAATCATGGCGGGGTTTTGAACGGTCCACATGCGCGCGTCCCAGAGGTTTAGTTCGTCAATTGCGGTCGCGTCGAGGTTGAGTTTGGCGTCGCGGACGATGTTTTGCCAGAACTGAAGGCCGGTAAGCTTGCCTTCGTCGTAGGCAAGGCGATCGGCCCAGTAGACGGCTTCGAATTGATCGCGAGAGAGGCCGGTGATGCGGAGCATGGCGTCGTGCGCTTC